>Ga0172380_10000121_pt1 | contig 164752 bp, 160 predicted proteins | sample Leawe162metaG_FD_119747 | JGI IMG/M metagenome (GOLD analysis project Ga0172380, IMG submission 119747) | Leachate microbial communities from a municipal landfill in Southern Ontario, Canada - Leachate well 162 metaG | ecosystem: Engineered > Solid waste > Landfill > Unclassified | place...
CCATAGCGTGTCGCTCAGTCGCCAGTTGTCTTCTTTCGTCGCCAGTCCCATCGTCGTCTCCCTTCAGGATCGTGATGGAAGCTTTATCGGCAGAAATGCCATCTACTGAAATACGTTCTAAGTAGGCGTAGTTGTCACACGCGACTACGAGCACGCGCTGCCTGGGGTACTTCGCCTGATTCGGATGAGCCAAGATGTCCAGCACCCCACTGGCTTCGATTGAGACAACAATGCGCTCAAACGAAATACCCCGCTCTGCTTTGATGGTTTCGTTCTTCTCCGAACTCCAGCGAAATGGCTTCATAAAAACAGTCTACGCCGCTGTGTGCCTTTTGTCACCACATCACGCAGCAGCGATTCCAAAGACGCCCAACGAGGCTGTAGAAAAGTCGGTAAGGGCTACGGCCAATTCCGTTTCCGGGGTCTTGTGACCATTCCCACGAACGGGGGTGGGCTCAACACGAACAGGGCTGTGGGTGCTTCGACAAGCTCAGCATGACCGAAGGAAATACCCTGAAGGGCACACGTCCCCGTGGGACGAACGGGGTCGGACTCAGCATCAACGGATTATTCCGGGTTCAAACACCAACGGTCGCCAGGCGTTTTGCCTCCGCTTCGTCCTGCGTCAATTCCTCCAGCAAACATCCCACCGGCGGGCCGAGTGCGCCGCCGTCGCTTTCGAAGCGGACGAGATAGATTTCCTCTTCCGGTGCCGCTTCGGCGTGGCCGATGGTGACGACCATGCCGCGCGTGCCGGGTGCGGCGAGGAGGGCGTCGTCCGGCAGGTCGGGGATGCAGCCGTCGTTGTAGAGGGCTTCGCGGGCGAAGACCAGATCGCCTTGTTCGATGCGTGCGGCGGGTGCGTTCATCACCAACTCCTGTTGCGGTGCGCGGCGTCAGAACTGCTTGACGTCGATATTGAGGATCTGGATGCGGTAGGCGATCTGCCGCGGCGTCATGCCCAGCAGCCGCGCGGCCTTGGCTTGCACCCAGCCGGCCTGTTCCAGTGCGGCAACGACGCGTTCGCGCTCGTCGAGGCCGGGATCGTTTACATCCGGCGCCGGCCGCGGCGCGGCGGCCGGGCTGGCGGCCAGTGCTGCGGCGGGCGCGTCGCGCAGGCGCGGAATCTGGATTAGGTCCACATCGATGCGGCCGGATTCGGACATTACCGCGGCACGTTCCAGGCAGTTTTCTAGCTCGCGGATGTTGCCCGGCCAACTGTGCGCGGAGAGCCGCCGCTGCGCCGCCTCGGTAAGACTGATGCGGCGCCCCTGGCCGCTGCCGATGCGTTCGGTCAGGTGGCCGGCGATTTCCGGCAGGTCTTCCATGCGGTCGCGCAGCGGCGGCAGGGCAATCGGCATGACGTTGAGGCGGTAGTACAAATCCTCGCGGAAATCGCCGCTGTCCACTGCGGCTTCGAGGTCGCGGTGGGTTGCGGCGATCAGGCGCACGTCCACCTTCAACGTGCGCCCGCCGCCGACGCGCTCCAGCTCGCCTTCCTGCAACACGCGCAGCAGCTTGGCTTGGAAGGCCGGCGAGATTTCGCCGATCTCGTCGAGGAACAGGGTGCCGCCATCGGCCATCTCGAAGCGGCCGCGGCGCGAGCCCACTGCGCCGGTGAAGGCGCCTTTCTCGTGGCCGAAGAGTTCGGATTCGAGCAGGTTCTCGGGCAGCGAGGCGCAGTTGAGCCGCACGTAGGGGCCGCGCGCGCGGGGCGAGTTGTAGTGAATGGCGTTGGCGATCAGTTCCTTGCCGGTGCCGGTCTCGCCGCGGATCAGCACCGTGGTGTTCCACTTCGAAACCATCCGCACCTGGTCGAAGACGCGGCGCATCGGCGGCGAATGGCCGACCATGTTGTTGAAGCCGTAGCGGTTGCGCACCGTGCGGCGCAGGGTGTCGCGTTCTTCGGAGAGGCTCTTCTTTTCCTGCTCGATGTCGAGCGAGAGGCGCACGCTCTGGCCGATCAGGTTGGCGATCATCTCGACGAAGCGGGCGCGCTCCGCCAGCAGGCCATCGTCGGGGGCGTCGGGCTGCACCGCGAGGACGCCCTGTAGCACGCCGTCGACATTGATCGGCACGGCGATGAAGGGCAGCTCGCGCTCGTAAAGGCCGAGCCGGTTGAGGAAGCGTGGGTCGCTGCCGATGGCCGGCCGGGCCACCGTGCAGCGTTCCTGCAGGATCAGCCCGAGCAGGCCTTCGCCCGGCTGGTAGCGCACCGGTTCGTACTCGGCGTCGTCGAGGCCATGCACCGCATGCACCGCCAGACTGCCGGATTCGGGATCGACAACGCTGACCATGCCGCGCGAAAGATGGCCGGTGATTTCCAGTGCGCGCAGCACTTCGCGGATGTTGTGGCGAAAATCGAGGGACCGGGAGAGTACCTGGCTGACCCGGAACAGGGTGTCGAACTGGGTGCGCAGCAGATCGGCGGGCGAGGAAGGCAGCGGCATGGGCGGGCCTCAGCGCGAAACCGGCAGCACGACGCGGACGCGGCAGCCGCGGCTGACGTCGGGGTCGATGGAGATGGTGCCGCCGTGGTCCACGGCCGCCTGCTGGGCGATGGCGAGGCCGGTGCCCATGTGCCGGCCCTGGCCCTGGCGGGTGGTGAAAAAGGGCTCGAACACCTTCAACTGCAATGCGGACGGAATGCCGGGGCCGCTGTCCTCGATCAGTACCTCGATGTTGCCGAGCAGGGCGCGGGTGGTCACCGTCAGTTCGCGCTCGCGCCAGCCGCGCAGGCTCATGGCGTCGATGGCGTTGTCGATCAGCGATTTGAACAGTGCCAGCAGGGCGCGCGGGTAGCCGCGCACGGCCGGCAGCACGGCCTGCGGTGTCCACGCCACGCTGATGCCTTCGGCCAGCAGCCGCGGTGTCGCCAGGTCGAGCACGCTGCGCACCAGTTCGTTGACGTTGGCGGCAGTGGCGGCTTCGACCTGTTGCGGCGGAATCATCGCGCGCAGCTTTTCCAGTGCCGCGCTGCCGCTCTGCACCGCTTCGGCCAGCGCCGCCGCCATCGGGTCGCCGGCGCTGCGGCGGGAGAGCATGCCGACCGCCGAGGCGATCATGTTGAGCGGGCCTTCGAGCTGGAACACGGCGGCGGAGAGGCTTTCGCGCAGCGCGTTGATGCGTTCCTCGTCGGCCATCATGGCTTGCAGCGTGGCCATCCGCGCCTTCTCCTGCTGCAGGCGCAGGCGCGTGGTTTCCGTGGCCACCAGCAGCAGATAGGCGCGCCCCGCGCCGGCAAAGAAGGCGTCGGCGCGGTCGTCGTCCTCCTTCACCCAGACGCCGGAGCAGGAGAACCAGCGCGGCGCTTCGGCGGCGCGGCCCTCGATCCGTACCTCGCGGTCGAGGAAGGCGTAGCCCTCGCGCGGCGCGCCTTCGCTGCTGTTTTCGGCGCGTACCGACGCCAGCAGCAGGGCGGCCGGTTCGGCCATGTCGAGGTCGGCCATCAGCGCCTTGTAGGCGTGGTTGTCGAGTACCACCTTGTCGTCGGCGTCGAGCAGCGCCAGCACCATCGGCGCGCCGTCCACCACCGATTCGATCAGTGCCTTCTGGTTGCGCACCTGGCATTCGAGGCGATGCATCTCGGTCACGTCGCGGTGCATGCCGAGGTAATTGACCACGCTGCCGGAGGCATCCACCACCGGGGTGATGGTCAGTTCGGCCAGGTACTTGCGGCCGTCCTTGCGTCGATTCACCAGCCGTCCGCTCCATGGTTTGCCGCGCGAGATGTGTTGCCACAGTTCGCGATACACCGCGGGCGGCGTGGTCTGGTTGGAGAGGATCGATTCGTTGTGTCCCAGCGCTTCCGCCGCCGTATAGCCGGTCACTCGCGAGAAGGTGGGATTGACGTAGACGATGTTGGCGTGCGGATCGGTGATCGAGATCGCCAGTTCCGCCTGGCTCACCGCCTGCTCGAACACCGACCCGGCCAGACCGCCGCGGCCGCCGCTGCAGGCGGCCGGAATCGAATGCAGATCCCCTGCGGTGGACGGCTTTTTCTTCATGGCGGCGGCTCCGGATAGACGTGGTTGACGCCTTCTAAGCAGAATCGATGCCACTTTGTCGGATAGGCGACAAAACGCTCGGACGCAAAAATCGCCTCCCGCCGTTGTGCGCTTTGTCGGACTTGCTACAGCGCTTTGTCGCCCGCTCCGGTGGGGCGCGGCGCAGCGAATCCCGCGGCCATGCGCCGTTCTGGCGAATCGCGGCGGTGCGATGACCCTATTCGGTGCAATGGCATGGATCGTGCAGAAGGAGGGTGCCTGTTCGACACACCGGACACACCGAATTGAGCGCCGCCATGAGCACCTACCTCCTGATGCTGGTTTCCACCGCCCTCGTGAATAACGTGGTGCTGGTGAAATTCCTCGGCCTCTGTCCGTTCATGGGCGTCTCGAAACAGATGGATAGCGCCATCGGCATGGGCCTCGCCACCACCTTTGTCATCACCCTCGCCACCGCCGCCTGCTGGATGCTCGAACACTGGGTGCTGGTGCCGTTCGACATCGTCTATCTGCGCATCCTCAGCTACATCCTGGTGATCGCCGCCACCGTGCAGTTCGTCGAGATGGTGGTGAAGAAATCTGCCCCCGGCCTCTACCAGACCCTCGGCATCTACCTGCCGCTGATCACCACCAACTGCGCGGTGCTCGGCCTGCCGCTGCTTAACGCCCAGGAGCACAGCCCCTTCGTCTACAGCCTGCTGTTCGGCTTCGGTTCCTCGATCGGTTTTACGCTGGTGCTGGCGATGTTCGCCGGCATCCGCGAACGGATTGCCTTGTCGCGGGTGCCCGCCGCCTTCGCCGGGGCGCCGATCGCCTTTGTCACGGCCGGCCTGTTGGCGCTGGCTTTCATGGGTTTTTCCGGTCTGCCGACCAAGTGAGGGGAATGAAATGCAAAAGACAAACGCATTTGACACAGAGATTGGGTTTGTTTTTGGAGAGCCATCATGATTGCCGCGATTCTGAGTCTCACCCTGCTTGGTACGCTGCTTGGCTTTGGCCTCGGCTTTGCCGACCGGATATTCAAGGTCGAATCGAATCCGTTGATCGACGAAGTCGCCGCCCTGATGCCCGGGTCCAACTGCGGCCAGTGCGGTTTTCCCGGCTGTTCCGGGGCCGCCGTGGCGCTGGTCGAGGGCCGTGCGGCGGCGGCGGTGTGCCCGCCGGGCGGCAAGGCACTGGCTTCGGCGCTGGCAGCCAAGCTCAGTCTGGAGCTCGACTTGTCCAAGGTCGCCGACCGGGGCCCGCAGATTGCCAGCGTCGCCGAGGATATCTGCATCGGCTGCTGCCGCTGCATCAAGGTCTGCCCCACCGACGCCATCCTCGGCGCGGCGAAACAGATCCACAACGTGATCCGCGAAGCCTGCACCGGCTGCGGCAATTGCGTTGAGCGTTGCCCGACCGAGGCAATGACACTACAGCCGATTCCGTTGACCGTGCAGCATTGGGTCTGGCCGAAGCCGGCATTGGCGTGAGGATTTTCATGAGCACAAAGCCATCACGACCGTTCCTCCTGAGCGTAGGTAGCGGAGCGACCGGAGTCGCCGGAGGTGCAACGCGCAAGGCGTCCGAAGCCGCGAGTTCGCGGTGCTTCGACAGGTTCAGCATGACCGGCGTTATGGAGGCGCGAACGCCGATCGCGATGGCAAGGAGCACTCAATGGGTTTGATGGAGCGCTTGTTCAAGACCCCCGCCTGGGGCGTCCATCCCGACGACCGCAAGCAGCCGGCCGCTGCGGTGCCGCTGCGCGTGCTGCCGATGCCGGAGCGGCTCTATATCCCCCTGCTGCAGCACGTCGGCGCGCCAGCGCGGCCGGTGGTGCTGGTCGGGCAGCCGGTGCTGAAGGGCCAGTTGATCGCCGAGCCGGGCGGCAACATTTCGGCGCCGATCCACGCGCCGACATCGGGGACCGTGATCGCCATCGGCGATCTGACCGCGCCGCATCCGTCGGGTCTTACGCTGCCGGCGATCACGATTGCCGCCGACGGCGCGGACCGGTGGGCCGAACTGCACGGCTGCGACGATCCGTTCGCGCTGGCGCCGGAGGAAATCACCCGCCGCACGGCGGCGGCCGGCGTGGTCGGGCTCGGCGGCGCGACCTTTCCCTCGGCGGTGAAGTTCAGCCTCGGCAAGCGTCTCGACGTCGGCACGCTGATCGTCAACGGCGGCGAATGCGAACCCTATCTGTCCAGCGACGACCGCGTCATGCGCGATTTTGCCGACGCAGTGGTGGATGGCGTGCGCATCGTCATGCACGCCATCGGCGCCCGCCAGGCGTTGGTCGGCATCGAGGACAACAAGCCGGAGGCCATCGCCGCGATGCGCCGTGCCACCGAGGCGTATGCCGAGGTCAAGGTCTGCCCGGTGCCGGCACGCTACCCGATGGGTTCCGACAAGCAGTTGATCCAGACCCTTACCGGCCGCGAGGTCCCGGCCGACGCGCGCGCCGCCGAAGTCGGCGTACTGGTGCATAACGTCTCCACCTGCGCCGCGGTACATCGCGCCATCCGCAAGGGGATACCGCTGATCGAGCGCATCGTCACGGTCAACGGCGGCGCGGTGAAGAACCCGGGCAATCTCTGGGCGCCGATCGGTACGTTGATCGACGATCTGTTGAATTTCTGCGGTGTCGTCGAGGCGCCAGCGCGGCTGATCCTCGGTGGGCCGATGATGGGCACGCCACTGCCGCACGGGCGCACGCCGATCGTCAAGGGCGCCTCCGGCATCCTCGCCTTCAATGCTGCCGAAGCGGCGGTGCCGGAAGCCGGGCCCTGCATCCGCTGCGGCAGTTGCGCCAAGGCCTGCCCGATGGGCTTGCTGCCGATGGAAATGGCGGCGCACATCCGCGCGGACAGTTTCAAGGGCGCGGAGCGCTTCGGCCTTGCCGACTGCATCGCCTGCGGCTGCTGCGCCTACATCTGTCCGGCGCATATTCCGCTGGTGCAGTACTTCAGCCATGCCAAGGGCGAACTCTCGGCGCAAGAGCGGGCCAGCCTGCGCAACGACGCCACCAAGCGGCTGGTCGAAGCGCGCGCCGCACGCATCGAACGCGAGACGCAGGAAAAAGCCGCCGCCGCCGCACGTCGCAAGGCCGAGCGTGACCGGGCCAAGGCCGCCGCCGCTGCACTTTCGACCACCGTCACTGCGGAGGAAATCTCATCATGAACGACGCCCCACTGCTCCCACTTGCCGCCGCGCCGCCGGTCGCCGCACCCCATACCTATGCGGCGCGCAGCGTTTCCACGGTGATGGCCTGGGTCATGGCGGCGCTGACGCCGGCCACCGTCTACGGCTTCTGGCTCTACGGCTGGCCGGCGCTGTACCTGTGGCTGATCACCATCGGTTGCGCTGTCGGTGGCGAGGCATTCTGCCTGCGCCTGATGGGGCGTCGCCCCGGCCCGATCCTGCGCGACGGGTCGGCCGTGCTTACCGGTTGGCTGCTCGCCGTGTCGCTGCCGCCCTGGGCGCCCTGGTGGATCGGCGCGTTCGGCGGTGCTTTCGCTGCGATCTTCGGCAAGCAGGTGTTCGGCGGCCTCGGCCAGAATCCGTTCAATCCGGCGATGGTGGCGCGGGTCGCGCTGCTGATCTCGTTTCCGGTGGCGATGACCTCCTGGGTCGCGCCGCTGCCGCTCGGCAGTGCCGCGGCGCCCGGCGTGCTGCAGAGCCTGGCGATCACTTTCAAGGGCATCCCGACGGATTTCGATGGGGTCGCCAGCGCTTCGCTGTTGGGCTACAGCAAGACCGAAATGACGCGCGGCATCGATCTGCTGCATTCGCTGGCCCATGCCGGCGCGCCGGGCGTGGCCTGGGGCGGCTTCCGCCCGGGCAGCCTGGGCGAGACGGCCGCGCTGCTGGTCGCCGCGGGCGGTGCGCTGCTGCTCTGGCTGCGCATCATCAGCTGGCACACGCCGGCGGCGATGCTGGCCGGGATCGCGCTGCCGGCCGCCATCGGGCATGCACTGAATCCAGGGCAGTACCTCGATGCGACCACCCACCTGCTGGCCGGCGGCGCGTTGCTGGGCGCGTTCTTCATCGCCACCGACTACGTCACCTCGCCGAACACGCCGGCCGGCCAACTGATCTTCGGATTCGGCGTCGGCTTGCTGACCTGGGTCATTCGTACCTGGGGCGGCTATCCGGAGGGCGTGGCGTTTGCGGTGATGCTGATGAACGTGATGACGCCGGTGATCGATCGTTACGTCAAGCCGCGCGCCTTCGGCCGCGACCGTCGCGGCCGGCCGATCGCGGCGCGGAGGGTGAATTGAAATGACGCTTCTCGAACTGCGCGAGAAAATCGGCTACCACGCTTTGCTGCTGGGTGCCGTGGCATTGGCTGCGAGCGTCACGTTGGCCGGCGTCGATGGCAAAACGCGTAGCGGTATTGCCGCCGCTGAACAGCGCGACCTCCAGCAGTCGCTTGCCCAGGTGCTGCCCGAAGGTTTTGCCGACAACGATCTGCTCAAGGATAAGGTGAACCTCAAGCGCGCCGACGGCAGCGCCGTGGCTGTTTTTCGCGCCCGGCTCAAGGGCGAGGCGAAGGGTGCCGTCTTCCAGATGTCCGCCCGCGGCTATGCCGACGAAGTGGTGGTGTTGATCGGTGTCGATGTCGGCGGCCGCATTCTCGGTGTGCGCGTCCTCAAGCACAAGGAAACGCCGGGGCTCGGCGACAAGATCGAAATCGCCAAAGGCAATTGGATCAGGAGCTTCGAGGGCCGGTCGCTGGGCGATCCGACCGCGGCCCGGTTCGGCGTCAAGAAGGATGGCGGCGTGTTCGACCAGTTCGCCGGCGCCACCATCACTCCGCGCGCGGTGGTCAAGGCGGTGCGCGAAGGTCTGCAATTTTTCGTTGCCAACCAGCCAGCAATTTTCGCCGTTCCGGGCAAGGAGTGAACCATGGCCAGCTACAAGGAAATCGCCGAACAGGGACTGTGGACGCAGAACGTGGTGTTCTCCCAGTTGCTCGGTCTGTGTCCGACCCTCGCCGTCACCACCAGCGGCACCAATGGCCTCGGCATGGGGCTGGCTACCACCGCGGTGCTCGCCGTGTCGGGGATGATCGTCTCCAGTCTGCGGCAGTGGATCAGCCCGCAGGTGCGCATCCCGGTGTTCATCGTGCTGATCGCCGCGCTGGTGACATTGGTGGACATGGGCCTCAACGCCTATCTGCACGACCTCTACAAAGTGCTGGGGATGTATATCGCGCTGATCGTCGCCAACTGTTCGGTGCTCGGCCGGGCCGAAGCGTTCGCCGCCCGTGAGCCGGTATTCGCCTCCGGCCTCGACGGCCTCTCCATGGGACTCGGCTTCACTTTTGCGCTGACGCTGATCGGCCTGATCCGCGAGTTGCTCGGTGCAGGAACGCTGTTTTCGCAAGCCAGCCTGCTGCTGGGACCGTCGTTCAAGTTCCTCGAAACCACGGTGGTGGCGGACTACGGCGGCTTCCTGCTGATGATCCTGCCGCCCGGCGGCTTTCTCGTCCTCGGCTGCCTGCTCGCCGCGAAGCGCCTGTACGAAGCGCGCCGCGCCGTGGCGGCAGGGCCGCTGTCCCCATCCGCACAACCGGCCTGAGGGTTCGATCATGCAGATCAGCATCGCCTATTCCGAAGCCGACCAGCAGATATGGCTCACGACCGAGGTCTCCGATGAGGCTACGGTGCAGGAAGCCATCGCCCGATCCGGCATCCTTACCCTGTTTCCCCAGGTCGATATCGCGGCGCAGAAAGTGGGCATCTTCGGCAGGCTGGTAAAGCTCGAAGCACCGCTGCGCCCGGGCGACCGAATCGAAATCTATCGTCCCATCACCTGCGATCCGCAAACGGTACCGCGCCGCGAAGGCTTTGGCAGCGAGGACGAGTAAAGCGCTTCGAAACGCCGTCGCTCCTATGCTTCCGCTTTTGCGCCGTACTCAAGCGGGAAAACCTTGTCAAAATGCCCGCTTTTTCGAACTACTGAATAACCACGTCCGCCGCATGATGGCACCTCCAAGTCAAAGAGGATTCACCCATGACGGCGTACGAACAGTCGCTATTACATGACTTTCAGGAAACGCTCGAGGCCAATGCCGGACACCTGGACTCCACGGGCCAGGCCCTGTTAAGGGCCATTGGACGCGGCTCTCCGGAACTGTACGATGCCGTAGAAAAGTTGATGGACCGGATTTCCGGCTTCGCACCGGCAAGCGCCGAGTCAATTCATTGATCGATCTATCCCCGGCGGGGCTTCCCGCTCAAATGAAAACGCCGTCCTCGGACGGCGTTTTTCCGTGTGGAGCAGCGCCCATCAGCTTTCGTCGCTGACGCGGCGCGCACCGTTGTAGCGTTTCGCCCAGTAACTCTCGCGCATGTCCTCGATGCGGACCTGTCCGCCGGCGCGCGGCGCATGCACGAACAGGTTGTCGCCGAGATAGATGCCGACGTGGGAAAAAGCGCTGCGCATGGTGTTGAAGAACACCAGATCGCCGGGCTTGAGTTCGTTCTTGGCCACGGCCTCGCCGGTTTTGCTGATTTCCTTCGAGCTGCGCGGCAGGATCAGGCCGAGTCCCTCGCGGAACACATGGCCGACGAAACCCGAGCAGTCGAAGCCGCTTTCCGGGGAGGTGCCGCCGCGCCGATAGCGGATGCCGAGCAGATCGAGCGCTTGGTCGAGCGCGGACTGGGTCGCCGCCTGGGCCTGTGCGGTGTACTTCCTGACCAGTTCCGCTGCGCTCGGCCGCACCGGACGCGGTTCTTCCGCGGCGACGGGCTGGGAGAGGATCAAGGCAAGCAGGGCCGCCTGGAGCAGGGTCTTCGAACGCATGGGGCGGCACTATAACTGCATGAGGTAATACGGTAAACCCCTGGAAACTTGAACTATTTATTTCTGAGCGGCAATGCGATGGACTTTTTCCCGGCCCGCCGGCAGAATGGCGCCCCTCGCGAGGACTCGGCCGGAGCGGCTTCGGTGCCGTTTAGCAGATTCTTAGCGCATCACAGAATTAGGTGGGTTGGCAGAGCGGTTGAATGCACTAGTCTTGAAAACTAGCAAGGATGTAAGTCCTTCCAGGGTTCGAATCCCTGACCCACCGCCAAAACGAGAGCCCCGAGCCGCCAGGTTTCGGGGCTTTTTATTTGCCTTATGCCTTGGCGATGCAATGCGTAAGCCGATGGTGTTGTGCGCAGACTGTTAGTGTCATTGAACACCTACGATTGAGACGTGGCATAGACCACGCGCGTCGGATACGAGGCGGACTCGGTGTCGAATACTGAATTGACAAAAATAAAATCCGTTTTTATTATTGTCAGATGTATCAACAACGCCAACTTGCGCCTGTATTACGTCAAGCTCTTGCGGGGTTTCCCGCGATCCTATTGACGGGCCCCCGGCAGTCCGGCAAAACGACCTTTCTTCGGCATGAGGCCGGAGATCAAGTTGACTACATCAGTTTTGACGATCCTCTCGAACGCGACTTTGCTGCTGTTGACCCCGCAGGCTTTTTGGGTCGATTCACCGATCGTCCAGTGATTCTCGATGAGATCCAGTACGTACCAGCGCTACTGTCACATCTGAAGAGGCGTATCGATAATGAGCCTGGCCTATGCGGTCGATGGCTACTGACAGGATCGCAACAATTTGGACTGATGCGTGATGTCAGCGAATCACTCGCTGGCCGGGTCGCTATTTTGGAATTACCGCCATTCTCGCAAGCAGAATTCGCACGACCTGATTTGGAAGATGTTTTGTGGAATGGCGGCTATCCGATTCCGGCAATGCATCCGGAGCGGCGCGACATCTGGCTGCGAAGCTACGTTTCTACCTACATTGAGCGTGATGTCCGGCAAATTCGCAATATCCCGGACCTGAGGGTGTTCAATCAATTTCTCAATTTGGCAGCGGCTCGCCATAGCCAGGAATTTCATCCTGCCGACCTGTCGCGCGAACTGGGTATCACGCAGCCAACGGTGAAGTCCTGGGCTGGCGTGCTTGAGGCGTCGTATGTTGCGCATTTCCTGTCGCCATGGTTTCGCAACTATGGCAAACGAGTGGTGAAAACGCCGAAGTTCTATTTCTACGATGCAGCACTCGTCAACTTGCTGACACGTCAGCCGGATGCGGCCTCAGCACTCGCTGGCCCGATGGGTGGGCCACTATTGGAAGGCTGGGTTGTCACTGAAGCAGTGAAGACCTTCATGTCGCTGGGGCGGAAGCCTGACTTGTATTTCTGGCGATCCCACGACGGGCTCGAAGTGGATTTGCTCATCGTGATCGATGGCAATTTACAACCGGTGGAAATCAAGTTGACCGCGACCCCCGGTGCAGGCCATGTTGAACCGATCAATCGATTTCTTGCTGTGGCTGGCGACGAGGCAAGTAAGCAAGGGATCCTTGTTTGCCGAACGGAAACTGAGCGGGCGTTGCCGAATGGTCATATTGCCATGCCATGGCAATCATTCCCCGATTGGCTTCGCAAACGCTTATCCAGGGCGGTTGCGTGATCCATCCCCCGCAAAGGGGAGCGCATTTCTTGCGGTTTGTGGGCGGCTGACGAAACCCCTACGTCAGCTCCTTCCTTTCCGCCGCGTGGTAGTCCTTCTTCGTGCGAATTGGCTTCGATTCCATGGCTGCTCCTTCATATCGTTTCGGCGTCAATCCTGTCGTACTGCCGATGCGTGCCGACGAAACGCACATGCAGCAGGCCGGGGGAATACTTCGCCGCCACCACCAAGCGGTAGTCGTTGCCCTTGATGTCGGCCGGGGTTTTCCACTCCGCCCGGCTGGACAAGGCATACCCAGTCCGCGGAAGGGTTTCGGCATCCGGGTGCTTTTCCCGGAATTCCGCAATCTCGACAGTCATAGATTCCAGTTCGGCGGATACTGCTTCCGCCAGAACATCCCGTCTGCGGCGAGCCCGCGTTGAAAACCTGGAATCCGCGGGCGTCAGCGCCCCGGAACGATCGACGGGCCGTTCACCGCCAGCCACAGGCTTTCGCCGTTCTTCCGCTTCATGTTCAGGATCGCGCTGCGCGGCAGACCTTCAAGGTGGCGGGTGATAACGTCCATCACCCAGCCGTGGGTAATCACCAGGACGCGCGCACCCGCGTGTCGGGCGCCGATGTCGGCGATAGCGGCGAATATCCTGTTCGCGAAGTCGTCCATCGATTCGCCCTGGTCGAAGTCCGCGGCCGGGTTGCGCCTGAGAATCTGCTGTAACAGCAGCGGATTCAGCTCGCCCAATTCGGTCTTTGGCACGCCCTGGATCATGCCGAAGTGTCTTTCCTTCAGGCCCTCATGGCTGTAGGGCGGAGGTAGTTGCAATGCCTTGGCGATCACCTCCGCCGTTTCCCGGGCGCGGATCAGCGGGCTCGACCAGATTGCCGAGAAACCGGCATCGGCGAAGCCGGCTGCCAGTTCGTCCGCCTGGCGCCGACCGACTTCGTTGAGCGGCACGTCGGTCCAGCCCTGTAGGATGCCCGACATGTTCCAATCGGTTTCGCCGTGGCGGACGACACAGATGTGTGCGAAGCCATTCATGGGGACGATCTTACCGGACGCCCCGTGTCGGGGCGACGGGCGCGGCAAAGCAACGCGATTCGATTACACGCGTGTTACACGGTATATACGGAAGTTTTGCTAGAGTTCGTTTTTTCAAGCCAAGCTGGACCGGGCGATATTGTCGGCGACGCGAACTTTTTCCAGTTTTCGCGTCTAATAGAGCGTTACATAACTCGATGGAGGTTTTCGAAACCATGCAGACCGATTTCCAGGTGCTTTCTTCGTCAGGCGGACAGGGCGTTGCATCCCAGCAGCACCGTGTGCTGCGCAATACCTACGCGCTGCTCGGTTTATCGATGGTGCCGACCGTTATCGGTGCCGTGATCGGCACGACGTTCGGTGTATCCCTGATGGCGGGCAGCCCGATGTTGAGCCTGGTGTTGTTCCTCGCCGTCGGCTGGGGGATGATCTATGCGATCCAGAAAAACCGCAACAGCGGACTCGGCGTCGCGTTACTGCTCGGTTTTACCTTTTTCATGGGCCTGATGCTTGGGCCGCTGCTGGCGCACACCCTGCATTTCCGCAACGGCGGGCAGTTGATCGCCATGGCGGCGGGCGGTACCGGCGCGATCTTCTTTGCCTTGGCCGGCGTTGCTTCGACCACCACGCGCGACTTCAGCCGAATGGGCAATTTCCTCTTCGCCGGACTGATCCTGGTACTGGTGGCGGGAATCGCCAACGTATTCTTCCAATTGCCGGCGCTGACCATAGCTATCTCGCTGGCCGCGATCGTCATCTTCTCCGGCTTCCTCCTGTTCGATATCAACCGCATCGTTCAGGGTGGCGAAACCAGCTACGTTGCGGCGACGCTGGCGGTGTATCTGAACATCTACAACATCTTCACCAGCCTGCTGCAACTGCTCGGCATCTTCGGCGGCGAGCGCGACTGACGCTTTCCTCCGCCCTCCCAAAGCCACCTGCGGGTGGCTTTTTTATGCCCGCTCGAACAGGGCGATGGACTCCACGTGCGAGGTGTGCGGGAACATGTTGGCGATGCCGGCACCCTTCAGCGCATAGCCTTTCTGGTGGATCAGGATGGCGGCGTCGCGGGCCAGCGTCGACGGTTTGCAGGAGACGTAGACGATGCGTCGCGGACCTTCGTCGCCAATCGATTTCACCAGCTCGACGGCACCGTCGCGCGGCGGGTCGATCAGCATCTTGTCGAAACGGCCTAGGGCGGCAAGGCTTTCCGGGGTGGCTTCGAACAGATTGGCGACGGCGAATTCGCAACGGTTTTCGAGACCGTTGAGCGCCGCATTGGCGCGGGCGCGTTCCACCAGTTCGCGACTGCCTTCGATGCCGACGACCGTGGCGCCCGAACCGGCGATGGGCAGCGTGAAGTTGCCCAGGCCGCAGAACATGTCGGCAATGCGCTCGTCGCGCCGCGGCTGGAGCAGGGCCAGCGCACGGCGCACCAGCAGTGCATTGACGCCGTGGTTCACTTGGGTGAATTCGGTCGGCGAGAAGCGCAACGTGACGCCGTATTCCGTTAGCGAATAGCCCAGCGGCGGCGTCTGTGGCGGATGGAACAGATGCGCCGTCGCCGGACCTTTCGGCTGCAGGTACCAGACGATACCGTGAGTGTCGGCAAAATCGCGCAGTTTCCGTTCGTCGCCGGGCGTCAGCGGTTCCAGATGGCGCAGTACCAGTACGTGCTGTCCGTCGCCGATCGACACTTCGATCTGCGGCAGCCGTTCGCGGGCATCCAGCGCGTCGACCAGCGTCTTCAGATGAGGAATCAGCCGGGATACCGTAGGCGGCAGGATGCGGCACTCGTCCATCACTGCGACATAACTGCTGTGTTTTTCGTGGAAACCGACCAACGCACCGCCCTTTTTTGCCACGAAGCGCACCGACAGCCGCGCCCGCTGGCGATAGCCCCAGGTCGCGCCGGTGATCGGCGGGTAGAGCACCTCCGGTACCACCTTGCCGATGTGGCTCAGCGCGTCTTCCAGCACGCGCTGCTTTACCGCCGTCTGCGCCGAGGCTTCCAGATGCTGCATGCTGCAGCCGCCGCAGACGCCGAAATGGGGGCAGGCGGGCGTCACGCGCAATGGCGACGGTTTGAGAATGGCGGTGGCGGTGGCCTGTTCGTAGCTGGGTTTCCTGCGGTAGCTCGAATAGTCGACCGTTTCGCCGGGCAGCGCATCTTCGATGAAGATGACTTTGCCGTCCACATGGGCGATGCCGCGACCTTCATGGTCAAGGGATTCGATCAGGGCGTGGGGCATGGCGCGACGACGTACGGAACGTGCAGGAATGACGGGGCCGCGATTATAAGGGGGGCTGCGCGCCGGCGTGATCGGCGACGCCCGCTACTCGCCGCCGATCACGCCGGCGGCGTTGCCTGCCTGATTGCGCGTCCCTGTCGCTGTGGCGGCGGCATTGTGCTGGTTCGCCTCGACCCGGGTATTGCCTTGCAAGCGGACATTGCCGCGGCTGCCGCCCGCAGATCCACCGCCCTCTGCGGCGCCAGTCTGACTGTAAACCGGTGCGGCCTCCTGGCTGGCAACCCGGGCGCGTTGCCCTGCGCTGACGGTATAGCTGCCGCTGCGGTTGGTGAGGCTGATCTCGCCGCGTTCGACGCTGACGGCCAGCCCCTTGTCGTCCACCGTTGCGCTGTACTGGGTGCCGCGGATACCGATGGTGGCGGTGGGCGCGGTCACCGCATAACTGCTGTGACGGAGTTTGCCGAGCAAGCCGGTGGCCGTGCGAAAACTGCCGCGCAGCAGGCTGAACAGGCCCTGATCGCCGTCGCCCTTGCCGGAAAAGAAATAACGGTCGATGCGGAAGCGACTGCGCGGGCGCAGCATGACGATGCCACCGTCGCTGAAGCGGAGATCGGCATGGCCGCCCGGCGCGGTTTCCAGCAGGTCGCCCGCGTGCAGCGGGCTGCCTTTGACGGCGGCGATCGTCGTGCCGTCGGCGGCGATGATCCGGACGGTGCCCGCCACGTTCGAAATCGAGCCGGCCTCGACGGCCAGGGCAGGCAGGCCAAGCAGTGCGGCAGCGAGGAATACCATGAAGGCGAAGGCGATCGAATGGCGAAACGGCTGGGCAGTCATCGGCGGCGGGAGGGTTCTCGAAAGAGCTGCCGATGTTACTCCGCCTCCGTTCTCCCAGTCCTGCCGCAGGCAGCCCGGCGCTGACGCTATCGATCTGTTGTACGATTCCTGCTGTGACCGGCTTTTTTACCTGAACCGAAATGAAAGGACTCCATAGCGCCTTGTTCGACAGCGAAGCCGGCTTTCGCCAGGCGCTGGACACGGCCATCGCCGCCGCCGGGCATGAGATTCGCGTCTTCGACCGCGATCTGTCGCGCATGCGGCTGGAGGAACGCTCCCGTGCCGAGGCGCTGGAGAACTTCCTGGCCGCCGACCGGGAACATCGGCTGCGCATCGTCCTGCACGATCCCGAGGCCATGGAACAGAAGTGTCCGCGTCTGCTGGCGCTGCGCCGGCGCTTTTCGCTGACGCTGGAAATCCGCCAGTCGCCCGATCAGCTGCGCCATCTGGCCGACTCCTTCCTGCTGGCCGACCATGCCCATGCCGCCGTGCGCTTCCATGTCGACCATGCGCGCGGCCGCCTGATGCTGGATGCGGCGGAAGACGTGCATCCGTTCTGGAAGCGCTTCGACGATCTGTGGGAAGTCTCCCTGCCGTGCCTGCCGGCGACCCGACTCGGGCTTTGATTTCGTAGCCGGCGCTTGCTTTTTTCCGATAGCTGTATAAATATACAGCTATCGGAAACGGAGGCAAGCATGGACCTGAAACTCACCCCGCGTCAGCAGGAAATCCTCGATTTCATCCGCAACAGCCTGGAAGTGCTGGGCGCGCCGCCGACCCGCGCCGAGATCTGCAATGCCTTCGGCTTCGCCTCGCCGAATGCGGCCGAAGACCATCTCAAGGTGCTGGCGAAGAAGGGCGCCATCGTCATGGAGCCCGGCTCGGCGCGCGGCATCCGCCTGGTGGAGCAGCTCGGCCTGCCGCTGATCGGCTCGGTAGCGGCCGGCAGCCCGCTGCTGGCGGTGGAAAACCAACTCGGCCGGGTGCAACTGGGCAATCAGCTGTTCTCGCCCCGCGCCGACTACCTGCTCAAGGTGCGCGGCAACAGCATGACCCACGCCGGTATCCTCGACGGCGACCTGCTCGCTGTGCACAAGACCAATGAAGCCCGCAACGGCCAGATCGTCGTCGCCCGGCTGGGCGACGACGTGACGGTCAAGCGCTTCAAAAAGACCCGCAACCGCATCGAGCTGATCGCCGAAAACCCCGACTACGAAAACATCGTCGTCGACGGGCCGCTGGAGATCGAAGGCATCGCCGTCGGCCTGATCCGCAACGGGGATGCGCTGTGAGCGCCCTGGCGAAGGATTTATCCGAGGTGTTGGCGCGGCCCGACATCTGGCGCGGCGACCGCCTGGTGGACGCGCCGATCCCCGGCGTGCCCAGCGGCTTCGCCAGCCTCGATGCCCATCTGTCCGGCGGCGGTTGGCCGCGCGGTGCGCTGATCGAAGTTCTGCTCGACGGCGTCGGCCTGGGCGAACTTTCCCTGCTGCTGCCCACCCTGGCGCGGATCAAGGAAGAGGGCGGCTGGACCCTGCTGGTGGCGCCGCCGCACGAACCGCATGCACCCGCCTGGGCTGCGGCAGGGGTTGATCTGGCACGGTTGGCCGTGGTCTCCCCGGTGCGCCCGGCCGACACGCTATGGGCCATGGAGCAAGCCCTGCTCAGCGGTGCGCCGGAAGCGGTGCTGAGCTGGGCCGAGCAAATCGATCCGCGTCAGTTGCGCCGTTTGCAGGTGGCGGCAGCGGACGGTTCGGCGCTGGCCTTCCTGTTCCGCCCGGCGCGGGCGGCGCAGGAATCGTCGGTCGCACCGCTGCGCCTGCGCCTTTCCTCGGGGCATGAAGGGGCGCTGACCATCCACATCCTCAAGCGCCGCGGCCCGCCGCTGCATGCGCCTCTGCACCTGATCCTGCCGCGCCCGGCGCGCTGGCGAAGCCATGAATCCTCCGCCCCTCTGGCTGGCGTTGGCGTTTCCGCGTCTGCCGCTGGAAGCCCTCGGCGATCCGTCGTCGCCTGACAGTTCACTTGCGGTCGAGGAGGGGCGGCGCATCGTCGCCTGTTCCGCCGCGGCGGGCAGTGCCGGCATCCGGCGGGGGATGGGCGTGGCCGCCGCACGCACGCGGGTTCCCCAACTGCGCGTGCGGCTGCGCCAGCCGTCGCAGGAAACCGATGCGCTGGCACGTCTGGCCTGCTGGGCCGGGCGCTTCACACCGCGCCTGAGCCTGGCGCCGCCCGACGCCTTGCTGCTGGAGGTCGGCGGCTGCCTGCGTCTGTTCGGCGGTCTGCCGGCCATCCTCGACCGGCTCGCCGGCGAACTCGCCGCCCAGGGTTTTTCTGCCACCCATGCCGTCGCCGCCACGCCGCAAGCGGCGCTCTGGTTCGCGATGCAAATGCCGGGAGTGCGCTGCGACACACCCGCAGCGACACGCCAGGCTCTCGACCATTTGCCGTCGGAGGTGCTGCCCGCGGAGATCGCGCGCACCTTGCATCGCTTCGGCCTTCGCCGTCTGGGGGCGGCGCGCTGTCTGCCGCGCGCCGCGTTGGCACAACGTATCGGCCGCGAAGCGATACAGACGCTGGCCCGCGCCTACGGCGAGCTGCCCGATCTGCGCACCGACTTTGCCTTTCCCGCCCGTTTCGCCCAATCGCTCGAATTGCCGTCCGCGGTGGAGAACGCCGGTGCGCTGTTGTTCGCCGCCCGCCGTTTGACCGCCGCGCTGGCCGGCTGGCTCGCCGTGCGCAAAGCGGGCATCGCCGCCTGCTGCCTGCATCTGCGCCACCGCCAGGGCTCCACGCCGCTGACGCTGGCCTTCGCCGGGGCGACCCGCGACCCGCCGCGTTTCGAACGCGTGCTGCGCGAACGGCTGCAACGCCACGTGCTGGCCGCCCCCGTCGAGGCCCTGCGGCTGGAGGCCGGGACGGTGGCCGATCTGGCCGAGGAAAACGGCACGCTGTTCGCCCAGCCCGGCGATTCGCGTCACGCCATGGCCGCGCTGCTGGAGCGGCTGCGCGCCCGGCTCGGCGAGGCGCGTGTGTTCACGCTCGCAATGGCGCCTGACCACCGCCCGGAATGCGCCACGCGGCGCGGCGCCGCCGGTACGGCCGATGTAACGCCGCCGGTCCGCCGCCCGTTCTGGCTGCTGGCGATACCGCGCCGCCTCGACGAGATCGGCGGCCGGCCCCATGACCGCGGCGCCCTGCGGCTGCTCTCCGGCCCGGAGCGCATCGAGTCGGGTTGGTGGGACGACGGGGAGGCGGCCGGCGACCTCCGCCGCGACTATTTCATCGCCCTCACGCCCGACCAGCGCTGGCTATGGATCTTCCGCGAGGCGCGACTGGCGGGCGACTGGTACCTGCATGGCTTCTTTGCCTGACTACGCCGAGCTGCACTGCCTTTCCAACTTCAGCTTCCTGCGCGGCGCGTCGCATGCCGAGGAACTGGCGGCACGGGCGGCGGAGCTGGGCTACGCGGCGCTGGCCGTGACCGACGAAGGTTCCTTCGCCGGCATCGTGCGCGCCCACCAGGCGGCGAAGGCGGCGGGCATCAAGCTCATCGTCGGCGTCGAGCTGGTTCTCGGCGACGGCATGAAGCTGGTGCTGCTGGCGCAGAACCGGGCCGGCTACGGCAATCTCTCGGCGCTGGTGACGCTGGGCCGGCGCCAGGCGGAGAAGGGCGCCTATCGTCTGGCGCGGCAGGATCTGGACTGGGGCGTGCCGGATTGTCTGGCCCTCTGGATACCGCGGCATGGGCTTCGACAGGATCCGCCCGAACGGGAGTCAGATGATGCCCGCTGGCTGGCCGAACGCTTTCCGGAGCGCGCCTGGATCGCCTTCGAACGCCTGCTCGATGCCGACGATGCCGAACGCCTCGCTGCGTTGCGGGCGCTGTCCGCCGCCTCCGGCCTGCCGCTGGTGGCCGCGGGCGACGTGCATATGCACGTCCGTTCGCGGCGGCCCTTGCAGGACACGCTTACCGCGCTGCGCCTGAAAACCTCGGTGGACCGCGCCGGCCATGCGCTGTTCGCCAACGGCGAGCGCCATCTGCGTAGCCGGCTGCGCCTCGCCCGACTGTATCCGCCGGATCTGCTGGCGGAGACCGTGCGCATCGCCGCCCGCTGCACCTTCTCGCTCGACGAACTGCGCTACGAATACCCGGAGGAGATCGTGCCGCCGGGGGCGACGCCGGCGTCCTACCTGCGCGCCGAAGTCGATGCCGGGTTGCAGCGCCGTTACGGCGCGGAGGTGCCGGGCAAGGTGATGGCGCAGGTGGACCACGAATTGGCGCTGATCGCCGAGCTGGCTTATGAGCCGTATTTCCTCACCGTCTACGACATCGTCAAATTTGCCCGCAGTCAGGGCATTCTCTGCCAGGGCCGAGGCTCGGCGGCCAATTCGGCGGTGTGTTACGCACTCGGCATCACCGAAGTGGACCCGGCGCGGTCCACCCTTCTGTTCGAACGCTTCCTGTCGCGGGAGCGCAAGGAACCGCCGGACATCGATGTCGATTTCGAGCATCAGCGGCGCGAAGAGGTGATCCAGTACATCTACAAAAAATACGGCCGCGAACGCGCCGCGCTGACCGCCACCGTAATCAGCTATCGCACCCGCTCGGCGCTGCGCGATGCGGGACGGGCGCTGGGCATCGACAGCGGCCGCATCGATGCGCTGACCGCCTCCATGGCCTGGTGGGACAGTCGCGAACAATGGCCCGAACGCTTCGCCGCCGCCGGCCTCGACCCGGACAGCCCGCGGGTGCGGAAATGGATCGCCCTGGCGCAGAGGCTGGTCGGTTTTCCGCGCCATCTGTCGCAGCACGTCGGCGGCTTCGTCATCGCCCGCGACCGGCTCGACCGCCTGGTGCCGATCGAGAATGCGGCGATGGACGGGCGCAGCGTGATCCAGTGGGACAAGGACGACATCGACGCGCTCGGCCTGATGAAAGTGGATGTGCTCGCCCTCGGCATGCTCACTGCGATCCGCCGTACCCTCGACTGGGTCTCGCGCAAACGCGGCTACCCGTTCCGCATGCAGGACATTCCGGCGGAGGATGCCGCTACCTACGCCATGATCGGCCGCGCCGACACCCTCGGTGTGTTCCAGATCGAGTCGCGCGCACAGATGGCGATGCTGCCGCGGCTGCGGCCGAAGGAGTTCTACGATCTGGTGATCGAGGTCGCCCTGGTACGCCCCGGCCCGATCCAGGGCGGCATGGTCCATCCCTATCTGCGCCGGCGGCAGGGCAAGGAAGCGGTCGACTATCCGAGCGAGGCCGTGAAGGCGGTGCTGAAGCGCACTCTCGGCATCCCCATCTTTCAGGAGCAGGCGATGCAGCTGTCGATGGTCGCTGCCGGCTTCACCCCCGGCGAGGCCGACCAGCTGCGCCGCGCCATGGCGGCCTGGAAGCGCAAGGGCGGGCTGGGGCCATTCCGCGACAAGCTGCTCGCCGGCATGGCGGCGCGCGGCTACGACGCCGAGTTTGCCGAGCGCCTGTTCCGCCAGATCGAAGGTTTCGGCGACTACGGCTTTCCCGAATCGCACGCCACCAGCTTCGCGCTGCTGGCCTACGTCTCGGCCTGGCTCAAGCGCCACGAACCGGCGGCCTTCCTCGTCGGCCTGCTCAACGCCCAGCCGATGGGCTTCTATTCGGCGGCGCAGCTGGTGCAGGACGCGCGCCGCCACGGCGTCGAGGTGCGGGCGGCGGACGTGACCGCCAGCGACTGGCTGACGACGCTCACTGGCGAAGCGGTGCGTCTCGGCCTGCATCTGATCGCCGGCCTCGGCGCGGCCGCGGGCGAGCGTATCGCCGCCGCCCGCCGGGCGGCGCCTTTCGCCGACCTGGGCGATCTGGTGCGGCGTGCCGGCCTGGAACGCAACGATCTCGATGCGCTGGCGGCCGCCAATGCATTGGCGGCGCTTGCCGGCCATCGCCGCGCCGCCGCCTGGCGCGCGGCGGCGGTGCCGGTACAGCGCGACCTGCTGTTCGGCGCCGCGCCCGATGAAGCGGTGCCGGACCTCGCCCCGCCGCGCGAAGGCGAAGACATCGCGGCCGACTACCGCAGTCTCGGCCTCAGCCTCGGCCGTCACCCGCTGGCCCTGCTGCGCACGCGCCTCGAGCGCTGGCGTTACGCCACCGCCGACAGCCTCGGCACCATCGAGCACAACCGCCCCGCGCGCTGCGCCGGCATCGTCGCCGGGCGCCAGCGCCCCGGCGGTGCGAACGGCGTGGTCTTCGTCACCCTCGAAGACGAAACCGGGCTGACCAATGTCATCGTCCATCCCCGGCTGGTCGAGCGCCAGCGCCGCGAACTGCTCGGCGCCCGGCTGCTCGGCGTGCTCGGTGTGCTGCAACGGGAAGGCGAGGTGGTGCATCTGATCGCCCGGCGGCTTCTGGATCACAGCGATCTGCTCGGCGCGTTGCCGACATCCAGCCGCGATTTCCACTGAGCGGCGGAACCGCCGCAGCGATCGGCGTTACGGAATGTCCACCGCGGCGACGGCCCGCATCTGTAGCTTTGTCGGGGCGGACGTATTGGCGGCGCGCACGAACGTATGGGCGATGCGGGTCCAGGGGACCCCGGCGCGGTGCAGTCGCACGATGCCGGGCAATTCGACGCTGGCGTTGCTGAACAGCAGGGTGCCGCCCATCAGGGCGATGGCGATATGGATCGGCTTCGGCCGGTCGATGTCGAACGAAGCCAGCCCCGAACGTGCCAGATTGAGAATGCGCTGGATGTGACTCCAGCCGAAGGGCGTTGCCGGCGGCGTGAAGCTGAATTCCCGACCGTCGTCCTGCTGTAGGGTAATCGTGCTGCCGGTGCGTAGGCCGACCAGCAGGTTCAAGGCGTTGCGCGGCGAACCGGCGAACGGTGCGTATTGGCGGGTCAGACGCGCCAGTTCGGCCTCATGGGTGGTGCGGGGTATACGCAGGATGGGAGAGGGCGCTTCGTCCTCTGTCGCGCGCCGGGTGTCGAGCATAAGATTCATCGGGGGCTCCGCAGAAATCGGGTTTGAAAGCAGGCCGGAGCGGGCACCGCAGGATGCCCACGCCCGCTCCGGCCGTTCGTACGGCAAACGGATCAACGGCGCAGGCCGACGCCCAGGCCGAGACCGCCGCCGCCGTGTCCGCCCGCACCTCCTCCGGCGCTCCCGCCGATCACGCTGAACCGGCCATGGGTCGAGGCATCCAGGCCGGCCGCGGCGCGGCCGGCGTTGGCGGTTACGGCGGCGTTCTCGCCGGAACCCAACGTCACGTGGCGGCGTCCGCTGCCGCTTTCCTTGGCTTCGCCGCGGGCGGAACCGGTGACTGCAACGGATTGACCGGCTGCCGTACGGATGCCTCCGGCCCCGTCGGCGGCCAGGATGCCGCGGCTATTTGTGACGCCCGCCATCGAGTTGGCCGGACTGATCTCGAGCGCGTGGGCGATCTGCCCCCAACCCATGCCCTGGCTGCGCAGGGTGAGGATGCCCGGTAGCACGGTGGTCGTCGCTCCCGCTGCGGAGCTTGTCGCCGCGCTGGCGCCGGTCAATGTGCCGCCGCTGAGCGCCGTCTGGATTTGCGCCGGCGTCGGATCGCTGATCCCCTGTGCGGCGAGCGTTTGACGGGCCATGAACAGGGTGCGTTGAACTTCGCCCCAGCCCATCGCCTTGGTCGGCGGGGTGAATGTCACGCTGTCGGTCGCCGTTGAACTGCCGCTGGCGGAAAGCGTGATCGGGTTACCGTTGCGCAGTCCCGAGACCAGGTTCACGGCATTGTCGGTCGAGCCGGAAAACCCGGAGTAGAGATTGACCAGGCGTTGCGCCTCTTCGCCCTTGGGCAGTGTTGGCAGGCTGGCGCTGCCGGATGCGGCGACATCGGCGCTGCCGCCGGCGCCGACAGTCGTCACTGCGGCGGCGTGGAAGGAAAAACAGGCCGCGCTGGCGGCCAGCATCTTGATTGCGGTTCGATTCATGATGGATTCTCCTGGGGGTTGGGGTGGGGTTATGAACGGGCAAGCACTTTCTCGGTTTGCAGGATGATTTCCACTGCGGTGGCGCTGTCGTAAAACAGCCCCTGCTTGACCACCGAGCGCATGCGCGTGCTGGTGGGGCTCAAGGGTTCCAGTTCGATCGAGATTTCGCGATCATTGGCCTTGGCCACCAGCACTTCGCTTGTTCCCTCCTTGCGGCCCGACTCCGGCTTGAAGCCCATGCGTGTCAGTGCAGTGGAGGCCGCGCCCTTCACGCTCGCGCTGGGCAGCGTGAAGGTGCGATAGGCAATGCCGTTGAGCGTGTGCGATACGCTGGTCGAGGCGCCGACGCCGAAGGCGGTGATGGCCATCGGCTCACAGCCGCCGCTGACCAGTGCGCTGGCCAGCAGCAGCGCGGCATAGGGCATACGCAGCGACATGGATCAGGCCTGCGGAACGAGTTGGCCGTCGATCAGCTTGACCTTGGCGCCGACGCCGAGATCGGGCTGGGTCCGGGTGCTGACGGTGCGTACGGCGCCGCTGTCCATGCGTACCCGGGTTTGCCAGATCAGGTGGCGGTTGCTGTTTTTCTCGACTTCGTTGCCGGCATACGCGCCGGCGCCGCCGCCGACCAGGGTCATTGCCGTGCGGCCGTTGCCTTGGCCCATGCCGTTGCCGAGCAGGGCGCCGGCAACGCCGCCGATCACAGCGCCCATGCCGGAACCGCTGCCTTTCACTTCGACCGCGCGGACGGACTCGATGACACCGCATTCGTAGCAGGCGGCGAGCTTTTTCTGTGTGGCTTCGACCTTCTGTTCTGCATCCGCCCCGGCCAGGGCGCTGGGCAGGTGGCCGGTGATGCCGGCGATGCCGACCAGACCGAACAGCGTTACGGTCACCGCCGCCACGATCAGCGATGGGTAGAGCAGCCGCGGCGGTGCCTTGGTGGGTTGATGGTGTAGCACTTGAGGGGCTTTCATGATGATCTCCTTGAATCGTTAGCGGGCTATTTGCGATCGAGTTCGCGGCCGATGCGGTTGCCGATGTAACTGCCGGCCGCCGCTCCGCCGACGGTGCCGACACCGCTGCCGCCGGTCACGCTGGAGCCGACGATGCCGCCGACCACGGCGCCGGTGACGGTGCCGATTTCCTGCTTGGTGGGATTGGACGAGCAGGCCGCGAGCGAAATCACAGCCAGGATCGAAAGGACGGTTGCACGATGGGTGCGCATTTTTATTCTCCTGAAATTCCACGGCGGGAGGCCGCTTGCCGGATTAACCGCAACCCGCATGCCAGGAGAAAAAGACTATTTAAATCAACATATTGTCAAAAAATCTGGGCACCGAAGCGATGCCGGCGTGTCGCCGGTTGACGACAGTGCGGCCGCGGCTATGCGGCAAGTCGATGAAACGCAAGGGAATTGCCCTGTCGTCGGTTGACGACGGGTGCGGCGGGCGCCTACTTGAACAGCGCCGGATCGAGCTGGTGGCGTTGCAGCAGCTTGTAGAACTCGGTGCGGTTGCGTTTTGCCAGCCGCGCCGCCTGGCTGACGTTGCCGCCGGTGATGTGCAGGATCTGCGTCAGATAGTCGCGTTCGAAGCGGGCGCGGGCATCTTCGAGCGAGAGCATTTCGGCCACTTCGCGCAACGCGCTCTGTACCAGGTTTGCAGTGATTAGCGGGGCCGTGGAAAGGGCTACCGATTGTTCCACCACGTTGTAGAGCTGGCGCACATTGCCCGGCCAGGCGGCGGCGACCAGCAGTTGCATCGCTTCCGGGGCGAAGCCGCCGAATTTCTTGCCGTATTTGTTGCTCAGCGTTTGCAGGAAGTGGCTGGCGAGCAACGGGATGTCGTCGCGCCGCTGGGCCAGCGACGGCAGATGCAGGGCGACTACGTTGAGCCGGTAGAACAGGTCGCCGCGGAAGCGCCCGGCGGCGATCTCCTCCTCCAGCGGGCGATGGGTGGCGGAGACGATACGCACGTCCACCGCCACGCTGCGTGCGCTGCCGACCGGCCGGACCTGGCGCTCCTCGAGCACCCGCAACAGCTTGACCTGCAACGGCAGCGGCATGTCGCCGATCTCGTCGAGCAGCAGCGTGCCGCCTTCGGCTTCCTGGAACAGGCCGCGATGATCGCGGCTGGCGCCGGTGAACGAGCCTTTGACGTGACCGAAGAGTTCGGACTCCAGCAGCTGTTCCGGAATCGCGCCGCAGTTCACCGCGAGGAAGGCGCGTTGGCGTCGTGGGCTGGCGAGATGGATGGCGCGCGCCAGCAGTTCCTTGCCGCTGCCGGATTCGCCGCGAATCAGCACGCTGGCATCGCCGGCGGCGAGCATCTTCGCCTGCGCCAGAAGCGCTTCCATCGACGGATTGCGGGTGATGATCGGCGCCCGCCAGGCTTCGCCGCCGCCCTCGCCGGCGGAACCGCCGAGGGCCAGTGCGCGCGCCACTTCGGCGAGCAGGGCGGGCGCCTCGTAGGGTTTGGTCAGGTAGCCGAATACGCCGCGCTGGGTGGCTTCGACCGCTTCCGGGATGGTGCCGTGGGCGGTGAGGACGATCACCGGCAACGTCGGATACTGGCGGTGGATCGCGTCGAACAGCGCGGCGCCGTCCATGCCGGGCATGCGCATGTCGGTGATCACCAGTTGCGGACGTTCGACGGCCAGCCGCGCCAGGGCCTGCTCGGCGCTGGATACCGGGAGCACCGAGTGTCCGGCGGCTTCGAGGCGGATGGTGAGCAGGCGCAGCAGGTCGGCGTCGTCGTCTACCAGCAGGATGGTGTCGCTCATGGCTTCTTCCCCGCCGGCGTTCCGGTCCGATCGATCAGGCTTTTTTCGATGTTCTTCAGCGCGTCGAGTTTCTGTTCGACGTCGTCGGCGCGGCGGGCTTCGTCGCGGAGTTTGTCCTCGATCCGGCGGCGTTCGGCAAGTTCCGCGCGCAGCGCAGCGAGCAGCGTGGCGAAGCGCGATCCGCGGCCGTCGCGTTCCAGCTGGTCGATCAGTTGCGGAGCCCGCGCGTGTTCGCGCAGGCCGGCCGCCGGTGCCGCCGCGGCGATGATCTGCCGCAGGCGCTGGAATTCGCCGCTGTCGCGGGCGAGGGCGTCGCGCAGTTGTTCGTTTTCCTTGGCCAGCTCGGCGGCCGACAGCGGCCAGACGTAGGCCTTGTAGGCGAGCAGCGAATCGGTGGCGGAAGCGAAGGTCTTGGCGTCGCTCTTGAACCAGTATTCGTCGGTGGGGCGGCCTGTCAGCGTGCCGCAGGCGGTGAAAGACAGCACCAGCAGAAGAGGCGTCAGGCTATATCTGTGCATGGCCGTCATTGTAGGGGCAGACGTACCTCGAACCGTCCGCCCGGACCGGGCGGCAATACGATGCGCCCGCCATGCGAGAGAACGTGTTCGCGGGCGATGGAGAGACCGAGTCCGGAACCTTTGAGCGCACCGCTCGACGGCGTGCGTCCCTGATAAAACGGATCGAACACGCGGTCGCGATCCTCTGCGGCGATGCCCGGTCCCTGGTCGGCCACCTCGACGACCGCCTCGTTGCCGTCGCGGTGGGCGACGATGCGGATACAGCTCTGCGGCGGAGAAAATTTGATCGCATTGGAGAGCAGGTTGTCGAGCACCGTGCGTATCCGCTCGCGGTCGGCGTTCAATATCATCTCCGGTACGTCGACGTCGATCTGCAACTCGCGCGCGGACCAGGCCAGGCGCTGGGTCTCGATCACGGTCTGGATCAGTTCGCGGAGCGGGAAGCGCTGCCGGCGCAGCGCCGACTGTTCGAATTCGGCGGCGCTGTAGTTCAGCAGGTCCTCGATCAGCTGGCGCAGGCGCTGGCTGTTTTCGACAAGAATGGCGACGATCTCGCGCTGTCCCGGCGTGAGCGGGCCGGTGACTTCCTCGCCGAGCAGGTCGGCGCCTTCGCGCAGGGCGGTCAGCGGCGTCTTCAATTCATGCGAGATGTGGCGCAGAAAGCGGCTCTTTTCTTCTTCAAGCTGTACCAGGCGCAGGCGCAACCGGTCCAGCTGTTCGCCGAGCGATTGCAGGTCGCGCGGACCGCCGACTTCGATGCGCCGCTCGAAGCGTCCGGCCCACAGTCCGCCGATCGCCGCCTCGATCTGGGCGATCGGGCGCGACAGCAGATGCGTAAAACCGATCACCAGAAACGCCGCCGCCGGCAGCAGCGCCAGCAGTTGCCCGACCATGGTCCGCTCGGCATCGGCGGCGAGAAGTTGCAGGTCTTCGATCTCGCGGTCGATGGCGGCGTCGTTGTGCTTCAGCATGGTCTGCGCGAGCTGCGTCAGCGCGGCGAAGTGCGGCGCCGGATCGTCGCCGCGCCGGCTCGGCAGCTGGTCGCCGAGGGCCGCATAGAGCGCTCCTTCGCTGCGTGCGATGTCGCCGAGCTCGCTCTTCTGCGCCTCTTGCAGCGGCAACTGGAACTGCCGCTCGACCAGATCGACGAAGCGCCGATGCAGTGTGCGGTAGTTGTCGCGCAGCGCCGGATCGCCGAGCACCCGATACTGGCGTGCGGCACGCTCCTGGTCGTTGATGTTCTCCAGCAGCGCGCGGCTGCCCTGGATCACCTGCGAGGCCTGATAAACCGCCTGCTGGCTCTTGGCGGAAAGCTGCCGGATCGAGATTGCATTGCCCACCAGGCCGACGATCAGAGGCAGGGTGACCAGTGCGAAACCGATGGAAAGAAGCTTGAGGAAGGATTGGGGGTAGCGCAGTTCCAGTTTCATCGGGCGTGGAGTCTAACGGGAATGCGCTGCGCCCCGAACGGCGTGGCATATTCGCCGAAACGCCCGGCGACGGTCGCCTGGCAGTGTTCGCAGCGCCCCTCGGCATCCAGCCGGTAGGCGAGGATCCGGTACCAGTCGCGCTCGATTACCGCCTTGCCGCAGCCCGGACAGAAAGTGGTGTCGCCTTCGCGGTTGTGCACATTGCCGGTATAGACGTAGCGCAGGCCCGCGTCGCGGGCGATGCGGCGCGCGCGCACCAGCGTGTCCGGCGGCGTGGGCGGGATGTCGGTCATTTTCCAGTCTGGATGGAAGGCCGAAAAATGCAGCGGCACGTCGGCCCCGAGTTCCTTGCGGCACCAGGCGGCGAGGGATTTCAGCTCGGCATCGGAATCGTTCTGGCCGGGGATCAGCAGGGTGGTGATTTCGAGCCAGCATTGCGTCTCGTGCCAGACGTAGGCCAGCGTGTCGAGCACCGGTTGCAGGCGGCCGCCGCAGAGCTTGACGTAGAAATCGTCGGTGAACCCCTTGAGGTCGATGTTGGCGGCGTCCATCTTGGCGTAGAACTCGCGCGCCGGCGCGGCGTGCATATAGCCGGCGGTGACGGCCACGGTGTTGATGCCCAGCGCGTGGCAGGCGTCGGCGGTATCCATCGCATATTCGGCGAAGATCACCGGATCGTTGTAGGTGAAGGCCACGCTCTTTGCGCCATAGCGCACGGCGGCCTGGGCGATCGCTTCCGGCGTCGCGTCGTCCATCAGGGTGTCCATCTCGCGCGACTTGGAAATGTCCCAGTTCTGGCAGAACTTGCAGGCCAGGTTGCAGCCGGCCGTGCCGAAGGAGAGGATGCTGGAGCCGGGATAGAAGTGATTGAGCGGCTTCTTTTCCACCGGGTCGATGCTGAAGCCGGAACTGCGGCCGTAGGTGGTCAGCACCATTTGTCCGCCTTCCATGGCGCGGACGAAACAGGCGCCGCGCTGGCCCTCGTGCAGCTTGCAGTCGCGTGGACAGAGGTCGCACTGGAGACGGCCGTCGGACAACGCGTGCCACCAGCGCGCGGGAAACCCCGGAGTCAGTGCTCGGTCCATTTTTCTACCTCATAGCGGTAGAGCCTGACCTCGGGGGCCCAGAAATCGCCGGGCAGACCGGCCTTGCGTTTGAGCTGGGAGAGAAATTCGCCGCCGTCGGGCAGGCTGGCCCATACCTGCGGCAGAAAAGTGCTGCGGTAGCCGCGGTATTCGAAGATCACGCCGTCGACGCCCGGGCGCAACTGGCGCAGAGCGTCGGCTTCGTCGATGAAGCCGAGCGGCACGGTGGCCGACAGCTGCGACACCTCCACCTCCAGTTGCGGCCACTCCGCTTCCTTTAGCGGTTCGAAGCGGGGATCGTTGAAGGCGGCGGCGCGGGCGTTGGCGCGCACGTCGGCATCGAGGCTGCGCCGCGCTTCGAGGGAGCCGATGCAGCCGCGCAGTTGCCCTTCGGTGGTCAGTGTGACGAAGGTCGCTCCCGGGGTGCCCAGGGCCGGATGGGCCGGTTCGGGCTGCGTCGGCAGGCCGAGCTCGGCGGCGATCGCGTTGCGCGCGCGGATCAGCAGAGCGGCGCCCAAGGCGCGGTCAGCGAACATGGCGTAGATTCTCCGCAGGCGGTGAATCGCCTTTGCTGAAGGCGAAGGCGGCATAGCCGACGACCCGTGCACGGTCGCCGGCGGTATCCCCCGAATTGCGCAGGTCGAGCAGCGTCGCCGCCAAGCCATGGCGCTGCGCGGCGCGCAGCAGGCCGTTGATCGGCGTGGCGCCGCAGGCGCGTTCGTGATCCGGCAGCGGATCGAGGTGTTCGATCATTTGCGCCGTATGGCGGTCGAGCTTGAGTGCTGCGGCATAGGGGTGGTAGTGCGAAAGATCGGAGCTGACAACGATCAGCGTTTCCTCGCCGCCCCAAAGCAGCTCGATGACCTCGGCGACCTCGTTTGCCGTCGCCATGCCGACGACGAAGGGAACCAGGGCGAAATCGTCGAGGACAGTTTGCAGGAAGGGCAGGTGCACCTCAATGCTGTGCTCTTCGCGGTGGGCGTGTTCGTTGATGCTGACCTGATGAAGTTGCAGTGCGGCGGCGACGGCATCGCGATCGATCCGTACGTCGCCCAGCGGCGTGCGGAAGCGTTCCGCGTCGCTGCCGGCCAGTCCGTGCAGTGCCACGCGGTGGGCGGGGCCGAGCAGCACGACGCGGCGGATCATGCGGCGCAGCGGCGCTAGCGCCGCGTAGGCGCTGGCCGCGACGGGGCCGGAGTAAATGTAGCCGGCATGCGGCACGATCAGTGCCTTCGGCCGCAGCGGCTGAACGGCGGCATCGCCGAGCAGGCTGCCGATCTCGATCGCCAGTTCTTCGCGGTTGGCGGGGTAGAACAGGCCGGCAACGGCCGGCGGGCGGATCAGGTTCACGGTCCACTCCCGACAGTGGAGAGCAGCATGGCGACGATGCCCAACGCGATTGCGATCAGGCCGGGCAGCGCATGGCGTGCCAGTCCGACACCGCCGATGGTCAATGTGAGCCCCGCCTTGAACGCCAGATTGGACAGTACGGCGAGGGCGATGGCCGTTACCGCAGGCGCCGTTTCGAGCTTTTGCAGCGTGTGCAGGCGCAGGGTGGACAGGGTGATGGCGTCGACGTCGGTGAGCCCCGAGGCGAGCGAAACCAGATACAGCCCGCTGCTGCCGGCAATGTCCTGCAACCAGGCGGCACAAAGCAGCACCGCGGCGTAGAGCGCGCCGAACGATAACGCGGTGCGGATCTCGGTCGGATTGGTCACTTCCGGCATCGGCAGGTCGCCGCCGCGGCGCAGGCTGTGCCAGCCCCAGGCGGAGAAGGCGAGTCCGGCCAGAAGTCCGCCGCCGAGCACGAGGGCAAGCGGACCGGCGAGGCTCGGTGCGAGTACCGAGCCGACGGCGGCCAGACGCAGCATGACGGTCAGGTTGGCGAGCAGAATCACCAGCGTCGCGGTGCGTACCATGCCGTCGTCGGCCTTGGCGTGGCGGGCGAACACCATGGTGGTCGCGGTACTCGACACCAGCCCGCCGAAAAAGCCGATCACCGCAGCGCCGTGGCGGGCACCGACGAAACGCAGCGCGGTATAGCCGGCCAGCGAGACCCCGGAGATCAACACCACCATCCACCAGATCTGGTGCGGATTGAGCGCGCCGTAGGGGCCGAAATCCTGGTCCGGGAGAATCGGCAGGACGACGAACGACAGCACCGCGAACTGGAGGATCGAGATCACGTCCTTGTGCGACAGCGCGCGCGTGAACCCGTGGAGTTCGGTCTTGAAGTAGAGCAGGGCGGTGGTGGCGATGGCCAGCATCACCGCCAGCGTGCCGTAGCCGAACCATACCGCTGCACCGAGGCTGTAGGTCACCATCAGCGCGACGACCGAGGTGGTCCCCGGATCGCCGTCCTCCGGCGGATCGAGGGCGATCGCAGCGAGCATCATGGCGCCGACGACCAGCACGCCGCTGGCCAGTATCCAACCGCTGCCCGACGCCCGTGCGATCAGCGCCGAGAGCGCGCCGAACAGAGCGACCAGCGCGAAGGTGCGCAGGCCCGCCTTGGCATCGGGCCGACGTTCGCGTTCGAGGCCGATCAGCAGGCCGATCCCGAGGCAGGTGGCAAAGGCTTGCAGCGATTGCGGAAGCGGGTCGAGTGGGGGCACGCCTATCTCCATACGGCTTGGTCGGATTTATTGTAGTCCGTACAATCCGGCCTATGAGTTATTACGCACTGGTTCCGGCCGCCGGCAGCGGCGCACGCATGGGCGGCGAGTTGCCGAAGCAGTATCTGCCGCTGCTCGGCGCACCGATGATTCGTCATACCCTCGATGCCTTGTGCGCGGTAAAGCAACTCGATGCCGTCTTCGTGGTGCTGGCCGCCGACGACGCGGAATGGGATCGCTATGACTGGTCGCCGCTCGGCGGCAAACTGGTGACCCTGCGCTGCGGCGGCGCCACGCGTGCGCAAAGCGTGACCAACGGCCTGCGCGCGATGCAGGAGCTGGCTTTTCCCGACGACTGGGTGCTGGTGCATGACGCGGCGCGCGCCTGCATCACACCGTCGCAGGTGCAGCATCTGATCGCCGAACTGGCGCAGCACGACGTCGGCGGCATCCTCGCCGTTCCTGTCGCCGATACCCTGAAACGTGCGGCGCCGGATGGCTGCATCGAGGCAACCGTACCGCGCGACAGCCTGTGGCAGGCGCAGACGCCGCAGATGTTCCGTCACGGCCTGCTGCTGCGGGCGCTGGAGGCGCACCCGGATACGGTGACCGACGAAGCCGGCGCCATCGAGGCGCTCGGCCTGCGTCCGCGGCTGGTCGCCGCCGACGCCGCCAACCTGAAAATAACCTATCCCTTCGACTTGCAACTGGCCGAGCTGATCCTCGGTCAGCGAAAGGAAATCCGATGACATTCGACATCCGTGTCGGCCAGGGCTTCGATGTGCATGCCTTTGTCGATGGGCGGCCGCTGGTTCTCGGCGGCGTCACTATTCCTTTCCCCCGCGGACTGCTCGGCCACTCCGATGCCGACGTGCTGTTGCATGCGTTGACCGATGCGCTGCTCGGTGCCGCCGGCCTTGGCGACATCGGCCGCCATTTCCCCGACACCGATCCGCAGTGGCGCGGCGCCGATAGCCGCGTATTGCTGCGCGGTGCAATAGAGCGCGTGCGCGCGGCCGGCTGGCGCGTCGCCAACGTCGATTGCACGGTGATCTGCGAAGCGCCAAAGATCCTGCCCCATGCGGCGGCGATGGTGGCGAACATCGCCGCCGACCTGGGCGTTGCCGCGGAACGGGTCAACATCAAAGGCAAGACTACCGAGAAACTTGGTTTTACCGGCCGCGGCGAGGGCATCGCGGCGCAGGCCGTGGCGTTGCTGATCGCCGATGGCGCCTGAAAGCAAGCGGCTGTTCTTCGCTCTCTGGCCCGACCCGCCGGCGGCCGATGCGCTGCACCGGTTGGCGGAACGTCTGCATGGCGTGTATGGCGGCCGGCCGATGCGGCGCGATACGCTGCACCTGACGCTGGCCTTTCTTGGCGATGTCGCGGTCGACCGGATCGCGGCGCTGTGCGAAGTAGCGGCGGCCATCTCAGCGGAGCCGTTTCGCCTCGACCTCGATCGTCTGGGCTACTGGTCCGGGAACCGTGTTCTCTGGGCCGGCTGCTCGACGCCGCCGGACGCGCTGCGGCGGCTTGCCGAAACCTTGCAGAGCGATCTGCGCGCCGCCGGCTTCAGCCTCGAACGGCGGCCTTTCGCGGCTCACGTCACGCTGCTGCGCAAGGCCCGCTGCGATGTCCTGCCCGCAGAACGCCCCGCGATCGGTTGGACGGCTGAGCAATGGGGGCTGGTCGAATCGGCTGCCGCCGACGGCGTACCGCACTATCTGCCGCTGCAACGCTGGCCCCTATAGAATTCCAACGTCGTCAAACCCGGGAACCGCCATGCGTCTGCCGCGCCTCAAGTCCGCCCTGCCCAAGCATCTGTCCCGACTCAAGGCCCTGTCGCTGTTCGCCACGCTCGATGCGAAAGGGCTGCGCATCGTCGATGGACTGCTCCACGAACGCGACTACCTCGAAGGCGAAGTGATTTTCGACGAGGGTGAAGTCGGCGAGGCGCTCTACATCGTGTATCAAGGCAAGGTGCTGATCTGCCGCCAGGGACAGCCCGACTCCGGACGGGTGACCGAAATCGACGCCGGCGGATTTTTCGGCGAACTGGCCCTGCTCGATCAATTGCCGCGCGCCCTTCAAGCGCGCGCGGCGAGCGCCTGCCGGCTTGGCGTGCTGTTCCGCGCCGACTTGCAGAACCTGCTCGAAACCGACGCCCGCACCGCTTCGCGGATCGCCCTGCAACTGGCGCGACATCTCGGCCGGCGTCTGCGCGCGGCCCGCACCACCACCGTGGAAGAGCTCGACCTGTGTCTGTGAGCCGCGCTTCGACGGCTTCGGGCCCGGTGGTCTGGGCCGGAATTCTGGCGACGACCTGTCTGCTGTTGTTCCTGTTGCAGAAAGTGCTCTGGCTGGCGGTGCCGTTTCTTTTCGCGCTGATTCTTTACTACTTTCTGTTTGCGCCGATGCAGTGGCTGATGTACCGCGGCCTCAGTCGCGAGCAGGCGGCATCGGCCGCAATACTGGCGTTCCTGCTGGTGACCGCCGCCTATCTGGCGCTGCTGCTGCCGTGGATGGCCAGTCATCTGGCCGGCTGGCAGGAGTCCGTGGTGCGCTATCTGCATGGCGGGCAGGCGCTGTTGCAGCGCTCGCTGCATGGGCTGGAGCGGGCCTACGGCGTGCTCGCCGATGCGCGGCTGGCGGAAATTGCCGACGCCAAGATCGCCGACTTCACCGATCATGCCGGGCAATACGTCGAACCGGTGCTGACCAGCACCCTGGCTTGGGCGCCGAGCCTGTTGCTGACACCTTTCGTCGCCTTCTTCCTGTTGCGCGATGGCGGCCGTTTCCAGCACATGCTGGGCCGTGCGGTACCGAATGCCTTTTTCGAAAAGACGCTCTACCTGCTGCATGAAATGGACCGCACTACGCGCGCCTATTTTCAGGGGTTGCTGCGGCTGACCTTTCTCGACACCGTGACGCTGGCTTTGGGCCTTTGGTTGCTCGGACTGCCATCGCCGATCGCGCTCGGTCTGGTTTGTGCCGTACTGGCCTGGTTGCCGTTCATCGGCTCGCTGCTCGGCGGCCTGCTGGTGGTGCTGGTGGCCGCCACCGACTTTCCCGAGGCGCCGCAAATGGCGTATGCAGCGGTGGGACTGTTTCTGCTGGTACGTCTGCTCGACGATTTCGTCTACCTGCCGCTGACCATCGGCCGCAGCCTGCACATGCATCCGCTGATCACCGTGCTGATGATTTTTGTCGGCGGCGCGGTGGCCGGTATTCCCGGTTTGATGCTGGTGATGCCTTTGCTAGGCGTGGTGCGCGTGGTGGGCGAAACCCTCGGCAAGATCGTCACCGATGCGCGGCTGATGGCGCGCTTCCGTCATGGGCGACGCTTGCGTCGCCTGCGGGCGGATATCGATCTACAGTCGTAGCGGAGGCTAACCCTTGTCGATGTCGAAGCCGGTTTCGCCGATCCACTTGGCCAAGGCGGCATCCATGGTGGCGGCGTGGATGTCGAACCAGGGGACGAGTTCAGCGATCAGCTTGCGCCCGATGGCGAAGTCGCCGTCGGCCACTTTGCCGCGGACGTAGCGGGCGATGCCGAGGATTTCGTCGTGCATGTCCTGGTGGCAGGGCGCTTCTTCGATTCCCGAGGCTTCGATCCAGCGGTTCTCCTGCTCGAAGTGGGCAACCGTATGCTCGATCAGTCGATCCAGTCCGGCGAGAAATTCTTCGTTCGGCGTCGCATCCAGGCGATTCAGCTCATCGATGAATTCGCGGTGCGTGTCGTCCATCCGGGGCAGGCCCAGTTCGTATTCCGCTTTCCAGGTAACCAGTGGCATGGCAATCGACTCGGTGGGGGGCTATGCAATTCGAAGCCGGGAATTTTATGCCTGGGCGCATTGCCCAAATTGACCTGGGTCAGGGAGTCGCATGCTGATCGATACGCACTGTCATCTCGCTGCGGCAGAGTTCGCGGCCGACCGCGAGTCGATGCTGGCCCGCGCTCGTGCGGCCGGCGTGGCGGCGTTGGTGGTGCCGGCCGTCGAACGGGCGAACTTTGCCGCGGTCAGCGATCTGGCGCATAACCGCAACGACGTTTTTGCCGCCTACGGGATTCATCCGTTGGCGGTGGAGCGGGCGTGCGAAGACGATCTGGAGTGGCTGCGCCGTACGCTTACCACGGAGCGGCGGGCCGTTGCGGTGGGGGAAATCGGCCTCGACCGTTTTGTCGAAGGTCGTGACGAGGTACGGCAGGGTTTCTATTTTGTCGAACAGTTGAAGATTGCGCGCGATCTCGGTTTGCCGGTGATCCTGCATGTCCGTCGCGCCATCGATCCGGTACTCCGCGAATTGCGCCGCATCAAGGTGTCCGGCGGCATCGCCCATGCGTTCAACGGTAGCCGCCAGCAGGCCGATGAATTTATCAAGCTTGGTTTCGTTCTCGGCTTCGGCGGTGCGATGACTTATCCGTCTGCGCGGCGGATCAGGCAATTGGCGGCGGCGTTGCCGCTGAACTCCATCGTTCTGGAAACCGATGCGCCGGATATGGCGCCCGAATGGATTCGCGGCGGGCGCAACGAACCGAAGGAATTAATGCGGATTGCCGAAACACTGGCTGAATTGCGTAAATTGCCGGTCGCCGAATGCATTAAGGCGACCGGAGAAAATACGCGGCGTGTTTTACCGCGCCTGATAATCCCGCCGCACGCGGGATAAGTTGCCGATTGTTTAAACCAATAAACCTTCGACGGTCTTGCCGCCGTTCAGCCAGTCATTCACCCAGGCCGGTTTGCGGCCGCGGCCGGTCCAGGTCAGATCGGGGTTTTGCGGGTGGCGGTATTTGACGGCAACCGGTTTGCGGGTGCCGGATTTCTTGCCTGCCGAGGCTTTGCGGGAAATCAGTTCGTCCAGCGAAAACCCGTGGGACGAAGCCAGGGCGGCAATTTGATCGAGTACTTTCTGTTTCTCCTCGGCTTTACGCTTTTCGATTTCTGCGGGAATCTTTTCCAGCATAGATTGCAGTTCCGCGATGGAAATTTTCGATAAATCCATTTTGATTTCTCCGCTATTAAGGATTATTAAATTTAATTACATTGCGGTTTATATCTTGATTTTCTATTTTTGCAAAGGTGTTTTGTTTTATTCGTTGGTTATTGGGCTCCGTCGCATGCCTCTATAATGCGGTGCAACTAAATTCGATTGGCAAAAGTTTATGTGTGGCATCGTTGCAGCCGTCGCCCGGCAAAATTGTGTTCCCGTATTGATCGAAGGGCTGCGCAAGCTCGAATACCGTGGTTACGATTCCGCCGGCCTGGCCGTCCTGAACCCCGGACTGAACCGGCTACGCAGCGTCGGCCGGGTGGCCGAACTGGCTGTCCAGGCGGCGGGGGTCGAGGCCGAAATCGGCATCGCCCATACGCGCTGGGCGACCCATGGCGTTCCTTCCGAACGCAACGCCCATCCGCATATTTCCGGCGGGCTGGCGGTGGTGCATAACGGCATCATCGAAAATTTTGCCGAATTGCGCGCCGAATTGAGCGCCGCCGGCTATGTGTTTCAGTCCGATACCGACACCGAAGCCATCGCCCATCTGCTACAGCACACGCTCAAGGCCGAGCCCGATCTGTTCGCTGCGGTGCGCAAGTCGATGGCGCGCCTGAGCGGCGCCTATGCCATTGCCGTGCTGAAAGAGGGCGAACGGCGCCTGATCGTCGCCCGCCATGGCGCCCCCTTGTTGCTCGGCGTGACGGAGCAGGGGAGTTACGCTGCCTCCGACGCTTCGGCGCTGCTCCAGGTCACCCGCTCGATGGTCTATCTGGAGGATGGCGACGTTGCCGAATTGAGCCGCGACGGCTATCGCATCGTCACCGCCGACGGTCATCCGGCGCTGCGGTCGGTGACGGAAAGCCTGCTCTCCGCCGATGCGGTGGAACTCGGGCACTATCGCCACTACATGCAGAAGGAAATCTTCGAGCAGCCCGAGGCCTTGGGCAATACGCTGGAGATGCTCGGCGGCGCTGGCGCGCTCAGCCCCAACTTCTTTGGCGCCGAGGCGCCGAGGGTGTTCGACGGCGTGCGTTCGGTGCTGATCCTGGCCTGCGGCACCAGCTATCACGCCGGGCTGGTGGCCCGTTATTGGATCGAGCAGATCGCCGGGCTGCCGTGTTCGGTGGAAATCGCTTCCGAATACCGCTACCGTCAGAGCGTCGCCGATGCCGATACGCTGGTCGTGGCGATCTCCCAATCGGGCGAGACGGCCGATACCCTTGCCGCGGTAAAGCATGCCAAGGCCCAGGGCATGCTGCGCACGTTGACCCTCTGCAACGTTCCCGAGTCGGCGTTGATCCGCGAAGCCGCGCTCAAATTCCTTACCCGCGCCGGTCCTGAGATCGGCGTCGCGTCCACCAAGGCATTTACCACCCAGCTCGCTGCGCTCGCCTTATTGACGCTGGTCCTGGCCAAAGGTCGGCAGCGCCTTTCGGCCGCCGACGAACAAACGCATCTGGCGGCCTTGCGGCACCTGCCGGTGGCGGTGAAGAAGGTGCTGCAACTCGAACCCGAGATAGAGCGCTGGGCGCGGCGCTTTGCCAACAAGCACCACGCCCTGTTCCTCGGCCGCGGTCACCACTACCCCATCGCGCTCGAAGGTGCGCTGAAACTGAAGGAAATCTCCTACATCCACGCCGAGGGCTATCCGGCCGGCGAACTCAAGCACGGGCCGCTGGCGTTGGTTGACAAGGACATGCCCGTGGTCTCGGTGGCGCCGAACGATGCGTTGCTGGAAAAACTCAAGTCCAACCTACAGGAAGTGCAAGCGCGAGGCGGTGAGCTTTATGTCTTCGCCGACCGCGACTCGGCTGTGGAAGCGTCGGAAGGCGTCCATGTCCTTCGTCTCCCCGAGCACTACGGCCTGCTTTCGCCGGTACTGCATGTGGTGCCGTTGCAACTGCTGTCGTATCACGTCGCCCTGGTCAAAGGGACAGACGTGGACAAACCGCGCAACCTGGCCAAGTCGGTGACGGTGGAATAGGGCGTTTGCCCGTCTCAGTCGAATTCCCAGTACGCGCGCAGCGTCCTGTCGGCACCGATGGAAATCTTCGGGCCGTTGCGTTGCTGCTCCAGCATCAGCGTGCCGATGCCATAGCCGATCAGGCCCCCGGCGACTGTGTCGGAAAAGAAATGCTGCCGCTCCTGGATACGGCCGAATGCAGTGGCGCCGGCGACCGCATACAGCCAGTCGGCGCCGTAGCGTTCGGCAAACGGCGTAACCAGCGAAAAGGCGACGCCCATATGGATCGACGGAAAGCTTGAACTGCCGCTTCCGGAGGAAAAACCTTTGATCTGCCCGGGGCCAAGTTCGTCCTCCGGTCGAGCGCGACCGACGGCGACTTTGGTCAGTGTTTCCGCGGCTACGGTGATGCCCGCGCCCTTGATCGCGCTCCAGGCCGTTGCGCTGGCCGTTTCGTCGCCCAAACCAAGCCAGAGCAATCCGGCGCCTGCGCCCAAGGCGATCGGAATGCCGCTGCCGGCTCTGCCCATCCGATCCCATTTCCCCCCCTGATGTTTCTTCGCCCATCGCTCGGCCGGTCTGTCGAGCAGCGAGGACGCCAGCACCAGTCCGCCGCCCATCAGCCAGGTTTCCGCAGAAACACTGGCCACCTGCGACGGAACACGCTGGACCGTTTTGCCGAAATCCTTGAAGAGGGAGCGTTCGCGTTCCGGCATGGCATCGTCGTCGCTTTTCCAGAACGGCTGCGCCGGATCGACATAACTCAGCAACCGTTTGTCGCGCCCTTTGGTGAGATCGAAAAGGGAAATCGCTCGCCCCAGTTTGGCGCCGCCATCGCGGGTCAGCGGATGCCAGTTGAAATTGGCATATTCGCGACTCGACATCGGCAGGATCGCATCGAACGGAATCGACATGTAGATTCCCTTGTCGAAGCTGCCTTCGCCGAACGCCGTCCTGGACGCATTGGTTTTGCTGGCCATCGCGCCGAGTACGACGCCGTTGGCAAATTTTCGGCTGACGTCGAGCGTGGCGCCATAGTCGCCGGCGAGGTAACGGCCGACGCTCAGGCTCGCGTTGACCGAGTTCCAGCCGGTGTCCCAGTACAGGGTGGCGTGGCCGGTCGTGGTCCGGTAGTCGAGGAGCTCGAAATCCTGCTTGAAGCCGCGTTTGCGCACCCGATTGAGGTCCACGCCGAGGGCGAAGCGGCTTTGCCAGGGACGATACAGCCATTCTGCGCCGACGCCGGCGAACATCCATTCCAGGTAGCCGCCGTAAACGCTGTAGTACTGGTTCTCCGAAAGTCGCCCGACATGGGTCAACTGCAAGTTGCTCAGGTTTGTCCGTGAGCGGGTGAAGTATTCGCGCAGATCCGTTCTCACGCGTGGCAGGCCGCTGGGCGGGTCGTATTTGAAACTGTCGTAATTGTCGATCAGACGCAAATTCATCCGCCCGTCAATCCAGGTGCTGTTGCTGAATTTGAGCGATGAGTTGAGGCCGACGCCGGCCTGGTAGAGGAAGAAGCTGTCCGGGCCGCCGACGTTTTGCTGGAATGCCGGCGTCAGGCCGATCATGAACCGGTCGGGAGCGCTTTTCCAGAGCGGCGTTTCCGCCACCAGGCTGGCGCCGGGCCGGCGGTCGGCAAGGCTGGGCTGGCGCTGCGCCGGCGGCAGGAATTCAGTGTGCTGGGCCAGCCATTCGTCGCGTAGGACGACCTGTTCGGTCATCGGCATACCGTGTTCGAGATGGCTGAAGACAAAACGGCTGATGCTGGCAGGGCTGTCGCGATGCAGTAACCGGACAGCGCGCTCGATCCGGTCGCGCCAGTATTCGCCGCGGCTTTCTTCCAGAACGACATGCAGTTCGCTGCCGCGCAGGTTGATCGCGCTGACATGCCACAGCGTTTGCGCCTCGATGTCCGCCACGGTACGCGACCAGTTTGGAGCCTGCGTCGGGTAAATGGCGGCAACCGGTGCCAGCGGTGGATCGAGCAGCTTGGGCATGGTGATCTTGTCCAGCCCGCCGTGGTAGGTCAGGTTGAACATCACCCGGTTGCCGCGCTCGAGGCCGCCGCTGAGGTCGAGCGAATCGGAGAGCCGATAGACGAAACCGACATTCAGCGGCGACCGGGCCTCGGCCTGGCCGCCGAGAGGCTCCTTGCGATAATCGTTACCGTCCAGCTCGGCCTTGAGGATCAGGCTTTCCCAGGGGGTGTGGTACTGGACGCCGCCGAAAAGCGCCGCCGGACCGGAAAACCATGAGCTGACGCTGAAATTGCCGCTCTGGCCGATGTTGATGTGCCGTTTGTTGAAGCCGTTGCCGAAAATCGATAGGGGATTTTTCAGGTTGCCGCGGTTGCCGAGGTAGCCCCAAGCGACGCCGAGGCTCCAGTCGAAATCCCCGAAACGCTTGTTGGCGACCACGTATTCGCTGGCGAACAGACCGGTTCCGCCGATATCGACGAAACCGACTGCCAGCTGCGGCATGTAGGCGGTTTCGCTGTTCAGGCGAAACTTGACGTCGATGCTTTTGTCCTTGTAGTTCTGCGTGCCGCTCAGCGCTGTGGGGCCGTAGAGCTTGTTGCGTATTGCCGTATAGCGAAAACCGGCTTCCATCCAGTCGAAAGGCTGGAACAGGATATTGACGCGTGCATAGGGATAGACGTGGCTGGCCGAAAAGCGCATGTCGCCCGTATCGGCCATGCGCGCGCTGGGCGTTTGCAACAGGCCGACCCCGCCCCAGTCGCTGCTGCTGACGGCCGCGTTGCGCGCCCGGTTTGCCGTAGGGGTAACCGGCGACGCTGTTTTGCGGAGGGGCAGGGCGTTGCCCCGTTCGGAAAAGCCGACGCCTTGCGTGGCGAAAAACTGGACCAGCTTGGCCGAGAACCATTCGGGCCAACCCGAATCGCGTTCCGGCGCCCAGATTGCGGCCCCCGGCGCGGGCTCGCCCTGCGCCTGACGGTTCCAGGAGGCGACGCCGTAACGTTGAACCTGGCCGTCGGGCTGCACGATCCAGGCAATATCCACCCGCGAGGCTAGATCGGCCTGGCAGGCCGCCAGATACGCAGGAATCTCGGCGCCCGAACGGTGCGGCAGCGTGCAGCGCTCGCCGGTGCCGCGAATGACCGTAACGGTGTGCGGGCGTGCGGGCAAGGAAAGCACATGGTCCGCATCGAGACGTGGATCGCTGCTCGGGTGAGCTTGCAGCCAGCGCGGGTTGGGCAATGCGATCGGCACCCGCCCGGTGACCGGCAGGCTGCCGATCCAGTCCGCCATTCTTTTGCGCCGGTCGGGGAGCACGTTCAAATTGGGTGCTACCGCCAACGTGGCGAGCAGTTCCTGTTGCGTGCGTGCTTGCGATGCCTGCTCGGCCGGTACTTGCCAGAGCAGTCCGGGCGGGTACCGATCAGCCAGGGGTTGCCGCAACAGCCAATCGCTGAGCCGCTCGCCACTGGAAAAATCGGGTTTTCCCGCGGCGGCGCCGGAAGCGGCGAAGAGCGCACCGATCGCCAACGTCAGAGTGAGTGGCGATGGCCGTTTTTGTTTTTTATTGAAAAGCCTGGGGGGTGAATACCCCGTTCGTGGTGAGCCTGTCGAGCCACGTTGATTCAGGGCGGGCCCTTCGACAGGCTCAGGGCGAACGGAAGGAGTGGATGGTGGATACCCCGTTCGTGGTGAGCTTGTCGAACCACATCGATTCCAGGCGAAGGGCCACTCAGCCCGAACGGAGGAGTACTTAATCAGCGTTTCCTTAGGTGCAGCCAATTAGCGCATTCCTTCCGACCACGCCTGCCAAGCCAGGCACAGGTTTGCGGCGAGGCATTGCCGGCCGTAGAGCGTGCGACCGGTATTCAGATCGACGGCATACAACGAAGGCGGCAGCGCATCCGGCAAAAGGCCGTCTACACGCTCTTCGAACCAACGGAGCGCGGCTCCGGCCGGGGCGGCAAACGCAACGTCCTGGGGTGCTTCGATGGCGTGGAGAATCAACGTTTCGTCGATACCGAAACGATATCCCGGCATCTCGTCGCGGCTCCGTCGATATCGGAGTGTTTGGCCTGCCGCCTGGTGCCAGTCGGGAAGCGAAGAAAAACGTACGTCGCGCCAGTCGGTCGCCAAGCCTGCCGTGGCGACAATGCGGCCGCGGCGAAGTTTGACGACTTCCCCTTTGTTGCTGTACCAGACGTTCGTATCTCCGTCGGCAGCATGCTCGACGTAGCCGAGCACCATGAAGACGGTGCCATCGTGCGTGTCGACACGCAAATAGCGTAAGCCGGGCGCGGAAGGAGGCTGGGCTGCCTGAGTATCGCGGCGGCCGATCAGTTTCACCGTTTCGACGACGGCCGAAGTTCCCGTGGTGCACGCACCCAGGCAAAAAGCGACGATGAAAACGAGAAAAAACTTCACACCGCGAAAATCCTAATGAGATCCTTCGACACCAGCATCACCCCCGCGAAAAAAAAGCTCGCAGGGTGCCGTTTCGAGGGGTGGCCAAGCGGGGCTCCGTAGCCGTACCGGGCATGTGCCCTCCAGAGAGAATCTCCGCGTGCGAGGGGATTCGGTGAATTGGCAGTTCCGGTAGTTCGCAATCATCACGTTACAACGACATCCGCAATAAAAAAGCCCCAAGGAACCCTTGGGGCTTTTTTGCAAAAAAGCAAGCGGTTATTGCGTACCGCCAGTACTTCCGCCAGTAGTTCCACCGGAAGAGGAAGATGAATTGCTGCTGCCTGCCGCGGCTGCGGCCGCAACCCCGGCGGCGACAGCGGCAACCGTTGCTGCGCTGATGCCGCCTACCGCAGCGGCTGTGGCAGCTGTAGCACCAATGGCACCCGCGCCAGCGGCGCCCGCCGCACCCGCCGCGGCTCCTCCGGCAGCACCTGCTCCGGCACCTGCTCCTGCTCCGGCACCTGCTCCGGCACCTGCTCCGCCTGCGGCGCCGCCACCAGCTGCTCCGCCTGCGCCCGCACCACCTCCGGCTCCACCACCGCCTACACCCGCACCGCCACCGGCGCCACTACCACCTCCTGCTCCGGCTCCGCCACCGCCACCGCCACCGCCACCGCCACTACCTCCGCCACCACCTGCGCTTTCGGTTCCGGCACTCTTTACTTGCGCAAAGCCTTGACCTGCCGCGAAAACCAACGCCGTCACCAGCGAAACAGTACGGATCATCTTCATCGTAAATCTCCCAAAAAATTTACTGCCAAACGTGCAATTCGATGTAAGCCAGAGGCTGCATGCAGGATATATCTTCCAATTCTAGTATAGGCTAAAAAACCAGACTATCCGTGGCGGATGATGCCCATGTATCGATAAATATGCAAGTAGGCTGTAACGGCCGGTGTGTGTTTGGCATCGGCGGATGGTCGTAAACGGATTGGTTGGCGGCAGCATTGCTTGCGTTAGACTAACCCCTTTTTGAGGGTATCCCCTGTGGCGCGAATCGTTAAATCGAGCGGAACTTTTTTCGTCTTGTTGTCACTGTGGTGCGCGGCTGGAAGGCTGGGTGCACAGAGTCTGGACGATTCGGTGGCCGATCAGCTGATGTCGGTGAAACGGGGCGAGGTCGGCAGCCCGATCGGCGCTTCGGCCGGTGGGGGATCGATGAGCGGCGCGTTTGCATCGCCCAAGGCGGGGCAAGTATCCGGCAGCGTAAATGCGGAGGCTCCGGTTTTGGCTGCGCATACGGTCCAGCGAGCGGCTGCACCCAATGAGTTTCAAAAATTCGTTCAAGAAGCGACAGGCAAATTGTTGCCGCTCTACGGCAGCAATTATTTTGCTGGGGTCGATGCCGTTCGGCCGATCCAGGGGGCTCCGGTTCCCAACGATTATCCGCTTGGGCCGGGCGATGAACTTCTGATTCGGGCATGGGGCACGATCGATATCGATTTTCGCGCAACGGTCGACCGCAACGGCCTGGTCAGCATTCCCAAGGTCGGTACCGTGCCATTGGCCGGCGTTCGCGCGGCGGATGTCGAAGACGTGATCCGTAATGCGATAGGCAAGTATTTCCGCGGCTTCAGCCTGAACGTCACCCTCGGCCAGTTGCGAACGGTCACCATCTATGTGGTTGGACAGGCCAAGCGCCCCGGCACCTACACGGTTTCCAGTTTGTCCACGTTGGTGACGGCGCTATCCGAAGCCGGCGGCCCGAATGAAAACGGTTCCTTGCGACGGGTTCAGGTCAAGCGGGCAGGCAAGCAGATTGCGGAGCTCGATTTCTACGCCTTCCTCGCCAAGGGCGAGAAATCGGGCGATGTGAAACTCATCGATGGCGACGTCGTCGTTATTCCGCCGGCGGCGGGATATGTGGCGTTGACCGGACAGGTTGAAACTCCGGCCGTGTATGAAATCCGCAGCCAGGCCGACGATGTGCGCAGCGTGCTGGAACTGGCCGGCGGCCTGCCGATCAATGCCGACCCGCGCAGGGCGCTGATTGAACGGATCGACCCGGGGAAAAATCTTCCCCGCAGCGTGGAGGATTTTGTACTCGATAACGAGGGGATGAAAAAGTCCCTGAAGAGTGGCGACCTGATCACAGTGCTGCCCATGCGCCCGGAGTTTTCCAATGCGGTGACCTTGCGCGGTTCTTTTTACCGAACCCTGCGCATGCCGTACCGGCAGGACATGAAAGTGACCGATCTGATCCCGAGCAAGGAAGGCCTGGTTTCCCGCTCCTCACTACAGCGACAGAACCGCCCGAACGCCGATCAGGGCAACCTGGTTGCCGGGTTGGGAAACCAGTATGACGAAATCAACTGGGATTACGCGGTCGTCGAGCGCCTCAACCGGGCGGATTTGACAGCGACCTTGGTGCCTTTCAATTTGGGCAAGGCGCTTGCCGACCCCCGATCGAGTGACAATCTGCCGCTGCGGCCGGGCGATACAGTCACCGTGTTTACCGCCGACGACATTCGCGTTCCGATTGCCAAACGCCGCGTGTTGGTGCAACTGGAAGGCGAAGTGCGCATACCGGGCATCTACCAGATGGCGCCGGGAGAAAGTCTCGTAAATTTGCTGCAACGTGCGGGCGGGGTGACCAGCGATGCATACCTCTTCGGTGTGGAGTTCTATCGCGAATCGGCGCGTGCCATGCAACAGGCCAACTTGGATAAATACGTTCGCCGTGTCGAGCAGCAGATGCTGACGGAGTCGAGAAAGAATTTGGCCAACCGATCGACAACCGATAGCCAGGGAGCTTCGGTGCAAATGGCCATGGAGGCTGAAGCGCGAACCAGCTTTATCCAGAAACTGCGCGAATTGAAAGCGTCGGGACGCATTGCCCTGAATTTTTCGGCGGAGGACAACAAGGTCGCCCAGTTTCCGGATTTCAGGCTTGAAAGCGGCGACCGATTGGTGATTCCCAGCCGTCCCGCTTATGTGCAGGTCATGGGGGCGGTGAATACCGAATCCGCAATGCTCTGGCAGCCGGGTAAAACCGTTTCAGACTATCTCGACCAATCCGGCGTGAGCTCGTTGGCCGATGAAGGGGCGGTATTTGTCATGAGAGCGAATGGGGCGGTCGTGTCCAACGCCGGCCGTTGGCTGAGCGGCGTCAAGGGCCTTGAGGCATTGCCGGGCGACATTGTCGTCATGCCGGAAAAGGTGGACGTCGAAACCACGTGGACGGCGTTTGTACGGGGGGCCAAAGACGTTACCCAGGTTTTCGCCAATCTGGGTCTGGGTGCGGCAGCGATAAAGACGCTGAGGGAATAACGGCATGACCGAAAACAATCAACTGTCCCAGCCGAACGATGGGGACGACGAAATTTCCCTGCTCGACTTGGCCATCGTTCTGGCCAAATACAAAAAACTGATTTTGGGATTGCCTGCGGTCGTGGCGGTGGTTGCGGCAGGGATATCGCTGGTGTTGCCCAACGTCTATACCGCAACGACCAAGATTCTTCCGCCCCAACAGGGATCGGGAGCGGCGGCGATGATGGCCCAACTGGGGGGGCTGGCCGCGGCTGCCGGCGGTGCCGCCGGCCTGAAAAATCCGGCGGATCTGTATGTCGGCATGTTGAAAAGCAGGACGGTGGCCGATAATTTGATTGAGCGCTTTGACCTTAATGCAGTATTCGAGAGCAAGCTCCTAAGCAGAACGCGTAAACGATTGGGGGCTGAGACATCCATAGTGGCCGGCAAAGACGGCATGATCACGATTGAGTTCAACGATACCGATCCCAAGCGGTCGGCCGACATCGCCAATGCCTATGTCGACGAGTTGTTCAAGCTCAATAAAACCCTGGCCGTGACGGAGGCAAGTCAGCGTCGCCTGTTTTTCGAAAAACAGTTCGCGCAGGCTCGCGATAATCTGGTCCAAGCTGAAGCGGCAGCGAGGGACGCGATCGGTCAAGGCGGACTGGTGAAAGTGGACGATCAGGGGCGGACCTTGGTGGAGAGTGCCGCTCGATTGCGTGCTGCCGCTACGGTCAAAGAGGTGCAGATCGGCGCCATGCGTAGTTACGCGGCAGAAAAAAACCCGCAGCTTCTGGCGGCACAACAAGAACTCGCGACGATTAAAAGCCAGTTGGCCAAAATCGAAGTGGGCGAAGCGAGTGTTTCGGAAGGCGTAGCCTCCACGCAAGGCATGCAGAACCTGGGTTTGCTGCGAGCCGTGAAATACCATGAAGCCATCTACGAACTGATGGCCAAGCAATTCGAAGCCGCCAAGATCGATGAATCGAAAGATCCGTCACTCATTCAGGTGGTGGACAAAGCGGTGGTTCCCGACCGCAAATCCAAACCCAAACGCAACCTGATTGTCCTTCTGTCGGCACTGGCGGCAGGTTTTTTCGCCGTACTTTGGGCGTTCATCAACGAGGGCCTGGAAAAGGCGCGCCTGAAGCCGGAAAATGCCGAACGATTGGGGACGTTCAAGCGCTATCTGGCCTGGCGCAAGAGTTAAACGGCGATGGTAGAGCTTCAGCGTGATCCCAGGATCGTAGATGCAGTGCGTGCGATTATTCTCAAGCACGTTCAGCCGACGCGCATTTACGTATTCGGTTCGCGCGTAACCGGCGAGGCCAAAGCCGGAAGCGACTACGATTTTGCGTTCGACGCACAGGGTGGCTCCACGTCAGCACTACAGGCCATTCGTGAGGAAATCGACCACCTGCATACGCTGTATCGGATCGACGTAACCAATATTGCGGACGCCGATAGTCGGTTTGCCAATCGTGTGCGCGATACGGGGGTCGTGATCTACAGTTCGACCAAGGAGCTTCGGGCGCAAGACGGTCTCATGTACTTTGATCGCGCGTTGACCCGATTTCGTCGCGTAGTGATTGAGCGGGCGCGCTGGATTGCCGAAGGCAATGGCGACATTGTCCTGGACGTAGCAGCAAAGCGCTTCGAATTTACCTACGAAATGGCCTGGAAGGCACTCAAGCGTGTACTCGACTATCTGGGAATCGATGCACGCTCACCTCGTGCGGTATTCAAAGAGGGTTACGCCCAGGGATTGTTAAAGGACGAGCAGGTTTGGCTCGACATGATCGAAATGCGAAATCTCTCATCGCATGTTTATGACCAACACGAAATTTCCCGCATTCTCGTCGAACTGGAGCGCTATCTCGCTGCGTTCGATGCTCTTTTGGAACGCCTGCGCAACATCCTGCCGAAAGACTCCGGGGCCAAATAGTTCGTCACCGCGAGGGGGCATAGACGTACAGTCTGGCAGTTAGGGAAACGCTGAACAAGTACCCACCGTTCGGGTTGAGTACCCACCGTTCGGGCTGAGCTTGTCGAAGCCCTTGATTTGACGGGCGTGCGTTTCGACAGGCTCAACGTGACCGAAGGAAACCCCCGTGGGGCGAACGGACTTGTTCAGCGTTTCCTTAGCGTGGCGAGGGATGATATTGTGAGGTTCGACAACACTTACAGACGGACTTGGCGTGCCCGAGATCAGCCTATTTCTTGAAATTGTCCATAACAACGCTTGCGGAGTGCGGCATGACGGATAGCGTGGATATTCGCTGGAAGCAGCGTCTCAGTAATTTACAGCGAGCACTCAAACAACTGGCCGAAGCGGTGGAGCTTGGCCGTCAACGATCGCTATCTCGCCTGGAGCAACAAGGACTGATCAAAGCATTCGAGTTCACCCACGAACTCGCCTGGAATGTCATGAAGGATTATTTCGAGTATCAAGGCAACGTAGCGATTACCGGCTCCCGCGATGCCATACGCGAAGCCTTTCGACGCGGACTGATTGTTGACGGTGAAAGCTGGATGGCGACAATTTCGAGCCGAAACCGGTCCTCACACACATACGACGAAAACACCGCCACCCAACTGGCAGCAGAGATCACTACGCGCTATTTGCCGTTGTTCGAAAGTTTCAATAGGCACATGGAGGAGCTTAGTCGTGACACTGGCGACTGATGCACTCCTCGGCAAATTTGGTCTTGCACAAACGGTGGTTGATCAAATCAACAATGTGTTTGCCACCGTTCCTTCAATCGAGAAAGTAATTCTTTACGGTTCCAGAGCCAAAGGTAACTATCGCCCCGGTTCGGACATCGATTTGGCTATCCTTGGACCTAACGTAACCGAAGAACAGATGCTAAAGCTCGAAACCATGCTTGATGACGTGCTGTTGCCCTATACCATTGACCTTTGCCGAATCGAAATGATTCAAAACCCGGATTTGATTGAACACATCAACCGCGTTGGAATCCCCTTTTATCCGGAATTGAGCTGACAGGCACGTAGCTCCCCCCGCTTCGTTATTGCGAGAAGGCATCGCCGACAAGGCAATCCATCAGCCGCGACGAAAGCGACCTGCAGCGCCGCCCGTAGATCGCTTCACCTACAGTTCGCAACGCCCATTTCTTTGGCATACTTTGCTACAATCCGTTCAAACGTTGAACACCTAACCAGCCCAAGCCCATGCCGCTAGACAGCGACGAAATCTGCTACCGCATCTTCCGTCTCATCGAGGTCAATCCAGACATCAGTCAGCGGGAGCTCGCAAAAGCCATGGGTATCAGCCTCGGCAAAGCCAACTACCTGTTGAACGCCCTGATCGAGAAGGGCTTGGTCAAGGCGGGTAACTTCAGGCGCAATGAAGAAAAACTATCTAAAGTGGCTTACTTGCTAACGCCAGCCGGCATCAGGGAACGCATTCAGCTAACGCGCCGATACCTCGCCCGCAAAGAATACGAATACGAAGCTCTGCGAGCCGAGATACATGCACTCAAACAGGAAGTAACCTTCAATGAGCACCGCTAAGATCCCCGTCCAGCCCGTCATCCTCTGCGGTGGTTCTGGCACCCGGCTGTGGCCTCTGTCTCGTGCCGGTTTCCCCAAACAGTTCCTTTGCCTGACCGGCAACGAAAGTCTTTTCCAGCAGGCCGCCCAACGTTTGGCTGGGCTCGGTGCTGAAGACATTAGCTTAGAAGCGCCCATCATCGTTAGCAACGAAGAGCATCGTTTCCTTGTACTGGAACAACTGCGCGAAGCCGGCATCAAGTCGAACGCCATTCTGCTCGAACCGGTCGGTCGCAATACCGCTCCCGCCTTGACCTTAGCGGCGCTCGCTGCCCTCGACTCGGGCAACGACCCGATTCTCGTTGTCACGCCTGCGGACCAGACGGTGACCGACCAAGCCGCTTTCACCGATGCTCTGCAACAAGCCGTGCGCGAAGCCGCCAGCGGCTCCATTGTGATTCTAGGCATTGCCCCCGACCGTCCCGAAACCGGATATGGCTATATCAAGGTGGCCCATGGATCGCCACGGCCCGGTGGGCCTCGCGATGACGCCGATTTGTCATTGCAAGGAGGCGCAGTGGGCCGTCAGCCGTCAGCGCAGCGTGGCGGTGACCCGGCAATCCAAGCCTCCACCCACGGCAAACCTTCGTCATTGCGAGGAGGCGTAGCCGACGCGGCAATCCATCGGCCGCAACTCGACCCCCAGCGCTTCACCGACCGCTCCTGGATTGCTTTGCCTGCGGCTCGCAATGACGAACTTTCGTCATTGCGACGAGGCATCGCCGACGTGGCAATCCACCCCACGTCCCACACCGTCGAGCGCTTCGTCGAAAAACCCGACGCCACCACCGCCCAGCATTATCTCGACGAAGGCGGCTACTTCTGGAACGCCGGCATGTTCGTGCTCAGAGCTTCAACATGGCTCTCTGCCCTCGAACACTATCGCCCCGACATCGCCCAAGCCACTCTTGCCTCCTGGGAAAAACGCAGCACCGACCAAAGCACCGGTGGCCGCTTTGTTCGCCCCGGCTCAGCCGAGTTCATTGTTATCCCCGCCGAGTCAGTCGACTACGCCGTGATGGAGCACTGCCCCGGAAGCGATTTCCCGATCAAAATGGTCCCCCTCGACGCTGGCTGGAGCGATCTGGGCGCGTGGGATGCCGTCTGGCAAGTCCTGCCCAAAGATGAAGCCGGTAACGCCCACTTCGGCGACGTCCTCACCACCGATAGCCGCAATACCCTGGTACATGCCACCAGTCGCCTGGTTAGTCTGGTCGGCGTACAAGATCTGGTAGTCATCGAAACCGCCGATGCCGTCCTGGTTGCCGAGCGCTCACGCAGCCAGGATGTGAAAGCCATCGTAGCCGAACTTCACGCCAACGGACGCGAAGAGCACACGCTTCATCGCAAGGTCCACCGCCCCTGGGGGTGGTACGACAGTATCGACGAAGGAGGGCGCTTCAAGGTCAAGCGCATCCAGGTCAAACCCAAAGCCAGCCTATCCCTTCAAAAACATCACCACCGCGCCGAGCACTGGATCGTGGTCATCGGAACCGCAGAAATTACCTGTGGCGAAAAGATCGTTCTTCTCACCGAAAACCAATCCACCTACATTCCTCTCGGTGAAACGCACCGTCTCGTCAACCCGGGAACTATTCCGTTGGAGATTATTGAGGTGCAATCAGGGAGCTACCTAGGCGAGGACGATATCGTCCGCTTTGAAGACAATTACGGACGGAATAAATAGCCATTTTGTGTCTCAATGACGAAATTTTTGACGAAAACCACTACCTAAAATTCAAGGAATTAATCAATGCAAAAGGTTGCACTTATCACCGGTATTACTGGCCAAGATGGCGCATATCTCGCAGAACTGCTACTTGAGAAAGGTTATGTAGTTCACGGTATTCGTCGTCGAGCTTCGCTTTTCAATACGGATCGTATCGACCACCTGTATCAAGATCCTCATGAGGCCGGTACTCGACTGTTTCTTCACTATGGTGACATGACTGATAGTTCTTCGCTCATCCGCATCATCCAACAGGTGCAGCCGGACGAGATATACAACCTCGCTGCCCAGTCCCATGTGGCCGTGAGCTTTGAAGAACCTGAATACACCGCCAACTCCGATGCTCTCGGTGCTTTGCGGATCCTCGAAGCCATTCGCTTGCTCGGCTTGGAAAAGAAAACCCGCTTCTACCAGGCCAGCACCTCTGAACTCTACGGGTTGGTGCAAGAAATCCCGCAGAAAGAGACCACCCCTTTCTACCCACGTAGCCCTTATGCCGTAGCCAAGCTTTACGCGTATTGGATCACCGTCAACTATCGTGAGGCTTACGGCATCTATGCATGCAACGGTATCCTCTTTAACCACGAAAGCCCGATTCGTGGCGAAACCTTCGTCACTCGCAAGATCACTCGTGCCCTGGCGAGAATCAAACTTGGTTTGCAGGACTGCTTGTACTTAGGCAACCTTAACGCAAGGCGCGACTGGGGCCATGCCAAGGATTACGTGGAAATGCAATGGTTGATGCTGCAACAAGAAAAGGCCGAAGATTTCGTCATTGCCACCGGAGTTCAATACAGCGTCCGCGACTTCATTATTGCTGCCGCCCGGGAGATTGGCATTCAGATTAGCTGGCAGGGTGACGGGGTGGATGAAAAGGGTTATGACATCCACGGTAAGTGTATTGTCGCCGTAGATCCCCGCTATTTTCGCCCAACGGAAGTCGAAACCTTGCTCGGAAATCCAAACAAAGCAAAGGAAAAATTGGGCTGGACACCCAAAATTACATTCGATGACCTTGTGGCAGAAATGGTGCGTGAAGATCTTAAGTCAGCCGAGCGTGATGAACTGATTAAGCGTCACGGCTACAAATCGATGGATTATCACGAGTAATGTGCAGCGCTGCCGTTTCTCGTCGTGCGCTGATTTGTGGCGTGTCTGGGCAGGACGGGGCTTATCTCGCACAAATCCTGTTGGCAAAAGGGTACGAAGTTTGGGGTACCTCGCGTGATGCACAGAAAACCGCTTTGCAAGGCTTGAAATCCTTAGGGATTCTCGAACAGGTCAGGATACTGTCGATGTCGCCTGCCGATTTCCGTAGCGTGTTGCAAGTAATTTCTACTGTGCAACCCCAAGAAATCTACAATCTCGCAGGACAATCCTCGGTGGGACTTTCCTTCGGGCAGCCACGTGAGACAGTGGAAAGCATTGTTATTGGTACTTTGAATTTGCTTGAGGCAATTCGTTCAGTCGACCCGGCTATCCGGTTTTTCAATGCAGGTTCGAGTGAGTGCTTTGGCGATATCGCTGGCGGACTAGCAGCAGATGAAAATACGCCTTTCCGCCCTCGAAGCCCCTATGCGGTCGCCAAGGCCGCAGCGACATGGCAAGTTGCCGTCCATAGAGAATCGTACGCTTTGTTTGCTTGCACCGGTATTCTTTTCAATCATGAATCACCCTTACGACCTGAGCGGTTTGTAACTCGGAAAATTGTTACTGCTGCATACCGAATAGCACATGGCAGCAAGGAAAAACTCACTCTTGGAAATATTAATATTCATCGTGATTGGGGATGGGCACCAGATTACGTGGTAGCCATGTGGAAGATGCTGAATCGAGACACCCCAGAAGATTTTGTTATTGCCACGGCTCAGACACAAAGTCTTCAAGGTTTTGTTGAGACAGTCTTTGACGAGGCCGGCCTAGATTGGCAAGAGCATGTCATTACTGATCCATCGATGCTCCGGCCATCAGACCCAATAGTTAGCAGGGGTAATCCTGGAAAAGCAAGAGCGTTACTCGAATGGCAGCCTATTGTCTATGGTCAGGAAGTGCCGCGCAAGATGTATTACGAAGAATCAATAGTCAATCAAACAGACGTTGGACAACAACATGTTTAGGCGTGAAGAAATTGGCGATGACCTTTTGTTATCGCTGAAGTGATCAAAATCATAACGGCGACCTGGATTTGGCTTGGGAATACATCCGCATTTTTGCCTTCGAGGAGCGGATGCTGTCAAATTTCAGGCGCGTAATAGCAAATACCTCTTCTCGCGGGTTGCCCACGAGGTGTCTTACAGCAGCGTGAATGCTTTTGATTACACCTACGGTATTGCATCGAGAAAAGTTGGAGTTGAAGCCCGTGGCTGGCCATTCTCAAGGGGGATTGCGTCAATTATGGCTTCAAGGATTTAGCTTCTGTTGCAAATATCTGTAATTCAACTAAACATCCCAAGAGCTTCATACACCATGCAAATACTTTCCCATAGAGGGTTCTGGTTGTCAGCCGAAGAAAAGAATTCGGTGAGCGCTTTTGAAAGAAGTTTCGACCAGGGATTCGGCACTGAAACTGACATCCGGGATTTCAACGGCAACTTGGTGATTTCCCACGACATTGCAGACAAGTCGTGCATCGGCGTGCCGGAATTTCTGGGGATCTACAGGCGGGGATCGCAAAACCTGCCGCTGGCGCTCAATGTCAAGGCCGACGGCTTGCAGGCCTTGCTTAAGAAGACGCTGGAGGAGCAAGGCATCGAAAATTATTTCGTCTTCGACATGTCGGTTCCCGACATGGTTGGATACCTGAAGGCAGGATTGAAGACATTCACCCGGCAGAGCGAACTCGAAACACCACCCGCCCTGTACGAGCAGGCTAGCGGCGTGTGGCTTGACGAATTCCATTCACACTGGATCGACGAGGACATCATCGTTCGGCACATCTCGAATGACAAGAGGGTCTGTATCGTTTCTCCTGAACTGCACGGCCGAAAATACCAATACGAGTGGAATCATTACAGAGACATCGACCGGAAACTCAGCTCTGACGCGATCATGCTCTGCACCGACCATCCGGAAATTGCCAAGGAGTTTTTCGATGCCAAAAATTAAGGCTGTACTGTTTGACATGGATGGCGTACTCATCGATGCCAAAGATTGGCATTACGAGGCGCTCAACAAGGCCTTGGGGCTCTTTGGCATGGAAATCAGCAGGTACGACCACCTTGTGACCTACGATGGACTACCCACGAAGATGAAACTGGAAATGCTGTCGGCGGAACGTGGGCTGCCAAAAGCCCTGCATTCGTTCATCAATGAAATGAAGCAGCAGTACACAATGGAAATTGTCCACACTGCCTGCAAACCCAATTTCCTGCATGAATACGCCCTGTCCAAATTGCGGACTGACGGTTATCGCATGGCCGTCTGTTCCAATTCCATCCGGGACACCATCGACGTCATGATGGATAAGGCATCGTTGAAGCCTTACCTGGAGTTCTACATCTCCGCCCAAGACGTGAAGCACAGCAAACCGAATCCGGAAATTTACCTTAACGCCATTGCGCGAATGGGACTCGAACCCTCTGAATGCTTGGTCATTGAGGACAACGAGAACGGCATCGCCGCGGCGTATGCCAGTGGCGCCCACGTACTCGAAGTGGCGAGCGTCTCGGACGTTCACTTCGAAAACATTAAGAGATGCATCGCCGCTATTGAAGGGACATAACATGTTGAATATCCTGATTCCGCTTGCGGGCAAGCAGAGCTTTTTTCCGGAGGCGGATTATCCCTACCCGAAGCCACTGATCGAGATCGACGGCCGCACGATGATCGAACGTGTGCTAGAGAACCTGAAATCTATCAACGCCGAGAAGCGCTTCATCTTCATCGTCAATTCGGCCGACTGCCGGAAATACCACTTAGACAACACTCTACAGCTCTTGACCGACGGCAAAGCCGTTGTAGTGAAAATCGACAAGGAAACCAAGGGTGCGGCATGCAGCGCGCTGCTGGCGATCGAGCACATCGGCAACGATTCGCCGCTCGTCATCTGCAACGCGGACCAGATCTTTGATTGCGACCTCGGGCAAATAGTCAAGGACTTCCTCGCTTATGACGCTGGCGTTATCACATTCGATTCCGTCCATCCCCGCTGGTCTTACGCAGAACTGGATCAGGACGGCTTTCTCACGCAGTCTGCCGAGAAGAACCCCATCAGCAAGCATGCGATCGCGGGCTTCTACTTCTTCAAAAAAGGCATGGACTATATCGACGGTGCATGCAGAATGATTTCCAAGGATGCGCACGTCAACGGCAATTTCTATGTGGCGCCGGTGATGAACGAACTGGTGCTGCAGGGGCTGAAAATTCGGGCTTTCCCGGTCCCGGCACGCGAGTACCATTCTTTTTACTCTCCGACGAAGATCTCGGAATACGAAAGACTGGGGGCGTCATCGCGAGGCTGAACGGTCGCTTCTACGTTGCGGCGCTTCCGTGCTGCCGGTTAATGAGAGAAAGAAAAATTATGGAAATTGCCAACTTAAAGGATATGGTCAAGGGCTGGTTTGTGGGGAATTTCGATCCAACACTCTTCAGGACGAATGATGTCGAAGTCGCCATCAAAAGATACACCAGCGAAAGCCACGAGGAGCGCCACCACCACAAGATTGCGACGGAAATCACGGCTATCGTTTTCGGTCGTGTACGCATGAACGGCAAGGAATATAGGGCGGACGACATCGTCGTGATACCGCCTGGAGAGGCTACGGATTTCGAAGCTCTGGAAGACACGGTGACCGTAGTCGTCAAATTGCCCGGCGCCAACAACGATAAGTATTTGGGAGAAAGCGCATGATAAATATTGTCATTCCGATGGCCGGGCTCGGTAGCAGATTTGTCGTCGCCGGCTATGAAAAGCCGAAACCGTTTATCGACGTTGACGGCAAGCCGATGATCGTCCGGGTGCTAGAAAACTTGGCTTACCCAGGTGCGAAATACATCCTCATTGGCCGGCGAGAGCACCTTGATAAGGAGGTGGATCTGGTCGAGAACATCAAGTGTACCTATGGCGCGACATTCGTCGTTGCGGAGGAACTCACGGCCGGGACCCCATGCACCATCCTGCTGGCGGAAAAACTCATCGATTCAGCCGCCCCGGTGCTGATTGCGAATTCCGACCAGCTGGTCGATATTGAAATAGCGGACTTCATCGACGATTGTACTTTGCGCAAGCTCGACGGATCGATCCTGACCTTCCTAGACAAATTCCGTGATCCGAAATGGTCTTTTGCAAAGGTTGGCGACAACCAGCTGGTGGACGAAGTCAAGGAGAAGCAGGTCATTTCTGACATAGCCACCGTGGGCATCTACTTGTTCTCGAATGGCAGTAATTTCATCGCAGCTGCGAAGGACATGATCGCGGCCGACGACCGCGTCAACAACGAGTTCTATACCTGCCCGATCTATAACTACCTGATCCGAGATGGTGGCAGGATCGGCGTATACAACATCGATTTCGAACAGATGCACGGCCTGGGAGTCCCTGCCGACCTAGAGGCTTATCTCGCCTGGCGGCGCGCTGGTTCGCAGGCACAGTCGTCGCTAGCCTGACGCATACAGAGGCCCGCACAACAGTGCACATTTCTCTCGCATTTTCGATTCGGTTGGCACGCGTTCTCAAGGCTAGGCTTATCTTATGAAAAGACTGCTGTGGCGCCTTTATTCGTTCGGGTTTTCCTTGGCTTGTTGCCTGCGCCGCCACGCCCACATATCTTTGCGCGCTTCGCTGGACGGCCGCGACCTTTTGCACGGCCGGATCCGGCTTGCCAAGGACGTCGCGATCCACGAGAAAGTGTATGTCTCAGGCCGAGTGTCTTTTGGTGAAAAAGTCGATATCGGCCATTACACCATCATTCACGGCGACGTGGAAATCGGACGCTATACTTATATTTCCGGTGCATATTCTGAAATCAATTCCGAGTGCAATCGCATCCGCATCGGAAAGTTTTGCAGCATTGCTCGCAACTGCTTCATCAGAACTACCAACCATTTTATCGACCACCTGACGACGTCGCCGCGGGTGCTGGTGGACTTCCTGCCGGAATATCCCTATTGCGAGTCGAAAGGCGACGTGGTCCTCGGGCACGATGTCTGGATCGGCGCCAATGTGACCATCCTGGGCGGCGTCACCATCGGGAATGGCGCCGTGGTGGCTGCGGGGTCTATCGTCACCAAGGATGTCGCTCCGTATTCCATCGTGGCCGGCAGTCCCGCCCGGTGCATCAGGATGCGATTCGACGAGGCGACGATCGCCTGTATCGAGCAAATGAAATGGTGGGAGTGGTCCGACCTACAGTTGCGGGAAAATAGATCTCTGTTCTCTCAGGCCTTTGATGCTATTTAAGACATATGCGCTGCTCAAGTACGTCGGCCTGATTTTGGGGGTCGGAGGGGCATTTCTGCAGCCGGCCTTGTTCAGTCGGCACATGAGCCACGACGATTTTGCGCTGCTCTCCTTCCTGTACGGGATAATCGCGTATCTGGCATTCTGCGATTTCGGAATGCACAAGCCCATCTATTCTGCCCTACGCAAGGCGCACGTGAGCGGCGGAAGGGTGCGGAAAAAGTTGCAGACGTACCTGTCCCTCTACCTGCTGATCCTGGTTATGGTCGGGGTATTTTTTGCCGCTGTGCTGATGGTGATGCCGGGCCGCGAGATCTACAGAATATCGCGGCCTACGCTCGGATTCTTCGCTTTTGCGGCCAGCGCGAATCTGTTTCTGAACTACATCGAGTACATCTTCAATGCGCTCGAGTTGCAGGTCGTGTTCCAAAAAATCGACATCTCGCGGCGAGCAGCTAATATATTTAGTCTGTTGTTCCTGCTCGTCGATTCCTCGTTCTTCCTGACGATCTGCGTGAACGTCGCATTGCTTACCGGCTGCTGCAGTTACGCAATCCGCTCGCTGGGACACCGCTATGGCGTGCAGCCGCAGCTTGACTTGAAAACGTCCTGGGCGTTGGTGCGCCGTTTGTGGTCTAAATCCCGCGACAGCCTGACGCTGACAATGAGCGATACGCTGATCTACAACTTCGGGTTCCTGATCCTGCCGTTTTTTCTGGGGCCTGCCGACATCATTTCCTACAGCCTCTGGCTCAAGGTCTTCTTCGGGGGAGCGCTGATCATCCGGATCATCATCGATATCTACATCCACGACATCACACGCTTCCATTTTTTGGGAGAGCCTTCCCGTGCGGCTGCCTTACTGAGGAAATCCATATATCTCAGCCTGCTGCTCGCGCTAGGTTTTTCCTTGGCATTCTTCCTGGTAAAAACCGTGCTATTTGCCGTGTGGGTGAAGAATGTGAGCGCGTTCTCGGACCACCAGTATGCATCTCTGGGAATCTGGTTGGGCGCTCTTGCGATACAAGGTTCCGCTGGGACTTTCCTGCTGTCGCAGGGCGGTTCCTTCGCGTTCATGCGTAATACCAGCCTCTGGTTGATGCTGGCCGTCTGCAGCGCTTTCACGGCGCTCGTCGCATCGCGGGTCCCCCTCGGCACCACGCTGCTATTCGTGGGCATGATCAACCTAGTCGGATCTTTCGTGTATCTCAAGAAATCGACGGCTGTCGTGAAAGTGGAAGGGGTTGTCCTATGATGGTCACTGCTATAGCGATGCTGTTTGCATTCGCAGTCGTGCTGGGTTACTCGAGAAAGCAGGCGCGGGTTTCGATTCGCCGGCAGGTGAAGCAGAAATTGCCTCCGTCGAAAGGCGGTCAGCTGGGTTTCAAACACCGGCTTTATGTCTATGCATCGTCGCTGACCTGGCTCATGGCACGCCTCTGCGGTTTTGTACCCTCCGGCTGGCTTCGGGGTTTTCTGTACCGGCACGTGTTTTGTGCTCGGCTTTCGCCGGCTGCCCGCGTTTCGATCGGTTGCGAGTTGATTTGCCCGTGGAATATCGTCCTGGGTGCCCATAGCCTGATTGGCATTGAGAACAAGATCGACGGTCGGGGCGGAGTGGTGATCGGCTCCAACGTAAACATGAGCCACCAGGTCAGCATTTGGACAATGCAGCATGACGTGAACGATGCTGACTTTGCGTCGGTCGTCGGTACCGTGGTCATCGAAGACTATGTGTGGCTGGGAAACAAAGTCACCGTGCTGCCTGGGGTGACGGTCGCCAAGGGCTGTGTCGTTGCCGCCGGCGCGGTAGTGACCAAGGATACGGAAGAGTTTGGAATATACGCGGGTATTCCAGCGAAGCGTGTCGGCGAACGGTCGCGCGATCTCCGTTATTCGATCGAATTCTCACCCATTTTTTGAGCCATACAATGCGCGCTACGGTAAAGTCGATTGCCGATATTTATGCCCTTCGGTTCCAATCATGTACCTACGATGCAGTCGCTGTTGACGTTAGGACGCTGAAATACGATGGCGTGCTCCAATATGCGATTAAGTATGCTTTCTGGGCCCTGAAGCTCGGCGGGATATTGACGCTAATCGACGAGGGCTCAAAAGATGATGGCGTGTCGAACCGGCGCCTTGACTTCTGGCAGGTAAAGCACGAGTTATTCAAGGGTGTGAAGAGTGCGGCGGAGGTCATGCGGCTCGACAATGCCGAAGGTGTGCTGGTCGTCAAAAAGGTCCAGGATCCTTACCGTAACGATGGCTTTTCGTTCGGCATTATTTTCAGCGGAAACCAGCAGGAAATCCCATTCCTGACGCAATCAGTCAGATCCATCCTCGACTCAGCCGCGACTTCACCCCTGCCGTTCGAGATCATCGTGTGCGGGCCGAGTAGTTTTGATTTTTCGGCACTCACGGCGGAATTCGGTAGCGCCCAGTTTCGGTACCACGCGTTCGATTTTGACCCTGCGAACAAGCGCGTGATGATTGCGGCGAAGAAGGCAGAGCTTTACCTCCAGTGCCAGTTCAATGTAGTCGCCATCAATCACACTCGGATTCTGTATGCGGCGGACTTCACGGAAAGAGTGGCGGGCCGGAAATTCGACGCATTTATTCCGCGTGTCGATGCCTTCCATGGTGGACATCAGATTCGCTACTTGGATTACAGCCTGCTGGAGTCGTACAACATGGCTGCGGTACCGCGGTACAGGTCCATCTCTGCGTCGATGATCGACGGGGATTTCCTGTATTCGCTCAAGCGGCGCGTGCCTTACATGGATGGTGGAATCAATGTTTTCAACAAGGCCACCATCGACTTCAATCCATTCTGCCCTCATATTGCCTGGGGCGAGGGCGAGGACATCATGACCGCGAACATGCTCACGGCGTCCGGTGCCTTAATCGACTATTTCGACGATATTCTGTGTACCTCGTCTACTGTGAAGATTGCAGTGCTAACTTCGCCCGTTGCCCTGTTCAAACAGAAGTTGAAGAAGGCGCTCGTGAGGCGCGGACTGTACTAGCCTGCCGGCAAATGTGCCGCATCGTCATTGTCGCGACTGCTGCTTGGTGTTAGTGATTTTCAAACTTTAAGAAAATTGTGTCCGTATGAATGATCGTTCAGTCTTGCTGGTGTTTGATGAGGTGCCATATCCGATGACGAACGGCGGGCGGATAGATTCCTATTTTCACGCGAAATCATTGCGCGCCGTCGGATGCCACGTCTTCCTTCTGTTTGCGTACACTTTCCAGGCTGAATTCGATGAATTCGTGAAGGTCGCGCCGGATATCTGCGACGGTTTCTTTGCGTTCCAGCGTAACAAGCGGCAGCTCAAGGATGTCTTCAGCGCCGTTCCCTATATCGTCAAGAACCGGAAGCCCTCTTCAAAGGTGATTGAGGCGATTGGGCGGAAATTCTCCGGCGTCCGTTTCGATCTTGTCATCGAGGCCCAGCTAAATGCGCACTTGTTGGCGTCGGAAGTTCACCAGATCCTATACCCCAATTCGGTATACCTTCACCGGATGCTTAACATCGAAACCACGCTGCTGGCATCGACGTTTCAGGCCTCGAAAATAGTCAGCCTCCGGAAGTGGTTCTTTGCCCTCGAAGCCCTCAAGATGTGGTTCTATGAGCGTAAAGTGTATGAGCAGTTCGAACACATTGCTGCCATTTCTTCCTACGAGCAGAATTTGCTTGCGAAGAAATTTCCGGGGAAGAAAATATTCTGGCTGCCGCCGTTTTTCGATTTCGCACCCCGGACGGAATTGACGCCTGCCGAGATGGACGAATACGACGCCCTGCTGTCCCGGACGAAGGGCCGACCCGTAGCGTTGCTGACGGCCAACTTCTCGGGTGGAATGACGGTCAAACAGGTGCGGTGGTTTCTCAATGATGTTTTGCCGCTTGTGCGCAAGCTGGTACCCGATTTGTTGGTGGTCGTGGCCGGCCGCGAAGCCGCATCGCATTTCGAATCCGGCGAATCCGTGCTGGTAGTGAATAACTACGGTTCGGTCAAGCCGTTGATGAAGCTGTGTGGTGTATTAGTGGTCGCCACGACCGGCCGTGGGGGCGTAAAGCTTAAACTCATGGAAGCGCTGGGATACAAGAAACCCATCATTTCCACCGTCAGCGGGGTGTTTGGCTCCGGTCTCGAAAAGGTGGTGCCTAATACAGATGATCCCCAGATGTTCGCGCAACTGTGTGCACGGGCTTTCGCCGATCCGGATTCGAGTAAGGTGACTCAGTCATTTTTCGAGTCCCGTTATAACTGCGAATCCAATGCACGTGAGATGCTGGACCGGGTGCTCGGCGCTGAGAGCTAAGGTCACTATGAAGCATATTCTCATCATTTCGAACCTCTTCCCGCCGGCGGTCATCGGCGGGGCGGAGAAAATTGCAGCGCAACTTGCCCTGTTGCTGAAGTCGCGATACAAGGTGACCGTGCTCACGCTGAGTGGGAACGGGCAGGATGTGGTGGACAACTGGAATGGCATCAAGGTTTACCGTCTTGCCATCCGGAACTCGTATTATCCTTTTGCAGAGGCTTCACCGTCGGCCATGAGGAAGCTGCTATGGCACAGAAAGGACGCATGGAATCAGGACATGCGCGAGGTGCTGCGGCCTATTCTAGCGTCTGAGAAACCGGATATTGTCAATACCCATAACCTGGCCGGCTTTTCGGTGTCTGCATGGGCAGCTGCTGATGAAGTGGGAGTGCCGGTGGTGCACACGATGCACGACTACTATCTCCTGTGCCCCAAATCGACGATGTTCTGCAAGGAGCGGAATTGCCAGTCGCAGTGTTGGGGTTGCCGCCTGCTGTCCGACAAGAAGATAAGCGCCAGTCAGCGGGTCAAGCATGTGGTAAGCGTGAGCAACTTCGTGCTGCAGCGCCACCTGAGCAACGGGTATTTCAAGAACGCCGCCCGCTCGGTCATTGCGAATGCACGGGATTTTCATCGTAAGCCGCCGGGTCCGGCCGTACCGGCTGGAGATTTGAAGTTCGGTTATATCGGCCGCATCTCCGAGAACAAAGGCGTCGAGAAACTCCTACAGGTTTTCAGAAAATGCTTCAGCCACCATAAGCTTTTCATTGCAGGGGCGGGTGAGCCCAGCTACGTGGAAATGCTCCAGAAGAAGTATGGGAGCAGCAACATCGTATTCATGGGCTATGTGGATGCCAACACCTTCTTCGTCAGCATTGATATCAATATCGTCCCGTCACGCTGGAACGATCCCTTCCCAACGGTCGTGTTCGAATCCTTCTACCACTCGGTACCAGTGATCGGGAGTCGGCGCGGCGGCATTCCCGAAATGGTCGTGGATGGTGTGAATGGATTCTTATACGAACCGGACGAGGACGGGGCGTTGGAGCGTGTCCTGGCGAAGGCGGTCTCGGATAGCCAGAGCTACCAGCGGCTTTCCGCGGGCGCGTACGAGTCGGGTGCGTACTACAGGACCGACCGGTTCTTTGCCCAATATGCAGAGGTGTTCGAGAGTCTGGCATGCTGAGCTTCGGAATCTGGATCTACGTCGACGTCCTGTTCCTGCTCCTACAGCTGAGGATATGCCGTCAATTCTTTTCGGTCCAGAAGCGCCGCTTTGATTCCTTCAACACGCTAGGCATGGTGTTCAGCGCGGTTTTGTTCGTTGCGCCCATCGGCCTGTTTCCCGTCGGGCTGAGCTGGGTGTCGGAGCGCGACTCCGTTTTTCGCGATTTCTTCTGGCACTGGAAGATCCTTGGTGGAATGTCGTTCTGCGACATGTTGATTCTGGGCGCGTTTTGCGTGGTGATGGTGGTGTCGCGGCGGTATCTGTGTCGCAGGAGGTTCCTGGTTTTTTCCATCATTCCGCTGGCCGTGTTCCTGCTGGGTTGGTTGAGTCTAGTCAACGCGCCGCTACCCATTGATTTGAAGCTGGCACTCAATTCGACGCGCACCTTCATGCTTGTCGGAATCGGCGCGACCCTCGCATACCGGCTGACGCAGCGTGTGGGCAAAGATTGGATACAGCCATATCTTATTTTCCTGGTGAAGGTTAACTCACTGTCGATGGCTTCGATGCTGCTTTTGGAACACGACGCCAAGGCCATGCGGTATTGGGCCTCCAGTATCGTGCAATCGCAAGGTGCTAGCACGGTGGCCATCATTGTCACGACTTATTTGCTTTATTCGCAGTTGTTTGCCGATCTCCGGCCGCGTATGCGATGGGCACTCTACGGTTTCGTGCTTCTGATAGCTATCGGAGGTGCGGTAAAGGGATTGATTTTTGCGCTGATGCTATTGTTGGCCGGGCGCATTGCCATCGGAATTCCCTATGTGCGGGGCGCATCGGGTGTTCTGTTTAGGTCCCGCGTTTTCCTGTTTTCGATGGTTTTGCTGATGCCATCGGCCATCATCCTTGTGAATCAAGTTTTGTTCGGTATCAGCGCTATCGATACACGCAACTTTCAGATTCTCAATAGTATGAAGACACTCTACGAAGGTGGGCCGCTGTCGTCGCTATTCGGTATCGGCTGGCGGCAGTGGTATTTTGAATATTATGAATTTCCGTTCATCGACCAAGGCGCGTGGACTGAAAACGAGCTGGTGGCTGAAGGCATGAAGAATTCCATCCAGATTATTCCGTATTCGCTCTTGCGAAGCGTTGGCGTTTTGGGTGTGCTGGTCGCGCTAATATTCCTATGGCGGTCGCACGGCCCGGTATACAAGCGCGAGAACAGGTCCAATGTGTGCAGGAATTTCTATCTAACATTCTTTCTCACATCCGAGATACTCACTATTCCGGACACCCTGCCAGAGGTCGCGCTGTTTTCGAGCGTGATGATATTTGCCTTGGCCTATGACAGGAAAGCCAAAATTCCGCGCGGCTACCCGACCCTGTCCGCTGGTACGGTCAAAGTATGACATTGTTACTTTTCAAGGTGCCCTGCGCCTTCTCTGATTATGAAATATGCATGAAATAACTGTAAATACGCGGTCGGCTAGGGCCCAACTCACGGGGGTGCAACGCTACACACTGGAACTGCTGGCGCGCATGAATGACTTCGGCACCATCTGCCCGACGCGGCCGATTCATGGGATGAAGGGGCATTTGTGGGAGCAGACGGTATTGCCGGCCCGGCTGAGCGGCTCGCTTCTGTGGAGCCCCGCCAATAGTGGGCCGCTGGCCGTGACGCGGCAGGTCCTGACGATCCACGACATGACTTTCTTCGACCATCCGGAATGGATGGGAAGGAAGTTCGGGCAGTGGTATCGGTTTCTGACGCCGCGACTAGCCAGCCGGGTGCAACACATCATCACCGTATCCGAATTCACCAAACAGCGGATCCTCGCGCACTGCCCGGTTGCATCGGAGAAGGTCAGCGTTGTCCACAACGGGGTTAGCGCCACCTTCAGGCCGATGGACAAAGAAAGCATCCGCGCGGTACAACTACAGTTGCAGTTGCCGAGTTCACGTTATGTTCTGGCACTCGGCTCGGTGGAGCCACGCAAGAATGTATTCAGGCTATTGAAGGCATGGGCGGAAGTCCAATCGTCACTGCCAGATGACATCTGGCTCGTGATTGCAGGAGGTAAGGGTAGCAAGCGCATATTCGGCGAATCGGCGACTTTCGAACTGCCGCCACGGGTGCATGTTACCGGACATGTGCCAGATGATGCGCTGCCGGCGCTCTATTCCGGCGCCTTGTGCTCTGCATACGTTTCTATGTATGAAGGCTTTGGGCTTCCCGTCCTGGAAGCCATGGCATCAGGGACGCCCACGCTCACATCTACGACGACGTCCCTGCCAGAAGTGGGTGGCGAAGCGGTTCTCACTGTTGATCCTAATTCTGTCGAGGGAATTGGAAGAGGCCTAAAGACGCTGCTGGAAAATGCAGAACTACGGGCACAACTCAGATCTTGCGGTATCGAGCGATCCGCGCAGTTCAGCTGGGACAGGGCCGCCAAGGCAACCTGGGATATTTTGATGAAAGAGGCGCGGCGGTGAAAATCGCTATAGTTCATGAATGGTTGGTTACGTACGCGGGGTCTGAACGCGTGCTGGAGCAAATGCTTGCTTGCTTTCCGGATGCGGACTTATTCAGTCTGGTAGATTTTTTACCTAGCAACGAGCGAGGATTCATCAAGAACAAGTCGGTTAAGACGTCTTTCATCCAGAAGCTTCCTGGAGCCAGAAATAAACATCGGAATTATCTTCCATTGATGCCGCTGGCTATCGAGCAGTTTGATCTGTCTGGGTACGATCTGATTATTTCAAGTTCCCACGCGGTCGCCAAAGGGGTGCTCGTAGGTCCCGATCAGTTACATATCTGCATGTGCTACTCGCCCATCCGCTACGCGTGGGATTTGCAGCATCAATACTTGAGTGAATCCAATCTTGAGACGGGACTTAAGAGTTGGCTAGCTCGGTGGATGTTGCACAAGATTCGTTTGTGGGATTGTCGAACAGCTAATGGAGTTGATCGATTTATTGGAATTTCCCATTTCATTGCGAGGCGCATAGAGAAAGTATATCGACGTGATGCGACGGTTATCTACCCCCCTGTCGATGTATCTGGGTTTGCCTACCGGGCCGAGAAGGAAGACTTCTATCTCACTGCGTCGCGTATGGTGCCCTACAAAAGGATGCCAATGATTGTCGAGGCCTTTTCTGCCATGCCTGACAAACGTCTTGTGGTAATCGGCGAGGGGCCCGAGTTTGATAAGTGCAAGGCTGTTGCGGGGCCGAACGTTCAGTTGATGGGGTGGCAACCATTCGATGTTTTAAAGGACCATATGCAACGGGCCAAGGCGTTTGTTTTTGCCGCTGAAGAAGATTTCGGAATCACGCCGCTTGAGGCACAGGCCTGCGGCACTCCGGTGATTGCTTTCGGTAAGGGGGCTGTATTGGAAACGATACGCGGCATAGGTGGCGACAACCCCACCGGAGTATTCTTTCCAGAGCAGACCCCACAAGCTGTTATCGAGGCGGTTGGGGTGTTTGAATTACAACAGGCAAACATTGCACCGCAAGCGTGCAGGGAGAATGCATTGCGTTTTTCACCAGAGCGGTTTCAACGTGAGTTTGTTGACCTTGTCGATCAGGAATGGGACCGGTTTTCTGAGCATCGTCGACAAGGTGTCATGTAGGCATGCAGCCGAAAGCATTGCAAGCGATCAATATGCTCCGCGTTTGTTGAAAACTACGTCGACGGTCTTGAAAAGTATCGCGATGTCGTACCATAACGACCAGTTTTGCACATACCAAGCATCCAGACTCACCCGCTCGGCGTAGCTGGTGTCGTTGCGTCCACTCACTTGCCATAGGCCTGTTACGCCCGGCAATACCTGTAGATAAAGATTGGTGTAGTCGCCGTAGCGTTCCAGTTCGGCGGTGACGATGGGGCGGGGGCCGACCAAGCTCATTTCGCCTTTGATCACATTAATGAGCTGGGGCAGTTCGTCGAGGCTGGTCTTGCGCAGAAAGTGGCCTACCGGGGTGATGCGCGGATCATTCTTCAGCTTGAAGTCTTTATCCCATTCTGCTTTGGCGATGGGGTCGTTCTCAAGCAGTTCTTTGAGGACTTTGTCTGCATCCTGCCGCATGGAGCGGAACTTTAGACACTTGAACGATTGTCCATTACGGCCAACACGAGGATGGCCGTAAAAGGCGGTGCCACCGCTGCGGCGGATTTGGTATGACAGCATAAGGAAGAGTGGCGTTAGCAGGGTTAATAGCAGGCTGGCTGTTACCAAGTCGAATGCTCGCTTGATCCACTGGTACCCGCGCCGCGAAAGATTGTTTCGCACTGTGAGGAAGAGCACTTCGTGACTGAAGAAGTGCGAAAGCTGGGTGCCGAAAAGCGGTAGGCCACGGATGGAGGGGATGATGTGGATGTTGGTGTGGGCTGCGAGCAGGCGCTGGATAAGGGTTTGGTTCTCGGGGGCGGTGAGGGAATCGAGGGCGAGGATGATCTGGGGGTTGCCTAGGTCGGTGAGGAGGGTTTCGATGAATTGGGTTCCATCGAAGATGGGGAAGGTTTTGGGGCCGATGTGGATTGCCGCGTCGGCTGGCGCCTCCTCGCAATGACGGGCGGAGGAATGGATTGCCGCACCTTCGGCTCGCAATGACGATGCCTCGCAATGACGAGCAATATTGACGAACCCGAGTATGTGGTAGCCCATGCCGCGTTCGCTCTTGATGGCGAGGTAGGCGTCGCGGGCGTTTTCGCCGGTGCCGATGATGACGGTGGGGCGTTGCCAGAGGCCGAGGTCGTCGAGCAATAGTCTGACGCCGGAGCGTCCAAGCGGGATAAGGGTTAGGTTGAGCGCCCAGGCGATGAGTTGGCTGCTGCGCCCGGCGTCGAGGCCGGCGACAAAGGAGGTGGCAGCGGAGACCATGAACATGGTGGCGAGCACGCGGACGATGTCGTGTAGTTCGTCCCAGAAGGGACGGCGACGGGCGTAGTGTTAGAGCAGCAGCCAGAACCAGCCGATGGTGAGGACAATTACGCCACCGTGGCTGATAATCGTAGCGCGGTCTAGGCGGCTCCAGCGGTTGATGTCGTCGGCTTCCGGCCACGCCAGGGCCAAGAGGGTGCCGAGCAGGATTAGGGTGTCAACGCCGGCGAGAGTGAGTTTTTCGAGCCAGGGGTGGGTGGGGAAGATGGGGATTTGGGGCGTGGTCGACGTGGATTGCTTCGTCGGCTTTGCCTCCTCGCAATGATGGGGAGGGTTGGACTGATGACCGCTAGCAATGACAGCCCGGCGATGGCGGTAGTAAGTGACGAGGATGGCGGCGGTCAGGCTGGCGAGGATACTGCCGACAAGGCTCAGCAGCAGGGTGAAGAGAGTATGGCTGGTTTGGCTCTGCTGTTTTTCAAAGACGGTACGGGGGCGGGGTGCGCCGGAAGGGTAGCAGGCGACCTTGGTTTGGTCGTGCTTCAGGGCAGCCTGGCGTTCGCTTTCGCGGCAGATTATGAGGGCGATATCAGGGGTGTTGTCGGCTTGCACTGCGTTATAGGTGACGATGCCGTTAGCCATGCGTGCGGAGGGCACGGAAAGCGGGGTTTCTTCGAAGCGGCTGCGTAGTTCTGGCGAGAGATTTTTGATGCAGGTTTGGTTGAGGGGGCGGCAATCGCGGCAGCCGGTGGCGAACGCTTCGGTGATGGCGGTAGCGGCAGCTTCGCAGGCGATTTTGTCTTGTCGGCCATTGAGCAGAAATTCAATCTGCATTCCGCTGCCAGCTTCCACCACCACATGGGGGTAATAAAGGGTGGGGCGGGGCAGCACCATCAGCCCGAGGGCGATGAATGCCAGGGCAATGAGGATGGCAAGGCTACGGCGAGGACGCTTGTTTTTCATCTGGGTGCTTTAAATGAGTAGTGCAGGGCTGTCGGCGCTCATTTCGAAAGTATTCGTTGCATAGTCCGCTGGATCGCCACGCCGATCAGGACGTAGGCGGTGAGATGAGCGATCCGGTGCAGCATGCCTGGAAAGGACTGACCCGCAGCCGGAATGTTGCCAAGAGTGAAAAGATCTACGGTGAGCAGAATGGCTATTCCACGCGCGACTTTGAGCAACACATCGATTTTTCGGTCACCCAATCGCATGGTGAGCGCCCCTCGAGCTTGCACAGTACCCTTACCCGGCTGGCTATGATTTGCTCTGTTTCAATCAAGAGGTCGATATCGCCACCACGCTTGGTGTCATCCACACGAGATCCAAAAAGCCAAACGCGGCTTTCTTCTCCGATCACATCGGCCACGGTGAATTTGATCAGCTTGCATTGGGCTTCAGTGAGACGCACGACTGTCCCTCAGAATTGTGACGATACCAGCGATATTATATATCGGCTGAGTGCTGCGTCGCCGCCTCGCTGCGCTCGCGGTTGAAGGCCCTCGCAATGACGAGGGGCGATGAGAAGCGTCATCGCGAGCGTAGCGTGGCGATCCAGGGTTTGTGTTGTGGGGTGCGCCTTGGGTGACGATGCGGGTATCATTCTGCGCAATTTGGCATTAACCCGATGGAAATGAAAAAAGGATTGTCTTTCCATGCCCGGTTGGGCTTTGCCCTCCGCGGGTTGCGTGTGGCGGCGGTCCACGAGGCGAGTTTTCGTATCCAGTTGGTTGCGGCGGTGGTTGCGATGCTGGCGACGGCCTGGATTCGCCCCGGATGGCTCTGGGCTGCCTTGATCGCCGTGGCGGTTGGTTTGGTGCTTGCGTTGGAACTGGTCAACACGGCACTCGAGCATGCGCTGGACGGCCTGCATCCGGACCAGGCTTCCTTTGTTGCGGTGGCCAAAGACTGTGCGGCTGCGGCCGTGTTGATGAGCAGCGCATTGGCGGTAGTTCTGTTTGCCTTCATGCTGCTCGATACGTGGCCCCGCTGGGTACATTTCTCCTATTCCTGAGATTTATATGGCTTCCAAAATTCTGGTAACCGGTGGGGCTGGGTATATCGGCTCGCATACCTGCGTGGTCCTGCTACAGGCGGGCTATGAGGTGGTGATCCTCGACAATCTCTGCAACAGCCGACGTGAGGCGGTAGACCGGATCGGTACGATTGCCGGGTGCGTGCCACCTTTAATCGAGGGCGATGTTCGCGACGCGGCATTGTTGGGGCGCCTGTTGCGCGAGCATTCCATCGCGGCGGTGATTCATTTTGCCGGTCTCAAGGCCGTCGGCGAGTCGGTGGCACAGCCGTTGCGTTATTACGACTGCAATGTGGGCGGTACGGTGGCTCTGTTGCAAGCCATGGCGGCTGCCGACGTGAAAACCCTGATCTTCAGTTCCTCGGCCACGGTTTATGGCGATCCTCGATCGGTACCGATTCGGGAAGATTTTCCGACCGGCGCCACCAATCCTTACGGCCGCTCGAAGCTGATGATCGAGGAAATTCTGGCGGATTTGCATCAGTCCGATCCCGAGTGGCGTATTGCCCGGCTGCGCTATTTCAACCCTGTCGGTGCCCACGAGAGCGGGCTGATCGGCGAGGAGCCCAACGGCATACCGAACAATCTGATGCCTTATGTGGCACAGGTGGCGGAGGGGCGGCGCGAGCAATTGAGTGTGTTCGGCAACGATTACCCTACCCGGGACGGAACGGGTGTGCGCGATTACATCCATGTTGTAGATCTGGCCGAGGGCCACTTGGCGGCGCTGCGGTATCTGGAAAGCGCAGGGGGATTGGTGACGACCAATCTGGGCACCGGCCGAGGGTATTCGGTGCTGGAAATGATTCAGGCCTTCGAGCGGAGTAGTGGCAAGCGCATTGCGTACAAGATCGTCGCTCGACGTGCCGGCGATATTGCCGAATGCTGGGCCGATCCAGCTTTAGCTGAACGGTTATTCGGTTGGAAAGCGACGCGTGATGTGGACGCCATGTGTCGCGATACGTGGCGCTGGCAGCAGGGTGGCGGATTTGTCGATGGTACAAGGCGAGACGGTTGAGTGATTCATACTTCAATTGCGGTTGCGCTCGGTTACCCGGAGCGCTAGTATCCGCCGCCTGTTGGCAAGGCATTTAGCGCCGCAATCCACCACGTTTCCTGAATGAGCTATCTCGATCTTCCCCCGTTGCGCCATGCTGCCGGTACGGTACGGCTGCCCGGCTCCAAGAGCATTTCCAATCGCACGCTGCTGCTCGCGGCCTTGGCCGAGGGGGGTACGCGGATTCACGATCTGCTGGATTCCGACGATACCCGGGTCATGCTTACAGGCTTGCGCCAGCTGGGCATTGCGGTTGAATCGATCGGAGCCGATAGTTATTGCGTTACCGGTGCCGGCGGGGCGTTTCCGGTCAAGGCGGCGGAGCTTTTTCTGGGCAACGCCGGTACCGCTTTTCGTCCGCTGACAGCGGCTCTGGCGCTCTCGGGCGGGCGCTACGTGCTCTCCGGTGTGCCGCGCATGCATGAGCGGCCGATTGGCGATCTGGTTGATGGGCTGCGCCAGATTGGCGCCGATGTGCGCTATCTCGGCAGTGAAGGTTATCCGCCGCTCGAAGTGCGGCCGGCGGCGATCAGGCTGGAGGCGCCGATCAAGGTGCGCGGCGACGTTTCTTCGCAATTTCTCACTGCCCTGCTGATGGCGCTGCCGCTGACCGGCGAGCCGGCGGTGATTGAAATGACCAGCGAGTTGATTTCCAAGCCCTATATCGAGATTACCCTCAAGCTGATGGCGCGCTTCGGGGTGAGCGTGCAGCGCGACGGCTGGGAGCGTTTCACCATTGCCGGCGGGCAGCGTTATTCCAGTCCGGGTGAGATTCATGTCGAAGGCGATGCGTCGTCGGCGTCCTATTTCCTTGCGGCCGGCGCGATCGGCGGCGGTCCGGTGCGGGTGGAAGGTGTCGGTCGCGACAGCATTCAGGGCGACGTGGCATTTGCCGATGCGCTGGCGCAGATGGGGGCGCGAATCGAAACCGGGCCGAACTGGATCGAGGCGCGCGGGCCGGCCGACGGCCGGCTGAAGGCCATCGACCTCGATTGCAATCACATTCCGGATGCGGCGATGACCTTGGCGGTGGCTGCCTTGTTTGCCGACGGCCCGTGCACCCTGCGCAATATCGCCTCCTGGCGGGTGAAGGAAACCGACCGTATCGCTGCGATGGCTGCCGAATTGCGCAAGGTCGGCGGCATCGTGGAGGAGGGGGGCGATTACCTCACGGTGACGCCCACGACCCTACTGGCTGGCAAAGAAGGTCTGGGTAGCCAGCAGGTTCCGCTCATGGTTCGACAAGCTCACCACGAGCGGAACTTGCGAGCTCACCTTGGGTTGAGCCAGCAAGATACCGTTCGCCCTGAGCTTGTCGAAGGGCTTATTGAAATTGAAACCTACGACGACCACCGCATGGCGATGTGCCTCTCGCTTGCCGCGCTGGGTGGGGTGTCGGTGCGGATTCTCGATCCCGGCTGTGTGGCCAAGACCTTTCCGACCTACTTCGATGCCTACGCGCAAATCACGGCGCCGGTGGTCGCCATTGACGGCCCCTCTGCATCGGGCAAGGGCACGGTGGCGGCGCGGGTGGCGCAGACACTCGGTTATCGGATGCTGGACAGCGGCGCGCTGTATCGCCTGACTGCCCTGGCGGCCCGCCGGGCGGGGGTGGACTGGACCGACGAGGCGGCCGTGGCGGCGGTTGCCGCCGGTCTGCCGGCTGAGTTTGACGGAGAAAAAATCCTGCTTTCCGGAGACGATGTGAGCGACGCCATTCGCACTGAAGAAATGGGCGTCGGGGCTTCGATTGTTGCGGCATTGCCTTCCGTCCGCGCCGCGCTGCTGGAGCGCCAGCGCGCCTATCGGCGCTGGCCGGGCCTGGTGGCCGACGGCCGCGACATGGGCTCGGTGGTCTTCCCTCAGGCCGAATGCAAGGTGTTCCTCACCGCATCGGCCGAAGCGCGTGCGGAAAGGCGCTATAAACAGTTGATCGGTAAAGGGATGCCTGCTAATATGGCCGCCCTTCTGGAGGACTTGCGCGAGCGTGATGCGCGCGATGCCGCGCGTAGCGTGGCGCCCCTACAGAAGTGCGCGGATGCGGAGCTGCTCGATACCACCGATCTTTCGATCGAGCAGGCCGTGGATGCGGTGCTGGGCTGGGCCCGATGCCGCATGCAATAGTCCCCGCCGTTTGAGGTGTTCGGCTGGCGCCAGCCAGTCCGGGCGATTTGCAACCAACCCGCCGTCTCCCGACGGTGTTGTAAAGAAGGTTCCCACCATGTCAGCTGCTATTGCAGAAAGTTTTGCCGCCCTATTCGAAGAAAGCCTTTCCCGTCAGGAAATGCGTGCGGGCGAAGTCATTACCGCCGAAGTGGTCCGCGTCGACCAGAACTATGTGGTCGTCAACGCCGGCCTCAAGTCGGAAAGCTTTATTGCTGCCGAAGAATTCAAGAACGATCGCGGCGAAATTGAAGTTCAGCCGGGCGATTTCGTCCAGGTCGCGATCGAGATGCTCGAAGACGGCTACGGCGAGACCCGTCTCTCGCGCGAAAAAGCCAAGCGCATCGCCGCCTGGAACGACCTCGACAAGGCGCTCACCGAAGGCCTGCTGGTCAAGGGCATGATCACCGGCAAGGTCAAGGGCGGCCTCACCGTCATGGCCAACGGCATCCGTGCCTTCCTGCCGGGTTCGCTGGTCGATACCCGTCCGGTCAAGGACACGACGCCGTTCGAAGGCAAGGAATACGAGTTCAAGGTCATCAAGCTCGACCGCAAGCGCAACAACGTCGTGTTGTCGCGTCGTGCCGTGCTCGAAGCTTCGATGGGCGAAGAGCGCCAGAAGCTGCTGGAGACCCTGCAAGAGGGCACCATCATCAAGGGTATCGTCAAGAACATCACCGACTACGGCGCATTCGTCGACCTCGGCGGCATCGACGGCCTGCTGCACATCACCGATCTGGCCTGGCGTCGCGTGCGTCACCCGAGCGAAGTGCTCAATGTCGGCGACGAAGTTACCGCCAAGGTGCTGAAGTTCGATCAGGAAAAGAACCGCGTTTCGCTGGGCATGAAGCAGCTCGGTGAAGATCCGTGGGTGGGCATCTCCCGCCGTTACCCGTCGGGTACCCGCCTGTTCGGCAAGGTCACCAACCTGACCGACTACGGTTCGTTCGTCGAGATCGAGCAGGGCATCGAAGGCTTGGTACACGTTTCCGAAATGGACTGGACCAACAAGAACATCCATCCGAGCAAAGTTGTCCAGCTGGGCGACGAGGTCGAAGTGATGATCCTCGAAATCGACGAGGAACGCCGTCGCATCTCCCTCGGCATGAAGCAGTGCCAGTCCAATCCGTGGGACGATTTCGCCATCAACCACAAAAAGGGCGACAAGGTTCGCGGCGCCATCAAGTCGATCACCGACTTCGGCATCTTCATCGGTCTGCCCGGCGGCATCGACGGACTGGTGCACCTCTCCGATCTTTCCTGGAACGTTGCCGGCGAAGACGCCAAGCAAAACTACAAGAAGGGCGACGAAGTGGAAGCCATGGTGTTGGCCATCGACGTCGAGAAGGAGCGCATCTCCCTCGGCATCAAGCAGCTCGACGGCGATCCCTTCACCAGCTTCATCGCTACCCACGACAAGAACAGCGTCGTTCCGGGCACGGTGAAGAGCGTCGACCAGCGTGGTGCGGTGATCGATCTGGGCGGCGAGGTGGAAGGCTATCTGCGCGCGTCGGAAGCCGCACGCGACCGTGTGGACGATCTGCGTACCCTCTATAAGGAAGGCGATACGGTTGACGCGATGATTATCAATGTGGATCGCAAATCGCGTTCGATCAATCTTTCGATCAAGGCCAAAGACCAGGCGGAGCAGAACGAAGCCATGCAGAAGCTGGCAACGGAAAGCGCCGGCTCGGCAGGAACGACCAATCTGGGCGCCCTGCTCAAGGCCAAGCTGAATCAGAACTGACTTGTCCGGACCTATGACCAAATCCGAGCTGATCGCCCGGCTGGCGGAACGCTTTCCCCAGTTGGTGGCGAAAGATGCGGACTTCGCGGTGAAGGTGATTCTCGATGCCATGTCCGCTGCGCTCGCGCGCGGCGACCGCATCGAGATTCGCGGCTTCGGCAGCTTCGCCCTCAATTACCGGCCGCCGCGCACCGGACGCAATCCCAAGTCCGGCGAAAAGGTGCAGGTGCCCGCGAAGTACGTGCCGCACTTCAAGGCGGGCAAGGAGTTGCGCGAACGGGTCGACCTGCCGGCCGCGTGAATGTGCGGTCCGGTTAAGGGCCGCTCAAACGATTGGCAGTCGCGTAAACTGGCGGGCGGCGTTCCTTGGGGATGCCGCCCGTTTCTTTCGGTACAAGCATGAAGATTCTGCTCTGGCTGCTGCGTATTGCACTCTTCGTTGCCCTGTTCGGCCTCGCGGTCAAGAACAGCGGCATGGTCGAGTTGCGCTTTTTCTTCGACCAGTCGGCACAGCTACCCTTGTCGCTCGCCCTGCTGGCGGCCTTTGTTGCCGGGGTGGTGATGGGACTGACCGCGATTCTGGCGACCGTGGCACGCCAGCGCCGCCAACTTGGCGCGTTGCGCAAGCGGCTCAAGACCGACGAGAAATAAAACTATCGTGGAAATCCAACTCTGGTGGCTATTGGCCCTTCCCGCCTTTTTTGCCCTCGGCTGGGTGGCGGCGCGGATCGACATCAAGCAGCTGGTGCGTGAATCGAGATCGTTGCCCAGTTCGTATTTTCGCGGCCTGAATTTTCTCCTCAACGAACAACCCGACAAGGCGATCGAGGCGTTCCTCGAAGCGGCGCGGGTGGATACCGAAACCATCGAATTGCATTTCGCCCTCGGCAGCCTGTTTCGCCGCCGCGGCGAGGTCGACCGGGCCATTCGGGTGCACCAGAACCTGGTCGACCGTGAGGGGCTGAAGCCCGAGCAGCGTCTGAATGCGCTCTCAGAACTGGGGCAGGACTACCTCAAAGCCGGCCTGCTCGATCGTGCCGAAGATATCTTTCTCAAGTTGCGCGGGAGCACCCGCGAGGAAGAATCGCTGCGCTTCCTGCTGGAGATCTATCAGCAGGAAAAAGAATGGGACAAGGCCATCGCCATCGCCGAGGCGCTGCCCAGCCACTCGGATCATCTGTGGCACAAGCAAATCGCCGAATTTCATTGCGAGCGGGCGTCCAGCGAACTGCTTCACGGGCAGATCGAGGCGGCGCGCGAGTGCTTGGCGAAGGCCATCGAAGCGAATCGCAAATGCATCCGCGCCACCCTGCTGGAAGGCGATCTGTACTGGCAGGACGGCGATGCGACGGCAGCCATCGAGGCCTGGAAGCGCGTCGAATCGCAGAACCCGGATTACCTCGCCCTTGTCGCCGAAAAACTGATGGAGGCGCATCGTAAGCTGGGGAAGACGGAACAGGGCCTGCAACTGCTGCGCGGCTACCTGGATCGCCATTCCTCGCTCGACCTGCTGGATGCCGCCGCCCGTGCCGAACACGAAGTGGGCGGTGCCGAGGCCACCTACAAGCTGGTGCGCGACGAACTGCGGCGCAATCCGACGCTGCTCGGCCTCGACAAGCTGCTCGAAGCCCAAATCGTGTTCGCTCCGGCGGAGCGCCGTGGCGATCTCGAATTGGTGAAGAACCTGATCCACAACCATACCCGCCGCGTCGCGCGCTACTGCTGCGATGCCTGCGGTTTCAAAGCCCGCCAGTTCTATTGGCGCTGCCCGGGTTGCGGCGGCTGGGAAACCTATCCGCCGAAGCGGACGGAAGAATTCGATTTGACCCCATAGGAACCCGTTTCATGAAAATCACCGTAGTAGGCACCGGTTACGTAGGGCTCGTGAGCGGCACCTGTCTGGCCGATGTCGGCAATGATGTGCTGTGCCTGGATCTCGACGCCGCCAAAATCGGGATGCTCAACGCAGGCGGCATCCCGATCTACGAACCGGGGCTGGAGGCGATGGTGCAGAAGAATGTCGCCGCCGGCCGGCTGCGCTTTACCACCGACATTGACGCGGCTGTTGCCCACGGCACAATCCAGTTCATCGCCGTCGGCACGCCGCCGGACGAGGACGGCTCCGCCGACCTCAAATATGTTGTTGCCGCTGCGCGCAACATCGGCAAACACATGAGCGACTACAAGGTCGTCGTGGACAAGAGTACCGTACCCGTCGGCACTGCCGACAAAGTGCGCGCCGCGATTGCCGACGAACTGAAGGCGCGGGGCGAGACCCTCGACTACAGCGTTGTCTCCAATCCGGAATTCCTCAAGGAAGGCGCGGCAGTCGAAGACTTCATGAAGCCCGACCGCATTGTCGTCGGCGCCGACGATGCCCGCGCCATCGACCTGATGCGCCAGCTCTACGCCCCGTTCCAGCGCAACCACGAACGCGTGATCATGATGGACGTACGCAGCGCCGAGCTGACCAAGTACGCCGCCAACGCCATGCTTGCCACCCGCATCAGCTTCATGAACGAGCTCGCCAACCTGGCCGAGAAACTGGGGGCCGACATCGAACTGGTGCGTCAGGGCATCGGCTCCGACCCGCGCATCGGCTACCACTTTCTCTACCCCGGCTGCGGTTACGGCGGCTCCTGCTTTCCCAAGGACGTCCAGGCGTTGATCCGCACCGCCGCCGAAGCCGGCCAGGGTCTCAAGGTTCTGCAAGCCGTGGAAGACGCCAACGAAGCGCAGAAGCACGTACTCACCGGCAAGATCGTCAAGCGCTTTGGCGCCGACCTCGCCGGCAAGACCTTCGCCCTCTGGGGTCTGGCCTTCAAGCCGAACACCGACGACATGCGCGAAGCCCCCAGCCGCGTGCTGATCGACGAACTGCTCAAACGCGGTGCCCGGGTCAAGGCCTACGACCCGGTGGCCACCCATGAAGCGCAGCGCCTCTTCGAGGGCGAAAGCCGGGTCGAATTCGCCGCCAGCCCGACTGCAGCGCTGGAAGGCAGCGATGCCCTGGCCATCGTCACCGAATGGAAAGAATTCCGCGCCCAGGATTTCGCGGCCATCAAGGCCACGTTGACGTATCCGGTGATTTTCGACGGGCGCAACCTCTACGATCCCAAGGTCGTTCGCAGTGCCGGCCTCGAATACTTTGCCATCGGTAGAAAATGACCCTTCCCAACACTTCAACCGCCCGCATCCTTATCGTCGGCGACGTGATGCTGGATCGTTACTGGTTTGGCGACGTCTCGCGGATTTCGCCCGAGGCGCCGGTGCCGGTGGCGAAGATCGAGCGTACCGAAGACCGCCCGGGCGGGGCGGCCAATGTGGCGCGCAACTGTGCCGCGCTGGGGGCGAAGACCGCGTTACTTTCCGTGGTCGGTGCCGACGAGCCGGGGCAGGCGCTGGCAAAATTGCTTGCTGCGTCCGGCATCGATGCCAGCCTGCACGAGGACGCCTCGCTCAACACCACCGTCAAGCTGCGTGTGGTGGCGCGACAGCAGCAGTTGATCCGCATCGATTTCGAAAACGCGCCGGACCATGAAGTCCTCCAGGCCAAACTCGCCGAATTCGAGAAGCGGCTGTCCGATTGCGATGTCGTCATCCTCTCCGATTACGGCAAGGGTGGCCTGACCCATATCACCGAAATGATCCGCCTCGCCCGTGCCGCCGGCCGGCCGGTGCTGGTCGATCCGAAGGGCGACGACTATGCCCGCTATGCCGGTGCGACGGTGATCACTCCAAACCGCGCCGAACTGCGCGAAGTCATCGGTCGCTGGAAGAATGAGGCCGAACTGGTGGCGCGGGCGCAGACGTTGCGCGCTGAGCTGAATTTGGAAGCTCTGCTGCTGACCCGTTCCGAGGAGGGCATGACCCTGTTCTCGGCGGATGGCGAAACCCACGAGGCGGCGCAGGCGCGCGAAGTGTTCGATGTCTCCGGCGCCGGCGACACGGTGATCGCCACGCTGGCGGTAATGTTGGCCAGCGGCGCTACACTGGCGGACGCGATGCGGCTGGCCAACCGCGCGGCGGGCATCGTTGTCGCCAAGCTGGGTACCGCGGTGGCGACACTCGACGAACTGAAACAACTGGGCTGATCCATGTCTCTCTACACCATCGTTACCGGCGCGGCCGGTTTCATCGGTTCCAATCTCGTGCATGCGCTGAACGCACGCGGCGTGACCAACGTCATCGCGGTCGACAACCTGAAGCGGGCCGACAAGTTCCGCAACCTGGTGGATTGCGAAATCGCCGACTACCTCGACAAGGAGGAGTTCCTCCAGATGATCGAGCACGGCGTATTCGATGGCAACGTGGAAGCCATCCTGCATCAGGGCGCCTGTTCCGACACCATGGAAAGCGACGGCCGCTACATGATGGAGAACAATTACCGCTATTCCCTGGTGCTGCTCGACTGGTGTCAAGAGGAGGAGATTCCCTTCCTCTATGCCTCCTCCGCGTCGGTCTATGGCGGTGGCCGCATCTTCAAGGAGGAGCGCGGTCATGAAGGGCCGCTCAACGTCTACGGCTATTCCAAATTCCTCTTCGACCAGATCGTGCGCCGCCGCCTGCCGGAAGCGACCGCGCCGATCACCGGCTTTCGTTATTTCAACGTTTATGGTCCGCGCGAGAGCCACAAGGGGCGTATGGCCTCGGTGGCCTTCCATCATTTCAACCAGTACCGCGAAAACGGCAAGGTCAAGCTGTTCGAAGGCTGCGACGGTTACTGTAACGGCGAGCAGAGCCGCGATTTCGTCTACGTCGACGACGTGGTCAAGGTGAATCTGCATTTCCTCGACTCCGGCGTGTCCGGCATCTACAACCTCGGCACCGGATGCGCCCAGCCGTTCAACGACGTCGCCGTGGCCACGGTCAATGCCTGTCGTGCCGCCGAAGGCAAACCCGTGCTCGGTCTTGCCGAGATGGTTGAGCAGGGGCTCGTCGAGTACATCGCTTTCCCCGAAGCATTGAAGGGCAAATACCAGAGCTTCACCCAGGCCGACCTTTCCAAGCTGCGCGAGGCGGGTTACGAGGGAGAGTTTGACAAGGTGGGGCAGGGGGTGACCAAGTACGTCGAGCATTTGCTCAGGACGTAAGGGAATTATCGAACGATGCCGAAACTCTACGAGTATTTTGGGTTGTTTACGCCAATGAGCATGAGCCGGTACATGTGCATGGCAAGTGCCTGGGGCGTGAATGCAGGGCGGAGCTGATTGTGATTGACGGCGTGGTGACGGAGGTTCGCTACGGCGCTGTTGTCGGACGTGTACCCCTTGCTGCGACGGAGCTGCGCTATTTCAAGGAAATCGTAGGCGCCCGTGCTGATGAAATTGTGGCACGCTGGATCGATTTCTTTGTACTGCATAAAACGATCGAATCCGAGGTCATCACGAGGAGGCTGGCATGATTCCTAGCATCATCAATATCGTCGCCGTAGAGTTGGTCGGGGATTGCCGGCTCCATCTGCGTTTTGACGACGGCACCGATCAGGTGGTCGACTTCAAGCCTTTTTTGACAAACGCTCTGCACCGGGATATCCGTGCCCATCTCGATCCTGAGCGCTTCGCCAAGTTCCGGATCGAATATGGCGAATTGATATGGGGTGATTACGATCTTTGCTTCCCCATTGCGGACCTTTATCTCAATAGACTGGAAAAACATGCCCCGCTTGATGCGGCGGCGTGATCTCCCGATGTTCAAAACTCTCGACGACTTCGTCGGCAACACCCCGCTCGTGCAGCTGAAGCGGCTGCCGGGCGCCGACAATGCGCGCCGCGGCAATTCGATTCTGGTCAAGCTGGAGGGCAACAACCCCGCCGGCTCGGTGAAGGACCGACCGGCATTGTCGATGATCGCCCGCGCCGAGGCGCGCGGCACCATCAAGCCCGGCGATACGCTGATTGAAGCGACCTCAGGAAACACCGGCATCGCCTTGGCGATGGTGGCGGCGATGCGCGGCTACCGGATGATCCTGATCATGCCGGAGAACCAGAGCCAGGAACGCTGCCAGACCATGAAGGCCTATGGCGCGGAACTGATCCTCACCCCGCGTTCCGGCAGCATGGAAGCCGCGCGCGATCTGGCCGAGCGCATGGTTCGGGAAGGCAAGGGCTTCATGCTCGACCAGTTTTCCAATCCCGACAATCCGTTGGCCCATTACGAAGGCACCGGGCCGGAAATCTGGCGCGACACCGGGGGGCGCATCACCCATTTCGTTTCCAGCATGGGCACCACCGGCACCATCATGGGCTGCTCGCGCTACTTCAAGGAAGTCAATCCGGCGATCCAGATCGTCGGCTGTCAGCCTGAGGAGGGTTCGCAGATTCCCGGCATCCGCAAATGGCCGGAGGCCTATCTGCCGCGCATTTTCGAGCGTTCGCGGGTCGATCGGGTCGAGTCGGTCGGCCAGGGCGAAGCCGAGGCGATGACGCGCCGCCTCGCCGCCGAAGAAGGCATCTTCGCCGGCATCTCGTCCGGCGGCGCGCTGCATGTTGCGCTGCGCCTCGCCGCCGAAGTGGAAAACGCTGTGATCGTCAGCATCGTTTGCGACCGCGGCGACCGCTACCTGTCCACCGGCGTGTTTCCGGCATGACGCCGGTCCTCGTCTTCGACATCGAGACCATTCCCGATGTGGCGGGCATCCGTGCGTTGCACGGCCTGCCGGCGGATCTGGCGGATGCCGAGGTGGCCGAATACGCCTTCCAGAAGCAACGGGCGAAGAACGGCAGCGATTTTCTTCCCCATCATCTACAGCGGGTGGCGGTGATCTCCTGTGCGATGCGCAGCGACGAGGGCTTCCGGGTCTGGTCGCTGGCCGAGCCCAAGCTCGGCGAAGCCGAAATCATTCAGCGCTTTTATTCCGGGGTCGAAAAATACACGCCGCAACTGGTGTCGTGGAACGGCGGCGGTTTCGACCTGCCGGTGCTGCACTACCGCGGTCTGATCCACGGCGTCGCCGCGTCGCGCTACTGGGAGATGGGCGAGGGCGATGCGCGCGATGCCCGCGATTTCAAGTGGAACAACTACATCAGCCGCTACCACAGCCGTCATCTCGACCTGATGGATCTGCTCGCCCTCTATCAGCCGCGCGCCAACGCGCCGCTGGACGAACTGGCCAAGCTGATGGGCCTGCCCGGCAAGCTCGGCATGGACGGTTCCGCCGTCTGGCAGGGCTGGCTCGACGGCCGCATCGACGATATCCGCGATTACTGCGAGACCGATGTGGTCAATACCTATCTGGTCTGGCTGCGCTTTCAGAAAATGCGCGGCGCCTTTACCGCGGCAGAACATGACGACGAAGTGGACTTCGTCAAAGCTCAGTTGGCTGCGGTCGGACAGGAGCACTGGAAGCAGTTCGTCGCGGCCTGGCAGGCGGGCTGAAGCGCTTTGACGGAGCGACTTTCGCGGCTATGATCAGATCATGCCGTTGCGGGAGTCGATGATGGGTGGGTCCAAACCGAAGATGTTGCCCGAGTATGCCGGAGCGCTGAGAATCGCCCTTGGCGAACGGGATGCGGACACCCTGGCGCATTGTGACCGCGTTGTTTCGCTGTCATTGTCGCTGGGCGCTACCTGCGGGCTTTCGTCGGCCGAGCTGGCGACGCTCAAGCTGGCATCGTGTTTTCACGACGTCGGCAAGATCGGTATTCCGGACGTTATCCTGCGCAAGCCGGGACGGCTCAACGACGAGGAGTGGCAGACGATGCAAAACCACAGCGTCATTGGCGAGCGCATCCTTTCCGGCTGGTCGCAGCCGCCTATCGAGGAGGCGGCTGCGGCGGTACGCCATCACCATGAACGTTTCGATGGCAACGGCTACCCGGACCGCCTTGCCGGCGACGAGATTCCGTTGCTCTCGCGGATCATCAGCATCGTCGATGCCTACGACGCGATGGCCCTGCCGCGCGCCTATCACCCGCCGCGTTCGCATGAACAGGTGATGGCCCTGCTGCGCGGCGAGGCCGACGAGAAATACGATCCGACCTTGTTCGCCCGCTTCGAGGAAATCATCGACCACAGCGCCTATCGGGCTTAGTCACCGGGGAGGTGCAAGCGGACGGACGTTTGTCCGTGCGTCTGGCCGATCAGCGCAGGACCAGCGATTCGGCCCAGGCCAGGGCTTCCAGTTGCATGGCGTTGATGTCGGCGGCGGCCAGCTGTAATTCGGCGGCAAGGCCCTGCAGCATGTCCCAGTCGCCTTGTTCGGCGGCTTCCGCCAGCATCAGCAGGCGGCCGTGGAGGCCTTCGTGTTCGAGGATGGCGCGCACGATCTGGTCGGGCAGCGGCAGCCGCGTCAGCGCCTTGGGCAGCGGTTGGCCGAACACAACGTCGAGCAGCGAGAGCATACCGATCATGAACAGATTGTCCTGTTCGTGTTTGGGCAGCACCCGGCGGCCAAGCAACTCGATGAAGCGGCTGCGGGTAAGCACGGTTTTCATCAATGCCGCCGGCGCCGAGGTGTTGCCGGCGGTGTACAGCAGCAGCGCCACCCAGCGGTACAACTGCTTGTAGCCGAGCAGGACGATGGCCTGGTGGATCGACGTCACTTTACGGCCGACGCCCATACCGGCCGAATTGATATAGCCGAGCAGCTTGACCATCAGTGCAGGATCGCGCTTGAACACCGCTTCCAGGTCGCGCGGTTCGGCATTCGCTCCGACCAGTTCGAAGAGCTGCACCAGTTGGGCGATGCTGGTGTTCATTTCCTTCTCGACGATGATTTCCGGGCGGGTGAAGAAATAGCCCTGGAACAGGTCGATGCCCATGCCGTGGCAGAACTTGTATTCCTTGCCGTTGGTGACACGTTTGGCGATCTTGCGCGCCGGATAGTCGGCGAGGCGCAGAATTTCGTCGTAAAGGCTGTAGCTGTCGCTGCCGGCGAGGTCGAGTTTGACGAAATTGGCGCGGATCAGCAGTTCCGGACTGCCGCCGGCGAGAGCCGCGCCGTCGAGGGCGATGCCGATGTCGCGCTGCTTGAGTTCGTCGCAGCCGCGCAGCATGGCTTCCGAAAGCGACGCCGGATCGCCGTGCAGATCGAGCACGATCTTGCCGTCGGGGAGCAGGGCGAGGAAATCCGCATCGGTCAGCAGTTCCAGCTCGGCATTGATGAACACCCGCTTTCCGGCCGGCAGCCAGCCCATGTCGAGACTGTCGAGCACATGGGCGAGTACCGCCGAGCTGGCTTCGAGACTGTTTTCCGGTTTGGCCGACGAAGCTCCGCTGTAGTAGGAAAGCTCGTAGCCGAAGGTGTCGCCTTGGCGGTCGACAATCGGCTGGCGTTCCAGATAGGTGTGCTGTGCGACGTTGGGGAGAGCTCCGTTCATTGTTTAATTATCGGCGGCAAGTGATTGAAGTTTAGTTAATTTCACTTGATCCGCTGCACCAGCCAACCGAGGCTCAAACGGGGTAGGGCAGCGTGCAGCCTTTCCAGCCGGGCGCTGGCGTGCAATTCCAGTCGAGCGCTGCCTGCGGTGTGGTTGCCGGCGAGGCGTACGACCTGGCGTGCCACTGCGGCGGCGACGTCAACCAGCTCCGCGCCCGGCGGCAGCAGCGGTTGCAGCTGCGGAGCGAGAAAGGAATAGTGGGTGCAGCCGAGCACCAGCCGGTCTGTGCCGTCCGCTAGCAGCGGGGCGACGCGGGCGGCGATTTCCGCGGCGAATTCGGCGCCGTCCAGATCGAGGGCTTCGACTCGCGTCGCCCAGCCGGGGCAGGCCTCGACATGCACCCGGACGTGGCCGGCGTGATCGCGGATCAGCCGTTTCAGGCGCTCGCTGCGCGCGGTCGATTCGGTGGCCAGCACGGCGATGCGGCCGCTGCGGCTGGAGGTTGCGGCCGGTTTGATGCCGGGCTCGACGCCGACTACCGTAAGCTCCGGATGGCGCTGACGCAACTCGGTGATCGCCGCCGCCGTCGCCGTGTTGCAGGCGACGACCAACAGGCGGCAGCCGAGTTCGGCCAGCCGGTCGCCGATGGCCAGCACGCGGCCGCGGATGAAAGCGTCGGATTTGTTGCCGTAGGGCAGATGGGCGGTATCGGCGAAATACAGCAGGTCGGCGCGCGGCAGGGCGCGAGCGATCGCCGCCAGTACGGAAAGGCCGCCGAGGCCGCTGTCGAATACGCCGATCATGTTCTGGCAGCGACTGGGCGATTGGCGATGGCGATGCCGGCGAAGATCAGCAGCGCACCGACCAGGTGAAAGCCGGCGATGCGCTCGCCGAGGAACGGCACGGCGAGCAGCGCGGCGAAGATCGGCGTGAGATTCACGAAATAGGCCGGCAGGGTGGCTCCGGTGCGTGCCACTGCACGGTCCCAGCAGAAGTAGGCGGCCAGCGAGGGCAGCAGCCCGACGTAGGCCAGGGTGAGCAGCACCGGAGGGTTGAGCGCGATCTCGATCCCTGTCCATGCCCGTTCGACCAGATAGAAAGGAAGAATGGCGATTGCGCCGATGCCGATCTGCACGGCAAGGAAGGTCGCTGCCGGAATCTGCGGCCGCCGCGTCCGCAGCAGCCAGGTGTAGATGCTCCAGACGGCGATGGCGAACAGGATGTAGCCGTCGCCGGGTGTCAGCCGTAGTTCGACGAGCTGCTCGACGCTGCCGCGGGCGACCACCCAGAGCACGCCGGCGATCGAGAGCAGCGCCCCGCCGGCTTGTCGCCGCGAGACCGGGGCATGGAAGAACAAGGCGCCGGCAAGCAGCGTGAATACCGGTCCGGAGGAGGCGATCAGCGTGACGTTGAGGGCCGGCGAGGTTTGCAGCGCGAGATATTGGAACGAGTTGTATACGCCGACTCCGGCGACACCGAAGACCAGCAGGTCGTACCTGCGGGCGCGGATTTCGGCGCGGGCCGCAAACATGCCGCGGGCGGTGAACGGCAGGATCAGCAGGAAGGCGATCGCCCAGCGCCAGAACGATAGCGCCATCGGCGGAAGCTGTCCGACCATCGCCCGGCCGATTACCGCGTTGCCGGCCCAGAACAGCGGCGGCAGCAGCAGAAAGGCCAGGGTTGCCGGGGTGAGCTTGGCGCGCGCGGCGGCCGCGCTCATCGTGCGGCGATCACCGCCATCTCGACGCGGTAATCGGCATGCGCCAGCCGCGCCTGGACGCAGGCCCGCGCCGGTGCGGTGCCGGGCGGCACCCAGGCGTCCCACACCGCGTTCATGGCGGCGTAATCGTCCATGTCGCGCAGGTAGATGGTGACCATCAACAGATTCGCCTTGCTGCTGCCGGAATAGGCCAACTGGTACTCGATGCTGTCGAGCACCTCCCGGGTTTGCACGCCGATGTCGGCGTCGGTCGAGGCGGGGACTTCGACCATGTAAACCATTGGGCCGAAGGCCACCAGATCGGAATAGCGCGCGGTGGTCCCGTGGCGTTCGATGGGCAGGCTGGTCTGCTCCAAAGCAAGAAGCGGATCCGGCAGGTCCTCCGGCGTCGTTACCTTCGGTTTCATCAGGCGGCGACCGGGATCTTGCCGATCTTGACGCGCCATTCCCTGGGCCCGGTTTCATGCACCGAGGTGCCAGTGGAATCCACTGCGACGGTGACGGGCATGTCCTTCACCTCGAATTCGTAGATGGCTTCCATGCCGAGATCGGCGAAGCCGACGACCTTGGCGCTCTTGATCGCCTTGGCTACCAGATAGGCGGCGCCGCCCACGGCCATCAGGTAGGCGGATTTGTTGTCCTTGATCGCCTCGATGGCGACGGGGCCGCGCTCTGACTTGCCGATCATCGAGATCAGGCCGGTCTGCTCCAGCATCATGCGGGTGAACTTGTCCATCCGCGTGCCGGTGGTGGGGCCGGCCGGGCCGACGACTTCATCGCGCACCGGGTCGACCGGGCCGACGTAATAGATGACGCGGTTGGTGAAGTCCACCGGCAGCTTCTCGCCCTTCGCCAGCATGTCGGCGATGCGCTTGTGCGCGGCGTCGCGGCCGGTCAGCATCTTGCCGTTGAGCAGCAGCTTCTGGCCCGGCTTCCAGGCGGCGACTTCGTCCTTGGTCAGGGTATCGAGATTGACACGGGTGGCCGATTGGGTATCCGGCGTCCAGGTCACGGCCGGCCAGTCGGCCAGCTTGGGCGGTTCCAGCGTGGCCGGGCCGGAGCCGTCGAGGTGGAAGTGTATGTGGCGCGTCGCGGCACAGTTGGGCACCAGCGCGACGGGCAGGTTGGCGGCATGGCAGGGGTAGTCGAGCACCTTGACGTCGAGCACCGTGGTCAGGCCGCCGAGGCCTTGCGCGCCTATGCCGAGGGCATTGACCTTCTCGTACAGTTCCAGACGCAATTCTTCGGCCCGATTCATAGCGCCGCGGGCTTTCAGTTCATGGATGTCCACCGGCGCCATGATCGATTCCTTGGCCAGCAGCATGGCTTTCTCCGGCGTGCCGCCGATGCCGATGCCGATGATGCCGGGCGGGCACCAGCCGGCGCCCATGGTCGGCACCGTCTTCAGCACCCATTCGACCAGGTCGTCGGAGGGATTGAGCATGGCGAACTTGGCCTTGGCTTCCGAGCCGCCGCCCTTGGCGGCGCAGATCACTTCGATGCCGTCGCCGGCGACGATCTCGAAATGCACCACGGCGGGTGTGTTGTCCTTGGTGTTCTTTCGCGCGCCGGCCGGGTCGGCCAGCACCGAGGCGCGCAGCGGATTGTCCGGATTCATGTAGGCGCGGCGGACGCCTTCGTCGATCATCTGCTGCACGCTCATCGTCGCGTCGGGCCAGGTCACCTGCATGCCGACCTTGAGGAATACCATGCCGATGCCGGTGTCCTGGCAGATGGGGCGATGGCCTTCGGCGCTCATGCGCGAGTTGGTCAGGATCTGGGCGATGGCGTCTTTGGCGGCGGCGGACTCTTCGCGTTCATAGGCTTCGCCGAGGGCCTGGATGTAGTCGAGCGGATGGTAGTAGCTGATGTATTGAAAGGCGTCGGCGATGGACTGGATCAGGTCTTCCTGCTTGATGGCGGTCATGGGAATTCTCTCGAAATCAATGTTTGTTGCTTTGGCTGATGGCCAGTGTCTGCATCATCATTTTGTCGGTGTAGGCGATGGCCAGGGCGGAAACGAGGAACGAGGCGTGAATCGCGATCTGGGCGATCACCACGCGGTCTTCAATCTGCGCGGCGTTGATGAAGGTGCGCAGCAAATGGATCGAGGAGATGCTGATCAACGCAACGGCAAGCTTGACCTTGAGTACGCCGGCATTGACGTGCGACAGCCACTCGGGCTGATCCGGGTTGCCCTCCAGGTCAAGCTTGGAAACGAAGGTTTCGTAGCCGCCGATGATGACCATGACCAGGAGATTGGCGATCATCACCACGTCGATCAGGCCGAGAACGATCAGCATGACCTCGTTCTCGGTCAGTGAGCCCGCCTTGCTGACTAGATGGGCCAACTCGTGCATAAACTGGAAAACGTAGACGCCCTGTGCGGCGATCAGACCAAGATACAGCGGCGCCTGGAGCCAGCGGCTCCAGAAAATGAAGGACTCCATGGTCTTGACGGGCTTGTGCATAAAATGTCTTCCACTTTAAAAAAGGAATTTTATCATCCGGTGTTGCCCGGTCCGGATGCAACGCAGAGTGCGACGCAGAGGGTTGGGGGCAGTAAGAGCCGCGTAAGGCAGCAGGCATTAAATCCGTACCCTGCGTTGTGCGGGTGCGCCGGCCGAGACCGGAACTTATACTCGCCGGACGACCTTTACCCAAATACCCATCCATCAGGAGGAGCAGTGCAATGACAACCGCCATCGAATCGGTGCTACAGGAAAACCGCGTGTTCCCTCCCGCTGCGGAAACCGTGCGCGCCGCCGCCATCTCCGGCCGGGCTGCCTACGACGCACTGTGCGCCGAGGCCGAGCGCGACAATGCCGGTTACTGGGCGCGTCTGGCATACGAACATCTGAGCTGGAAGCAGCCGTTTACCCAGGCCCTCGACGAATCGAATGCGCCGTTCTACAAATGGTTTGCCGACGGCAAGCTCAATGTGTCTTACAACTGTCTGGATCGGAATATCGAAGCCGGCCTCGGCAACAAGGTGGCGATCATCTTCGAAGCCGACGACGGCAAGATCAGCAGAATCACCTACAAGGAACTGCTCGCCCGCGTCGGCCGTTTCGCCAATGCGCTGAAGGCGCGCGGCATCAAGAAGGGCGATCGGGTCATCATCTATCTGCCGATGTCGGTCGAAGGCGTGGTGGCGATGCAGGCCTGCGCCCGCATTGGCGCCATCCATTCGGTGGTGTTCGGCGGCTTTTCGGCGAAGAGCCTGGAAGAACGCATCCTCGACGCCGGTGCGGTGGCGGTGATCACCGCCGACGAGCAGTGCCGCGGTGGCAAGTCGATTCCGCTGAAGCCCGCCGTCGACGAAGGCATTGCGCTCACCGGCGGCACGTCGGCGCTGAAAACCGTGATCGTCTACAAGCGCACCGGCGGTGCGTGTGCGATGGAACCCGGCCGCGACATCTGGTGGCACGATGCAGAAGCCGGTCAGTCCGAGGTGTGCGAACCGGAATGGGTGGATGCCGAGCATCCGCTGTTCCTGCTCTATACCTCCGGTTCCACCGGCAAGCCGAAGGGTGTGCAGCACAGCTCAGGCGGCTATCTGTTGCACGCCAAGCTGACCTGTCTGTGGACCTTCGACTTGAAACCGAGCGACGTCTTCTGGTGTACCGCCGACATCGGTTGGGTCACCGGCCATACCTACATCGCCTACGGCCCGCTGGCCTGCGGCGCCACCGAGATCGTGTTTGAAGGGGTGCCGACCTATCCCGACGCCGGTCGCTTCTGGAAGATGATCCAGGATCACAAGGTCAGCGTGTTCTATACCGCGCCGACGGCGATTCGTTCGCTGATAAAGGCCGGCGAAGCCAACCCGGCGACCCATCCGCGCAATTACGATCTCAAGTCGCTGCGCCTGCTGGGTTCGGTCGGCGAACCGATCAATCCGGAAGCCTGGATGTGGTACTACGACAACGTCGGCGGCGGCCGCTGCCCGATCCTCGACACCTTCTGGCAGACCGAGACCGGCGGCCACATGATTACCCCGCTGCCCGGCGTCACGCCGCTGGTGCCGGGCTCCTGCACCTTGCCGTTCCCCGGCATCCAGGCCGCCATCGTCGATGAGACCGGCAACGATGTGGAGTGGGGCAAGGGCGGTTTCCTGGTGGTGAAGAAGCCCTGGCCGGCGATGATCCGCACCATCTGGGGCGATCCGGAGCGTTTCGTCAAGTCCTACTATCCCGAGGATCTTGGCGGCCGTTTGTATCTTGCCGGCGACGGCGCGATTCGCGATGCCAAGACCGGTTACTTCACCATCATGGGCCGCATCGACGACGTGCTCAACGTCTCCGGCCATCGCATGGGTACGATGGAAATCGAATCCGCGTTGGTATCCAACCCGCTGGTCGCCGAGGCGGCCGTGGTCGGTCGGCCGGACGACCTGACCGGCGAGGCGATCTGTGCCTTCGTCGTACTCAAGCAGGCGCGCCCCTACGGCGACGACGCTCACAAGCTGGCCAACGATTTGCGCAACTGGGTGGCCAAGGAAATCGGCCCCATCGCCAAACCGAAAGACATCCGCTTCGGCGAGAACCTGCCGAAGACACGCTCCGGCAAGATCATGCGCCGCTTGCTGCGGGCGCTGGCCAAGGGCGAGGAGATCACCCAGGACGTATCCACGCTGGAAAACCCGGCCATCCTCGATCAGTTGAAGGAAACCAGCTAAAAAAGCAGAACGAAGGCCGGCGACTGCTTCGCCGATCATGCACGGGGCATCCGGAAGCGCTTCCGGATGCCCCGCGTTTTTTCTGCGGCGGGTATTTACCCTGGGCCATAATCCCTGCCATGGAAAATCAACTTTCTTATCTGCTGCTGGGCATTCTGATCGGTGCCGTTCTCGCCGGATTCTTTCTCGGGCCGCGCCTGCGCGAAGCGCGATCGCGCGCGCGCCTGGAGGCGGAGGCCGAACGTGCGGTGCTGGCGGAGCGCGTCGCCGCCCGCGAACAGGAGCTGCGTACCGCACAGGCCGCCATCGACGGGCAGCGCGAGGAACTGGCGGGGTTGCGTCGTCGCGCCGAGGAATTGCATGCGGCGCTGGAAACCGAAAAGGCCGTGGCGACGGAAAAGCTGGCCGCGCTGGAGACGGCGCGCAACTCGTTTGCCGAAGCGTTCGGCGCACTTTCCGCCGAAGCCCTGACGCGCAACAACCAGTCCTTCCTCGAACTGGCCAAGTCGACGCTGGAAAAACATCAGGAAACCGCCCGGGGCGATCTGGAGAAGCGCCAGCAGGCCATCGTCGAGCTGGTCGCTCCGGTCAAGCAAAGTCTGGATAAATTCGAACTGCGCGTGCAGGAGGTTGAAAAAGCCCGCGAAGGTGCCTACGGTGCGCTGACCGAACAGGTGAAATCGATGCTCGAAACCCAGCAGCATCTGCGCAGCGAGACGGCCAATCTGGTCAAGGCATTGCGTGCACCGCAGACGCGCGGCCGCTGGGGCGAACTGCAATTGAAACGCGTCGTCGAAATGGCCGGAATGATCGACCATTGCGATTTCCATGAACAGGAGAGCGCCGACACCGAAGAGGGCCGGCTGCGACCGGATATGGTGGTGCGGCTGCCCGGCGGGCGGAACATTGTGGTCGACGCCAAGGCGCCGCTGGCGGCCTATCTGGATTCGTTGGAAACCACCGACGAGGGCCAGCGCAAACACAAGCTGCTCGACCATGCGCGGCAGGTGCGCGACCATCTGACCAAGCTCGGGCGCAAGTCCTATTGGGAGCAGTTCCAGCCCACGCCGGAGTTCGTGGTGCTGTTCCTGCCGGGAGAAACCTTCTATTCCGCGGCGCTGGAGGCCGATCCGTCGCTGATCGAGAGCGGCGTCGAACAGAAGGTCATTCTCGCCACACCGACCACCCTGATTGCGCTGCTGCGCGCCGTGGCCTACGGCTGGAAGCAGGAGGCGCTGGCCGACAACGCCAAACAGATTTCCGCGCTGGGCAAGGATCTCTACGACCGGTTGGCGGTGCTTGCCGACCACTGGGGCGACGTCGGCAAGCATCTCGGCAATGCGGTCGGCGCCTACAACAAGGCGGTCGCCTCGCTGGAATCGCGGGTGCTGGTCAGCGCCCGCAAGTTCCGCGAATTGCAGGTCGGCAGCGAGGGCAAGGAGATACGCGATCTGGCGCAGGTCGAGTCCGTACCGCGCGCCTTGCAGGCCCCGGAACGCCCCTTCGAATAGGCATTTGCTACTGGCTCACGGCCTGAGCCAGTAGCGGCTGCATCATGGCGATACCCTTTGAAGGAGACCGCCATGCCGTTTGCCGCCGATACCGATACCCTGGTTTTTTATGCCGTTACCTGCGTTTGCGCGCTGCTGATGCTGGCGTTGTGAAGCCGTCGATCAGAAGTAGGTTTCGAGCTCGTCGGCGCTGAGCAGAAAGATTTTCGATTCGCCGCTGGGCGCGTCGATCCAGGTGAAGGGCACGTCGGGCCAGGCGTGTTCGACCAGGTCGGCGTTGTGGCCGACTTCCACCAGCAACAGGCCGTCGTCGTTGAGGTGCTGGCGTGCCGTTGCCAGGATGCGGCGCACCAGGTCGAGCCCGTCGTCCCCGGCAACCAGCGCCAGTTCCGGTTCGCGCTTGTATTCGGTCGGGATGGTGCTCATCGCCGCGGTGGTCACATAAGGCGGATTGGAGACGATCAGGTCGTAGCGACGTCCCTCCAGTGCGGCGAAGACGTCGGAGCGGATCAGTTCAACGCATTCTTCGAGGCCGTAGTCGGCGACATTGCGCCGTGCCACCGCGAGGGCATCTTCGGAAATATCCGCGGCGTCGACGTCGGCGTTGGGGAAGGCATGCGCCATCAGAATCGCCAAGCACCCTGAACCGGTGCATAGATCGAGCGCCGAGAGAATCCGGTCGGCATCGTCGATCCACGGCTGCAGTCCGTCTTCGAACAGCTCGGCGAAATACGAACGCGGCACGATGACCCGCTCGTCGACATAGAAACGGAATTCGCCGAGCCAGGCTTCATGCGTCAGGTAGGCCGCCGGGATGCGCTTTTCGATGCGTTCCTCGAGCAGCTTCAGTGCCGCTTCGCGCTCGGGGCGGGTCAGGCGGGCATCGAGATAGATGGTGAACTGTTCGCTGGGCAGATGCGGCGGCAGATGCAGCGCATGCAGCAGCAGCCAGACCGCTTCGTCCCACGGGTTGTCGCAGCCGTGGCCGAAGAACAGACCGGCCTTCTGGAAGCGGCTGACGGCCCAGCGCAGCCAGTCGCGCAGGGTGAGCAATTCCTCGACGGCATGACTCATGGCAGCAGCGATCCTTTAAGCATGCCTTCGTAGGCTTTGGCCAGCGGCTCCAGATCGGCAATCGCGATGCATTCGTCGATCTTGTGGATGGTTGCGTTGATCGGGCCGAATTCGATTACCTCCGGGCAGATGTCGGCGATGAAGCGGCCGTCCGAGGTGCCGCCGGTGGTGGAGAGTTCCGGCATGACGCCGGTCGCGCCGTAGATGGCGGCGCTCATGATTTGCACCAGAGTTCCTTTCGGGGTGAGGAAAGGGCGTCCGCCGATGGTCCAGGCGATGTCGTAGTCGAAGCCGAATTCATCGAGGATGGCATGCACCCGGCGTTGCAGTTCCTCGACCGTGCTGGCGGTGGCGTGGCGGATGTTGAACAGCACCTCGATGCTGCCCGGCACGACGTTGGTCGCGCCGGTGCCGGCATGAATATTGGAAATCTGGAAACTGGTGGGCGGGAAATATTCGTTGCCCTCATCCCAGCATTCGGCGGCGAGACGGGCGAGCGCCGGTGCGGCGAGGTGAATCGGATTTTTCACCTTTTCCGGGTAGGCGACGTGGCCCTGGATACCCTTGACCGTGAGCTTCGCCGAGAGCGAACCGCGGCGACCGTTCTTCAGCGTGTCGCCGAGGCGGGCGCTGGAGGTCGGTTCGCCGACGATGCAGTAGTCGATGCATTCACCGCGCGCCTTCAGCGTTTCCACCACCTTCACGGTGCCGTTGATCGCATCGCCTTCCTCGTCGGAGGTGAGCAGCAGCGCAATCGATCCCTCGGCGTCCGGATGGGCCGTCAAGAAGCGTTCGACGGCCACAACGAAGGCGGCGATCGACGATTTCATGTCGGCGGCGCCGCGGCCGTAGAGCATGCCGTCGCGTTGCGTCGGGACGAAGGGCGGGGAACGCCAGGCCTCCAGCGGGCCGGTCGGCACCACATCGGTATGGCCGGCGAAGCAGAGCAGCGGCGCGTCGCTGCCACGGCGGGCCCAGAGATTGGCGACACCGCCGCAATCGATGCGCTCGAGGACGAAGCCGATGGCTGCGAGGCGCGCTCCGATCAGTTCCAGGCAGCCGGCATCGCTGGGGGTCACCGATGGGCGGGCGATCAGCTCGGCGGCGAAGTTCAATACGTCGGTCATTGGGGGCAGGATCGAGTTCTTCTTGGTGTTCTGCGGCGCATGCCGTGGCGGCGGGCTACTCGCCGAGCGTCAACTTGAATTCGGAGAAGGTGGCGCCGTTCACCGTCTCTTCGCCCTCAACGGGCGCGGCTTCGGGTTTCTTCTGTCCTTCGGCCTGGGCGTTGTTCACCAGCCAGATGAAGTTGTTGGCCGAATCGGCGTTGGCGGTGGCTTCATCCAGCGTGATGACACCGTCTTTGTAGAGCCTGAACAGCGACTGTTCGAAGGTCTGCGAACCGGCGGTCATGCTCTTTTCCATCGACTCCTTGATGCCGTCCATGTCGCCGCGTTCCACCAGCTCGGCAATGTGGCGCGAGTTGAGCATCACCTCGACGGCCGGCGTGCGGCCGCCATCGGGTTTCTTCACCAGCCGTTGCGAGATGATGCACTTCAGCGTTACGCCGAGGTCGGCGAGCAGCGATGGGCGGTTGTCCAGCGGGTAGAAACTGATGATCCGCGACAGTGCGTGGTAGCTGTTGTTGGCATGCAGCGTGGCGATGCAAAGGTGGCCGGACTGGGCGTAAGCGATGGCCTGGCTCATGGTTTCCTTGTCGCGGATTTCGCCGATGAAGATCACGTCAGGCGCCTGGCGCAACGCGTTCTTCAGCGCTGTATGGAAAGCCTTGGTATCGGTACCGACTTCGCGCTGGTTGACGATCGACTTCTTGTTGCGGAAAAGGAATTCCAGCGGGTCTTCCAGGGTCAGGATGTGTCCGGTGCGGTTCTCGTTGCGGTAGTCGAGCATCGAGGTCAGCGTGGTGGACTTGCCCGAGCCGGTGGCGCCGACCATCAGGATCAGCCCGCGCTTTTCCATGATCACTTCCTTGAGTACATCGGGCAGGCCGAGGGTCTCGAATTTCGGGATGTCGACCGGGATGTAGCGCGCCACCATGGCGGCCGTGCCGCGCTGGTAGAAGCAGGACAGGCGGAACACGCCGACATCCGGGATGGCGGCACGGGTGTTGAGTTCCCGCGTGTCGGCGAGTTCGTGCAACTGTTCTTCGGAAAGGATCTCCTTGAACAGATCGTCCACTGCCGTCGGGGTCATGATGGTCTGGTTGACCGGCACGGCGTTGCCGTTGATCTTGATGGTGATCGGCGCCCCGCAGGAAATGAACAGGTCCGAAGCCTTCTTTTCGGACATCAACTGAAAAAGTCGGTGCATCGTGCCCATGCCGGTCTCCCTGTGTTGCAATCATGCCCGCAGCGGCGGGGTTGGTTCGTCCTAGTCGCGCAGCAGTTCGTTGATACTGGTCTTGGAGCGGGTCTGCGCGTCCACTTTCTTCACGATGACCGCGCAGTAGAGGCTGTACTTGCCGTCAGCGGAGGGCAGGTTGCCGCTTACCACTACCGATCCGGCCGGTATCCGGCCGTAGCTGACTTCGCCGCTGGCGCGATCGTAAATCTTGGTGCTCTGGCCGATGTATACACCCATCGAGATCACCGAGTTCTCTTCGACGATGACGCCTTCGACCACTTCAGAGCGGGCGCCGATAAAGCAGTTGTCTTCGATGATGGTCGGATTCGCCTGCAACGGCTCAAGTACGCCGCCGATACCGACACCGCCGGAGAGATGCACGTTCTTGCCGATCTGCGCGCAGGAGCCGACGGTGGCCCAGGTGTCGACCATCGTGCCCTCGTCGACGTAGGCGCCGATGTTCACGTAGGACGGCATCAATACCGCACCCTTGCCGATGAAGCTGCCGCGCCGTGCCACGGCCGGCGGGACGACGCGGAAGCCGCCCTTCTGGAAGGTGTGGGTGTCGTAGTGGGCGAATTTGGTCGGCACTTTGTCGAAATAGCGGATCGGGCCGGCGTCGATCAGGGCATTGTCCTCAAGGCGGAAGGAGAGCAGCACCGCCTTCTTGATCCACTGGTGGGTGACCCACTGACCGTCGATTTTTTCGGCGACGCGCAGCGTGCCCGCATCCAGCTCGGCCAGGATGGCAGCAACGGCTTCGCCGACGCGCGCCGGCGCGGTGCCCGGGGTGAGTGTGGCCCGCTCTTCCCAGGCCTGTTCTATGGTTTGTTGGAGTTCGTGCATGACCGTTCCCTGTCAGAGTGTGTTGCAAAAATCGGCGATACGTCCGGCGGCATCGAGGCATTCGTCGACGCTTGCCACCAAGGCGATGCGGATGAAGTCGGCGCCCGGATTCATCCCGTTCGCCTCGCGGCCGAGGAAGCTACCCGGAAGCACCACGACATTCTGTTGTTCTAGCAGACGGCGGGCGAATTCGGTGTCGGCAATCGGGGTTTTCGCCCACAGGTAGAAGCCGGCATCGGGCTGCTGCGTCGCCAGCTTTTGCGCGACGATGGGCGTCACCTTGGCGAACTTCTCCGCGTACTGACGGCGGTTGTCGCGCACATGGGCCTCGTCGTTCCAGGCCGCGAGGGAGGCGGCCTGGATCGGCCCGCCCATCGCGCTGCCGTGATAGGTGCGGTAGAGGAGAAATTTTTTGACTACGGCCGCATCGCCGGCAACGAAACCGGAGCGTAGCCCCGGCACGTTGGATCGCTTGGACAGACTGGAGAACATCACCAGCTTGCGGTAGTCGTCGCGCCCCAGCGCGCGTGCCGCTTCCAGTCCGCCGAGGGGTTTTTGTTTTTCGTCGAAATAGATTTCCGAATAGCACTCGTCGGAGGCGATGACGAAGTCGTGGCGGTCGGCGAGTTCGAACAGCCGGCGCCAGGCGTCGAGGTCCATCACCTTGCCGGTGGGGTTGCCGGGGGTGCAGACGTAAACCAGTTGCACGCGGCGCCATTCCTGTTCGGAGAGGCTGTCGAGGTCCATCTCGAAATTCTGCTGCGGCAGCGTGTTCAGATAGACCGGCCGGGCGCCGGCGAGCAGCGTCGCGCCCTCGTAGATCTGATAGAACGGATTGGGGCAGACCACCGTTGCGCCGGGCCGGCTGCCGTCGATCACGGTTTGCGCAAACGCGAACAGCGCCTCGCGTGAGCCGAGCACCGGCAGAACCTGCGTCGCCGCGTCGGGGGCCGGTATGCCGTAACGGCGGCCGATCCAGGCGGCGATGGCGTTGCGCAGCGTCTCGCCGCCCAGCGTCGCCGGGTAGGTGGCGAGATCGGCGAGGTTGTCGGCCAGCGCCTGCTTGATGAATGTGGGCGTCGGATGCTGCGGTTCGCCGATGGAAAGCTTGATTTCGCGCAGGTGTTGCGCAGGCGCTATTCCGGCGAACAGCTGGCGCAGCTTTTCGAAGGGGTAGGGGTGAAGCTGCGAGAGATGGGGATTCACGGCACAATGACAAATCCAGTAGAGCGGGGATTATAGGGGATGGGCCAGCAACAGAAGACCGCCGGATCGACGGCGGTGGCAACGGTGGCGTTATTGACCGGGGCGACGGTGTGGGGCCTGATCTGGTATCCCTATCGGGCCATCGAACAGGCCGGGATTTCCGGCACGCTGGCCACGCTGGCGACCTATGCGGTGGCGCTGCTCGCCGGGCTGTTCGCCTTCCGCCGCGACCTGCACGGGTTTCGTTTCTCCTGGTGGCTGCCAGCCATCGCACTGGTTGCCGGGGGATGCAATCTGGGCTACGTGCTGGCGGTACTCCATGGTGAGGTGATGCGGGTGCTGCTGCTGTTCTACCTCTCGCCGCTGTGGACGGTGGCGCTGGCGCGGCTGCTGCTCGACGAGCGCCTCCGGCCGGCGGGAGCAGTGGTTATCGGCTGCTCCGTGCTGGGAGCCGCGGTGATGCTCTGGCGCCCTGAACTTGGCCTGCCGTGGCCGCGCAACGGCGCCGAATGGCTTGGCCTCGGCGCCGGTTTCTGCTTCGCGTTGCAAAACGTGCTGATCCGCCGGACGGCCCATCTTTCGATCGAGCTGAAGACCGTTACCGTCTTCGCCGGCGTCATCGTCCTCGGGCTGGCCTTGATTCCGTTCGAACCGCTGCCCGATCCGGCGCGCCTGCAGGCCGCAGAGTGGACGACGCTGCTGGTGGTCGGCCTGCTGCTGCTGGCGGTGAATCTCGTGGTTCAGGCCGGGTTGACGGCACTTGCCGCCAATCAGGCCATCGTCATCATGCTTTTCGAACTGGTGGTGGCGGCCTTGTCGGCCTGGTGGCTGGCCGGGGAGCTCACCGGGCCGGCCGAGTGGCTGGGCGGCGCGCTGATCGTCGCCGCCAGCCTGTTTTCGGGGACGCTGGAGGAACGTCCGTCCGCCGGAAGTTAGCCGCGGACGTTCGACTGCGGCGAAAACTCGGCCAGTTCAACCTTCGCCTGCGGCTTCCAGCCCTTCTTGCGGTGTTCGGCGACGACGTTGGTGAAAATCCCGCCGCGCACGTAGAAACGGGCGGTGAGGCGCATGAAGCGCGGCTTGGCGGCTTTCACCAGGTCGTCGAGGATGCGGTTGGTGACGTCCTCGTGGAAATGGCCCTCGTCGCGAAAGCTCCACATATAGAGCTTGAGGCTCTTCAACTCGACGCAGAGCTTGTCGGCGATGTAGTCCAGAGTCAGGACGGCGAAGTCGGGTTGGCCGGTTTTCGGACAAAGACAGGTGAATTCCGGGATTTCCATGTGGATCTGGTAATCCCGGTGTGGCGCCGGATTGGGGAAGGTTTCCAGGGACTTCGCGGGCTGGCTGGGCATGATGCGGGAATGGGATTGGCGGAGGAGGTAGGCGATTATAATGGCGCGCCTTGCCGGTCAGGCTTTCCCTTGCCGGCCGACGCGAGCCGTCGCAACCCCGTCGCAACTTTTGGATGATTCTGCAAGCGTGCGCCTGACCAAACTCAAACTCGCCGGATTCAAATCCTTCGTCGATCCCACCACCGTTGTCTTTCCCGGCGCACTGGCGGGGGTGGTCGGTCCCAACGGCTGCGGCAAGTCGAACATCATCGACGCGGTGCGCTGGGTGCTTGGCGAATCGAAAGCCTCCGAACTGCGCGGCGAGTCGATCCAGGATGTGATTTTCAAGGGTTCCGGTACGCGCAAGGAAGTCAGCCGCGCCAGCGTCGAGCTGTTCTTCGACAACAACCTGGGCAAGGCGGCCGGCCAGTGGAGCCAGTACGCCGAGATCACCGTCAAGCGCCTGCTCGACCGCCAGGGCAACTCCAGCTATTACATCAACAACCTGCACGTCCGTCGCCGCGACGTGATCGATCTGTTCCTTGGTACCGGTCTCGGCCCGCGCGCCTACGCCATCATCGGCCAGGGCATGATTTCGCGCATCGTCGAAGCCAAGCCCGAGGAGCTGCGCTTCTTCCTCGAAGAAGCGGCCGGCGTCACCAAGTACAAGGAGCGGCGCAAGGAAACCGAGCACCGTCTCGAAGATGCCCGCGAGAACGTGGCGCGGGTCGACGACATCCGTACCGAGCTGGGCAGCCAGATCGGACGTCTCCAAGCCCAGGCCGAGGTGGCCCGCCAGTACCAGGAGTTCCACGCCGAGGTATCGAAGAAACAGCAGCTGCTCTGGCTGAAGAAGCGCAACGATGCCCGTGCCGATGCCGAACGCCTGAACGGCAGCATCGGCGAGGCGGTGAACCGGATCGAGGCGGAAACCGCCCAACTGCGGGAGATCGAGGCCCGCGTCGAACATGCGCGGGAAGCCCATTTCGCCGCCTCGGACGCTTTGCACAACGCCCAGGCCGAGATGTATGCAGCGAATGCCGAGGTGACTCGCCTGGAGTCCGAGATCGGCCACATGCGCGATTCGCGCCAGCGGCTGGAAAACCGGTTGAATCAGCTGTCGGTGGAAGACGGCCACTGGCGCAGCCAGTCTTCCCAGCTTGCCGCCGAAGCGCAGCGCTGGCAGTCGCTGCTGGAAAACGCCGGCGAACGTGCGATGACCGCCACCGCTCGCCATGAGGAAGCCTCGGCCCGCCTGCCACAGGCCGAGGAGGCGGTGCAACTGGCCGGGAGCGCGGTGGCCGAAGCCCGCAGCCAGCTCGCCGAAGCGGAACAGGGGGCGCGCCTGGCGGCAGCCGACAAGGGCCATGCCGCGCGGGCACTGGACACCCTGGCGCAGCGCCGCGCACGCCTCGAAACGGAAAAATCGGCACTCGGCGCTCCCGATCCGGCGCAACTCGCCGCCGCCCAGGAGGCCGAAGCGCAGGCCGAGGAGGCGCTGCTGCTGAGCCAGGAGCGCCTGAGCGAATTGCAGATCCGCCTGCCCGAACTCGAAGCCGCGCTGCGTTCCGCGCGCGAACGTTTACAGGCGGCGCACCGCGAGGCCACGGCGGCCAGCGCGAGGCGCGACGCGCTGGTGCAATTGCAGAAGCGGGTCCAGCAGACCGGCGAGATCGGCCAGTGGCTACAGGATCGCGGGCTGGCGGAAGCAAAGCCGCTTTGGCAATGCATCCAGGTCGAGGCCGGCTGGGAGACGGCCGTGGAATCGGTATTGCGCGAACGCCTCGCCGCGCTCGCCACCGATACCGAAACAGCCCGACAGGCACTGGAAATGCCGCCGCCGACGATTTTTGCGCTGGCGCTGCCGGATGGCGCAACCGCGCGTCAGGCACCGCCGGATTCGTTGCGCGCCAAGGTCCGCTGCGACGATCCGCGCTGGGCCGCGGTGCTCGATGAATGGCTGGCACGTGTCCGCGCCGCCGACGATCTTAACGATCTCGCCGTCGAGGCGGATCAGGTGTGCGTCAATCGCGCCGGCCACCTGCGCAGTGCCCACGGCCTAACCCTGTACGTACCCGACGCCAAGACCCACGGTGTGATCGAACGACAGCGCGAAATCGAGGAACTCGAAGCGCTGATCGAGGCGCGGCAGATGGAGGAGGAGGCTGCCCGCGAAGCCCAGCAGGAAGCTGAGCAGCAGGTCGCCCAGACGCAGGCCGAACTGGCCCAGGGCCGTCGCGGCGAACAGGAGGCGCGGCAGCGCGTCCATGCCGCGCAGGTCGAGGCGCTCAAGCTGACCCAGGCGCAGGCGCGCTACGAAGAGCGCGCCGCCCAGCTCAACCGCGATCTGGAAGATATCGCGCGCCACGAAGAAGCCGAGCGGACCGCCCTGATGCGTTCCGACGAGGGCGCCGAGCGCTGGAGCGAACAGCTCGATGCGATCCGCGCGCGCGTCGAGGCGGCGCAGGAGCAGCAGCGGCAGACGGATGCGGCGCTGCGCGAGGCGCGTGCCGTGGAGCAGCAACTGGCGCGGGAAGCGCAAGAAGCCGGCTTTTCCGAACGCGAATGCATCTCCAAGCTGGACGACAACAAGCGCAGCGCGGAGACCGCGCGCACCCAGCTGGAGCGCGTGGTCGGCGAAATGGAAGCGGCGCGGGAGGATCTCAACGGCATCAGCGAGGACGTGCTGCTGCAACAATTGCAATCTGCGTTGCAGGCCAAGCAAGGGCACGAGGGGCTGATGGCCGAGCGACGCAATGCGCTGGAAGGCGCCGCCGCCGAGCTGCGTACCCTCGACGAGAGCCGGCTCAAGCTGGAACAGGGCGTCGAGCCGTTACGCGAAAAGATCAACGATCTGCGCCTGAAGCAGCAGGCCGCCCAGCTCAACGACGAGCAGTACCAGCAGCGTCTGACCGAAGCCAATGCCGACGAAGCGGCGCTGCTGCCCGATCTGCTGCCGGGGTTGCGCGAGTCGGCGCTACAGGGCGACATTACCCGGCTCAACAATCAGATCGAGGCCCTCGGTCCGGTGAACCTTGCGGCGCTGGAGGAATTGACCACGGCGACCGAACGCAAGGGCTATCTCGACGCTCAGTCGGCCGACCTGATGGAGGCGATCAACACCCTGGAGGATGCCATCCGCCGTATCGACCGGGAAACCCGCGAACAGTTGCAGGAAACCTACGATACGGTGAACCGCCACTTCGGCATCCTCTTCCCCGACTTGTTCGGCGGTGGCGAGGCCAAGCTGCTGCTGACCGGCGACGAAATCCTCGATGCCGGCATTCAGATCATGGCGCAGCCGCCGGGCAAGAAGAACTCCACCATCCACCTGCTCTCGGGCGGCGAGAAGGCGTTGACGGCGATCGCCCTGGTGTTCGCGATGTTCCAGTTGAACCCGGCGCCGTTCTGCATGTTGGACGAAGTCGATGCTCCGCTCGACGACAGCAATACGGAGCGTTTTGCCCGGCTGGTGAAGCGCATGTCCAGCCAGACCCAGTTCATTTTCATCTCCCACAACAAGATTGCCATGGAAATGGCCACTCAGTTGATCGGTGTCACCATGCAGGAGCGCGGCGTGTCGCGGGTGGTCGAGGTGGACATGGAAGAAGCCCTGCGCATGACCGAAGAAAAGGTAGCCTGAGCGATGATGAGCGATTTCCAGTTGACCCTGATCGGTGCAGGCGCGGCATTGGTGGCTGCGGTCTGGGGTTACAACCTGTGGCAGGAACGCCGTGCGCACCGTGCCGCCGAGCGCGTGTTCCGCGGCACCCAGCCCGACGTACTGTTCGACGAAGAGGTCGACACGGCGGGTCCGGGGACAAACGACGAAATGCCCGTGGCCGATCCGGAGGCGCGCATCGAACCCGGTTTCGACCGACTCGAGCCGATCATCGGCGATGGCGATGAGAACGCCCAGGCGGGCGGCGAGACGGCCGCGCAGGCCGAGCCGGATGCGGCGTTGGCCGATACGGTGACCGAGATGGCGGTGGCCTTGCATTTCGAACAGCCACAGGCGGGGCGCGTGTTGTGGCAGGCAGTGCAGACGCTGCCCGCGCGGGTGCAGAAGCGCTTGCGCTGGGTCGGCTATGGCGACGGCGGCTGGCGCGAGGCGAGTGCCGACGATGGCGACCTCTACAGCGAAGCCCGCGCGCTGCTGCAACTCGCCGACCGCCAGGGCCCGATGGGCGAGGAGGAGTTGCGGCCCTTGATCGAAGCGCTGGAGCGGCTGGCCGCCGAGGCCGGCGGCCGCGCCAACGTGCCGTCGTTGCCCGACGTATTGGCGCATGCCCGTTCGCTGGACGATTTCTGCGCCGGTATGGACATCCAGATGGCGGTGCACGTGGTCAGCCGCAGCGGCGAGCCGTTCGCCGGCACCAAGCTGCGCAGCCTGCTCCAGGCGGCCGGTTTCGAACTGCGCAGCGACGGCCTGTTCCATTTGCCCGATGCGCAGGGCACTACGGTGCTGTCCGTTTCCAACTTTGGCGCCGCTCCCTTCGTCGCCGACGAGTTGCGGCAATTGACCACCGTCGGCGTCACCTTCTGGCTCGACGTACCCCGCGTACAGGACGGCGCCGCGGTCTTCGACCGGCTGGTGGCTACCGCGCGGCAGTTGGCCGATGCCGTCGACGGCCAACTGGTCGACGACCAGCGCCATCCGCTCGCCGATGCGGCGCTGACCGGCATCCGCGCCAAGATTGCCGAGATCCAGCAGCAGATGGCCAGCGTCGAATTGCCTGCCGGCGGCCGCCGGGCGCTGCGTTTGTTCCGCTGATGTCCCTTGCCGCACGCGCCGCGGCGCTGCGCGCGGAGATCGAGCGTCACAATCGCGCCTATTACGTGCTCGATGCGCCGACAGTGCCGGATGCCGAGTACGACCGGCTGTTCCGCGAGTTGCAGCAACTGGAGGCGGATCATCCCGAACTGCTTGCCGCCGATTCGCCGACGCGGCGCGTCGGCGGTGCGCCGTTACCCGAGTTTGCCCAGGTGCGGCATGCGTTGCCGATGTTGTCGATCCGCACCGAGACCGACACCGAAGCGTCGGGGGCGCGAAACTTCGACAGCGGCGTGCGCAGCCTGCTCGGCTTGAGCGATGCCGATCCTGAGGTCGAGTATTCCGCAGAACTCAAGTTCGATGGACTGGCGATCAACCTGCGCTACGAGCATGGCGTGCTGGTGCAGGCGGCAACGCGCGGCGACGGCGAGAGCGGCGAGGACGTGACGCAGAACGTGCGTACCATCCGCCAGATTCCCCTTCACCTTCAGGGCGATGCGCCGGCGGTGCTGGAGGTGCGCGGCGAGGCTTACATGAGCCGGCCGGACTTCGAACGCTACAACGAACGTCAGCGCGAGCAGGGGAAACCGGCATTGGTGAATCCGCGCAACGGAGCGGCAGGCAGCATCCGTCAGCTCGATCCGGCATTGTGCGCGGCGAGGCCGCTTTCTTTCTTCGCTTACGGTCTGGGCGAAACCGCGGGCTGGCATCTGCCCGCGACGCATGGCGCGGTGCTGGACGCATTGCACAAGCTCGGCTTGCCGGTATGCGAGCACCGCGCTGTGGTGTGCGGGGCCGCTGGCTTGATCGCCTTCCATGCGCGTATCGCCGCGCTGCGCGATAGCCTGCCGTTCGATATCGACGGCGTGGTGTACAAGGTCAACAGCCTCGCCTTGCAACAGGAGCTGGGCTTCGTGACTCGCCGCCCGCGCTGGGCGGTGGCGCACAAGTATCCGGCGCAGGAGATGTTGACCACCGTCGAGGCGATCGATGTCCAGGTCGGCCGCACCGGCGCCATCACCCCGGTGGCGCGACTGGCGCCGGTGTTCGTCGGCGGCGTGACGGTGACCAACGCCACGCTGCACAACGAGAGCGAAGTGCTACGCAAGGATGTGCGGGTGGGCGATACGGTGATCGTGCGCCGGGCGGGCGATGTGATTCCCGAAGTGGTTGCCGTGGTAGTCGAGCGGCGCCCGCCGGGCACGCCGCCTTACGCTCTGCCCGAGCGGTGCCCGATCTGCGATTCCCACGTCGTGCGGGAGCCGGGGGAGGTGGTGGCGCGCTGTTCCGGGGGCCTCGCCTGCCGCGCGCAGCGGGTTCAGGCCATTCTCCATTTCGCCGGGCGGCGCATGATGGACATCGAGGGGTTGGGCGACCGTTATATCGAACGGCTGGTGGAGTTCGATTACGTGGTGCGCGTCGCCGACCTCTACCGGCTGACGCTGGACGATCTCCTGGAAATGAAGCGCCGCGCCGACGAAAAGGATGGCATCACGCCGGAGACGGTCAAGCAGGGGCAGATCGCAACGCAGTGGGCCGAGAACCTGCTCGCCAGCATCGCCGCCAGCAAGACGCCGCCGCTGGCGCGTTTCCTCTTTGCCCTCGGCATCCGCCACGTCGGCGAATCGACGGCCAAGGTACTGGCGGACTGGCTCGGCAGCCTGGCCGTCATCCGCCGTGCTCCAGCTCCGCTGCTGCGGGTGCTGCCGGATATCGGCGCCACCGTGGCCGAGGCCATCGCCGATTTCTTCGCCGAGCCGCACAACGCAGAGGCGATCGATCAACTGCTCGCCGCCGGGGTGGCACCTGTCGGCGAACACCCGCCGGCGGCCAAGCTGGCGCTGCAACTGGCCTGGGAGAGGCTGTATGCCCATCTCGACATCCCGCGGCTGACAGAGGTGCGGGCGCGCCAACTCGCCGCCGCTGTCCCCGACGGCTCGGCTTTGGCACACCTCGGGCAGCCGCAAATCGGCGACGACCTGTTTGCCGCGCCGGTTGCGCCTGCGGAAATCGGTACCTTGCCGCCGACGGTGGTTGGAGAAGTGCTGGGCTGGCTGTCGCACGAGGAGAACAGAAACATGCTGATTCGGCTCTCCGCGATGCGCGAGGACTTATTGGCGACGCTTCCAGCGGGAAGGGAAGTCAACGAGACGGCCATCGCCGGCAAGACCTTCGTCCTTACCGGGGCCCTGCCGACGCTGTCGCGCGATGAGGCGAAGGATTTGATAGAGTCGCGCGGCGGCAAGGTCGCCGGATCGGTATCGAAGAAAACCCACTATGTGGTGGCAGGGACGGACGCGGGTTCCAAGCTTGAAAAGGCGCTGGAGCTGGGGGTGCCGGTCATCGATGAAACGCAGTTGAGGGAGTTGCTCGAACAATGAAAAAAGTCACCAAGGCCGTATTCCCGGTTGCCGGTCTCGGCACCCGCTTCTTGCCGGCCACCAAGGCCAGTCCGAAGGAAATGATGCCGATTGTGGACAAGCCCCTGATCCAATATGCGGTGGAGGAGGCGGTGGCCGCCGGCATCACCGACATGATCTTCGTCACCGGGCGCAGCAAGCGCGCCATCGAAGATCACTTCGACAAGGCCTACGAGCTGGAACATGAACTCGAACATCGCGGCAAGCAGGAGCTGCTGGAGTTCGTGCGCAACATGATGCCGAAAAACATCAACTGCATCTACATTCGCCAGTCCGAAGCGCTCGGCCTCGGCCATGCGGTGCTCTGTGCCAAGCCGGTGATCAACGACGAACCGTTTGCGGTAATCCTTGCCGACGATCTGCTCGATGGCACGCCGCCGGTGCTGAAGCAGATGGTCGATGCCTACGACTATTATCACTGCTCGGTACTCGGCGTGCAGGAAGTGCCGCGGGAGGACACCAAGAGCTACGGCATCGTGGCCACCCGTCCGCTCGCCGAGCGCACCGAACAGATCACGGCGATCGTGGAGAAGCCGAAGCCTGAGGATGCACCGTCGAATCTCGCCGTGGTCGGACGCTATGTTTTGAAGCCGCGCATTTTCCATCACCTTGAAAACGTCAAGCCCGGTTCGGGAGGCGAGATCCAACTCACCGACGGCATCGCCGCGCTGCTTGCCGAAGAGCAGGTGCTGGCTTATCGCTATCAGGGCACGCGCTACGACTGCGGATCGAAGCTTGGCTATCTGCAGGCGATGGTGGAGTTCGGCTTGCGTCACGAAGAGGTGGGTGCTGATTTTGCGCGCTACCTGGAAAAGCGTAGGAACTAGGTGATGACACGGGACGAGGCGGAGCGCATTCTTGCCGAAGCGGAATTGGTGGTGTGTGCCGAAGATGTGAAGGAGGCGGTAAAACATGTCGCCAAGGCCGTCGTGGGCCGGCTGAGCGGCGAATTTCCGCTGGTGCTGGCGGTCATGGGCGGCGCGACGATTTTCGCTGGGCACCTGCTGCCGCTGCTCGGCTTCCCGCTCGAATACGACTACCTGCACGCCACCCGTTACGGCGATGCGACCACCGGCGGCGAGCTGGCCTGGGTGGTCGAGCCAAGGGCCGCGGTGGCCGGGCGTACGGTACTGCTGGTGGACGATATTCTCGACGAGGGGATAACCTTGGCGGCAATCCGCGAGCGCCTCCTGACGCAGGGCGCGAAAGCGGTGTTCACCGCCGTTTTCGCCGACAAGCAGATCGATCGGCCGAAGCCGATCGCGGCGGATTTCGTCGGGCTGCAACTGCCCAACCGTTATGTTTTCGGTTTCGGCATGGACGTGAAAGGCGCCTGGCGCAACCTGCCGGCGGTCTATGCGGTGAAAGGCATGTAGTGCCCGCTGTGGCTACCTATATTTTTTGAAGACGGATTTTGCGTCCTTGTGCGCCTGGTCCAGCGTGCAGATCGACGGATCGTCGTCGTGTCCGCTGAAGAAATCGTCCGCCTGGGCCCGCATCACGATGCGGATCGCCGAGTTGTCGTCCATGGCATATTTTTCGGTGAGCAGCGTGGTGACTTCGTCGAGGTATTGCTCGTATGTCATGTGGGGTATGTCGCTCACTTCTGGTTTCTTTCGCGGACGATCGGCGGCACGTATTTGACCGAAAACCTCCAGCCGTCGGGCGTATCGCGCAAAACCAGCGTTTTCGAACTGGCGCCGTCCTCGAACACAGGGTCCGATCCGACCAGCTCGATCGCGCCGATGCCCTTGATGACGCATGCGCCGGGAAGCGTGGTGAATACCGATTCGGCCGCGCTGAGGACGAACTGCCCCTCCTTGGATTCGGAGCACGAGAGGCCGCGCGGAATCGAACTGGGGTCTTTCCTCCAACCTTCCCGCAAGGCTTCGAGTCCATCGATCAGTTCCGCGGTCAGCTTGATCGCCAGGACCACTTCGCGCGACTTGGCATGATTCATTTTGCATTCCTCCCGTGTGCCGGATGCCATTGCATCCCGAGCGGAGTGTAGCTCCAACCCGATGCGTTGCCGGCCTCAGGCGTCGTTGCCCAGTTGCTGCACCCAGGCGATGGTTTGCGCCAGGCAAGAGGAGAGCGTGTTGAAGCTGGCGCGGCCGCCGAGGCGGGCCAGCAGGGCGGCGGTGCCGGGCATATCGTTGTCGTCGTAGCGCTCGGTCAGCGCCAGCAGTGTTCCGAGTTGGCCATCGTGGCGCGACAAGGCGAGGCGGACCTCCTGCGCGACGGCGATCTTGTCCAGGATGTCGGTCATCGGCATGCCCAGCGCCGCCGGCATCAGCGACATGAGTCCGACCAGGAAGGCCTGCTCGCGCAGCTCGGGGTGGGTGGGAAAGCCGATCGGTGCGAGCAATTCCATGAAGTAGCCGCGCAGCGCCGCATGCTGCATCAGCGGATTGGCGGCGATGCCGGCGCCCGAGGCGGAGTTGGCGAAGACCAGCAGTTGCAGCCAGCGCGCCAGTTGACGGCGTCCCATCACGGTAATGGCGTGGCGCACCGAGGCGATTCGCGTGGTCATGCCGGCGCCGACCGAATTCACCAGCCGCAGAAGATTGACGGTCAAACCAGGTTCGTGTTTGAACGCGGCTTCGAGCCGGGCCGCCTCGGCATCGGTGTTGACCAGATTGATGATGTTGAGCAAACCCTGGATCGAAGCGTCAAGCTTGCGGCCTTCGAGAATGACCGGCCTGTCGAAGTAATAGCCCTGGAAATAATCGAAACCGAGATCGACGCAGCGCTGTAGCATTTCCTGCGATTCGACGCGGCAGGCGACGAGTTTCCCCCCCGTGCCCTTGAGCCGGGCGACGATGGCTTTGAGTTCGGTTTCGGCCAGTACCTCGGTATCGACCTTGAGGTAGGCTGCCAGTGGGCGCAGGCGCGGCAGCGCCTCCATGGCCTTGTCGACGCCGGAGGCGGCAATTTCGTAACCGCGCTCGCGCAGCGCTTGGCAGCGGGCATCGACCGCATCGATGAGAATGTCCGCCGCCTGAATTTCCAGCACGACCACGCCCGGCGGCAGGAATTCGATGGCGTCGTCGGCCAGCAGGTCGCGGTCGACGATGACGAAGGCACGACTGGTGCCGAGGGCGTCGGCCAGGCCGAGTTCGGCGAAGGCTTTGCAGACCACATCGGCCGTTGCGCCGCGCGCATCGCGAATTTCGGCATGATTGTCGTGGCCGGAGCGGAACAACAGCTCGTAGCCGAAAAGAACCTGGGCACGGTCGAGGATGGGCTGCCGCCCGAGGAAGATCTCGGGTACCGCTTGCTCGGGCAGGGTATCGGCAGCCATCGGGTGTGCGTTCTTCGGCGTTCGCAAACCGGGGCAGGATACGCTATACGCCGGAACCCGAAAACCCCGGCGGCCTAAGCGGCGTCAGGTCGTCGTGTCGTCGCGCGAGGCGCGGCGGCGATCGTGTTCCTTGAGGAAGCGCTTGCGCAAGCGGATCGACTTCGGCGTGATCTCGACCAGTTCGTCGTCGTCGATGAACTCGACTGCCGATTCCAGGGTCAGCTTGATCGGCGTGGTCAGGCGCACCGCTTCATCGGTACCCGAGGCACGGACGTTGGTCAGTTTCTTGCCCTTGATCGGGTTCACCACCAAGTCGTTGTCGCGGGTGTGGATGCCGATGATCATGCCCTCATAGAGCTTGTCGCCGGGGCTGACGAACATGCGGCCGCGGTCTTCCAGATTCCACAGCGCATAGGCCACGGCCTCGCCATTTTCCTGGGAAATCAGCACGCCGTTGTGGCGACCCGGCAGGTCGGGCTTGACCGGCTTGTAGTCGTCGAAGATGTGGCTCATCAGGCCCGAGCCGCGCGTCATGGTCATGAAGTCGGACTGGAAGCCAATCAGGCCGCGGGCGGGGATGTGGTATTCGAGGCGGGTGCGGCCCTTGCCGTCGGATTCCATATTGGTCAGTTCGCCGCGGCGGCGGCCGAGTTCTTCCATCACGCCGCCCTGATGGGCGTCTTCCAGGTCGATGGTGAGGTTCTCATAGGGCTCGCAGCGTTCGCCGTCGATGTCCTTGTACACCACGCGGGGTTTGCCTACGGCGAGCTCGAAGCCTTCGCGGCGCATGTTTTCCAGCAGAATGGTGAGGTGCAGTTCGCCGCGCCCGGAAACGCGGAACAGGTCCGAGTCGGCGGTGTCTTCGACGCGTAACGCGACGTTGGTCAGCAGTTCCTTGGTCAGCCGGTCGCGGATCTGGCGGCTGGTGACGAACTTGCCTTCGGTGCCGGCGAGCGGCGAGGAGTTCACCATGAAGTCCATGTTCAGCGTCGGCTCGTCCACGGTCAGCATCGGCAGGCCGACTGGATTGTCGCGGTCGCAGATGGTTAGGCCGATGCCGATGTCGTCGATGCCGGAAATGATGACGATGTCGCCGGCTTCGGCTTCGTCCACCGCTACCCGGTCCAGCCCCTGGAAACCGAGCACCTGGTTGATGCGGCCGGAGGCGACCTGGTCGCCGTGGTTCATCACCGTGACGAATTGGCCCGGCTTGATGCGGCCGTTGAGAATGCGGCCGACGCCGAGGCGGCCGGTGTAGGTGGAGTAGTCGAGCGCAGCCAGTTGCAGTTGCAGCGGGGCGTTGGGATCGCCGGAGGGCGCGTTTACGTATTCCAGCACGGTCAGGAACAGCGCGCGCATGTCGCTGGTTTCCTCGTCCAGGCGCAGCTTGGCGAAGCCGTTCAGCGCCGAGGCGTAGATGATCGGGAAATCAAGCTGTTCGTCTGTGGCGCCGAGCTTGTCGAACAGGTCGAAGGTCTGGTCTACCACCCAGTCGGCGCGAGCGCCGGGGCGGTCGATCTTGTTGATCACGACGATCGGTTTGAGGCCGAGGGCGAGCGCCTTCTTGGTAACGAAACGGGTTTGCGGCATCGGCCCTTCGACCGCATCGACCAGCAGCAGCACGCCGTCCACCATGCCCAGCACGCGTTCGACTTCGCCGCCGAAGTCGGCATGGCCCGGGGTGTCGACGATGTTGATGTGGGTGCCTTCGAAATCGATGGCCGTGTTCTTGGCCAGAATGGTGATGCCGCGCTCCTTTTCCAGATCGTTGCTGTCCATCACCCGTTCGTCCACCTGCTGGTTTTCGCGGAAAGTACCGGACTGGCGCAGCAACTGATCGACCAGGGTGGTTTTGCCGTGGTCAACGTGGGCGATAATGGCGATGTTTCGGAGGGCGCGGGACATTGGGGGGAACCTGTGGAATGATGCGCTGCAAAAAATGGTGCAGCGAAGGGCGCGCATTCTAGCACGCGGCAGGTTCGCTCCGAAGGTGGAATTCTTAAGGGAGACAAATAGATGCTTGCAGTAATCGGCGGCAGCGGCCTGACCCAGCTGGCCAATCTGGAGGTGGATCGGCGCGAGGTTGTGCGGACGCCCTATGGCGACCCATCCGGTGCGCTGACCTTCGGCCGCATCGGCACGCAAGGGGTGGTGTTCATCGCCCGCCACGGCTACGGCCACACGATTCCGCCCCATCTGGTCAACTATCGCGCCAATATCTGGGCGCTGGTGCAGGCAGCGAAGGCGACGCGGATTGTTTCGGTGGCCTCGGTCGGCAGCATTCGCCGCGACCTGACGCCGGGCAGCCTGCTCATTCCGCACCAGATCATCGACTACACCTGGGGCCGGGAATCGACTTTTTTTCAGGGCGGAGACGGCCAGGTGGTGCATGTGGACTTCACTCATCCCTATAGCGAAGGCGTGCGCGCCGAACTGCTGCGCGCTGCAGAGGCCGCCGGCGAGTCGGTCGGCGAGGGGGGGGTTTATGCCGCAACGCAGGGACCGCGGTTGGAAACCGCCGCCGAAATCGATCGTCTTGAGCGCGACGGCGCCGACATCGTCGGCATGACCGGCATGCCCGAGGCGGTGCTGGCGCGCGAACTTGAAGTGCCCTACGCGGCGCTCTGCGTCGTCGCCAACTGGGCGGCCGGCCGCGGCGACAGCAGCGACGGCATTCGCTTCCATGAACTCGAAGGTGTGCTGGAAGAATCCCTCGGCCGCGTACGCAACGTCCTTGCAGGTCTCTGTTCCGACGAATTCTGTCCATCTTGATGGCGTCGTGATCCGTCCAGTTTTGAAAATGGGCGACCCGCGTCTGCTGCGGGTTGCACGGCCGGTAACCGCCTTCGGTAGCGCCGAGCTTGACGCGCTGGTGGCCGACATGCTGGACACCATGCGCCATGAGGGCGGCGTCGGCCTTGCCGCGCCGCAGATCGGCGTCGACCTGCGCGTGGTGATCTTCGGTTTTGAGCACAACGAACGCTACCCCGATGCGCCCTCGATACCCTTCACCGTATTGCTCAACCCGCGGCTGACACCCTTGTCCGACGAGGAAGAAGAAGGCTGGGAGGGCTGCCTTTCCGTCCCCGGCCTACGCGGCTGGGTGCCACGCAGGAAACGTTTGCGCTACAGCGGCATCGATCAGTTCGGCCACGCCCTCGAGCGCGAAGTCGAGGGTTTCCATGCGCGCGTTGTCCAGCACGAGTGCGACCATCTCGATGGCATTCTCTATCCCATGCGGATGCGCGACTTCAGTCGCTTCGGCTTCACCGACGTGTTGTTCCCCGAAGGTAGCGGCGTTCCCGACGATTGACCTGGGTCAACGGCGATTGGGTTCGCTGCATTGTTCGGTAGCGGGTACCGCCGTGCATGCGACAATTTCATTCGCCGGGTGCGCTCGAACCTCGAACGTCAGGGGTGGGCGGTGAACCAGTGGGGATGGCTATAACGGGTGGTATGTGACAAAAATTCGAATCAAACGATTGCGGCCGGAGACGGCCAACTTCGTCGCCTGGTTTGTGGTCGGGGTGCTCTCGTTGAGCCTGCTTATCTTCGGCTACGCGGGGATGACTATCAGCCAGGTCCGCGAGGAGTACGAAGAGCGCGCCGTTCAGACCACCTCCAACTTGGCGCTTGCGTTGGAGCGCGAAATTGCCGGCGTCGTCGCATCAAGCGATATCGTTCTGCTGTCGGTGATTGACGAAGTGGCGCGGCAGCAGGCCGACGGCGGCATCGACGCGCGCATGTTGAACGCCTTCATTGAGCGACAGCGCTGGCGCTTTCCGTACATCGATGGCATTCGTCTGACCGACGCCCGGGGCGTTCTCCGCTACGGCAGCGAAGTGCGGGCGGATGCGCTGGTGGATATTTCGGATCGTGAGCACTTCAAGACGTTGCGCGATAGAAACGAAAATGATCTGGTGATTTCCAAGCCGCAGCGAAGCCGCGCCAACAACAAGTGGGTCATCGTCTTCGCTCGCCGCATGAACAATCCGGATGGTTCGTTTTTCGGCATGGCCTTCATTCCGATCACAGTGAAGACCCTGACGCGGACGTTCTCCGAGATCCGCGTCCCGAAAAGCGGGGTAATCGCGCTGCGCGGCGAAGATATGGGACTCATCGCCCGTTACCCTGCGATGGTGGCGGAAGACCGGTATGTTGGACAGACGACCGTTTCACCGGAGTTTCGCGAACTGCTCGCTGCCGGCAAGCGCGAAGGAACGTTCCACGCCACCACGCCATTGGACAATATTCAGCGCGTGCTCTCGTTCCGCAAGGTGGCAGACTATCCGTTGTACCTGATCGTCGGTCGCGCCAAGGACGAATATCTAGACGAATGGAGGCGCACAGTCAGCAAATCGATCGCGATGCTGTCGCTGTTCTTTGTCATTACGCTGCTGTTGTCGCTGCTTGTGCTTCTCTATTGGAAAAAACTAACGCGGGCGACCGATTCGCTGGAGCGTATGGCCCATACCGATTTCCTTACCGGGCTGACGAATCGACGGGCATTTCTCGAAATCGCAGAACTTGAACTCGGCCGTGCCCGCCGCTACGGTAAACCGTTTTCGGTGCTGATGCTCGACATCGATCACTTTAAAGCGATCAACGACAGTTACGGGCACGAGGTCGGCGACAAGGTCCTGCAAAAGCTGGCGATGCTTTGCCATGACGGGCTGCGCGAAGTCGATTGCATCGGCCGCTGGGGCGGCGAGGAGTTCGTCGTCCTGTTGCCGGAAACCGAGGCGGACAGCGCCGCGGAAGCCGCCGAGCGAATACGTGTCGACGTGGCGAATAGCGAAATTGACACCGGTCTCAGCCTGCCGGTGAAGTTGACGCTGTCGATCGGACATGCCACGCTTTCGGCCGCCGACAAGAGCGTCGATGAACTGATCAACAAGGCTGACGAGGCCTTGTATCAGGCGAAAAATTCCGGCCGCAACAAGGTTGTCGCCTATACCTACAGCGGCGGTTGAGTCGCCCGCAATACCTTTGCTTACGGTGCGGCGGTCACCGCCACATGGCCGACGAACATCACCGACTCAAAGCTGCGCTTGAGCAGCTTGCTGTAGAAATTGGTCATCACGCTGCCGTCCTCATAGCGGATGCTGCTGCCCGGTTTGACGGCCATTTTCGGCGCCGCAATCCAGCGTATGTCCTTGCCCTCGACGACCTCGATATAGGTGAATTCGTTGGCGTCGATCGACTGCTTCACTTTGCCCCGATGCGGCAGTTCGCGGGCGCTGGGAGCCTTGTCCGGCATCAGCATGTCCTGCACCTGCTGCGGCGACGGATGGCCGGCGGGCGGCGCGGCCAGGGCGATCAGCGTCTGGGCGAACAGGAGTCCGCCGAATGCAGCGCAACGGCGCAGGAGTCGGGGCAGCGATTGGGGGGAAGGATTTGTCATGATGCGGTTCCTTTGCGCGGCAGCGAGTGCGGTGATGTGGACGTGCGCCAGCATACCCGACGCCGTATCCGATCTCAGGGCAGGCGTTGCAGCAGCGCTGCCGCCGCCTTCTCTTCGACCACCAGCACCAGTTTCATCATTGCCCGGCTGGCACCGACGAACAGCTTGCGCCGCGCCTTGTCGTCGAGTTCGGCGAAGTCGACCTCGGCGAGGATCACCGCCGGCGCGGCCTGGCCCTTGAAGCGATACACCGATTCGGTGAGCAGGTCGCCTTCCGCGTAGATCGGCTGGCCGAGCAGGTCGTAGCGGCCGCTGAAGGTCTTCAGCAAATTCGCTCCGAGTCTCTCCCGCTGGAGCAGTTGCGAGTTGTCGCGGCCGCGGTAGCTGAGAAGCGCCACGTCGCCCTTGCGGAAACCGGCCGAATAGCATTGGCGGACGGCTTCCTTCACCTGCTGCAACATCTCTTCGGCCGTGCGGTAGGTAAGGAATTCCACCTCGCTGCCGGCGAAGGGGGAGGCGGCTTCCATCGTTGCGCCGTCGTCCTGTAGGGCGTTGAGCAGTTTGACCACCGAGCGCGGGCAGCGGTAGTTGGCGCTGGCGTGCAGGCCGACCCAGCCGGGCAGGGCCACCGGCGGGCGGGCGTAGAGGTTTTGCATCGGATCTTCCAGCCAGAGCAGGCGGGCGTCGGGCCGCGCGTGGCGCAGCACTTGGTCGCGCCATACTTCGGGAAAATCCTGGCCCTCGTCGACGATCACCGCATCGAAGCGCAGGGCTTCGGCGACCGGCCGTTGCGCGGCCTCGGCGACGAGCCGCTCGAAGGCGTCGGGCCGGGTGAAGTCGGGGACTGCGCTCGCTGCGCGCAGCGCTTGCTCGCAGAGGGTGTGGAAGGTGCAGGCGAGGCCGCCGGCCGGCGCAATGGCGGAAAAATGATCGGCCAGCGGACGATTGAAACAAACATAGAGCGGACGTTTACCCTCCGCGCAGGCGGCGCGGTATTCGGCCAGCGCCAGCTGGGTTTTGCCGGAGCCGGCGGTGCCGCTGACGCGCAGCCGGTATGGCGAGAAGTCGAGTTGCCGCGCCCAGTGCGCCAGCCCGCCGGATATCCGCGTCACCATCTCGCGCGCTTGGCCGAGCAGGGCGCTGACGTCGGCTTCGAGCTGGACAATGTCGCGCAGGAACTGATGTACCGGCCGTGCCTGCGCCTGTTCCTCGCCTTCGGCCAGGATCGCGCGGATGATCGACACCAGCCGCTCGCGGTTGGCCGCATCGACCACGCGCTCCGGCGCGAGACCGGCGGTCAGCGGATTGCGCACCCGGTAATCGGGGCAGTAGAGCAGCGTATCGAGCTGCACTGCGGCGCAACCGGGGCGGGCGTGCAGTTTGCCGAGCAGGCCGTCGCGGCTGCGCGCCATCTGCACCGCCACCCGCTTGCTGCGGCCGCCGTAACGCTTTGCCAGGCCGTCGGCGGTTTCGTCGAGAAAGCCGCTCTTCTGTTCGATCATCAGCAGGTCGCCGGCGCGGTTGACGACGATGAAATCGATCTCGCCGTACATCGCAAAGCCGCGCTCGATGTTGGTCCAGTGCACTGCGTGATACACCGTGTAGCCGGCCGGCAGTCCGGTTTCGAGCAGGGCCAGGGTTTCGATTTCGCGCTGCGCTGCGCCGCTGCGGGACAGTTCGCGCCAGCCGTCGGGAACGATATGGGCCATGGGGCAGATAGTCGGGGATGAAGTCGGGGCAGACGGTATCATCCCCCGCTCTTCGATTGGTTACGTATCAGCGGGGGATTTTGGGTAGATGAACGAGTTTCCGCAAATCCACTGGGACGAGGGCGGGGCGCCCCACGTTGCCCGCTGGCGCTCCGAGGGTGGCACGCCGCCGCCGCAACGGGTCGCGATCGCCGACGACCGCACCACCGCCGATGCTGCTTTTCGCCTGGCGTGCGAAGGCACGGCGCTGCTTTGGCGCGGCGACTTCCAGAACGCCCGCCAGCTGCTCCAGGCGCTGGCCCGCCGCGCCGAGCGCAAGCCGCGCAAGGCCGCGGCGACGCTGACCGAGGCCTTCCACCGGCATCGCATGGCCCAAGCCCAGCGCGCACGCACCCTCGGCATGCTGCTGATTCCCTGCGCGGCCGACTACCGTATCCCCTTGCGCCGCGCGCCCGATATCGCGGCGGCCTGTAACGAGGCCTACGGCGAGCCGGCGGAGGACTTCGTCGTCTCGCTGCGCGAACTGCTGGGATTGATCGGCGCCCACGAGTGGCGCAAGAAGGGCGTGGACATTCCGGCCCTCGGCGCACGCATCCATCCGCACTACGGCGTGTTTTCGCCGGTGCGCGGCGAATATGTGGAGCTGGTGGCGCAGGCTGCGTTGCCCGCCGGGGTGCTGGCCTTCGACATTGGCACCGGCACAGGGGTGCTCGCCGCGCTGCTGGCCCGGCTTGGCGTAACGCGCGTGATCGCCACCGACACCTCGCCGCGCGCCCTGGCCTGCGCCCGCGACAACATCGTCCGTCTCGGTCTGGGAAAACAGGTCGAGGTGGTCGAAGCCGACCTGTTCCCGCCCGGCCGGGCGGCGCTGGCGGTGTGCAACCCGCCCTGGCTGCCGGGGCGCCCCAGCTCGACGCTGGAACAGGCGGTGTACGACCTCGACAGCCGCATGCTGTTGGGTTTTATCAACGGCCTGAAAGACCATCTGGAGCCGGCCGGCGAGGGCTGGCTGATCCTCTCCGATCTCGCCGAACATCTCGGCCTGCGTACGCACCAGCAACTGCTCGACGCGATTGCCGCTGCCGGCTTGAAGGTGCTGGGCCGCGTCGATACCAAGCCGCGGCATCCACGCGCGGCAGATCGGAGCGACCCACTGCATGCGGCGCGGAAACTGGAATTGACTTCGTTGTGGCGGTTGGGGGTGATTTGACGTTGGATCAGAACTCCGACCCGCAACCGCACCATCTTCAGCGGGGGGCGAATGCCAGTCTTGAGTGGGGAATGCTGTTTGGTGTACGATGCGTGATGTTTGATGCGGCGTTATAGGAGATCCGCTATGCGAACCACTTTATCCATTGACGATGATGTTCTGACCGCAGTCAAAGGGCTGGCGCAGGCACAGCACCGCAGCGTCGGCGAAATACTTTCGGCGTTGGCGCGACAGGCGTTGCGACCTGTTGCGCCGAGCGGCACTGTGCGCAACGGGGTTCCCTTGCTGGCGCTACGCGCCGGAGCGGCACCGGTAACGCCCGAATTGGTCAATCGATTACGTGACGAGCTGCCCTGATGACGTTTCTGCTCGATGTCAATGTACTGATCGCCTTGATCGACCCGGCGCATATTCAGCACGATGCAGCACATGACTGGTTTGCGGCCCACCAGCAATCCTGGGCCACCTGCCCCCTGACCGAAAACGGCGTGCTGCGCATCGTCGGGCATACCCGTTACCCAAACTCTCCCGGCACGCCGTCTGCCGTGGCGTCTTTGATGGCAGGCTTGCGCGCCCTACCTGGTCACGTGTATTGGCCTGACGACATTAGCTTGCTGGATACCGAGCGCTTCGATATGGCGCGATTGTTGAGTTCAGGGCAAGTGACAGATAGTTATCTATTGGGATTGGCGCTGGCCCACGGCGGGCAGCTGGCAACTTTTGATCGTCGTCTGGTGACGGTTGCCGTGCGCGACGGTGCGAAGGGCTTGCATTTGATTTGATATGAACGGCGTTACCGAACTCACTCCATACGGATTTGGTGTGGCCTCGCCAGGCGCGACCGGCGAAGCATTAAAACTAGGCGCAGCTTGGCGCCGGAACGGTCGGTATAGGAAAACAGGCTTCGACAGGTGCGGCTGAATCCGCGTTTTCCTCGGTCAGTTCGGGTTCAGACCCGCAGCAGCACCATCTTCAGCGGCGGGTTGCCGTCGGTGCTGGGAAAGTCGGCTTCCGGCATGATCCATTCGGCTTCGCGGACTTCACGGCCGGCCTTGCGTGCGCTGCGCTGCAACTGGTCGAGCCAGGCATCGCGCGGTACTTCGGCGACGTTGTTGCAGCAGATCAGGCTGCCGCCCTCGGCGGTGGCGAGCAGTGCGGGCTTGAACAGCGCCGGATAGTCGCGGATCAGGTCCACCACGCCGAAGGCGCTCTTGGCGTAGCGCGGCGGATCGAGGAACACCAGGTCGAACTGCCGCGGCTCCAGCTTGGGAAACGGCGGCATGCGTTTGCCGCGCACCATCTGTCCCTGGCCGATGCCGGCGAGTTGCCGCAGCGCCGGGAAGACGTCGCTGAGGATGAAGCGCGGGCGATGCGGCAGGGTATTCAGGCGGGCGTTTTCCTTGCCCACGCCGAGGCTGGTTTCGGCGAAGTCCACATTCATCACGAACGACGATCCGGCCTTGGCCGCGGCGATGCCGACGCCGCAGGTGTAGGCGAACAGGTTGAGCAGCGACTTGCCGGCCGCCTCCTGCATCACCCGCCGCCGTCCGGCGCGCAGGTCGAGGAACAGCCACGGGTCCTGCCCCGAATGGCGGCCCTGGATGTGGTACTGGACGCCGAATTCGCGGCAGATGCGCGGCATCATCGCGTGTTCCAGCTCGATGCCGCTGAGCGGATTGCTGATGCGCGAGTTGGCGCGGCTGCGGTCGTTGTACACCGGCGTCAATTCCGGCAGCGCCGCTGCGTAGAAGATTTCCACCGCGTTGAGCTGCGCGTCGTCGAGGGGATTGTGGAAGCTCTGCACCAGCAGCAGATCGCCGTAGCGGTCCACCGTCAGGCCCGGATGCCCTTCGACGCTGCCGTGGAACAGGCGGTAGGCATCGGTATCCTCGGCGTGAAGCTGCTTCAGCAGGTCGGCGCGGGCGGCGAGCGCCGCGGCGAGGGAATCGGTGAGGGCTGCGGACATGGAGAGGCGGGAAAGTCGGGAAGGGGCTAGATGATACAGGGCCGGCCGCTCGATGCCTGCGAATCCGGCCGGTCGGCGGGCGGTTTAACCGAAACGCCGCGCCGCTTCCACCGCCAGACCGCTGCCGATGCTGCCGAACAGGTCGCCTTCCATGCGTCGCGCCAGGGGCAGCAGGCTCGCGATGTGGTGGCGCAGCAGCGGCACACCGCTGGCCCCGCCGGTGAAGAACACGGTATCCACGGCATCGGCCCGGATGCCTGCGTCGGCCAGCAGCCGGCTCAGCATGGCGCCGATCTTTTCCACCAGATGACGGGTCGCCTGCTCGAACTCCAGTCGCGTCAGCTTGTGGCGCAGGCCCGGTTCCAGCCGGTCCAGCCGGAGGGTGGCGCGGGCGCCGTTTGAAAGCGCGATCTTGGCGTCTTCCACCTGCATTGCCAGCCAGTGGCCGGCACGGTCGCGGATCAGCCGGAGCAGCCGGTCCATGGCTTCCGGCGCCTGGGTGTCGAGGTAGAGTTCCTGCAGTTCGGCCCAGACGGGGCGGGTATAGGTCTGGTTGATGGTGTGCCAGGTGGCCAGATTCATGTAGTAACTGGAGGGCATTTCCAGGCCGCGCTTGAGTCGGCTGCGATAGCCGAGCAGGGGCATGACGCCTTCCAGGCTGAGATGGCGGTCGAAGTTGGTGCCGCCGATGTGCACTCCGCCGTTGGCCAACAGGTCGCCACGCCGGTCGGCGGCCTGCGCGCGTTGCGGCGACAGCCGGATCAGCGAAAAATCGGAGGTGCCGCCACCGATGTCGGCGATCAGTACCAATTCCTCGCGGTCGAGCTGTCGTTCGTAGTGGTAGGCCGCGGCGACCGGCTCGAACTGGAAGCTGATCTCGCGAAAGCCCGCCGCGCGGGCGACGGCTTCAAGGGTTTGCTCAGCCTGGCGGTCGGCGCAGGGATCGTCGTCGACAAAAAATACCGGGCGTCCGAACACCGCCTGATCGAAGGGGCGGCCGGCGGCGGCCTCGGTGCGGCGCTTGAGTTCGGCGATGAACTGGCCGAGCAGTTCGCGGTAGGGCAGGGAGCGGCCCTGTACCTCGGTCCGGCCGTCCATCAACGGGCTGCCGAGCAGGCTCTTCAGGGCGCGCATGAGTCGGCCTTCGTAGCCGTCGAGGTATTCGTTGAGGCCTGCCCGGCCGACGCTGACGGTATTTTCGTCGGCGTTGAAAAAGATCACCGAGGGCAGGGTGAACTTACCGTCTTCGAGGGCCAGCAGCGGCGGCTGGTCGGGACGCAGCCATCCTGCTGTGGAGTTCGAGGTGCCGAAATCGATGCCGCAGGCGCGGGCGGGTGTTGCGACAGACATGGAACGGGGCGGGGCCGGGGGCGGCGCTAAAAAGGGGGGCGATGCTACTGCGGCCGGGCGTAAAAGTCGAATCGCCGGCGCCTTGCCGCCGTCGGTCGGGGATGCGGGTGGCTGAGATGAAATTCGCCCATGCCGCCGCCCCCTTTGGGCTAACATGGCGCCCCTTCGTTCGCCCCCTTTCCGTTCCCTCATGGCCAGTCATCGCTACGCGTTGAGCGCCGAGTTCATCGAACTCAATGTCCTGCTGAAAGTGCTTGGCCTGATTTCTTCGGGCGGCGCGGCGAAAAACCTGATCGCGGCGGGCGAAGTGCGTGTCGACGGCGCGGTGGAGACTCGCATTCGGCGCAAGTTGCGGGGTGGACAGCGGGTCGAGCTTGGCGACGACGTCGTGCTGTTGGTCGCCGACGAACAAAACGATTGATTGAATTGGAATTCCCGTGAGCCTGATTGCTTCCCTCGATAACGCTTGCCTTGCCTTCGGCCATGTGGCGCTGCTTGACCACACCGAATTGCAGCTTCAGTCCGGCGAGCGGGTGGCGCTGATCGGGCGCAACGGCAGCGGCAAATCCAGTTTGCTGCGCGCCTTGTGCGGCGCAGCCAGCCTCGACGACGGCACGGTCTGGCGGGCGGTCGGGCTGAAGGTCGCCCATGTCGAGCAGGAGCCTGCTTTCGACGAGCGGCTCAGCGTCTTCGAGGCGGTGGCGGCGCAGGCTGGCGGTGCGGCACAGCTGTTGCGCGAATACCATGCGCTGACGCAGACGGGCGCCAGCGACGCGGCGCAGCTCGACCGTCTGCACGAACTACAGAATGCGCTTGACCATCAGAACGGCTGGGCGGTCGAAGCGCGCATCCGCCGTGTGCTCGACCAGCTCAAGCTGCGCGAGGAGGCGGTGGTCTCCAGCTTGTCCGGCGGTGCGAAGAAGCGGCTGGCGCTGGCCTGTGCGTTGGCAGGCGAGCCCGATCTGCTGCTGCTCGACGAGCCGACCAACCATCTCGACGTCGAAGGCATCCTCTGGCTGGAGGAACTGCTGCTCGGCTTTGCCGGAACGGCGCTGCTGATCACCCATGACCGGCGTTTTCTCGACCGCGTGGCAACACGCATCGTCGAACTGGATCGCGGCAGACTGACCAGCTTCCCCGGCAATTTCAGCCAGTATCAAGAGCGCAAGGCGCAGCTGCTGGAGGCTGAGGAAAAAGCCAGCGTCCGTGCCGACAAGCTGCTGGCGCAGGAAGAGGTGTGGATACGCAAAGGCGTCGAGGCGCGGCGCACGCGCAGCGTCGGCCGCATCGCACGCTTGCAGCAGTTGCGCGCGGAGCGCGCGGCGCGCCGCGCGCAGCTCGGCCAAGTGGGGTTCACGCTGGAAAAGGGCGACGCCTCGGGACAACTGGTGGCCGAACTGCAACACGTGGACAAGGGTTACGCGGGCCGGGCCGTGGTGCGCGATTTTTCCTGCCGCATCCTGCGCGGCGACAAGGTGGGGCTGATCGGCCCCAACGGGGCCGGCAAGACCACGCTGATCAAGCTGCTGCTCGGCGAGATTGCGCCCGATGCCGGTTCGGTGCGGCTCGGCACGCGCCTACAGATCGCCTACTTCGACCAGATGCGCGCGCAGCTCGACGACGAGGCGACGCTGGCCGATACCATCAGCCCCGGCTCCGAGTACGTAGAGGTGGGAGGCAAACGCAAACACGTGATCGGCTACCTCGGCGAGTTCCTTTTCGCCCCCGAGCGTGCGCGTTCGCCAGTGCGCACGCTTTCCGGCGGCGAGCGCAACCGCCTGCTGCTGGCACGGCTGTTCGCGCAGCCGGCGAACCTGATCGTGCTCGACGAACCGACCAACGATCTGGACATCGAGACGCTGGAGCTGCTGGAAGAGCTGATGCAGGACTATCCCGGAACGCTGCTGCTGGTCAGTCACGACCGCGCTTTTCTCGATAATGTGGTGACTCAGACCATCGCCGCAGAAGGCGACGGCGCCTGGAAAGAATACGTCGGCGGCTATGCCGACTGGGAGCGGATGCGCACTCCGCTGCTGGCGGCGGACGGCACAAAAGCCGCGGCACGGGCGGCCGAACCGGCCAATCCGACGGCGAAGGTCAAAGCCAAGCTCAGCTACAAGGAACAGAAGGAGCTGGAGCAGCTCCCCGAGCGCATCTCGGCGCTGGAAGCGGAACAGCACGCCGTCGGCCTGCGTCTGGCCGACGGCGCGATCTACCGCGATGCGCCGGAGGAAGCCAAGCGACTGAATGCGCGTGCCGCCGAGCTGGAGGAGGAACTGCTTGCCGCACTTGAGCGCTGGGAGCAACTCGAAACGCTGAAGGGCGGCGGTTAGGCGGTGGCGCCTTACCAGTAATTCTCGTCGGTGCAATTCCCCGCCACCGACGGCAGTGGGTCGCGGCGAAACGCTGGCCGTGGCCCCGGGCTGCCTCCCGACAGGTTCATGGCGAGAGCAGTCGACGCAGCACCTGTCGATTGGCGACCAGGTCGGCCAGGGTGTAGGCGTCGAGCGATTCGTAGAGTTTGTTGAAGGCTTCGACGAGGATTTTGGTCAGGCGGCAGGCCGGGGTGATGCGGCAACGGTCTTCCTCGCCGGAGAGACATTCGACGATCGCCGCTTCGCCTTCGCTGGCGCGGACGATACGTCCCAGGCGGATGTCCTCGGGGGCCAGCGCCAAGCGCACGCCGCCACCCTTGCCGCGGGTCGACTCGACGATCCCGGTGCGGCCTAATTGGTGCACCACTTTCATCAGGTGATTTTCCGAAATGCCATAGGCGGCGGCGATTTCGGGGATCGTCGCCAGGCGTCCCGGCTCGATCGCCAGATACATCAGAACGCGCAGGGTGTAATCGGAAAAGGTGGTCAGGCGCATGGTAAGTTAGAAGCGGTAAAAAAAATATTGCTTCGTATTTTAGGTGGTGTTAGCATTAAGCTGCACAAATAATACAGCTTTAAGACCGCGATGGCTATCGACTCCAGCGAATCCTTCCTGCCACCCCCGGAACAATTGCGCGAAGCGCTGCGCGAGGTGATCGATCCCGAAACCGGGACCAACATCGTCGACCTCGGTTTGGTCTATCGCATCGAGTGGGTGGACGGTGTGCTAGAGGTGGACGTCACCATGACGTCGCCGGCCTGTCCGCTGGGCGATGTCATCCTCTCCGAAGTGGACGCGGTGCTGCACGCCGAACTGCCGGCGCACGTGCGGGCCGACGTCGGCTTGGTCTGGTCGCCGCCGTGGGACCCGTCGCGGATGAGCGAATCCGCGCGCCGTGATTTCGGCTGGTAATCGGGGCCATGGCCGATTTGCGTCCGCGGTTGCGCCTGCCGATGTTGCTGCTCGGCATGCTGTCGCTGGTTGTCGGGGTGCTGGCGGGCCTCGCCCGCCTCGGTCTGGAGGTGCCGGTCGTCGCCCAGATCAATGCCGGCGGCCACGGCGCGCTGATGATCGCCGCCTTTTTCGGCACGGTGATCAGTCTGGAGCGCGCGGTGGCCCTGGCGCGCGGCTGGCCCTACCTGGCGCCACTCTGCGCCGGTATCGGCGGTACCTTGTTGGTCGCTGGCGCGCCGCTGGTGCTGGCGCAAAGCGCATTCGTCCTTGCGGCGGCGGTGCTGTGCGCGGCCAGCGCGTGGATCGTCAGGCAGCAACCGGCGTTGTTCACGCTTACGCTGGCGATCGGGGCGGCGGCGTGGCTGGGAGGCAACGGGGTCTGGCTGGCCGGCAGCGATCTCTCCGCCGCAGTGCCGTTCTGGATCGACTTCCTGCTGCTCACCATCGCCGGCGAACGGCTTGAACTGACGCGCTTCATGCCGGTGCAGGCGCTCGCGCGGCGGTTGTTCGTCGCCATCGTGGCGGTAATTGCGTTCGGCACGCTGCTTTCTGGGTACGCCAACGGGCTGCGCCTGCATGCCCTCGGCCTGCTGGCGCTGGCGCTATGGCTGCTGCGCTACGACATCGCGCGCCGGACCGTGCGCCAACAGGGGCTGACCCGCTTCATTGCCGTCTGTCTGCTCTCCGGCTACCTCTGGTTGGGTGTCGCCGGGCTGCTCGGCCTTGGCGGTGCGTTCGCCGCCGGCCATGTCTGGCGCGATGCGGCGTTGCATGCGGTGTTCCTTGGCTTCGTGTTTTCGATGGTGCTCGGCCACGCAGCAATCATCTTCCCCGCCGTGATGCAGGTGAAGATTCCCTACCACGCCGCGTTCTATCTGCCGCTGCTGGCGCTGCACGCCTCGCTGCTGTTGCGTCTGGCCGCCGGCCTCGCCGACTACTGGGCGCTGCGCCCGTGGTCGGGCATCGCCAATGCCCTGGCCCTGCTGCTGTTCATCCTGACCATCCTCTCCGGCGTGCTACGCGGCCGGCGTGAGGCGGTCGGTTCCGTGTCACCCGAGCGTTTTTCCCAAACCGATAGGAGAAGCAAATGAGCACCCAAGTCCATCAACATCTGTCCCCGGATTCGATCTACCCGTTCGACGCGCGCGGCGTTGCCAAGCGTTTCCGCCACGCCGCCATTTTCGGCGCGCTGGATGCGTTGCGGCCGGGCGAAACCATGCGCTTCTGCAACGACCACGATCCCCTGCCGCTGCTCGATCAACTCCAGCAACGCTACGGCCAAGCGGTGGATATCCGCTATCTACAGCGTGAGCCGGGGGCGATCGTGATCGATTTCGTCAGACTGACGGCCTGACGACGGTCAGGCGCTGAGGGTCCTGGTCAGGTGGGGCGAAACGATTTGCAGCAGTTGGGAGAACACCTTCGGGTTACCGGCCAGCATGTTGCCGGTTTCCATGTAGGCGGACTCGCCGCGCAGATCGCCGACCAGGCCGCCCGCCTCGCTGATCAGCAGGGCGCCGGCCGCCATGTCCCAGGGGCCGAGGCCGAATTCCCAGAAACCGTCGAGGCGGCCGCAGGCGACATAGGCCAAATCCAGCGACGCGGCGCCGGGGCGGCGCATCCCCGCGGTTTTCTGCGCCATGTCGCGGAAGATGGCCAGATAGGTGTCGATATGATCGAAAACGCGGTAGGGGAAGCCAGTACCGACCAGCGCTTCGCCGAGCTTGGCGCGGCCGGAGACGCGAATCCGCTTGTCGTTGAGAAAGGCGCCGCCACCCTTGCTGGCGGTGAACAGTTCGTTGCGGCCGGGGTCGTAAACCACCGCCTGGGTCATGGCGCCCTTGTGCGACAGTCCGATGGAGACCGCGTATTGCGGAAATCCGTGGATGAAATTGGTCGTCCCGTCGAGCGGATCGATGATCCACTGGTAGTCCGAGTCGCCGGACGCGCCGGACTCCTCTGCTAAAATCGCATGCGTCGGATACGCGTCGCGAATCACCTCGATGATGGCGGCCTCGGCGGCGCGGTCGACCTCGGTGACGAAATCGCTCTGTTGCTTGACGCCGACCTTGATCTGGCCCAGATCGAGGCTGGCGCGATTGATGATTTGCCCCGCCCGGCGGGCTGCCTTGATGGCGATATTCAGTGTGGGATGCATGGATGGTGGTGCAACGCGGAAAAGTCCGCGGATTCTATCAGGCCGGCGGACCGCCTCTTTCTGCGATGACTCCTCAATCCTCCCTGCAACGCATTCGTGTCGTGCTTTCCCACCCCAGCCATCCGGGCAATATCGGTGCGGCGGCACGGGCCATGAAGACCATGGGCCTCGACCGGCTGGTGCTGGTCAACCCGCGCACCTTCCCCGATCCGGTGGCTTTTGCGATGTCCTCGGGCGCGGCCGATGTGCTCGATCGGGCGCAGGTTTGTGCCACGCTGGCAGAGGCCTTGGCGGGGACCGTATTCGCCACTGCGGTGACCGCGCGCCGCCGCGAACTGGCGACGGAACCTCTGTGGGCGGTCGATGCGGCCGCCGAACTGGTCGTTCATGCGACGCAAGGCGAGGAGGTGGCTCTGGTGTTCGGCAACGAAACCTATGGGCTCTCCAACGAGGAGGTCGCGCTCTGCCGGCGCTGGACGACGATTCCGGCCAACCCGGACTATTCGTCGCTGAATCTGGCCCAGGCGGTACAGATTCTTTGCTACGAGCTGCGTCGCCACGTGTTCGATGCCGGCGCTCCGCCGCCGGTCGCCGATGCCGGCCAGCCGGCCAGCCACGAGGAAGTCGAGCGACTGCTGGCGAGCGTGGAGGCGGCCGCGGTGTCCTGCGGTTTTCTCGATCCGGCCCAGCCCAAGCGTCTGATGCTGCGTTTGCGCAGGCTGTTTTCCCGTGCTGGGTTGGAACACGAGGAGATCAATATCCTGCGCGGGCTGCTGGCGTCGCTGCTGAAACCCAGAGCAAAGTCCGACTAAATGAGTAGGGTAATTGATATAATAACTAGGCCGCAAACAAGGAGAAGCGAAGTGGGTTGGAGCCGTTTCCGCGAAGATGTTGCCAGCGTTTTCCAGCGCGACCCTGCTGCCCGTACGGTGTGGGAGGTGATCACGTGCTACCCGGGGCTGCATGCGCTGTTTTTTCACCGTATCGCCCATCGTTTTTGGACCGTCGGCCTGCGTTGGTTCGCGCGGTGGTTGTCGCATCTTTCCCGGTTCCTTACCGGGATCGAGATTCACCCTGGGGCGACGATCGGGCGGCGTTTTTTCATCGACCATGGGATGGGCGTGGTCATTGGCGAAACGGCTGAAATTGGCGACGACGTTACGCTCTATCACGGCGTGACGCTGGGCGGAACCTCGTGGAACAAGGGCAAGCGCCACCCGACGCTGGAAAATGGTGTGGTGATTGGTGCCGGGGCCAAGGTGCTGGGGCCGATCACCGTCGGCGCCGGAGCCAAGGTGGGGTCCAATGCCGTCGTGGTGCGCGATGTACCCGCCGGCGCGACGGCAGCGGGCATTCCGGCGCGCATTTTCCAGCCGGGACGCGATTCGCAGCGCGAGGCCAAAGCGAACCAGATGGGGTTTTCCGCCTATGGCATGGCTCCCCAGGACGACGATCCGTTGAGCAAGGCGATCCATGGACTGCTCGATCATGCGGTCGAAACCGACCGGCGGATCGAGATCCTGCTCCAGTACATGGAGCGGGCGGGCGTGTCGCTGGAGGACGATGTGGCGACTGCGGACAAGTTCGATCCGAAATATCTTTCAAAAATAGTTGACTAAATTTGTCGGGATGAAATAATCCCGACTGAAATTGTCAACAAATAATGACTTTTCTCCCAACAGAGGTGACTTATGAGACTGACAACCAAAGGACGTTTCGCAGTAACCGCCATGATCGACCTGGCACTGCGCCAGCATGAAGGGCCGGTAACGCTGGCGGGCATCAGCGAACGTCAGAAGATTTCCCTTTCCTATCTGGAGCAACTGTTCGGCAAGCTGCGCCGACAGAAGCTGGTGAGCAGCGTGCGCGGTCCCGGCGGCGGGTATTGCCTGGCGCGTCCAATGGCGACGATGTCGGTCGCCGACATCATCCGTGCCGTCGACGAAGTGCTTGACGCCACGCAGTGCGGCGGCGAAGGCAATTGTTCGGAAGACCAGACTCCGTGCATGACCCACAATCTGTGGACCACGCTCAACCGCAAGATGTATGAGTACCTGGAGTCGGTCAGCCTTGGCGACCTGGTGAACGAACAGCACGCGGAGGCCGGCACGAAGGCGCCGGTGAGCGTGCTGCACGACGAGCGTCCGGCGCGCCGCACGGTGCGTCGCAGCGAAGGACGGGTCGCCGCCTGAAGCCATGTTCGCGCCCGTCTATCTCGACCACAACGCCACCACGCCGGTAGCTCCGGCCGTGGTGGAGGCCATGCTGCCGTTTTTTTCGCGGCAGTACGGCAATGCGTCGAGCCGGCATGAATACGGGCGGGCAGCGAAACGGGCACTCGATGAAGCGCGGCAGAAGGTAGCGGCGGCAGTCGGCGCCCATCCCACGGAAGTTGTGTTCACCAGCGGTGGAACCGAAGCCAACAACCTGTTCGTCAAGGGCGCGGCGCAGGCGATGAAGCCCGGATTGATCGCGCTTTCGGCGATGGAGCATTCGAGCGTGCGGATACCGGCCAAACAACTGGAGCGCAGCGGCTGGCAGCGGCATGAAATTGGCGTGGCGGTTGATGGCCGAATCTGCGGCGAACGTTATCGGGCGGCGCTGGCGGAAAAACCGACGCTGGTATCGGTGATGCTCGCCAACAACGAAACCGGGGTGATTCAGGATGTGCCGTCGCTGGCCGAGTCGGCGCGTCCGTTGCGAGCGTGGTTCCACACCGATGCGGTGCAGGCGCTGGGCAAGATGGCGCTGGATTTCCGCGCGCTGAACGCCCGCGGCGTCAATGCAATGACTCTTTCGGCGCACAAGATCCACGGCCCCAAAGGGGCCGGTGCGCTGATCGTGGACAAGCGGGTCGAGCTTTCAGCGCTGATTTCCGGCGGCGGGCAGGAGCGGAATCTGCGCGCCGGGACGGAGAATGTGGCGGCGCTGGTCGGCTTCGGCGCGGCCTGCGAACTGGCGCTACAGAACATGGCGACGCGTACGGAAAAACTTCGGCGCATGCGCGACAGGGTGGTCGAGGGCGTTTCCGGCCTGGGAGCGCGGGTATTCGGTAGCGAGAGCGAGCGCGTGCCGAATACCGTGTATTTCGCTTTTCCGGGGATCGACGGCGAGACCCTGGTTGGCAAGCTCGATCGTGCCGGCTATGCGCTGGGAACCGGGTCAGCCTGCAGCGATGCGGCCAACGCGCCCTCCGCGACGCTGCTGGCGATGGGGTTCCCGGAGTCGCTCGCCAAGGGGGCGGTACGCTTGAGCCTGGGGGAAGAAAACGATACCGCCCAGGTGGATGGATTTCTCAACGCGCTGGCTGTACTGAGAGAGCAGTTTGCGCACGGTCTGGCGACGGTTAACACCGCCGCGGTTTGAACTCAATGGAGCATGCAATGATCAAGTTTCCCATCTATCTCGACTATTCGGCGACGACGCCCGTGGATCCGCGCGTGGCCGAAAAGATGATTCCCTATTTGGTCGAGAAATTCGGCAATCCCGCCTCGCGCTCCCATGCCTACGGCTGGGAGGCCGAGAAGGCGGTGGAGGAGGCGCGTGCGGAAGTGGCGGCGCTGGTCAATGCCGACCCCAAGGATATCGTCTGGACCTCCGGCGCGACCGAATCGAACAACTTGGCGATCAAGGGCGCTGCACGTTTCTACGCGGCCAGCAAAGGGAAACACATTATTACCGTCGCCACCGAGCACAAAGCCGTCCTCGATACCGTCAAGGAACTCGAACGCCAGGGCTTCGAAGCCACTTACCTACAGCCGGGCGAGGACGGACTGATTACCGTGGAACAGTTCAAGCAGGCGTTGCGGCCGGATACGGTGGTCGCCTCGATCATGGCGGTGAACAATGAAATCGGCGTGATCCAGCCGATCGCCGAAATCGGCGAAATCTGCCGCGAAAAGGGTGTGATCTTCCACGTCGATGCGGCCCAGGCGACCGGCAAAATGCCCCTCGACCTGGACGCGCTGAAGGTCGACCTGATGTCCTTTTCCGCGCACAAAACCTACGGCCCCAAAGGCATCGGAGCATTGTACGTACGACGCAAACCGCGGATTCGTCTCGAGGCGCAGATGCATGGCGGTGGCCACGAGCGCGGTCTGCGCTCCGGCACGCTGGCCACTCACCAGATCGTCGGTATGGGTGAAGCCTTCCGCCTGGCACGCGTGGAAATGAGCAGCGAGAACGAACGCATCCGCATGCTGCGCGACAAGTTGCTGAAAGGCCTGCTTGATATCGAGGAGGTCTATATCAACGGCGACCTCGAACGGCGCGTACCGCATAACTTGAATGTCAGTTTCAATTTCGTCGAGGGCGAGTCGCTGATCATGGCGATAAAGGACATTGCCGTCTCGTCCGGTTCGGCCTGCACGTCCGCGTCGCTGGAGCCTTCGTATGTGCTGCGCGCGCTGGGACGCTCGGACGAACTGGCGCACAGCTCGATCCGCTTCAGCCTCGGCCGTTTCACCACGGCGGAAGAGATCGAATACACGATCGCGCATCTCCATGAGAAACTATCGAAGCTGCGCGACCTCTCACCGTTGTGGGAGATGTACAAGGACGGCGTCGATTTGAATACGGTTCAGTGGGCGGCGCATTGACGCGAGCGTCAATGGGCAACCTGCCAATCGCACAGCAAGGAGAATCAAAATGGCTTACAGCGAAAAAGTTATCGATCACTATGAAAATCCGCGCAACGTCGGTTCCTTCGGCAAGGAGGAGGATGGCGTGGGGACCGGCATGGTCGGTGCCCCGGCCTGCGGCGACGTGATGAAGTTGCAGATCAAGGTCGGCAAGGACGGGGTCATAGAGGACGCTAAATTCAAGACCTACGGATGCGGTTCGGCTATCGCTTCGTCGTCGCTGGTGACGGAGTGGGTCAAGGGCAAGACCGTGGATCAGGCACTGGACATCAAGAACACCCAGATCGCCGAAGAACTGGCGTTGCCGCCGGTCAAGATTCACTGCTCGATCCTGGCCGAGGATGCGATCAAGGCGGCCGTGGCCGACTACAAGAAAAAACAGGGGGGATGATGATTACGATCAGCGAAAGCGCGGCTAGGCATGTCAGCGCGTTTCTTGCCAAGCGTGGAAAAGGAATTGGCGTTCGTCTGGGGGTGAAGACGTCCGGCTGTTCAGGTATGGCGTACAAACTCGAATTCGCCGACAGTGCGGAACCCGAGGATCATGTTTTCGAGAGCCGTGGCCTGAAGGTCCTGGTCGATCCGAAGAGCCTGCCTTATCTGGACGGTACGGAGCTCGACTTCACCCGCGAAGGTTTGAACGAGGGTTTCAAGTTCAACAACCCGAACGTCAAGGATGCATGCGGCTGCGGCGAAAGCTTTAACGTCTGATGCTTGCCGGCAAGGCCGGGATGGCCGAGGATTTTTTCGCTCTGTTCGACATTCCCAGGGCGTTCGCAGTGGACACCGGCGGGCTGGAAATTCGCTATCGTGATATTCAGTCTCGCGTCCATCCGGATAAGCACGCCCATCTGACCGAAGCCGACCGACGCGTGGCGATGCAGTGGGCGACGCTGGCCAACGAAGCCTATCAAACGTTGAAGAATCCGCTGCTGCGGGCGCGCTATCTATTGCGCCTGGTCGGACATGAAACGCAGATGGAGAACAATACGGCGATGGCGCCGGAGTTCCTCATCGAGCAGATGGAGTGGCGTGAATCGGTGATCGAATCGAGGGAAGCCGGCGACATCGCCGGGCTGGAAACATTGCAAGCGCGGCTGCGTCGGCAGACCAAGGCCCAATACGCGACGCTACAGGCGGATCTCGACGAGAAGCACGACTATGCGGCGGCTTCCGATATGGTGCGGCAGTTGATGTTTCAGGAAAAACTACTGCACGAAATCGACGATGCCATCGAGGCTATAGAAGCTTAGAAATACAACAATATGGCACTGCTACAAATCGCCGAACCGGGGCAATCTACGGCGCCCCACGAACATCGTCTTGCCGTCGGCATCGACCTCGGCACCACCAATTCCCTGGTGGCTACGGTCAAAAGCGGCATGTCGGTGGTGCTCAGCGACGATCAGGGCCGCTCACTGCTGCCGTCGGTGGTCCAGTACGGACACGACGGTACGCATGAAGTCGGCTTCAACGCGCAGAGCCGGCAGGCGGAGGATCCGAAGAACACCATCGTCTCGGTGAAGCGCTTCATGGGGCGCAGTCTGGCCGACATCGCTCACGTCGAAACCATGCCGTACGACTTCATTGAGACCGAAGGCATGATCAAGCTGCGCACGGCGCAGGGGGTGAAGAGTCCGGTCGAAGTGTCGGCAGATATCCTCCGCGTTTTGCGTGAGCGTGCGGAAGCCGCTCTCGGCGGGACGCTGACCGGCGCGGTGGTGACCGTGCCGGCGTATTTCGACGACGCGCAGCGTCAGGCGACCAAGGATGCGGCCCGGCTGGCAGGGCTCAATGTGCTGCGCTTGCTCAACGAACCCACGGCGGCGGCCATCGCCTACGGTCTGGACAATTCGGCCGAAGGCGTCTATGCGGTCTATGACCTCGGCGGCGGCACCTTCGATATTTCGATATTGCGTCTGTCGAAGGGGATCTTCGAAGTGCTCTCGACCGGTGGCGATTCGGCGCTCGGCGGCGACGATTTCGACCAGCGGGTATTTTGCTGGATCATCGAGCGGGCGGAACTGGCCCCGCTTTCGCCCAGCGATGCGCGGATGCTGTTGACCCGCGCCCGCGAAGCCAAGGAATACCTGACCGGCCACGGCGAAGCGCCGATCACGGCGCGGCTCGCCAGCGGCGAATATGTGGATTTGCAACTGACCACCGAAATCTTCACCGAGATTACCCGCACCCTGGTACAAAAGACGTTGGCGCCGGTGCGCAAGGCTTTGCGCGATGCGGGATTGACGGTGGACGAGATCAAGGGCGTAGTGATGGTCGGCGGCGCCACCCGCATGCCGCAAATTCAGCGCGCGGTCGGCGAGTTCTTCGGTCAACAGCCACTGAACAATCTCGATCCGGACAAGGTGGTGGCACTGGGTGCCGCTACCCAGGCCAACCTGCTGGCGGGCAATCGCGCTGCCGGTGACGACTGGCTGTTGCTCGACGTGATTCCATTGTCGCTGGGTATCGAAACCATGGGCGGCCTGGTGGAGAAGATCATCCCCCGCAATTCGACCATTCCGGTGGCGCGTGCCCAGGAGTTCACCACCTTCCGCGACGGCCAGACGGCGATGGCGGTGCATGTGGTTCAGGGGGAGCGCGAACTGGTCTCCGATTGCCGCAGCCTGGCACGTTTCGAGCTGCGTGGTATCCCGCCAATGGTGGCCGGTGCAGCGCGTATTCGCGTTACCTTCCAGGTCGATGCCGATGGCCTGCTGTCGGTCACTGCACGCGAACTGACCAGCGGGCACGAGGCGCGGGTCGAGGTGAAGCCGAGCTACGGGCTCTCCGACGACGAAATTGCCTCGATGCTCAAGGCCGGCATCAGCCATGCCTCGGACGACGCATTCCGCCGCGCTTTGCGCGAAGCGCAGGTGGAGGCGCAACGGCTGATCGAAGCGACCCGTTCGGCGCTGCGCGAGGATTCTGCGCTGCTCAACGAAAAAGAACTGGCCGACGTCGAAGCGGCGGTCGCACGGTTGCAGACCGTGGTGATCGGTGACGACCGCGCGGCTATCGACAGCGCCATGGCGGCGCTCAACAAAGCAACGGCAGAACTTGCCGCCCGGCGCATGAACCAGAGCGTCAAGCGCGTTCTTGCGGGAAGAAAAGTGGAGGAATTGGGATCGTGACGCAGATCATCGTTTTGCCCCATGTCGAGCTGTGCCCCGATGGCATGGTGATCGAGGGGGTACCCGGTAATTCAATCTGCGACGTGCTGCTCGAAAACGGCATCGAGATCGAACACGCCTGCGAGAAGTCCTGCGCCTGTACTACCTGTCATGTGATCGTTCGCGAAGGCTACAATTCATTGCAGGCGGCCGAGGAGGAAGAGGACGACCTGCTCGATAAGGCATGGGGTCTTGAGCCCTGTTCGCGTCTTTCGTGTCAGGCGATCCTGGCCGAAACGCCGCTGGTCGTCGAGATTCCGAAATACACCATCAACATGGCCAAGGAAGGAGGTGGGCGCAAATGAAATGGACCGAAAGTCTGGAACTTGCGATTGCCCTCGCCGATGCCCATCCCGAGGTCGATCCAACGCGGATCAATTTCGTCGATCTGATGAACTGGGTGGTGGCCCTGCCGGGATTTGACGACGACGTCAGGCATTGCGGCGAAAAAATCCTCGAAGCGATTCAGCAGGCGTGGATCGACGAGGTTCAGTAGAGCCAGGCATTTAGCCGGTCAGGCGCACTACCGCACTATTGGGGGGTCTTCGCACCCCGAACCGGCACGCTTCGCCTGCGTTCGATCCAGTCGCCAATCGCTGCCGCGACAGACATACGGAAACACTGCCGCCAGCGCGCAGAGTCCCACCGTTTCATTCCATTTCGGACACAGGATCGTTTCCCGCAAGCGTTGTCACAGCGGGATGTCGAGCAGCATCCGTGCCACGGCTGCCGGCACCGGAAGCGGGGGATGCCTGGATGGAGCCTAGCGTTCCGGATTAAGGACGAGGCGAGCCTTGGCTTGCGCTTCGGCCTTGTTGATCGCCGTCACTTCGCGACCGAAAGCTTCGCGCTTTTCCTTGGGCTGGCGCGCCGCTTCGATGCTCTTGATACACCGCCAGCGTTTGCCGCTCTTGGTGTTGATCTGGCGCATCTCTTCCTTGGGGTGGCGAGTGCCGCAGTGATAACAGTAAATGGTCTCAGCCATGGGCTGTTCCGTCAGGGGAGGCAAAAAACATAAAAGACATGCAACACACCCGAAAGCGCGACGTTCCTATTTTCGCGCATTTCTGGGCATCAATTCTACCGTACATCGGCTGTTGCGATGGCAAAAACAAGCTGCGGCCAATTCGGGGTGTTGCCGGCAGCATGCGGCGGCGGGCCTTCGTGTATTCTTCCGCGGCTGTCGTCGCGCCTTCGGCCGACTTTCCCGCCGGCATCCCCGGAACCCCCTTCATTCATTTATGACCAACACGCACAGCGTCAACCTCTTCGCGTCAGAACCGACCGAACCGGGCCGATGCGGCGAGCCGGGGAACCGATGTTTTCGCTGATCCACAGCAATCGCCAGGATCTCCTCGCCCAGTTGCTCTCCGCACGTTTGCGGGCTAGGCCGCCGATGCTATTCGAGCCCGAGGTGGTGGTGGTGCAAAGCGCGGCGATGGAACGCTGGCTGCGCTTGTTTCTTGCCGAAGAGTTGGGGATTGCCGCCCAGCTGCGCTTTCCCCTTCCTGCCGGTTACATTTGGGAGTTGTTCGGGGCAGTGTTGGACGACGTGCCGGCGGTTTCTCCGTTGGCCGCTGCGCCGCTGCACTGGCGCCTGCTGCGCCTGCTCGGCGAAATCGGCAGCGGGGACGCGCTCTGGGCGCCGGTGCGGCGCTACCTCGGCGACGGCGACGTGCAGCGACGCGACGCGCTGGCGGAGCAGCTGACGGCGGTGTTCGAGCGCTATCTCGCCTACCGTCCCGACTGGCTGGCGGCCTGGGGCCGACGTCGGCTGCTCGGCCTCGGCGTGCACGAAGCCTGGCAGGCGGCGCTGTGGCGGGCACTGATCGCCGAACTGCCGCACCTGCCCGAGGCGCATCCGCGTGAGCGCTTCTTCGCCGCGCTGGAGCGCGATCCGCGCTTGCTCGCACGCTTGCCGCCGCGAATTTCGCTGTTCGGCATCGGCGCCATGCCGCCGCCGTATTTCGAGATATTCAGCGACCTCGGTCGCCATCGGGAGGTCACGCTCTACCTGCTGAATCCCTGTCGCGAATTCTGGGGCCATATCGTCGCTTCCCGCGTCGAGGCCCGCGCCGCGCTGGACGGGCGTGCGATCCATCTCGAAACCGGGCATCCACTGCTCGGCTCGCTGGGTGCCACGGCGCGGCAATTTTTCGATCTGGCCGCGGCGGCCTGCGACGATCCGATCGCTGCCTTCGAGGAGGTCGTACCGTGCCATCGGCTGGCTCGCCTCCAGGCCGACATGCTCGCGCTGCGCGAACCGGCCGCCGAACAGGCCGGCGCGGCGGAAGACATTTCGCTCCAGGTGCACGTCTGTCACAGCCCGCAGCGCGAGGTGGACGTGCTGTACGACCGTCTTTTGGCGCTGTTCGAGGCCGTCCCGGATCTGACGCCGAGCCAGGTATTGGTGCTGACTCCGGACATGGAGACCTATGCGCCGCTGATCGACGCGCGCTTCGCCCATCGCGGCGAAAGCGGGCAGGACGGCGCCCCGTCGATTCCCTACACCATCGCCGACCGGCCGCCGGGCGCCGGGCCGGCGCTGGAACGCGCCTTCGCCGCGCTGCTCGATCTGGCCGCCGGCCGGCTCGATGCCGAGAACGTGCTCGCCTTCCTCGAACAGTCGTCGGTGGCGCGGCGAATGGGCTTCACCGCGGCGGCACTGGAGCGGCTGCGCGACTGGGTTCGCCGCGCCGCGATCCGCTGGGGCGTCGACGGCGCCTGGCGTGGCGCCCGCGGACTGCCGGTCGACGATGCGCACAGCTGGCGCCAGGGGTTCGAGCGTTTGCTGCTTGGTCTGGCGCTGCCCGCCGACAGCCCGTTGCCGTTTCGCGAACGTCTGCCGGCCACCGACATCGAAGGCAGCGCCACGCGCGATCTGGGCCGCTTCATCGATTTCGGCGAAGCGCTGTTTGCCGCGCATGACGAACTCAACCGCGCTCATCCGCCGGCCGACTGGGCGGCGCTACTGGACCGGCTGCTGCTGCGGTTTTTCGACAGCGAATCCGATCTCGCCGACGCGCGCCACGCCCAAAGGCTGCGCAGCGCCTGGGGCGCGATGGCGGAAACCGCGGCGGCGGCTTGCGCTGAACCTGTGCCGCTCGCCGTGGTGCGCCGCAGTCTCGATCAGACGATGCAGGCGGCCGACTCCGACTGGGCCTTTTTCGGCGGCGGGGTCACCTTCGCCGCACTGCGCGCCCATCGTGCGTTGCCGGTGCGGGTGCTCTGCCTGCTCGGCCTCAACGACGGCGAGTATCCGCGCAACCCGGCACTGCCCGGCTTCGATCTGATCGGCGGGCACCCGCGTGCCGGCGACCGCGTTTTCCGCGAAGAGGATCGCCATGCCTTCCTCGAAGCCCTGCTTGCGGCGCGCGATGTGCTGCACATCAGCTATGTCGGGCGCGACATCCGCGACAACGCCGAGCTGCCGCCTTCGGCCCTGGTCGACGAACTGCTCGATGCGGTCAATCCGGCGGGAGAAGCGCTACCGGGGCTGGTCTTCGAGCACCCGCTACAGGCTTTCAGCCCGCGTTATTTCCACGGCCGGGCCGGCGACCTCTACAGCTATGAACGGGCCTATGCTGCCGCCAGCCGAGCCGCCGTGGGCACGCCGCAGGCACGGCGGCCTTTCCTTGCGCAGCCATTGCCTATAGAGGAGGCGCCGGCGACCGCGGCGAGCCTCGACGGGCTGATCCGCTTCCTGCATAACCCGGCGAAGTCGCTGCTGCGCGAGCGCCTCGGCATTCATCTGGAGGAAAGCGAAGGCCTGATCGAATCCAGCGAGCCGTTCGTTCTCGCCGGCCTCGAACGCTACGACCTCGACCGGCTGATCGTCGAGCGATGCTGCGCCGGCGGCGCCGCTGCCGACGTCCTGGCGCTGGCGCGCGCACACGGCGCGCTGCCGCACGGCCGCGCCGGCGAGGCGCAGTTCATGGCACGCTGGCAAGCCCTTGGGCGTTTCGCCGAGCAAGTCGCCGCCTATCGATTGCCAGGCGGCAGCGCCGATTTTGCCTTCGCCGCCGGCGGGCTGCATCTTGGCGGTCGCCTCGACGGTCTGGTGGACGGAGCGCAAGTCCTCTGGCGGCCGGCGACGGAAATGAGCGGCCGCGACTGGCTGCGCCTCTGGGTGCGACATCTGGCGTTGCAGGTGGCCGATGTGCCGGAGCGGCCGCGCAGCAGCCGGTTCCTCACGCTCAAGGGAGAGGCGACGCTCGGCCCTCTGGAGCAGGCGGTGGCCGCCGAGGCCCTGGCCGATCTGCTGGCGCTGTGGCAGCAAGGTCGGTGCGAACTGCTGCCTTTCTTCCCCGATACGGCGCTGGCCTATGCGGAGGAAAAGGGGGCGTGGCGCAGCGTCTGGCGCAACGAGCGTGGCCGCAGCGAGGCCGACGATCCATGGTTCGATCTGGCCTTCGCCGCCGTCGATCCCCTCGACGAAGCATTCGAGCAACTGGCGTTGCGCGTGTACGGCCCGCTGTTGGCGGCGAGGTACGCCGGCGGATGAACGAACTACGTACTCTGCAGGTGGACAGCGTGCCTCTCGATGGCTTACAGGCCATCGAGGCCAGCGCCGGCACGGGCAAGACCTGGAGCATCGCCGCGCTCTACCTGCGCCTGCTGTTGGAGTGCGCGTTGCCGGTGGAGCGGATTCTGGTGGTCACCTTCACCAAGGCGGCGACGGCCGAATTGCGTCGCCGCATTCGCACGCGCCTGGCTGCCGCGCGCAGCGCCTTGCAGAGTGGCGAGCCCGGCGACGATGCGGTGCTGCGGGCGCTGCTGCCGCGTCTCGATGCGGCGCAAGCGGTGGTGCGGCTGACGCTGGCTATAGAGAGCTTCGATCTGGCGGCGATCCATACCATTCACGGTTTCTGCCAGAGGGCGCTGGCCGAGCGGGCATTCGAGAGCGCCCAGGCCTTCGACGCGGAACTGCTGAGCGACGATAGCGCGCTGCTGCGCGAGACCGTGGAAGACGTCTGGCGCAACGAACTGGCCGCTGCCGATGCCGACTGGGCCGCCTGGCTGACGCGGCGCCTGCCCGGGCCGGCGGCGCTGTTGTCGGCGTTGCGGCCGCATCTGGGCAAGCCCTACCTGATTCGTTTGCCGCCGCCATCGCCCGACGCGAGCGCCGAAGCGGCCTGTCAAAGAGCGCTCGACGAAGCGCGGCAGGCCTGGGCCGACGGCCGTGAGTCGGCGATCGCGCTGCTCACTGCCGCCGGTGACCACCTCAAGCAGAACATCTACAGCCCGCCGCAGTTGGCAGCCCACGCCGCGCTGACCGATGCGTGGATGCGTCACGACGGCGCGCTGCCGGCTAATTCGCTGACGTTGTTTACCCCCGGCAAGCTGGCCGGCAGCGTAAAGAAGGGCGGCGAGGTGCCGCGGCATCCGCTGTTCGCCGTCATCGAGCGCTTGCTCGCAACGCGCAAGGCGCTCGACGATGCGCGCGAGCGGCGCTACGGCCATTTCCTGCTGCGCGCGCTGGAGGCCTGGGAAGACCGATTGATGCGGCGCAAGGACGAGCGCAACCTGCAAACCTTCGACGACCTGCTGCTGCGCCTGCACCGGGCGCTCGAGGGCGAAGGCGGCGCAGACTTGGCCGAGGCCTTGCGCGTGCGCTACGGTGCCGCGCTGATCGACGAATTCCAGGATACCGATCCGCTTCAGTACGCGATCTTTCGCTGCGTCTTTGCGGCGGGGAAGCGGCCGCTGTTTTTCGTCGGCGATCCGAAACAGGCGATCTACAGTTTTCGCGGCGCCGATCTGCAGGCCTATTTCAATGCCCGCGACGAAGCCGGCGCGCCGTGGCATCTGGCCACCAACTACCGTTCGCTGCCGGCGCTGGTGGCGGCGGTCAATGCGCTGTTCGCCGCACGGCCGCAACCCTTTTTCGATCCGCGGCTGGAGTTCGTCGCGGTGGCGGCGGCGCCGCATCCGCCGGCGCCGTTAACGGTGGACGGGGACGATGGCGCGCCGCTGTGTTTCTGGTTCCTGCCGCGCGAAGCGGTGGACGCCAAAGGCAAACCCAAGGCACTCGACAAGGGGCACGCGCGGCAGCGCATCGCCGCGGCGGTGGCGGCCGACATCGCGCGGCTGCTGAATCTGGCCGCGGCCGGCATGGCGAAGATCGGCGACCGGGCATTGAGTGGCGGCGACATCGCGGTGCTGGTGAAAAGCCACCATGAGGGCCGCCTGATGCGCGCGGCGCTCGCCGCCCGCGGCGTCGCCTGCGTGCGCTACGGCCAGGACAGCGTGTTCGATAGCCGCGAGGCGATGGAGATCGAACGCCTGCTGCTGGCGGTGGCCGAGCCCAGCCATGGCGGCCTGCTGCGTGCCGCGCTGGCGACCGATCTGCTCGGCTGGCGCGGTGCGGAACTGTTCGCTCTGGAGCGTGACGGCGTAGCCTGGGACGCCTGTTTCCAGCGCTTCCGGCGCTGGCACGTGCTGGCGCAGGAACGCGGCTTCATCGCCATGTGGAGTGCGCTGCTCGGCGAAATGCAGGTGGCGCCGCGGCTGCTGGCGCAGGCCGAAGGCGAGCGGCGGATGACCAACCTGCAGCACCTTTCCGAACTGCTGCATCGTCTCGCCCATGAACGCAGTCTCGACGTCGCGGCGTTGGCCAAACACCTTGCCGACGAGCGCAGCGGCGCCGGCGGCAGCTTCGATAGCGAGGCGCGATTGCTGCGTCTGGAAAGCGATGCGCAGCTGGTGAAAATCGTCACTGTGCATGGCGCCAAGGGACTCGAATATCCGCTGGTGTATTGCCCCTTTCTCTGGGACGGCGTGCGTTCTTTCGATGGCGAAACGCCGCTCAAATTCCATGCGGCCGCCGGCGAGCATGCCGCGACCCTCGATTTCGGTTCTGCCGAGCGTGCTGTGCATGGTGCGCTGGCGCAGCAGGAACGGCGCGCAGAGCTGCTACGGCTGGCCTACGTGGCGCTGACCCGCGCCAAATGCCGATGCATCGTCGCCTGGGGCGCGATGAACGATGCCGAAACTTCGGCGCTGGCCTGGCTGCTGCACGGCGCTGTCGGCGAGGACTTCAAAGCGCTCGACGACGCGGCCCTGCGCGCCGATCTGGACGGGTTTGCCACGACCTGCGCGAGCATCGCCGCGGTCGATCTGCCGGAGGGCGGCGGCAGTCGGTATGCGCTGCCGGCATCGGATGCCGCCGCGCTCGCTGCGCGTCCGTTCGTCGGCCGTATTGCGCCGGCCTGGCGGACCCATAGTTTCACCGCCTGGCAGGTGGCGGCGGAGGCGGAGGCGGAGGCGGAGGCTGCACAACTGCCCGATCACGACGCGGCGACGCCGCCCGCCGCGGTTTCCGAATTCGCCGGCGCCGCGGATCTGACGCAGGACGTCAGCGTTTTTCCCCGTGGCGCCAATGCTGGCTCGGCGCTGCATGCGCTACTGGAAACCGCCGACTTTGCGCGCTTCGATCCCGCCGGTGTTGCCGCCGGCCTGCGTGGCTACGGCATTGCCGCCGCACACGCGCCGGCCGCCGCGCAACTGCTGCGCGACACGCTGGCGGCCGATCTCGACGGTCGCGGGCTGCGTCTTGCCGCGCTCGATCCGGCGCGGCAGTTGCGCGAACTGGAGTTCCTCTTCCCCATCGCCGCACCGGACATGGCACGGCTCGCCGCCGCCATCGGGCCGGGGCAGGGCGCCGACGGCCGCCTTGATCGCCGCGTCGCGCGGCTACAGGTTGGAACCGCCCGGGGTTTCCTCAAGGGGTACATCGATCTGGCGTTCGAATACGAAGGGCGTCTGCATCTGCTCGACTACAAATCCAACTGGCTCGGCCCGCGCTTCGCCGACTACGGGGCCGAGTCGCTGGCGGCGGCGATGGCCGAGGCCGACTACGACCTTCAGGCGCTGCTCTATGCCGTGGCACTGCACCGGCTGCTCACCGCGCGGCGTACCGACTATGCGCCGCAACGCCACCTCGGCGGCGCCTACTACCTATTCCTACGCGGCATCGATCCGGCGCGGCCGGGCAGCGGGGTGCATTTCTGGCAACCGGAGGCGGCGCTGGTCGAACGGGTCGACGCTTGCCTCGCGCGGCAGGAAAGGATTTTTTCGTGAGTGCGCTGGATCGTCTCGATGCGCTGGTGCGCCGCGGCGCGCTCGACAGCATCGACCTGCATTTCGCCCGGGCGGTCGCCGGCTGGGGCGGCGCGGTCGATGCCGTGGTGCTGGCGGCAGCGCTGCTCAGCCGGCTGTCCGCGGCCGGCCACGTCTGCCTCGATCTGGCGCAGCTGGCCGACACGCCGTTGCCCTTTGCCGAAGACTGGTGCTGCCCCGGCTTCGATGCTTGGCGCACCGCGCTGCGCGAACATCCGGCCTGTGCCGATGCGGTCGCTGCCGGCAATGCGCCGCTGATACTCGACGATCACCGCCTCTATCTGGCGCGCCACTGGCGCGCCGAGCGATTCGTCGCCGCCGCACTGATTTCCCGCGCCCGCCCGCTTGCGGTGGATGAGGCCCGTCTGAACGAAGGGTTGGCAAGTCTGTTCCCCGCCGTCGAGGCCGCCGGCCAGCGGGCCGCCGCCGGACGGGCGGCAAAACATGCCGTTGCCATCGTCTCGGGAGGCCCCGGCACCGGCAAGACCACCGCGCTGGCAGCGCTGCTGGCGCTGACAGCGGAGCAGTCGGCGGCGCCGCTGCGTATGCTGCTCGCCGCACCCACCGGTAAGGCCGCAGCGCGCATGCAGGAGGCGCTGCGCACGGCCAAGGCGTGCCTGGCCGTCGCGCCGGCGACCATTGCGGCGCTGCCGGAGCGTGCGCAGACCTTGCATCGCCTGCTCGGCCTGCGCCCGGACGGCAGCGTGCGCCACGACGTCGACAATCCGCTGGCCTGCGATCTGCTGGTGATCGACGAAGCCTCGATGGTCGATTTGTCGCTGATGGCGAAAACGCTCGCTGCGCTGCCGGCCTCGGCGCGGCTGGTGCTGGTCGGCGATCGCGACCAGTTGGCGTCGGTGGAGGCCGGCGCGGTGTTCGCCGACATCTGCCAGGCGGCGGAAGATGGTGGTTGTCTGCAACCGCTCTATTCGCAGCTCGAACACAGTTTCCGCTTCGGCGACGACGCCGGCATCGCTCGTCTGGCACGCTTGCTGCGCGCGGGCGACGGAGCGGCGGTCGAGGCACTGCTGGAGCGCGGCGCCGAGGGCTTGGGCTGGCATCCGCAGCCCGATGCGACGGCCCTGCTGCAGGCGGCGGTCGAAGGCTATCGCGGCTACCTCGATGCCGTGCACGATGGTGCGCCGCCGCTGGAATTGCTGCGGCGTTTCGGTGAGTTCCGCCTTCTCGCTGCGCACCGCCACGGCTGTTACGGCGTCGAGCGTCTCAACGTCGGGCTGGAGCGGATCGTCGGCATCCGCCCGCGCGAAACCTGGTATGCCGGGCGCCCGATCATGGTGGCCGAGAACGACGCGGCGCTCGGCCTGTTCAACGGCGACATCGGCATCGCCGTCGTCGCCGGCGGCGAATTGCGCGTCGCTTTCGAGGGCGAGGACGGCGTGCGGATGCTGCCGCCGCAGCGCCTGCCGCGCCACGAAACCGCTTGGGCGATGACGGTGCACAAGAGCCAGGGCTCGGAGTTCGACCGGGTGCTGCTGGCACTGCCCGAAGAACCTTCGCCGATCCTGACCCGCGAACTGCTGTATACCGCCGTGACGCGGGCGCGGCGGGAGGTGTCGGTCTGGGCCTCTGCGGCACTGCTTCGCCAGGCCTGCCAGCGCAGCAGCGCACGTTATTCCGGACTTGCCGGGCGCCTCGGATAGTTTCGCCACGCCGAGTCCGGTAGTATTGCAAGCCCGATGGAGGATGAAAATGAAAGAGAGTTGGTACGACCGCAACATACTGCCTTGGCTGCTTGATTTGGCCTGCGGCATCAAGCCGGTGCGTTATCAGCGCGCCAAGGTGGTTCCCCGCGCTTTCGGCCATGTGCTGGAGATCGGTATCGGTACCGGCCTCAACGCCGAGCATTACGACACAGCCAAGGTGCACACGATCGTCGGCCTCGATCCGGCGATGCGCATGCACCATCTGGCGCGCAAGCGTATCGCGGCGGCGGGGTTGAAGGTGGAACTGGTCGGCCTGTCGGCGGAAAGGATTCCCTACGACGATGCGACTTTCGACTCGGTGTTAATGACCTACACCCTGTGTTCGATCCCCGATCCGGTGGCGGCGCTGAAGGAGATGCGCCGCGTGCTGAAGCCGAAAGGGCATCTGGTGTTCTGCGAGCACGGCCGCGCGCCCGATATGTCGGTGCATCGCTGGCAGAACCGGCTGACGCCATATTGGCGCAAGATCGCCGGCGGCTGCCACCTGAACCGGGACATTCCGCAATTGCTGGACGCGGGCGGGTTCGCTTGCGAACACATCGAAACCATGTACCTTCCCGGCCCGCGACCGCTGACCTACAACTATTGGGGCGTGGCCCGGCCGGCTTGAGGGCGGGCGGAACTCCGATCGAGGAGAAGCCGACGATGCGCCGCTCGACGTCGCTGTTTGCGCTGATGGCATTGATCCCGGCGCTCGTTGCGGCGGCGGATGTGCCGTCGCGCCCGGCGACGGGGTCGGCGAGTTTCTGCCTGTTCGAGATTCCGGCGGAGGAGAACGGCCGGCGCCGCTTCATCAACCTGCCCATCGTCCAGTACGTCGAGCTGCTGCGCAATGAAGTGCGGATTTTCTACGGCGGCGGCAATTTCGGCAGCGGCCACGAGGCGCGCATTCCGCTGGGCAGCGGCGATCAAGGCGCGATGTGGCTGGAGCGCATGCAGCAGACCGCGGCCACCTGCGCGCAGAATTCAAAATAAAGGAGAGATCGATGCATTCGGTTCATTGGCCGGCCCTGGTCACTTTGGGCATCGCTGTGCTGTTGTTCGTCAACGCCGCCAACGTCGGGCGCCAGCGCGGACGCTACAGGATCGATGCGCCGCATACGTCCGGACATCCGATGCTGGAGCGGGCCTTTCGCGTGCAGATGAACACCATCGAGAACACCGTCCTGATGCTGCCGGTGATGTGGCTGTTCGCTCTGTATCTGAGCGGCGTCTGGGCTGCCGTCCTGGGTGCGCTTTGGTTGGCGGCACGGATTTGGTACGGCATCGTCTATATGCAGGAGCCGAAGTGCCGCGGCCCGGCCTTCGGCACCTCGATGCTGTTGATTGCCGCGATGATGCTCGGCGCGTTGTGGGGCGTCGGCCGGGTTCTGCTCGGATGAAGGCGTTGGATTCCGCCGCGCTCGCTACGCTGGTCGGAGCAGCGCAGCAATCGCCGCGGCGGCGCGCCAACCGCAACCTGCACGACCAACTCGGCGATCCGGTGCAGCGCCTGGCCATCGCTATGGAACCGGATACGGTGGTGCAGGTGCATCGCCATCCGCAGACCTTCGAACTGCTGTTCCCGCTGCACGGACGCTTCGTCGTGCTGCATTTCGACGCTGTCGGCGCGGTGACCGATCGTCGCGTGCTCGGCGAGGATTGCGCACTGATCGAAACCCCCGCCGGGTGTTGGCATGCGGTGCTGTCGCTCGATCCGGGCGGGGTGATCTTCGAAGTCAAGCAGGGGCCTTATGTGCCGGTGACGGCCGCCGCTACCGCCCCCTGGTCAGTGGTCGCGCCGGAGGCCACGGGCGGGCTGCTCGACTGGTACGCCAGGGCGCAGCCGGGAGAGCGGTTCCCCGGCATCTGACGCTGCGGTTGCTGCGCGCTGTGTCAGGCGCGGCGCGGATCGGGGCCGCACTCCGCCAGCCCGGCCGACGCGGGATCAGCGTTCGGCGAGAAATTTCCCCAGGGTCCGGTCGGTCTTCATGATGTGGTTAACCAGCCAGTCGCGGATAAAGTTCATGACTTCGGCGGTCAGCGTGTCCCCCGCATCGAAGCGGGCTTTGTGCGCGAGTACCTCCTTCACCAACTGACTGTGCTTGGCGCGATGGTCGTCGAGGTGCGGGAATCGATGCTGCTCCATCAGGCGCTCTTCAAACTGGAAGTGTTTGGCGGTGTAGTCGATGAGTTCTTCGAGCACCGTGCCGACGATTTCTCTGCCATGGCCGCTACGGATCGCTGCATTGAGCTGGTTCCCCAATTCGATCAGGCGCTGATGCTGTCGATCGATTTCCGCGTAGCCGCTGGCCAGGGCGTCGCTCCAGGTCAGCAGCGGGGCTGTTGTGGGGGCGCCCTGGGTAGCGGCTCCTCCGACTCCTGCATCCGTCCTGCCCACGAGGGCGACTAGCCGTTCGATATCGTTCTCCAGCGCGACCGTGTTCGACGAGGTGTCGCGAATCTTGGCTTCGGTGGCGTCGGATACCTGCACCATCTGGCCCACGCGCGAAACGACATCGGCAACGTGGGTCCTTTCCTCCGTCAGCGTTTGCGCGAGATGGGTCATTTTGTCCAGTGTGCTTCCCGCCTGCTGTCTGATCTGGTCGAGCAGTTCGGCGGCACTCTGTGCCTGGGACAACCCGGTCCGGATTTCCGGGGTCACCGAATTCATGTGGGATACCGCTTTAACGGTATCCGCGGCAATATGAGCGATCACCGATGCGATTTCGGAGGTCGCGCCTGCCGTCCGTTCCGCCAGCTTGCGGACTTCGTCGGCGACTACGGCGAAGCCGCGCCCTTGTTCTCCTGCTCTGGCTGCTTCGATGGCCGCATTCAATGCGAGCAGGTTCGTCTGGTCGGCAATCTCTCGGATGATGCTCGCAATGCCGCCGATTTTCTCCACGCTTTGGCCCAGCGCGCCGATCTGTTGGACCGATTGGTCGATCGAGTGCGATACGGAATGCATCTTCCCCGCGGCTTCGTTGGCTTTCTCCGTACCCAACTGGGAAAGGTTGACCACTTGGCGCGAATCGTCTTCGGTCTCCTGCGCCAGTTGGGCCACGATGCCCATGCTGTCCTCGATACGGTGGACGGACTGTTCGCTTTCGCGATTGGTGTTGCCTTGGATTTGCAGGCTCAGCGCCAATTCTGTGGCCCGCGCCGAAATTGCCCCCACTCCGGAGGCAATGGCGGCAACGGCGTCGCGGGTTGCGTCGCCGTCCTGTGCCAACCGTTGATGCAGTGCGATCAGTGCCAAATGCAAGCTGGGATGCTCTTTGTGGCCGGGCGTTGTGCCGCCTGCCTTGGTTGCGGCGATGTCGCGGATGAGCCCCTCCAAATGGCTCCAATCCGCTCCCGCCCGGCGCTGTAGCGCGCGGTGCGACAACCATTGCAGCATTAGCACGGCGGCGCCGAGTGCAATCATGAGAATTGCGCCGGTCGCGGGGGCGATCGTCTCGACGAAAAGCAGCGTGACTGCCGCCGCCAGAAGAATTGCGGTCGGCGCCATCGGCACCATTGTCATGTGGCGTAATGAGGATGCGGAAGCGATCATGGAAGGGCGCTGGATGGGGAAGGTTAGGACAGTTTACATATCCCCCGAAAAAAGGGTTACGTTCGTGCAGTGCCCGGCTGTTGGCGCAGATTCTCGCATCGCCGCGACAAGGGGCCGGTATGCCTTTCGGCCCGGCCTGACCGATAATAGGCTTACGGTTAGAGATCGTTTCGCAGCGGAGCAATGGTAGATATGCGAACGGAACGCAAAAAAAATCGCTATGAAAATAATTGCACGGCTCAAGAGGCTGGGCCTGAAGTCCAAGATAACGGTTCTCGCGCTGCTTATCTTTTTGAGTTGTATCTGGATACTGATTTTTGGGGTGTCGGTTCGCCTTGAGCAAGGGATTGCCAATCTGCTCTTTGCGCAGCAGTTCGCAGTTGCATCCTATGTCGCGGACGACATCGACAACAGTCTGCGGCAGCGCATCGATGCCTTGAGCGGCAATGCGGCGAATGTAACGCCCGAAATGCTGGCCCACCCCGAAAAGGCCAGAAACTTTCTCAGGGAGCGCGTCGCCTTGAACAGCATGTTCAAGGCCGGCCTGGTCTTTATTTCGAAGGACGGCCGAGGCATCGCCGACTATCCGCACATTCCCGAGCGGCAAAATGGAAGCTACGAGGGGCTGGAGTATTTCCGGGAAGTCCTGGCAACCGGTAGGCCGTCCGTCGGCAAGGCGCGCATCGGCCGCTTTACCAAATTGCCGGGGATTGCCTTGGCGGTCCCGGTCAAGAATGTGCGCGGTGAAATCGTTGCCGTGTTCGCCGGATTTGCCACGCTTTCCGATGCGACCTTGTTCGGCCGGGTCGAACAAACGCGCATAGGCAGGTCGGGTTACATCGTCATCGACGATCCGCGCTATCGGCTGATCGTCACCTCCAGCGACCCCACGCGCATTCTCGGGCCGATGGCCAAGCCCGGCGTCAATGTCATGCTTGATCGATTTGTTGCAGGTTTCGAAGGCTCGGGAATCTCCATCAATTCGAGAGGTGTGGAGGTCTTGACGTCTGCCAAGCGCATTCCGACATCGGGCTGGATTACGCAGGTCATCCTGCCCACAAGGGAGGCGTTTACCCCGATCCGCGAACTGAAAAACACCGCTTACTGGATCGCCGCGGCGCTGTCGGTGCTCGTCGCATTGCTCACCTGGCTCATTGTGCGTCGGGCATTTCGTCCCCTCGATACGGCTTCGGCTGCAATCCGGTCGATGGTGGACGGGAAAGCGAGTCTGCTTGCCTTGCCGGTATCGAGCGACGACGAGATCGGGAATTTGCTGACCAGCTTCAATCGGCTGGTGCAGCAGCGCAAGCATGTGGAAGAAGCCCTGGCAGAGAGCGAGAATGCACTGCGGACCATCATCGATACCGAGCCCGCTTGCGTGAAAGTGCTGGCACCCGACGGCACGCTGCTGCAAATGAACCGTGCCGGCCTCGACATGATCGAGGCGGATTCCGAGGCGCAGGTCGTCGGCCGTGGAATGACCGGAATCATCGTGCCTGAGTACCGCGATGCATTCACGGCGCTGAATCGAAGCGTCTGCCAGGGGCAGGCCGGTACGCTCGAATTCGAAATCGTCGGCTTCAAGGGTACGCATCGTTGGCTCGAAACCCATGCCGTCCCGTTGCGCGATGCCGAAGGTCGGATCAAGGGGCTGTTGGGTGTAGCGCGGGATATCACCGAGCGCAAACAGATTCATGAAGCACTGAAAGAAAGCGAGGAACGCTTCAGAACCGTGGCCGACTACAACTACGATTGGGAGTATTGGCGCGGCCCGGCCAAGGAATTCCTTTACATGTCTCCGGCGTGCGAGCGGATCACCGGCTACTCGCAGGCGGAATTCATGGCCGACTCGACTCTGGTCGATCGTGTTGTGCATGCGGACGATCGGCAGCTTATGGACGGTCATCTGTCCGACTACCGGGACGATACGGAACATTCGCTGGATTTTAGAATCGTCGGCAAGGACGGCGGCATACGTTGGATAGCCCACGGCTGCCGCCCGGTCTATGGCAAAAGCGGCGAGTTCTTGGGGCGGCGAGTCAGTAACCGCGACATCACCGAGCGCAAGCGGGCGGAAGCCGAAATGCGGGAGGCAAAGGAGCGCTTGGCGTTGGCGCTGGAGGCTTCGTCGCTATCGATTTGGAGCTTCGACATCGGTGCGGGCATCGTCTACATGGATGATCGATGGGCCAACATCGTCGAAGAACCGATCGGGGCGACGATCAAGTCGATCAAGGAACTTGCCCGGAATACGCATGCCCAAGATGTGGAAAGAGTCATCAAGTCGGCGGTGAATGCCTTTAAGGGCGACGCCCCGCTTTTCCAGGAAGAATTTCGCGTCAAGACCGGCCGCGGCGAGTGGAAATGGATTCGATGCAGTGGGAAGGTGGTGGAGCGCGACGCCAACGGCCGCGCCATACGTGCCATCGGCACCAATCTCGATATCCATGAACGCAAGGCGGCCGAGGAGAAAATCCGCCAGCTGGCCTATTACGACACCCTCACGGAACTGCCGAACCGCAGACTGCTGCACGACCGGCTCAATCAGTCGCTCTCGCAGGCAAAGCGATTTGAGCGGTCGCTGGCGGTCATGTTTCTCGATCTCGACAACTTCAAGCGGATCAACGATACATTGGGCCACGATGCCGGCGACGAATTGCTGAAGGAGGTCGCGCGGCGGCTTTCCGCATGCATTCGTACCGGCGACACGCTTTCGCGCCAAGGGGGCGACGAGTTTGTGGTTGTCCTTGCCGAGATTGCCCAGCCGGCCGATGCCGCCCGGGTGGCAGAAAAGATCATCAAGGTTCTGGACACCCCGGTACGCGTTGCCAACCTGGATCTGAACGTCACCACCAGCATCGGCATCAGCGTTTATCCCGTCGATGGCAGCGATGACGTTCAGGAGCTGATGAAGAAGGCCGACATAGCGATGTACGCGGCCAAGAAGGCCGGGCGCAACGGGTATCGGTTTTTCGATAGCGAGGAGCCCCCGGCCGAGTAGAACCCCGGCCGAAACCGGGTGCAAGGAACGCAAAGCCCCGTCGGCGGGGCGTTGCCGTCAGGGCTTGGCCGGCTCTTCCCTGCGCATCTGCGGAAACAGGATCACGTCGCGGATCGCCGGGCTGTCGGTCAGCAGCATCACCAGCCGGTCGATGCCGATGCCGCAGCCGCCGGTGGGGGGCAGGCCGAATTCGAGCGCGCGGATGTAATCGGCGTCGTAGTACATCGCCTCCTCGTCGCCGGCCTCCTTGGCCTTGGCCTGCTGCAGGAAGCGGCGCGCCTGGTCTTCCGGATCGTTGAGTTCGGAAAAGCCGTTGGCGATTTCACGGCCGACAATGAACAGTTCGAAACGCTCGGTAATGTCGGGGCTGGCGTCGGAGGCGCGGGCGAGAGGGCTGACTTCCACCGGATAGTCGATGATGAACGTCGGTTCCCACAGTTCCGCTTCGGCGGTTTCTTCGAACATCAGCAGTTGCAGGGCGCCGAGCGTGATGTCGCCGCGCAGGTCCACCTTCATCGCCGTCAGTTTCTCCCTCAGCCAGGAGGCGTCGTTGAGTTGGTCGAAGCTGTAGCCGGGGTGATGCTGGCGGATCGCCTCGACCATGGTCAGGCGGTGGAAGGGTTTCGACAGATCGAGTTCGCGGCCCTGGTATTGGAACAGCTCGGTGCCCAGCGCTTCGCGCGCGGAGTGGCGCAGCAGGCCTTCGGTGAAGTCCATCAACGTTTGGTAGTTGGCGTAGGCCTCGTAGAACTCCATCATGGTGAACTCGGGGTTGTGTCGCGGGCTCAGCCCTTCGTTGCGGAAATTGCGGTTGATTTCGAACACCTTCTCGAATCCGCCGACCACCAGGCGCTTCAGGTACAGCTCGGGCGCGATGCGCAGGAACATTTCCAGATCGAGCGCATTGTGATGGGTGACGAACGGCTTGGCCGAAGCGCCACCGGGGATGGGGTGCATCATCGGCGTTTCCACTTCCATGAAGCCGGCGTGGGTCATGTAGTTGCGGATCGAGGAAACGATCTTGCTGCGGGCGACGAAGGTGAAACGCGACTCCTCGCTGGTGATCAGGTCCAGATAGCGCTGGCGGTACTTGGTTTCCACGTCGGTCAGTCCGTGGAACTTCTCCGGCAGCGGGCGGAGGCATTTCGACAGCAGGCGGACGCTTGCTGCGTTGACCGAGAGTTCTCCGGTCCTTGTTTTCATCATCGTGCCGACGACGCCGACGATGTCGCCGAGATCCCATTTCTTGAAGTCGGTGTAGGTTTCGTCGCCGACGCCATCCTTGCTGACGAAGATCTGGAGGCGGCCGGACATGTCCTGGATGGTGGCGAAGCTGGCCTTGCCCATCACGCGTTTCAACAGGATGCGGCCGGCGATCTTGACCTCGATCGGCGTGGCTTCGAGTTCCTCCTTGGTCTTTTCACCGTAGAGCGCATCAAGGCGCTCGGCGAAGTTCTCACGGGTGAAGTCGTTCGGGTAGGCCTTGCCCGACTCGCGCCAGGCTTTCAGCTTTTCGCGGCGCTCGGCAATGATGTGGTTCTCGTCCAGCGGTGGCGTTTGTGCAGGGTTTTGAGTGTTGTCGGTCATGATGAATGCGATCAGTAAAAAGTATGTACGTTCAAGCCGAGCGCCCGTGCGGCCTTGGCCTGGATTTTGTCGGCCGTGGCGAATTCCTTGCAACCCTTGGCATGGGCAACGGCGAGATGCAGAGCGTCGAGCGTTCGCAGGGGCTGCTTCAGGCTATCGACAAGTTCGGTGGCGTGGGCCAGATATTCGTCGTGAATCGGCAGCAGACAAAGATAGCCGGCGGTCGTCTGGGCGGAAAAAGCCGCGACCACTTCAGCGGCGAAAGATGCGCTCAAGTCGCGATTCCGCGTCAGCCGCGCCAGGGTGCAATGAACCTCGGTCACCGACAGCGAACTGATACGTGCACCTGGGCGGTTCCGGATGAAGTCAGAAAACTCGTCCGAAAAGGGTTCCTGTAAATACCATTTGAGCAGTGCGCTGGTATCGACATACAGGCTCGATCCCGTCATCCCCGGGCGTCCCGGTCTTCGCGGATCAGCACGGCGGAAGGGGTTTTCAGCGGTTTCATTTTCGCCCGCAACTCGGCATTGCTTGGCATTTGCTTCGGGGTGACCGAGGCTTCGATCGGCAATACCCGCGCAAAGGGCTTGCCGTGGTGAGTGAGAATGACTTCGCCTTCTTCCTTCAAGGCGGTTTCGAGGGCGCCATAGCTGGCGCGCATTTCACGGACTCCGAGGGTTTTCATGGCGGTTCCTAGACGTCTGACGGGATGATTGTGTCACATTTTTTAATGTGTGTCACATTTTGCGGCAACCGGTATAATCCGCGCCCGTCCAACCGAGCCCCCGAAAGCTTCCCGTGTCCCTCGATTCCGAAATCGCCCGTCGTCGTACCTTCGCCATTATTTCCCACCCCGATGCCGGCAAGACCACGCTGACCGAAAAGCTGCTCTGGTTCGGCGGCGCGATTCAGGTGGCCGGCGAGGTGCGGGCGCGCAAGGCCAGCCGCCACGCGACCTCGGACTGGATGGAACTGGAAAAGCAGCGCGGCATTTCGGTGACTTCCTCGGTGATGCAGTTCCCCTATCGCGACTGCATTGTCAATCTGCTCGACACGCCGGGCCATGCGGATTTTTCGGAAGACACCTATCGAACGCTGACGGCCGTCGACTCCGCGGTGATGGTGATCGACTCGGTCAAGGGCGTCGAGGAGCGCACCATCAAGCTGCTCGATGTCTGCCGGCTGCGCGATACGCCGATCCTGACCTTTATCAACAAGCTCGACCGCGAAGGCCGCGAGCCGATCAATCTGCTCGACGAGATCGAGTCGGTGCTGAACATCCAGTGCGCGCCGATGACCTGGCCGATCGGCATGGGCAAGCGTTTCCGCGGCGTCTACCACCTGACCAACGACAGCATTCATTTCTTCGATCCACAGGCCGAGAAAGGCACCTCGGAAGTGATCGAGGGGCTGCACAACCCGCGTCTGGACGAGCTGCTCGGCTCCCAGGCGGATGAGCTGCGCAACGACATCGAACTGGTCCGCGGCGCCTCGCATACCTTCGACCAGGCCGCCTACTTGGCGGGGAAGCAGACGCCGGTGTTTTTCGGCTCCGGGGTCAACAACTTCGGTGTTCAGAGCGTGCTCGATGCCATCGTCGACCTCTCTCCCGAACCGCTGGCGCGCACGGCGCAGACCCGCACGGTTCAGCCTCACGAGGCGAAGTTCGCGGCGTTCGTGTTCAAGATCCAGGCCAATATGGATCCGCGCCACCGTGACCGTATTGCCTTCCTGCGTATCTGCTCCGGCCGCTTCGAACGTGGCATGAAGATCAGACAGGTGGCCAGCGGCAAGCAGATGGCGGTGAATAACGCCATCACCTTCATGGCGCAGGACCGCAGCATCATGGACGAGGCCTACGCTGGCGATATCATCGGCATTCCCAATCACGGCACCATCCGCCTCGGCGAGACTTTCACCGAAGGCGAAGATCTGCGCTTCACCGGCATTCCCTCGTTTGCACCGGAGTTGTTCCAGCGCGCGGTGCTGCGTAACCCGCTAAAGTTGAAGCAGTTGCAGAAAGGCCTACAGCAGTTGGCGGAAGAGGGGGCAACGCAGTTGTTCCGCCCGCTCGGCAGCAACGACCTGATTCTCGGCGCCGTCGGCGCCCTGCAATTCGACGTGGTGGCGCACCGGCTGGAGCACGAATACGGGGTCGATGCGATCTTTGAATCCTACGGTGTCGCCACGGCGCGCTGGCTGAAGGGCAGCCCGGATCAGATCAAGGCGATTGCCGACAAATACCCGATCAACGTGGCACTCGACGGCGGCGGCGATTATGTCTATCTCGCCAGCAGTCGGGTGAACCTCGACCTGACCCGCGAACGCTTTCCGGAGATCCAGTTTACGGAGACCCGCGAGGTGCATTGATTGTGCAGTTCTGCCTGTGCATGCGGCAGAATTGCAGCCATACTGTCTGCGTTCGCCGTCAATCCGATTCGAGGAGAAAACCATGAAACGTCATTTCGCTGTGCTGGTCGCCATCGCATCCATTGCGGGCTCTGCCGCCGCCGCCGAGAGTTCGGCAGCAAAGAAGGCGGCCGATGCGCGTTACGCTGAAGACAAGCAGCTCTGCGCCGAAGAGTCGTCCTCCAGTGCGCGCATGCAGTGCCTGCGCGACGCCAAGGCGGAGTACACCAAGGCCTTGGCGGCAGCGAAGAACGCGACGGGAGCTGCATCGACCGGCAAGCGCTGCGACGGCTGCGGCAAGGTGCTGTCGGTCCGGGTGGTCGAGAAGGAAGGTGAGAGCAGCCCGCTCGGCATGGTCGCCGGCGGTGTGGCGGGGGCTCTGCTCGGTCATCAGGTCGGCGGCGGCAGAGGCAAGGACATCGCCACCATTGCCGGCGCGGCGGGCGGCGCCTATGCGGGCCATAAGATCGAGCAAAAAGTGAAGTCCTCCAAGGTCTGGGAGGTCGCTGTGCGCTTCGACAACGGCGACGAAAAGACCTACGCGTTCGACAAGGATCCCGGGCTGGCCGCCGGCGATGGCGTCAAGGCCAACGGCGAAAGCGTCGTCCGACGCTGATGCGGCGTAATCGGCGCCTCGCCGCCCGCCAACCAAGACGAAAGGGCGGGGAGTGACGGCTCCGCACAACGCCCTCGTGCTGATGGGTGGCGGGGCGCGTACGGCTTATCAGGTGGGCGTCCTGGACGGGATCGCCGAGGTCATCGGCGAACGGCACCCCGGCAACCCGTTTCCGATTCTGGTCGGAACCTCCGCTGGAGCGATCAATGCGGCCATGCTCGCCGGCTATGCCGGGGCGTGGCGCGAGGGCGTGGCTTCAATGCGGCGCTTCTGGGGCGAACTCGATTCGAGCCGGGTGTACGAGGTCGACCGACTGCATGTCGCCCTCGGCGGTTTTCGCTGGCTGGCCTTGCTCGCTCTCGGCTGGCTGATCCGTAGTCGGCCCCGCTCCCTGCTCGACAAGTCGCCGCTGACCGAAACCCTGGAGCGGGCAATCCGTTTCGACGATGTCGAACGGGCGATTCGCGATGGCGATCTGAAGGCACTGGCGATTACCGCGTTCAGCTATTCCGGCGGCCGCAACTGGACCTACTATCAGGCGGCGCAGCCGCTGCTGTCGCGCATCCACCACGAGCGCCGCAACGAGCGCCAGACCATCACCGTCAATCACCTGCTGGCATCGAGTGCGATTCCCTTCGTTTTCGCCGCGGAACCGTTGTGGACCGGCGAACGGCAGGAATTTTTCGGCGACGGATCGATGCGTCAGACCGACCCACTCAGTCCCGCCATCCACCTCGGGGCGAAAAAGATTCTCGTCGTCGGCGTCGGCTACCACGGCGATGCCCGCTATCGCAGCGACAACGCCTACCCGAGCCTCGGCGCCGTCGCCGGCCACAGCTTGGCCAGCGTCTTCTACAGCGCCCTCGACGCCGACATCGACCAGGCGACGCGGATCACCCAGGCCGTACAGATGCTGCCGCCCGAAGTACGCAAAGCGTTTCCGTTCCAGCCGGTGGATATCCTCAGCATCATGCCTTCGGCGTCGATCAACCAGTTGGCGGAGGAGCATGCGGCCAGTTTCCCCCGCCCGATCTGGCATCTGCTCAAAGCGCTCGGCGGCACCCGTGGCGCCGGCGCCGCGCTGACCAGCTACCTGCTGTTCGAGCAGCCCTTCATCCAAGCCCTGATCGATCTTGGCCGCAAGGATGCGCTGGCAAAACGGGCCGAGCTGGAAGCGTTTTTCTTCACCCCGGCGAACGACCGCTAGCGCAAAGCCCCGCGCGGACGGCGGCGGGGATAAGGGATAATCCCCCACTTATCCGCAAGCCGACGCGGTTTCCCTCATGGCCGACATCATCGAATACCCCGCTTTCAAGCTGCATCAGCCATTTCCGCCGGCCGGCGATCAGCCCCAGGCCATCGAAAAACTGGTGGAGGGGATCAACGACGGACTGTCGTTCCAGACCCTGCTCGGCGTTACCGGCTCGGGCAAGACCTACACCATGGCCAACGTCATCGCCCGCCTCGGCCGGCCGGCGCTGGTGCTGGCACCGAACAAGACGCTGGCGGCGCAGCTGTATTCCGAATTCCGCGAGTTCTTTCCGGAGAATGCCGTCGAGTATTTCGTTTCCTACTATGACTACTACCAGCCGGAAGCCTATGTGCCGGCGCGCGATCTGTTCATAGAAAAAGATTCGGCGATCAACGAGCACATCGAACAGATGCGTCTGTCGGCCACCAAGAGCCTGCTCGAACGACGCGACGTGGTGATCGTCGCCAGCGTGTCCTGCATCTACGGCATCGGCGATCCGGTGGACTATCACAGCATGATCCTGCATCTGCGCCAGGGCGAGCGGCTGGGGCAGCGCGATCTGATTCGCCGGCTGGCGGAGATGCAATACGAGCGCAACGATGTGGACTTCAAGCGCGGTGTCTACCGGGTGCGTGGCGATGTAATCGACATCTTCCCGGCCGAGAATGCCGAAAGCGCAGTGCGCGTCACGTTGTTCGACGACGAAGTGGAGTCGATCGTCCTGTTCGATCCGCTCACCGGACATACCCGGCAGAAGCTCGGGCGCTTCACCGTCTATCCGTCGAGCCATTACGTGACGCCGCGCGCCACGGTGCTGAAGGCCATCGAAGCGGTCAAACTCGAATTGCGCGAGCGCATCGAGTTCTTCCAGAGGGAACAGAAACTGGTGGAATGCCAGCGTATCGAGCAGCGTACCCGCTTCGACCTGGAAATGCTCGAACAGCTTGGGTTCTGCAAAGGCATCGAGAACTACTCGCGGCATCTCTCGGGGCGACAGCCGGGTGAAGCGCCGCCGACGCTGATCGATTACCTGCCGCCCGACGCCCTGCTGTTCATTGATGAGTCCCATGTCGCGGTGACCCAGGTAGGCGGCATGTACAAGGGCGACCGGGCGCGCAAGGAGAATCTGGTCAATTACGGTTTTCGCCTACCCTCGGCGCTGGACAACCGGCCGCTCAAGTTCGAGGAATTCGAGCGGCTGATGCCGCAGACCGTTTTCGTTTCGGCAACCCCGGCTAACTACGAGCGCGAGCATCAGGGCCAGGTCGTCGAGCAGCTGGTGCGCCCAACCGGGCTAGTCGATCCATCGGTCGAGGTCCGTCCGGCGCTGACGCAGGTGGATGACCTGCTGAGCCAGATCAAGAAGCGGGTCACCGTCGGCGAGCGCGTACTGGTCACCGTGTTGACCAAGCGTCTCGCCGAGCAACTCACCGAGTTCCTAGCCGACAACGGCATCAAGGTGCGTTACCTGCACTCCGACATCGATACCGTGGAGCGTGTCGAGATCATCCGCGATCTGCGCCTCGGTGTCTTCGACGTGCTGGTCGGCATCAATCTGCTGCGCGAGGGTCTCGACATTCCCGAGGTCTCGCTGGTGGCGATCCTCGATGCGGACAAGGAGGGTTTTTTGCGCTCGGAGCGTTCGATGATCCAGACCATCGGCCGTGCCGCGCGCCATATCAACGGTGCGGCCATCCTCTATGCCGACAAGATCACCGATTCGATGCAGCGCGCCATGGCCGAAACCGAGCGTCGGCGCAACCGCCAACTGGCCTTCAACGTCGAACACGGGATCACCCCGCGCGGCGTGGTAAAACGGATCAAGGACATCATCGACGGCGTCTACGACCAGGATGCCGAGCTGCAACAGCTCAAGGTGGCAGAGGAGGCCGCGCGCTACGAAGCGATGAGCGAGAAGCAGTTGGCGAAGGAAATCAAACGCCTGGAAAAGGCCATGCAGGTCCACGCGAAGAATCTGGAATTCGAACAGGCGGCGGCGGCACGCGACGAACTGTTCCATCTCAAGCAACTCGCCTTCGGCGGCGAGGCGCACGATTCGACGATGGGTTGAATAGCTCGATGCTTCAGCCGTTGTTCGGAAAGACTGATCGTCGCGCAATTTGACTACACTATGGCTGCCTCCAGCCTTGTGTTGGCCGAGAAAACCTGCCCACAGTCCGCTTCCCCATGTCCGAGTCCCTAGGCGCTGTCGCCCGAATTAGCGATTCCACCGCGTTGTCGGCGGTGCTGGAGTCTACGGCCGACGGTATCCTGGTTATCTCCGCCGACGGTCGGGTGCTTTCGTCGAACAGGCGCTTCCGCGAGTTATGGAACATCCCCGAGGCGTTGATGGCCGTCGGTGACGACGCTGCGCTGCTGGAATTTGTGGTCAATCAGCTCGCAGACCCGGAAGCGTTCGTCGGCGAAGTCGCTGCGCTGTATGAAACCGACGATGAACATTGGACCCTGCTGACCTTTCGCGACGGGCGGATCTTCGAGCGCTTCTCCCGCCCGGTCGTTTGGCAGGCGCTGCGCGCACGCCTGTGGTCTTTTCGCGATGTGACCGATAGGCAGCGCAACTGGAGAGCGCTGGAATACGAACGCGCCAAGCTTGAGGCCATTTTGCGCATGGCCAGCGACGGCATCCACATTCTCGACGCATCCGGAACGGTGATCCTCGCCAGCGACTCGTTCGCCCGGATGCTCGGCTACGATCCGGCCGATGTACTCGGCATGAACGTGGTGCAGTGGGACGCCTATCTCGACCCCGAAACGATCGAGGTGGCTCTTGCCCAGCATACCCTCACCGGACAGATTTCAACGTTTGAAACGCGCCATCGCCGCAAGGACGGGAGCGTGTTCGATGTCGAGATCACCGGCCATCGAATTCTCTTCGAAGGCAAGCTGCTGCTGTTCTACGCGGCACGCGACATCACTCAGCGCAAGCATGCCGAAGAGCAATTGCGCATCGGTGCGACGGCCTTCGAAGGCAAGGCCGGAATGGTTGTCACCCGCCCGAGCGGGGAAATACTGCGCGTAAACAAAGCATTCACCGAGATTACCGGCTTTGACGCCAGTGATGTGGTGGGCAGGAAGCCCTCGGTGCTGAAGTCGGGCAAACAGGACCAGGTTTTTTATCGCGAAATGTGGCGGCAGTTGCTGGCCACAGGAAGCTGGGAAGGCGAGATATGGAATCGGCGCAAGGACGGCGCGATTTATCCGGAACGGTTGTCGATCAGCGCCATTCTCGATGCGGAGGGGCAGGTAACCCACTATTTGGGCGTTTTCTCGGATATTTCGGAGGCGCGCCAGGCTGAGGCGAGGATCGCCGAACTGGCGTTCTACGATCCGCTCACCGGTTTGCCCAACAGACGCCTGCTACAGGACCGCTTGAGTCAGGCGATCCTCGGCCGCAACCGCCACAAGCGGGTCGGCGCCGTATTGCTGATCGACCTCGACGATTTCAAGACACTCAACGACACGCGCGGCCACGCGGTGGGCGACACCTTGCTGATCGAAATCGCCAATCGCATGCGCGGTACGATTCGCGAATCGGATACCGCCGCCCGTCTCGGCGGCGACGAATTCGTCGTTCTGCTGGAAGGCCTTGACGGCAGCGAAGCGGAAGCGGCGCGGACGGCGGAAATCCTCGCCGAGAAGCTGCGGCAGAGCATCGGCGTCCCGTTCGGGCTGGACGGCATGGCCTATTATCCGAGTTGCAGTATCGGTGTGACCCTGCTCAGCGCGGCGCGCGACAACCCGGAAAGCCTGCTCAAGAACGCCGATCTGGCGCTTTATCGCGCCAAGGATATGGGGCGCAACCGGGTATGTTTTTTCAATCCGGAGTTGCAGACCGCGGTCAATAAACGCATCGAGCTGGAAAACGGCCTGCGACGGGCGCTCGAAGAAGACGAATTCATTCTCTACTATCAGCCTCAGGTCGATCCGGCCGAAGGCTTGATCGGGGTGGAAGCCCTGATACGCTGGCAGCCGAAGGAAGGACCCCTCGTTTCGCCGGCGAGCTTCATTCCCGTCGCCGAAGATTCCGGGTTGATCGTGCCGATCGGCCATTGGGTCCTGCACACTGCTTGCCGGCAGATTGCCGCCTGGCAGAGCGATGAGGCGTTGCGGGAGTTGACCGTGGCGGTGAATATCAGCGCCAAGCAGTTTCACTACGACGATCTCGTTGCTGCCGTGCATGAAGCCTTGCGCGTCAGCGGCGCGCCACCGGAGCGGTTGAAGCTGGAGATCACGGAAGGCCTGTTGCTGGAAGACGTGGAGCAGGTGATCGACACGATGAATCAGCTGAGGTCGATCGGCGTCCAGTTTTCGATCGACGATTTCGGCACCGGGTATTCGAGCCTGAGCTATCTGAAACGCCTGCCGCTACAGCAGCTCAAGATCGATCAGAGCTTTGTTCGCGACATCCCGCACGATCCGGAGAACTGCGCCATTGTCGCGGCCATCATCGCGATGGGAAAGAGCCTGGGCATCCAGGTCATCGCCGAGGGGGTGGAGACGATCGAGCAGAAAAACTTCCTCGCCAGCCACGGCTGCCATGCCTACCAGGGCTATTTTTTCGGCCGGCCTCAGCCGGCGGCGACGCTGGGCCTGCGTTAATCGGCGTTTCCATCGAACCGCGGGTGCAATTCACACCTTGCGCACATCCTCTTCACAGGATATCCACCGATTTGTGCACAGCCTTCGACGGGGGGGCGGGGTACACTCGGACGATTGTTACCGGAGAGTTTGATGGCCCAGATTCGTTCCTTCAATACCGCGCCCCCCGTCGATCCCCAACTCGCCGCACTCAAGCTGCCGCCGCACTCGATCGAGGCGGAACAGTCGCTGATTGGCGGCCTGTTGCTCGACAACAGCGCCTGGGATCGGATCGGCGACATCGTTTCGGAGGCCGATTTTTATCGCGACGACCACCGCCGCATCTTCGGCCACATCCGCAAGCTGATCGAAACCGGCCGCCCTGCCGACGTGGTAACGGTGTACGAATCGATAGAAAAGTCCAACGAGGTGGAGCAGACCGGAGGGCTGGCCTATCTGGGCGAGATCGCCAACAATACTCCGTCGGCGGCCAATATTCGCCGCTATGCCGAAATCGTCCACGAACGCGCGGTACTGCGCAAACTGGTCACCGTCGGCGACGAGATCGCTGCCAGTGCGCTCAACCCGGCCGGTCGCGACGTCAAGGAACTGCTCGACCACGCCGAGCAGAAAGTGTTCGAAATTGCCGAAGCCGGCAGCCGCAATACCCAGGGCTTCGTCGCCATGCCCGAAGTGTTGGGCGAGGTCGTCGATCGCATCCAGCAGCTCTACGACCGCGACGACCCCTCCGACGTCACCGGCACCCCGACCGGTTTCATCGATCTCGACCGGATGACCTCCGGCCTGCAGCCGGGCGACATGATCGTCGTCGCCGGCCGCCCTTCGATGGGCAAGACCGCCTTCGCCCTGAACATTGCCGAGCACGTCGGCGTCGAGCAAAAGCTGCCGGTGGCGATTTTCAGCCTGGAAATGTCCGGACCACAGCTGGCGATGCGTTTCCTCTCCTCGGTGGGCCGCCTCGATCAGCAGAAGATGCGCACCGGCAAGCTCGGCGACGAAGAGTGGGACAAAATGACGGTGGCGCTGGGCAAGCTCCACGACGCGCCGATCCACATCGACGAGACCGGCGCGATCAGCCCGTCCGATCTGCGTGCCCGCGCCCGGCGGCTGCATCGCCAGTTCGGCAAGCTGGGCCTGATCGTCATCGACTACTTGCAGCTGATGACCGGCAGCGTCAGCGCATCGGAAAACCGCGCCACCGAAATTTCCGAGATTTCGCGCTCGATCAAGGCCCTGGCCAAGGAGTTGCAGGTTCCGGTAATCGCCCTTTCGCAGTTGTCGCGGAAGGTCGAGGAGCGCAACGACAAGCGCCCACTGATGTCCGATCTGCGCGAATCGGGCGCCATCGAGCAGGATGCCGATATCATTCTTATGATGTACCGCGAGGAATACTACAAGCCCGATACGCCGGACAAGGGCATCGCCGAAGTGATTATCGGCAAGCACCGTAACGGTCCCACCGGCACGGTCAAGCTCACTTTCATGGGCGAATACACCAAGTTCCTCAACGCCGCCGCGCCGGGTTCGTATTAAGCGGAGGTGGGGTAGGCTAGTGTAGCGTTCTATTCTTGATGGAACTTATACAAATCAGGTGTCTCCAATGCTGTAATTCATCACAGCGAGGAGAGGGCGAGTGCGAGTTGCTGCGGAGATTGTGTTGAGCGAGGAAG
>Ga0172380_10000122_pt1 | contig 160642 bp, 139 predicted proteins | sample Leawe162metaG_FD_119747 | JGI IMG/M metagenome (GOLD analysis project Ga0172380, IMG submission 119747) | Leachate microbial communities from a municipal landfill in Southern Ontario, Canada - Leachate well 162 metaG | ecosystem: Engineered > Solid waste > Landfill > Unclassified | place...
AATTATTCTTTTCTAATACTCTTGCAACTTCATCCTCACCATAAATTGCTCTAGCCAAAGCAAGAAGAACTTCAGTGTAACCCATAGGATTACCCTTAATACCAAAAATTCTAGAAAGAACTATTAAACTAATGCTATCATTATTATAGGTTATTTTAAAGTTATTTCTTTCTGATCCTGATTTCATACCACAAAAATCTTCAACACTAATCTGTTCTTTCACGATTTGACGATATGTCTCTGGAAAATTATTCTTTTCTAATACTCTTGCAACTTCATCCTCACCATAAATTGCTCTAGCCAAAGCAAAAAGAACTTCATTGTAACCCCTAGGATTACCCTTAATACCAAAAATTCTAGACAAGGCAACTAGACCTTTAATATCCCTATTATAGATTATTTTAAATTCATGTCTTTCTTGTTTTTTCATACCACAAAAATCTTCAACACTAATCTGTTCTTTCACGATTTGACGATATGTCTCTAGAGAATTATTCTTTTCTAATAATCTTGCAACTTCATCCTCACCATAAATTGCTCTAGCTAAAGCTATATGAACTTCTGTGTTTTGAGTAGGATTACCCTCAATACCAAAAATTCTAGATAAAATTACTAAACTAATACTATCATTATTATAGGTTATTTTAAAGTTTTTTCTTTCTGATCCTGTTCCTGATTTCATACCACAAAAATCTTCAACACTAATCTGTTCTTTCACGATTTGACGATATGTCTCCATTATTTTTTCTTCTGTTTCTTTTTCTCGGTGAACCAACCTTTCCATTTCATCTAAACTAACAAAAACTTTCAAACCTTCAATAATAATTTGGCCATCAAAAAAACTACCTTTCCTTTTTTCTATATCAACATTATTTTTTATTAATTTCCCATTACTATCACTTTCACTAGATCTAGGTACAACCGTAGTACCTCCCAAAATTTTATAAAATAAAATAGAGTTACCTAAATATGTTTCAGATTGACCCAAATCCAAAAAATCCACTACAATTGCATGCTTATTGGGATTATTTGGATCAAGACGAGTTACACGACCACCACGTTGTGTAGCCTTCACCAAAGAAGCGGTAGGAAAAACATTCATACATATTTCTGCTGATGGCAAGTCTGTACCACGTGTAAGCAAATCTACAGAAAGCACAGCTTTTATTACACGTTTTTCATAAGCTTCTTTCCAACCCTCTTCAAAACCCATTTTCTTATATTTTTCTTCTACTTTATCTTGAGTTTCACCTACAACTACTTCAGCCACTTCACCAGCTTTATTTATTCTATCAGCAAGCTCTCTGCAATGGTCAACACTTCCACAAAAAAGAATTTTTTGTTTACCTACAAAAGTTATCGTAGCCAGTTCTGTCACAGCTTTATTTCTAGCTTTAACATTGATTGCCTTGTCTAATTCTTCTTCATCACATTCGCCATTACTTTTTATTTTAACTTTTGAAATATCAACTTCTGTAGTAGCAACCACAGCACTACAAGCTGACAAAGCTCCACTTTCTATGGCTTCAGGTAAAGACATCTCATGTATTTCTTCACCGAGAAGATTTGCAACATTTTTATCTTCAGAATATTCACTAGTAGCAGTAAACCCAATTACAATAGATTTTTCCTTTAATCTCTCTATAACTTCTGAACGTTTTTCACTAAGAGACTCATGTACTTCGTCCAAGATTGCAAGACCTAACTCATCTAAATCAAATTTTTCATGATCTAACAATTTTGGCAATGAATCATAAGTTGTCACCAAAACTTTTGAACCATATTCTTTAGCTTTACCGTAAACAGCACCTACATCCAAATTCTTAGCAAACTGTTTCAAACGTGCTTTTGTTTGTTTTACCAAATCTTTAGTTGGTACCACAATAATAGAAGGTACATCTAAAATACGCAAAAATTCTATAAAAATAACTGTCTTACCAGTTCCTGTAGGCAATTCAATATAACCAAAAGTTCTACCAATTTCCAAATAATTACGTAATTTTTCAAAAGTAGTCACCTGATGTTCACGCAAACGAGTTTCTTTTTCTCCATTAGAAATATTATGTATATATTCATCAAGATTATTGAGCATTCTCAAACGCATTTTCATTGCCTTTATCTCTTTAGCATCCAAATTTTCTTGTTCATTTTTTCCTACTTTTTTAGATTCACGAAGAGACTTCAGATACATTTCATACCTAACTAAATATGTTTTTTTAAGTTTTTCTACTGACATTTGCATTATTTCTTTCGTATCTTCATTATGATCTGCAGGTATAAGAGATTGTTCCCAAAAAGACTCAGAGTCTTCAACTTGAGTTTCTAATTCTTCAGGACTTTTTGGTTGAAATATTCTGTGAGATGATTCGCCAAAAGACATATTTTAAATTTAAAAAATAAATTTCAAAACTTTACCTCACTTCCGCACCAGTACTTTTCTTCAACTTCTCCAAAACTTGTTTATGTATTTTTTCTACTTCTTCTGTTTCCAAAGTTTTTTCAATTGACTGATAAGTAATGTGATATGCAATACTCTTTTTATCTTTGCCAATTTTGTCACTTTCAAAAACATCGAAAAGTTCAACTTCGGTAATCAAATCAGAGACAGCTTTGATAGTATTTAATAATTCTAAATTAGTAACTTTTTTGTCAACAAGTAAAGCGACATCACGAAGAACTGATGGGAATTGTGAAAGTCTTTTGTAATTATCTTTTTCTAACCAAACTGTTAACAGCTTGTCTAAATCTATTTCTAAAACAGACACTCTATTTTCAATACCCAAATTATTTTGCAAAGCAGGATGAAGTTCACCCACAAAACCAACTTCTACATCGTTTACCAAAACCTTGGCATTTCTCGCTGGGTGTAATAAATTCAATTCATTACTTTCTTGCAAAGAATATTCAAGATTCAATTCCTCAAATAAATCAGTGACAACTTGTGACATTTCATAAAAAGGAATCTTTTCTTTTTTACTCACAAAAACCACACCAAGCATCATATCTTGTCTTGGCAAAAGTTCGTCGCTCTTTTCACTAATACGAACTCCAGATTCTTCTTTTTTGAAAACTTTACCTACTTCAAATAGACAAACTTCCGTTTCTTCATGAATATTTTTTTCAAGACTTTCGAGTAAATTTGGCAAGATACTACGACGCAAGTATGGTCTATCTTTGGCAATCGGATTATCTAGTTCAATATAATCTTGCAAATCCAAATTTAATTTTTGTAAAACAGTCGGGGAAACAAAAGAATAAGTCAGAGTTTCATTGTAACCATTTTTGTTTATCAAAACATTTGACAATTTTCTTTGTAAAATTTTTAGTTTATTTTTTTCTGGTGGAGCAATCGTGAAACTTGGGAGACTTACAGCAATATTACCAAATCCATAAATTCTAGAAATTTCTTCTACCAAATCTTCAGCAATCGAAATATCTTTGGTGGCACGCCAAGTTGGAATTTTTACAGACATTATATTTTTCTTTTCTGTAACTTGAAACCCGAGATTTTCCAAAATTTTGATAATTTCTTTGCTTTCTATTTTTTGACCAATTTTTCTTTCCAAAAATTCAATATTCATTTCGATAGGACCTTGATTTACATGAAAAGATTTTTCGTCCACAACTTTACTAACTACTTTGGCATTTGGACAAAATTCCAAAGTAAGCTCTACAGCTCGACGCAAAGCTAAATCTGTGTTATTTGGATCAAGACTTTTTTCAAAACGAGCAGATGAATCACTACGCAAAGCCAATTTTTGAGCTGTACGCCTGACACTAATAGGATTGAAATTAGCTGATTCAAAAATAATTGTTTTAGTGTCACTTGTGACTTCACTATTTTTTCCACCCATTACACCAGCCAAAGCAAGGGCTTTTTCACTGTCAGCAATGACAAGCATTTCACTAGTCAACTTATGTTTACTACCATCCAAAGCTACAAAATCTTCATCATCTTTAGCTTTTCTAACTAAAATTTCAACTTCACTAACTTTTGACTTTTGACTTTTGACTTTCAAACTATCAAACGCATGCATTGGTTGTCCCAAATCATACATAATGTAATTGGTGATATCAACAATATTGTTTATAGGACGCAGGCCAACAGAAACTAATCTTTGTTTTAGCCAAGCTGGAGATTCTGCGACTTCTATTCCGTCAACAACCACAGCTTGATAACGTGGACAAAGTTTAGTGTCTTCTACTTTTACATTTAGACTTACACCTTTGGCTTCTTTTATTTTGGCTGGATTATATTCTGCCAAATCTTTATGATAGATAGCAGCGACTTCGCGAGCCATTCCAAAATGGCCCCACAAATCTGGACGATGTGTCATGGATTTGTTATCAATATCTAAAACAACATCATTCAAGTCCAAAGCTCTTGATAACTCTGTACCGACCTTGACTTTTACATTACTCAAATCCAAAATTTCGGCATGTTCTTTGCTAGGAAAAATATTTCCCAAACCAATTTCATCTGAAGCACAAATCATTCCAAATGATTCTACACCACGAATTTTTGCTTTAGCAAGTTCAACGAGTTCACCTTCACCATGCCAACGCACTTTAGCACCAACTTTGGCAAAAGCAATTTTCATTTTTGGAGCAACGTTGATACCACCACAGACAACTTGCCAATTTTCTCGTCCATCGTTTACAGTACAAACTTTGAGTTTGTCGGCATCAGGATGAGCTTCTACTTTGGTGATTTCTCCCAAAACAATATTTTCCAAATGTTCACCTTGTTTTTCTACTTCTTCGACTTCAACAGTAGACATTGTCAATTTCAAAGCAAACTCTTCCGCAGAGATTGATTCAGGTAATTTTACATATTGTTTTAACCAGTTTAGTGATACTTTCATATTTTTCACGTAACATTATTCATGTAACATGTAACAAAGACATGAACACGATAAATTTTTATTTTAATTTATAACTATTAATAATCTCTATTGAGTTTGGATAACAAGCGGCGTTGCAAGTTACCAAATTTATTTCTTTAACCTTTAATTTACCAATTTTTATATTTCTAAATTTTTTTATTTCTTCAATAAATTCTTTACTCGGTTGCTTTGTAAAACGACAGATAGTTATATTTCCCCAAAAAATTGAATCTGACAAATATTTTTTGTTATCAGGTATACCAATTTCCTTAAGCCCTTTATCCAAAGAAAAAACTAATTTTTGAAGAGTATCATTACTATAAGCCATAATACAGACACTAGTTGGAAAAAGTAACAAATCTTCTAACTCAAATTCAAAACTATCAAAATTAGAAATAACCCTTTTAAATAATTCATCCACTTTCAAAACATCTTCTGCTGTAAATAACGGTGGTTTACTAATTGTTTTAATATTTTTTATAGTAAGATGTAAGGTATTCTCATTATAAAAATAATCTTCTGGAGCAAAAGGTTTTAATCTATTGATTACTTTGGAAATTATTTCTTTAGAGATTTCATCTGGTGTGAATACAATAGAAGTCAAACAAATTTTGTCATCATTTTCATAATCTTGTTGCATTTCGACAAAACTAGGCCCGTTACTAACATTTGCGAATGTTTCTTCCAATTTTTTAACCATTTTTTTTTGTTGTGATTTGTAACCATTATCCATAATCTGTGTAATCAGTGTCTAAAATTGTTTAAGGAAATCAAGTCTACCAGAATGCAAAAGACGAATATCTTCAATTCCATATCTTTGCATTACTAGACGAGAAGAACCAAGACCGAAAGCAAAACCAGTCCATTCTTTTGGATCAAGACCGCCAGATTCTATCACACTAGGATGTACCAAACCACAAGGTAATGTTTCCACCCAACCAGAATGTTTACAAGCACCACAGCCTTTTCCTTCACAAACCAAACATTTCATATCAAGCTCAAAACCTGGTTCCACGAAATCAAAATGACCAGGACGAAGACGTACTTCTACTTCACGACCAAATACACCTTTCAAAAGTTCTTTCATAGTACCAAGTACATTTGCAATAGAAATATTTTTGTCAATTACAATACCTTCCATTTGATAAAAAGTATGATCATGACTAGCGTCAATAGCTTCATTACGAAATACTCGTCCAGTGACTACAGCACGAAGAGGAGCACCATATTTTTGCATCGCACGTACTTGAACAGAAGAAGTATGAGTACGCATGACAGTATCTTTGTTGTCTTTTATAAAAAAAGTATCTTGTGTATCACGAGCTGGATGATCTTGTGGAATGTTCAAAGCTTCAAAATTATAATAATCACTTTCAAGTTCTGGACCATCGAGCAACATGAAGCCCATAGAAGTAAACAAATCTTCCAAAGTTTCATGTACCAAAGTTACAGGATGTTTGGAACCTTGTCTTGTCTTTGGTAATTTTGCTTGAGTGATATCTATTTTTTCAGTTTCAAGCAATGTTTCCCATTTTTTGTTTTCTAATTCTTGTTTTTTGTTTGCAAACAAACTTTCCATTTCTGTTTTGACAACATTAGACAATGATCCCATTTCTTTTCTAGCATCTTCTGATAATTCTTTCAAACTTTTCATTATTTCTGTTATTTCCCCTGCTTTACGAGAAAAATATTTATTATAAAGTTCTTCTAAATTTTCTAAATCAGCAATTTTTTTCAAACTGCTTTCAAAATCTTTTTTTAATTTTACAATTTTTTCTTTCATAAAATTTTTTTAAATTATTTTTCTACCACTAGTGATGCAAAAACATCAGCTTTGTCTAAAATACCATAATGACCAGCTTTAGGTATTTCTAATAAATCTAATTTCCCATTTTTTTCTCCTGAAACTTCTTGCAATCTGTCAACTAATTTTCTATATTTTTCTACTTTGAAAAAACCATCCTTTTCACCAGCAAAGATTTCTACAGGAATACCTAATTGAAGTGCTTCAGCAATATTTGCTTCCAAACCTTGGTGAGTAGAAACACTTCCTTCCCAAAATCTTTGAAAAAGTCTCCTTTCAAAAAAAGGATTTTTGGGATCAGTAGAAGTATTTCTATTAGCAAAATTTGTAAGCCACATATTTTTTATTACAGGCGGCATATCAGAAAACAATTTAAATATTGTTGGCAATCTTTCTTGAAAATGTCTAAAAATAAAATCAGCAGTCAATCTTGGAGGAACAATATTTCCATCAACAAAAAGGCTCTCTTTATCAATGCCACCAGGAGAAACTAAAAACATTTTTTCTACACTTGCTGGATTTCTTTTGGCATATTCAGAAACCATAAGTCCACCAAGAGAATGACCAACTAAAGTAGTTTTTTCGGAAGGCTTACGAATTCCAAGACTCTCACTATCTATTTGTAATTTTTCTAAAACATCTTTTATCACATTAGCATAATCTTCATAAGTTTTTTTCACAGCACTTTTTTTACCATCTTCTTCCATATGATAACGCCAAGATTTATCAGGATCTCCACTATTACCATAACCAGGCATAGAGATAGCCACGACCTGTTTTCCCTCCATAGCCAAAGCTTTTATAAAAGGTTTCATTACCGCAACATCTTCACCCATACCACCAATTACCACAAAAGTTTCAACAACACCATCTTTATCTTCTCTATTAGCATCAACTACTTGAACTTCTATAGATATTTCAGTAGGCAAATCTCTTTTTTCTAAATTCAACAAAAAACTAGGTATTTCCATTTGTCTTTCAACTTCAGCTCGTTTTGATTCTTCAACTTTAATAGAAGCATCTTCAAAATGATTACCTTCCCTAAAGTTTTTATTTTCAGCTAATTCTTGCCAAGGTTTTCTAAACATAAAAAAATTTAAAATAATTTAGCAATATCTCTCCAAGTAACCAATACTATCAAAATCATAAGCAACATGAAACCAATAGTATGAGCTATTTGTTCATATTTCATTGGCACTGGTTTTTTGAATATTTTTTCCAAAATGATAAAAACAACTCTACCACCATCAAGAGCTGGAATTGGCAAAATATTGATAGCAGCCAGACTAAGTGACAACATTGCTGTGACATTCAACAAATAACTAAAACCAAGTTTGGCACTCTGTCCGACAATTGTCGCAATTCCGATAGGACCAGATACTTCAAAAGCTAAACCTTGTCCCAAAATAAGACTTTTCAATAACAAATAAACTTGTATAAAAATATTTGCAAGGACTATAAAAGTAGCCACAAAACCTTTGTAAATAGCCAAATACCAAGGATATTTGATCATACCAGCATCAGCAAGGGCAATACCTAATTTTGGTGTTTCTGCATTTTCTATCATTTCTGGTTTCATTTTCAAAATCAAATTTTCATTTCCTCTTTCTACAACTACTGATAATTCTTCTGTACTATGTTCACTTACATAAGTAATTAATTTTTGTGAATTTATATCTTCACCTAATAATCTTTCATTCTCAAACCAAGTTTCTTCGGCTAAACCAATACGTAAAATTTTATCACCAAATTTTATTCCAGCTAATTGTGCTGGAGAATTTTCTTCCACTTGTTGAACCAACACACTTGCTTTCTCTACAACAATAGCTTTATCATCAACACCATTAGACAAGTCAGCCGGTAAACCAATCATAAAACCAAAACTAAGTATAACAATAGCCAAAATTATATTCATGGTCACACCCGCGACAAGTACCACAATTCTTTTCCAAGCTTTTTGAGCACCAAAACTATCATTATCTTGTGAATTTTCACCATTTTCACCTTTTATTTTTACAAATCCACCAAGTGGCAACCAGTTGATTGACCAAAGTGTTGATGGATATTCTTCTTCTCGCTCTTCACCACCAACAGTATTAGCCAAAGTAGATTTTTGATCAGTATTTTCAGTTTTTTTGCCATTACCAAAAACCCACACAATTTTTTTACTTTGTGGATCGCGATAAAGACCTAGAGCACGTGGTGGAAAACCAAAACCAAATTCAAAAACTTTCATACCACTCTTGCGAGCTGTAATGAAATGACCAAATTCGTGAGCAACCACTAATAAACCTAAGATTAAAATAAATAGTAAAACTGTTAACATAAAAATAAAAAGCTTGAAATGCCAGAAAAGCTTGAGAGGCTTGAAATGCAAAAACCTGAGAACATTCAGATACAATAGCATTTTAAGCTTTTTAGGCTTTTCTGGCCTTTCAAGCATTTATAAACATAATTGACTAAATCATCATAAAAAGGTAAAATAACCTTATAAATGACACAGACATTATGTCATAATTTAATTTATTTATCAAGTGAAATATTATTTTCACACTAAACATAATACTAGTATGATAGCATTATATGTTATTTTAGGTATAGTAGTACTCACAATCCTTTGGATGGTTGGTGTCTACAATGGTCTTATTACTCTTCGCAACCGCACTAAGGAAGCTTGGAGTGATATCGACGTACAACTCAAACGTCGTCATGATTTGATTCCAAATTTAGTTTCAAGTGTCAAAGGTTATATGACACATGAAAAAGGTTTACTTGAAAACGTCACAAAATATCGTGCTGACGCTATGTCAGCTCAAGCTGCAGGTGACACACAGGCTATGGCTCAAGCTGAAAGTAAATTAGGAGGCTTAATGCGTGACATCAAAGTCGCCATGGAAGCTTATCCAGACTTAAAAGCTAACCAAAATGTAGCACAACTTATGGATGAACTTTCAGATACTGAAGACAAAATCCAAGCTTCACGCAGATTTTACAATGGTCAAGTTCGTGATTTCAATACAAAAATTGAAGTATTCCCAAACAACATGATCGCTGGAATGTTACACTTCGAAAAATTCAACTTCTTTGAAATTGAAGATGCAAGTGAAAGAAAAAATGTTGAAGTAAAACTATAACATTCGAATTTCGAATCCTTACGAATTTTCGAATACTTTATAATTTAAATGGGATATAATTTATGAATCCAGGAGGGGAAAACATTTTAAGAAGGAATGATTTATTATATCCCGAATTAAGTTATAAAATTAATGGTATACTGTTTGATGTCCACAATGCCATTGGTGGTGCTGTACCAGAAAAATATATACAAAAAGCCGTAGCAACTGGATTAGAAAAAAATGGTATTTCTTTTCAAGAACAATATTATGTTCCTATCACATTTGAAGGAAAACATATTGGAAAATACTATCTAGATTTTCTTATAGAAAATTGTATTATACTTGAGTTAAAACGTGGGAGATACGTGCCAAAGTCAGTATTTTCTCAAACACTTGGATACATTGACAAACTAAATATGAAATTAGCCATTGTAGCATCTTTTGCATATGATGCAGTAATTATAAAACGAATTATAAATCATAAACTACTTTAAAAAAACATATATTCGATTCGAAAATTCGTAAGGATTCGAAATTCGAATGTAACATAAAAAAATATGTACAACCAGATAGATTCCAACAAACGTAAAACAAACATTTTAATAATAATTTTCATCATGCTCATCGTTGCCATTGGTTGGTTTTTGAATGCCTATATGGGATTTGGTTATGGTGCAGTCGTCGGGGCTATAGTTGTTTCAATTGTCATGACATTAGTTAGTTATTACAAAGCTGATAGTATCGCCTTGCATTCTACCGGAGCAAAAGAAACAAACTCACAAGACAATCCTTATGTTTATCGCATGGTAGAAAATATGTGTATTACGGCTGGTATGCCAATGCCAAAAGTATACATCATAGATTCCCCCGCCCTAAACGCTTTTGCCACAGGACGTGATCCTGAACATTCTTCTATTGCTCTTACTACTGGTATTATCAAAGCTTTGGAAAATGAAGAATTGGAAGGTGTCATTGCTCACGAATTATCTCATATAAAAAATTATGATATTCGCATTATGACAATTGTCGTTGTTCTTGTCGGCACGATTGCTCTAATCTCAGACTGGTTTTTTCGCATCAGACTTTTTGGTGGTAGTAGAGACTCTGACAACAAAAGCAGTGGCGTCATTGCTATTGTCGGTCTTATTTTACTCATACTCTCACCTATCATTGCCAACTTGATAAAACTAGCAGTTTCTCGCAAACGTGAATATTTGGCCGATGCTTCTGGTTCACTTATGACACGTTATCCCGAAGGTCTAGCTCGAGCTCTAGAAAAAATTTCAGCCTCAAGCACACCATTAGAAACAGCCAATGCTGCAACAGCTCATCTTTTCATTGCCAACCCTTTCAAAAAGAAAGCTTTTTCATCTTTGTTTTCAACTCACCCGCCGATTGAAGATAGAATTAATAAATTAAGAGGGATGTAATTTATTTATGTCAGAAGAAAAAAAAGAACAATTTGCTGGCGACAAAAAAGTAGGAACATCCCTGCTTAATTTTTGGGAAAAAAAATTCATAGAAAAGTACACACCAAAAATTCCAAAATTTATCGAAACTTATCACCTCACTTATTCAACTATCTTATGGTCAGGATTTATAATTTTATTTAGTTGGTTAGCCCAAAACAATATTCACTGGCTTTGGGGAGTTTCTATTTGTATTTTTTTACAATGGCTCACGGATTGCTTTGATGGTTCAGTAGGACGATATAGAAATACAGGTCTTATCAAATGGGGTTACTACATGGATCATTTTCTAGATTATATTTTTCTTTGTTCCATCCTAATTGGTTATTCTATTTTACTTCCTGACAATTTCAAATTTTTACAATTTTTTATTTTAGCTTTTTTTGGTGCTTTCATGGTCAATGCTTATTTGTCTTTCGCAGCTACCAACAAATTCAAAATCACTTATTTAAAAATAGGTCCAACAGAAATACGTCTTTTATTTATAATCATAAATACACTTCTTATATTTTTTGGTAAAACTTATCTCAAGTGGTCTTTACCTTATGTTTTGACATTTAGTCTTCTTAGTTTAGTTTATGTAGTTTATAAAACTCAAAAAGAATTATGGGAGATAGATATGAAAAATAAAAATAATATTCAATAATATGCCCCAAACCGCCCTCATCACCGGCGCCTCCTCTGGCATCGGATTAGAACTCGCCAAACTATTTGCACAAGACAAATATGATTTAGTATTGGTTGCGAGAAATGAAAATAAGCTAAATGAATTAGCAAAAAATTTGGAAAGTGAATACCAAATCAAAACTAAAGTTCTTGTCTTTGATCTGATAAAAGATGATTCGCCTCAACTTATTTTTGCCGAGTTACAAAAAGAAAACATTAGTATTGATGTGCTTGTAAACAATGCTGGTTTTGGTACTTATGGTGATTTCAAAAATACCAATCTAACAACAGAATTAGAAATGATAAAATTAAATATTTCTAGTCTAGTAGAAATGACCAAATTATTTTTGAAACCAATGCTTGAAAAAAAATCTGGCAAAATTATACAAGTAGCGTCCACCGCCGCTTTCCAACCCGGACCTCACATGGCAGTTTATTATGCTACCAAAGCTTTTGTTCTCAATTTCTCAGAAGCAGTAGCAGAAGAAATAAAAAATACCGGCGTGACAATTACTACGCTTTGTCCAGGACCAACGACTACCAATTTTCAAGAAGTTGCTAACATTGAATTTCCAAAATCTCTAAAAATCATGTCAGCTGAAGAAGTTGCCAAAATTGGTTATAATGAATTGAATAAAAATAAATCTTCTGTTGTGATTGCCGGTTTACGCAATAAACTTTTTGCGTTTACTGTGAGACTTTTGCCGAGGAAAGTAGTGACGAGGATTGTGGCTAGTTTGTAAAAAAATTACAAAAAGACGTTTACAAAACGTCTTTTTTATTTATTAAAAATAGGAACACTGATTTAACAAATTGAACAAATAAAAATAGATCTGTTCAGATCCTTTTAATCTGTGCAATACGTGTTCTATTTTTTATTACTTGCAATCACTACCATATATTTGATAAAATTAAGACTGCTATAAAAATTATGATATTAGAACGCTCAGAAATAAACAAAATCCTCAACAACTCAGACAAATCTCTTATGGAGGTTTATTTGGATTTGCACGAAGAATTTAGCAAAAAATATGGTGCAAACACCGTTGTACTTATGGAAGTAGGATCTTTTTTTGAGGTCTACGGCGTAGATAATGAGCAAGAAAAAATAGGCAATCCAAAAGAAGTAGCTGAAATACTAAATCTTCAACTAACCAGAAAAAACAAAGCAATAAAAGAAAACAATCGCAAAAATACTCTCATGGCAGGCTTCCCTTCTGCTACTTTCGATAGATACATCCAAAAAATTACTCGCGAAAACAAATATACCATTGTCATAATTAGACAAAAAGGCGTACCACCAAATGTAACACGCTACTTAGACACAATACTTTCACCTGGTATTAATTTTGATTTTTGTCAAAACAACGAAGACAATTTTATTACCTCATTAAACATTGATGAAAACAAAGGTATCTATAGTATTGGTTATACAGCAGTAGATATTGCTACTGGCAAGTCTTACATTTTGGAAATAAATAGTACACGTGAAGACAAAACTTATGCACTTGACCATGTTTTCTCGCTTTTGAAAAGTCATCGCACTACCGAAATTATTATCAATTATGCCAATAGCGACATAGATGAAAAATATTTAGAACATTATTTGGAGTTAGATGATATTCAAATTCACCACAACCAAAAAAGATTAAACATAGATTACCAAAACGAACTTTTCAAACAAACTTATTTAATAAAATCTTTTCTCTCCCCTATTGAATTTTTGGATTTAGAAAAAAAAGCTTTGGCCTCCGAAAGTCTTGCCATTTTGTTGGAATTTGTTATTGAACATGATTATTTGGTAATTCAAAAGCTAAACAAACCAGAACACTTGAACAGCAACAAATATCTTTATCTCGGCAACAATCCACTTGAACAGCTAAATATTTTTTCTTCTGACAAAAACAAAGAAACAATTTTGTCTCTAATAGATTATACGATGACAAGCATGGGCAAAAGACTTTTGCAAGAACGCCTTTTGAGTCCTATTATTGACAAAGATGAACTAAATTCCCGTTATGATTTATCAGAAAATTTGCAAGAATATTATCTAAAAGTAGAACAAGAATTACGTAGTGTTTATGATTTGGAAAGAATAAAAAGACGTTTACAAATTGGACGTCTACATCCTTTTGAAATAAATTTTCTTTATGATTCTTTGCAAGCTGCCAAAAATATTATTGAAATATTAGCAGAAAGAAAAGAAAAATTAAAAATAAATTTATTTTTGGAAAATAGTAATATAGAAAATGCTTTACTTTATTTGGAGCATACTTTTGCTTTGGAGACTACTTGCCAAGTAGCTAGCAAAGATATCACTGACACCATTTTCAAAACAGGTTTTTCAGCCGAACTAGATGAACTGATTATCAAAAAAAATTTACTAGAAAAAAATCTAGAAAATATTCGTATTCACATCGCCAATTTGATAAAAGAAAAAACCGGCAAAGATGAAAATGATTTTGTGCTAATCAAACAATTAGACAAAGAAGGACACTACATTTCTATTACCAAAAGTCGCTATTATTTGATAGAAGACAGTATCAAAGAAACTGATATTATCTTAGACAATGAAATCTATCCAGGAAAAAGCTTACAAATAAAAATCCAAACAGGCAATGTCAAAATAACTTCTGACTTGATAGAAAATTATTCCGAAAGTATCGTCCTTTTGCAAAACAAAATAACAGCTATCGTCAAAGAACTTTTCAAAAAAGAATTAGAACAATTGGATAACAAATATAGTCAATTGTTGTCAGTACTTATTTTTGAATTAAGTTGTCTTGATGTCGCTATCTCCAATTTGAAAGCTAGTCTAAATTTGAATCTAAAAAGACCAGAAATTATTTCTGCTGATGAACAATATGTAGAATTGAAACAAGTCCGTCATTTACTCGTAGAAGCACGCGAAGAAAATGGTATCTATGTTCCAAACGATGTCGTCCTTGGTGACAAAAATCATTTGAGTGAAGACGCCAAAAAAACAGTTATTGCCGAGCAACTAAATGATGACATTTTGGGAATTTTGCTTTATGGTATCAACTCTAGTGGCAAATCTTCACTGATGAAAAGTGTTGGTGTGACTATCCTTTTGGCACAAAGTGGATTATTTGTCCCAGCAGAAAAAATGCGTTTTACTATATTTACCGAAATATTTACTCGCATTGTCGCCCAAGATAATTTTAGCAAAGGGCTTTCTTCCTTTGCAGTTGAAATGCTGGAACTAAAAAATATTTTCAACCGTGCCACAGAGCATAGTCTGGTTTTGGGAGATGAAATTAGTCATGGTACTGAAAATTTGTCAGCGTTGGCAATTGTCGCAGCAACTATAAAAAGACTAATTGAAATAAAAAGTTTGTTTATTTTTACTACCCATTTACATAGTTTACATAATTTGAATTTAGTACAAAATCTAAAAAATCTAGCCAGTGTGCATTTATCAGTTCGCTATGATAGAGACAATGACAAACTTATTTTTGATAGAATCTTGCAAGCTGGTTCTGGTAGTAGTGTCTATGGTTTGGAATTTGCCCAATCCTTACATATGGATGAAAATTTTTTGGAAATGGCTGTCAATATTCGCAAAGAATTATCGCATGATTATGATGATATTGAACTACTTACCAAAAAGAAAACTAGTATTTACAACAAAAAACTTTTTGTAACCAACTGTAGTATTTGCAAACAAAAAGTAGATGATGTTCATCACATTTCTCCGCAACAAATAGCTGACAAGGCTGGTAATATTGGTCACTTTCACAAAGATCACAAATACAATCTTCTGCCACTTTGCAAAAAATGCCACGACGATATTCATCATGGCAAAATAAAAGTAAAAGGATATAAAATGACGAGTGAAGGGCTTGAGTTAGAAGTGGAATGAGGAATGTGGAAAGAGGAATGAAGTTTAAAAAATTACAAAGCTTAAATTTTAATTTGTTTATTTTTTCACGCTTAGAATTATAATTTTTTTTCATTTTGACATTGTAAAAAACAAGTGATATTATAAAAATACTTAATAAATAATTTTAATTGTATGTCTAAAGAACCTACATTAGATGATGTTCCAAGAGTTGTTGAAAGTGATAATCATTTAAAAGTTGGAGCATCACCAACCTTACCGACTGAGATAGATACAACTGAAATATCCGCAGTTATATCAAAAACAGCAAAAGATACACAATTAGAAATTGCTAAATTACAAAGACAACTAGCTACATTGGAAAATGATGATGAAGTTATAAGAAGTATGGAATTTTTGGAAAATGAAAGGGATGCTCAAATGGCTCTGGATAATGAATTTCTCAAACTAGAAAATATTTTAATAGAACTTAGAAATGAAATAATTAAGGCAATGCAAAAACCAAAATTATTAGGAATTTGGAAAAGGAATAAAACAAAAGTTGCATACAAAATATTAGAAAAAATTAATTTACCAAAAATAGCTTCTACAATATTAAAGACTGCAAACCAAATAATTAGTAAATATGGAGTAAGTAAATCAATAGACATACATATTGAAAATAAAACCAATAATGAATCTTTATCAAAATCATATAAAAGACTTACATTTATTTGTAGTTTTATATCTGACACATTCGATTATGACTATTCAAATTTTGACTATACAAAAAGAAAAATTGATGAATGTATAGAACTTATGCACAAATACTAATAAAATTATTTTTCAAAGATAGACTAAATACTAAATAAAGACGCCAACCAAGCGTCTTTTTTATTTATAAAAGAATGTGTAGCACGCGCATTCCGGGAACTTCCCAAAGAATGCGCGTGCATAAACCTCCTATGGTCGCGACAACCGGCAGGAGGCTCAAAATATTTACAATAATTATAAACATTCTGAGACTCCCCCTAATAGTCGTCCACCTACATGAATTAATTATACGCAAAAAGAAAAATTTTGCAAATAAAAAACAGTCCAAATTTTAGGACTGTTTTTGAAATTTATTTATTATTAATCTTTTAAACTTTCAACGTTTACTGCATCACGTGACCAATCTACTTCCTCAAATTTATGCAATAAATCATAAATATATTTTTTGAGTTCATTATATTTTTGTTTATCTTTGGCTTCAAATTTAATAGTAATATAAGGACCATTTTGTGAATAACGAACCACAAACATACTATCTGCCATATCAAGTCTTACACCATCACCAGCACGTTCATCATCTATCACTTTAGCATCTCTAAAATCTTGTTTTAGTATAGGACTCAATTTTTCCATTAATTTTACTTTTTTATCATCAGCACAATATAATTTTATTTCCGGACTAGAGACATAAAGACTCAATTGTTTAATAGCTTCTGACAATGTTTGGTTAGTGCGTGATAAATAATTCAAAACACGTAAAGTAGAATAAACACCATCATCATGATTATAAAAATCAGCTGAAAAGAAAAAATGTCCTGAAAGTTCACCAATAAAAGCGGCTTTTACTTCTTCATTTTTATTTTTCAAAAATGAATGACCAGTACGCCACATAAAAGGCTTTCCACCATGAGACAAGACAGAATCTTCGACTACTTTTGAACACAAAGTATTGTACATTATCGTAGCTCCTGGATGATCTTCCAATACATCAAGCGCAAAAAGTGAGACCAAAACATCATTCCAAATAATACCACCTTTTTCATCAACTATGCCAATACGATCACCATCAGCATCATAAGTAAAACCAATATCAGCCCCCGCTTTCAAAGTTTCTTTTGATAAACGCTCAGCCACGATACTCTCGGTAGGATCTGGTGTACCAAGTGGAAAACTTGAGTCAATATTAGTATGCTTTTCTATTACATCACAACCCATTTGACGTAAAAGCTCGGGAACAATGACACCAGCTGTGGTATGACTAGGATCAATTAATACTTTGAATTTCTTTTTGAAATTAAAACGTTTTTTTAGATCTTCATAATACGGTTCGTGTATATTATAATTTTCAAGTGTACCTTCTTTTTCTCCCTGTTCATAATCTTCAGCTTCGACCATTTGACGAAGTTGTTGAATACCGTCGCTTACCAAAGTTTCAGAAAATCCATTGGCAAATTTGAATCCATTATATTCTGGTGGATTGTGAGATGCAGTCACAAACACACCACCTTTGGTATTTAAATGATATTGTGCCCAATAAAATGTTCCGACCATAGTCATCCCAATATTTGTCACATCAATGCCTGTCCAACGTAAACCTTTTATAAGTGCTTCACTATATTCAGGACTAGTTTCCCGACAATCAAAGCCAACAGTGGCTTTGGTAGTTCCCTTTCTTTTCAAGAAAGTACCAAAAGCTTTACCTAAATGCTCAGCTATTTCCGGGCTTAAATCCTTCCCGACAATCCCCCTTAAATCATACCCCCTAAACATATTTGGATTTACTTTCATATAATTATTATTTTATTGATAAATAATGGTTTTTAGTATATAATAAGAAAGAATTGAAGTAAAGGCTTAAAAAGCTTAAAAAGCCTAAAAAGCCTAAAAGGCCTTTTTTTATTTAAGTAAAAAATCATTAAAAAAAGTCTATTTTAAAACAATATCACAGCCTTTTAAGCCTTTCCAGCTTTTCAGGCCTTTCTAGCATTTCACGTATGGACGCCCAAAAACTCATTGACAATTTTTCCAATCACCTAAAAAATGTTATTGCCAAAGCTATTTCTTTGGCTACTTTCAAAAAATCAGAAATGGTAGAACCTATAGATATTTTTTATTCTTTGTTTGAAGAAAAAGGTGGTATTGCTTCAGGAATTTTGAAAAAATTTGAATTGGATGAAAAATTAACCAAAAAAGTATTTGGCAATCTAAAAAAAGAAGATCGAACTATTCAAAACGCAACTCATATTCCAGAACTTAGTTCAAAATCCAGATCACTTATTGAAAAATCTCTTATCACTGCTCATGAACACAAACATGCCTATATTGGCACAGAACATCTTTTGTATGCTTTAGTTTATTCCAAGAATCCAGAGATAAAAGAAATTTTTACTTCTCTTGAAATTGATACCAAATATATCAAAGATCAACTCACTATTGTTTTTGCCAATGATACTCGCTTTTCTGCTCCAAACAAAGAAGACGAAGATTTTTTAAATAATTTAGATGAAGACTTTAGTGAAGAAATAACACCTATGATGCCACCACCTATGCCAGCTCCACAAAAAATGCAAAAAAAAATGAGTGCTTTAGTACAATTTACTACCAATCTTACTTCCAAAGCAGAACAACAAAATATTGATGAAGTAGTTGGACGTGATAGTGAGATAGAACGCATTATCAATATTTTGGCCAGAAGAACCAAAAACAACCCTATTTTAGTTGGTGAACCAGGGGTCGGTAAAACAGCAATTGTAGAAGGCTTAGCCAAAAAAATAGCTGAAGGCAAAGTCCCAGATATTTTGAAGAAAAAACAAATCTTGTCTCTAGACTTAACATTATTAGTTGCCGGAACTATTTATCGTGGAGAATTTGAAGCTAGACTAAAACAAATTATTGATGAATGCAGCAGTAACCAAAATTATATTTTATTTATTGATGAGCTCCACAATATCATTGGTGCAGGTTCCAATCAAGGTACTATGGACGCTGCCAATATTTTGAAACCAGCTTTGGCTCGTGGTAGATTACACTGTATTGGTGCGACTACTTATGATGAATACAAAAAATATATTAGCCAAGACCCTGCTTTAGAAAGACGCTTCCAAAAAGTAGATGTCGAAGAACCGAGCACTGAAGAAACTATCCAAATTTTGCAAGGTCTAAAAAAATATTATGAAAAATTTCATAATGTTATCATCGAAACAAAAACTATAGAGGAAGCTGTGGCTTTGAGTAATAGATACGTTCACGATAATTTTCAACCAGACAAAGCTATTGATCTAATAGATGAAGCATCTGGTTTTGTCAGATCAAAACAAAAATCCAGTAAAGAAGATTTGCAAATTTTTGCTTTGGAACAAAAAATTTCTAATATAACTGACAAAAAAAATATAGCGATTGCTGAAGAAAAGCTAAAAGAAGCTATCAAACTAAAAAAAGAAATAGAAAAAATTGGAAAACAAGTAGAAAAAATAAAAAGTCTTAATACTAAAAAAATTCCTAGCTTAAAAGTAACTCCTGAACACATTCGTAATATTGTCAGTCAAAAAATGCATATTGAAAAAACCATCTTAGGCAAAAATGAATGGGAAATTTTGGATAGTTTGGAAAATAATTTAAACAAAAAAATTATAGGACAAACAGAAGCCATAAATAAAACAGTACGTACTCTAAAAAGTGCCAATTTACGTTTACAAAAAAACAAACCCTTTGCTTCCCTACTTTTGGTAGGTCCAAGTGGTGTAGGCAAAACAGAATTGGCCAAAACTTTAGCAGAAGAACTTTATCACGATGAAAAAGCTCTAGTAAAATTAGACATGAGTGAATTTTCTGAAAGCCACAGCGTTTCAAAATTATTAGGCTCACCAGCTGGTTATATTGGTTACAAAGACAGAAATCCTTTTTTTGAAAAAATAAAAAATCGTCCATATAGTGTCATCTTACTTGATGAAATAGACAAAGCTCACAAAGATGTCTTGAAATTATTATTACAAATGCTAGACGAAGGAACTATTACAGACAATCAAGGCAAAAAAATAAAACTAAATCACAGTGTTATCATCATGACTACCAATGTCGGTTCAGAAATTTACAAAAATAAAGAAATTGGTTTTGGTGAAGAAAAATCTGAAAAACAAAAAAATTTACAAAAACAAGTAGAAAATAAATTAAAAGAATATTTAGAAGAAGCTATCTTAAGTAGATTGTCCAATATTATTATTTTCAAATCTTTGGAAAAAGATGCTATCATAGAAATTACCAAAAATAATATTTCTCAAATTTCTAAACAACTTGAAGAAAACCAAAAAATATCTTTGACCAGTGATGACAAAGCTATCACAGAACTCATTAGTCAAATAAAATATGAAGAATATGGTGCGAGAAATGTCTTGAGCAAATTGTCAGAAGTGGTACAAGATTTGATAATTGAAAATTTGAAAAACAAAAAAACAAAAAAGAAATATACTTTAACTTATGAAAAAAATTATAAGCTAATTTAATATGTCCGTAACAGCAGACGAACAACAAAGATTGTATAACTTCCAAAAAAATACGCAAAATATAAAAAAATCTGCTGTTTTAGATATTGAAAAAGAAAGAAAATATTTGAAAATAGATTTTAGATACTTCAAAAAAAAACTAAAAGAAGCTTACAAAACAGATGATACTAAAGAAGTAGAAAAAAATATTCAAGCTCTACTAAAATTGCTAGCAAAAAAACTTGCCTTGAATATCAAAGAAAAACAAGAAATCTATGATGAAGTACCTGATATTATTATAGAAGATGAAGTAGCAAATTATACACAAGAATGTTTACAACTTTTAGCAATTCAGAAAAAAATTTTAGAAATTTATGGCCGATGATAATTTAGCTAGACCAATACTAGGTGAAAATGAAACTTATGAAAAAGTAAGCGAGGCTCTTAACGGACCTCTTTTGGAAGTACTGCCACAAAATCTCACACCAGAAAGTCTAGCCAAAGTAAAAGCTGCCATTGCCAAAAAATTGTCTGAAGCAGTGCAAGGAGAATTAAATAAACAAATTTTAGATAATTTAATAAATACACCAGCTAATGATAATGATATAGAACAAAACATAGACAATATAGGCAATGATCCTGTAGATACTATGCCCCCTGCTAATGATAATCAATTATCCTCAAGACCAACTAGACAAAACAAGACTACCCAATCACCCAATCAAGCTACTGAACAAAATCAAGAACATCTTTCACAAATGCCTCAAGAAAAAGAAGCAATAGCAAAAGGTGAAGATACTAATCCTCAAAATAATTTATCAAAAGAAACAACTGAACAAAATCAAGACACACCAGAACAAGATATTACAGAACCAGAAGAAGAAAATACCGAAGAAAAAAATGAACAAACAGACGAAGACAAGCAAAATAATGAAGAAGCAAAAGATCAAACAACTCCAGACAATGCCGATATGCAAAGTAAACAAGATGAAGAAAAAAATGATCTTGAAAAAACAAATCAAAATGAGCAAGAACAAAAAAATAGACAGAACTTACAAAATCAGCAACAACAAGAACAACAATCATTAAATGATGAACAAAACCAAGTTCAACAAATAAAAAATCGCCAAGCGGCTTCTAACCAATTGAGTAGAGAAATTCAAAAATTATCTAGAGAAAAAAGTTCCAAAGAAAATGAAAAAAAACTTTTACAAGCCTTGAAATTCACTCTTGATTCTGCTCACAAAATATTTTCTGTAATTATAAAAGTTATTGAATCTATCATTGAGTTCTTTGCTTCTACTTGTTTTCTTTTAATCTTATTTTTCCCTTTGGTACTTGCCTTAGGTATAGTATGGGCATTTTTATTTGTAATAAAAATTTCTTTATCTATTACTATCAAACTTTTAAAAAATAAAATAGAAACTTTGGAAAAAGATATAAAAGATTTAGAAAAAAATATACAAAAAAAGAAAATTGAATTGAAAAAAATATCAACTAAAAAATAAATATTTTTAAATAAAATAAATACCCGAAATAAAAAATCGGTGATAAACAATTTTATATGGATAAAAAACAAATTTTATATATAGTAATCTTTATTATAATTTGTATTCTTCTGGGATATGGTCTTTATTTTGTTTTTTTCAAAGAAAAAAACAACAATTTGTTACCAAATGACAGTACTATTGGCACTTCTACTACTTCCAGTTTTCCCAATACCAACAATGGACAAAACAACTTCAATCAAGTAAATACTAACAATCAAAATAATAATACAGGTACCAATAATACTATCTCTGGAAACGACACAACCAATAATACAAACAATGTTGATAATAATTTTCAAAATTTACAAGAAAAAAAATTGGTTACCAAAATTACTGATTTGACTATGCAAAATATCAACAAAGATACTTCTGGAAATGGTTTGAGATTTTACAATAATCAAGATGGTAAATTTTACAAAATTTCAGCCAACGGTACTGTACAAACAATTAGTGATAAAGTTTTTTTTAATGTATCCAATGTAACATGGTCACCATCACAAAATGAAAGTATTATAGAATATCCAGATGGTGTAAATACTTATTATAATTTTGATACTCAAAAACAAGTTACTTTACCAACACATTGGGAAGATTTTTCTTTTGCAAAAGATGGCACAGAAATAGCTGCCAAAAGTATTGGTCTTGATACCAATAATCGTTGGCTAATTACTAGTGACCCTCAAGGAAAAAACATCAAACTTATAGAACCTATGGGAGAAAATGCTGACAAAGTTATTGTCAATTGGTCACCAAATAGACAAATTGTGGCTCTATCCGCTACAGGTCAAGCTTTAGGTTCTGAAAGACAAGAAATTTTAGCTGTAGGTCTAAACAAAGAAAATTACAAAAGTTTGATAGTAGAAGGTAGAGGTATAGAAGCTCAATGGTCACCAGACGGCACAAAACTCTTACACAGTGCCTACAATGCTAGTAGTGACTACAAACCACTGCTATGGATAGTAGATGCTACACCAGATACTATGGGCAACAATAGAAAGCCTTTGGCTATAAATACTTGGGCCTCAAAATGTACTATGTCTGATGGAAGATTTGCTTATTGTGGAGTGCCAACTTATATGGAAACAGGTGCTGGTTTTAGTCAAGAAATTTCCAAATTTGTAGCTGATGATATTTACAAAATTGATACAGCCACCGGTATAAAAACCATTATACCTACTACCGAATCTCATACTATAAATTCTATGTATGTTAGTGACGATGGTTCTACTTTGTATTTTACTGATTTAAATCAAAATGGTGTATTTGAAATACCTCTAAAATAAAAATATGCTCTCACCAAAAAAAATGACCTTACTTTTTATACCCGCTATTTTGGTAGTTTCTTTAGCTCTTTTTGTACAAATTATAAAATACAAACCATTATTTCCAAAGATCGAAGAAAAAGAAAAAACTTCCCAATTTATTATTCCACTTTATCCTGAAGATCCTATTATTGGTGACAAAAAAGCACCAATAACTATTGTATCTTTTGAAGATTTTTCTTGTGGATCTTGTATACAACAAATAGTAACTTTGGATAATTTACAAAAAAAATATCCAAATAAATTCAAAATAATCTGGAAAGGTTTGCCTCTTACTGAATTTCCTTATTCTTCATTAGAAATAGAAAAACATTCTTACTGTGCTAACCAACAAAAAAAGTTTGAAGATTTCAAACAATATGCTATTAGTAATAGTGATAATTTATCAGCTGACATTTTGAAAAATATTTCCAAAGAAATAAAATTGGATGAAAGCAAATTAAATAAATGTCTCAACTCTGAAGAAGTTTTGGCTTTTATTGAAAAAAATAAACAAATAGCTCAAATTTTGAATGTACAATCTCTTCCAACTTTTTTTATAAACAATGAACAAATTACCAATCCAACAACAGAATACGAATGGGAAGATGTTTTGGGACTTATAGAATAATCTATGAAAATAAAATTGTTTTTATTTACAATATTATTATTAACTCTGATTTTACCTTATCAAGTATTTTCAGCTGAAATAACCAAAGTAGCATTGATTGGCTCCTCTAGTTTTGAAGCTGGCTGTGATCAAAATTATGGTTTTATAAAAATATTACAAAAACAATTAATAAATACCCATTCTTTTTATTGCAAGGATACAGTAAAATCTGGCACTGGCTACAATTTTTTCTTGACTAGCTGGAAAAATTATATCAAAGACAAAGGTTACAATGAACTTATTATTTATGCGGGATTAAATGGTTTAGAAAATTCTCAAGGTCTAAACTCTTACACACAAGCTTTCGATACCATTCTCACTGAAGCCAAAAATTCAGGAATGCGCGTCATCGTAGTTGGGGCACAACCTTTCAAAGGTTATAGTACTTGGGATGAAAATTGGGACAAAAATATTATAATCAACAATAATAAATTAGCAACAGATCCTCGGGTAGATCTTTTTATAGATAGTTACCGCAATTTAGATAAGAATAATGACCAAGCGATTGATGATGGTCTCACCACAGACAAACTACATTTGAATGACAAAGGCAATGAACTATTAGCTGGCTTAATTCTAGAAAAAGTTTATAACAAAAAAACTTCTTTCTATTCATCAGCAAACACCACTGTTTCTGTAAATACAACTTTCAGTGAAATAGAAGTAGAACTAAAAAAACCTACTCCAAAAATAAATATACCTGGTGTCAATTTTTCTGATATTGATGTTGAAAAAATGAAAAGTACAGATGAATTAGGTACAACTTGGTTACAAATACCTTTTATTGGTGAATATATTGCTGCTCTTTATAAATATGGCATTGTCCTTATCACTTTCATCGCTGTTATCATGCTTATATTTAGTGGCATCAGTCTGATAGCTAGTGCGGGAAACAGTGAAATAGTAGAAAAAGCCAAAAAAAGAATTATCTATAGTGTCATAGGAATTGTAATATCCACAGTTTCTTATACACTTTTGTATATCATCAATCCTAATTTAGTAAATTTGAAAAGTCTAAAAATTTTGTATGTAAAAGGAATAAGTTTGGAAGAATTAGTAATTGATAGAGATGTCAGAGAAATACCTGGTTACGAATTAACTGGTGGTAGTAATACTCAAGTCCGTATACCAAGTAAATTTTCTGATACTACTTATGATGAACTGTTTAAATCTGCGGCTAATTGCAAAAAAATAGATTGGCGTATCCTAAAAGTATTCGCTTATAAAGAATCAGGTTTTAATCCCGTAGCTAGAAGTAAAACTGGCTTTTTGGGTTTATTTCAAACAATTCCTAAATATTGTAAAAGTGCTCTAAAAGACTATCCACTTTGGTCAGCAGCTTGTGATAATATTACCAACCCTAGTATCAATACGGCAGCAGGTATGATGATGATGGACAATGGTATAAAAACCATTAGTGCTTGCCCAAATTTAAGTGAAGAAGACAAAGGTATTCTTTTTTATCTCGTACACAACTTAGGAGCTGGTACTGTCAAATATATTATCAAAAATGGTGGTTGCCAAGGTGGACCTATGATAAAAAGTTTAGCTGTACAATTTTGGTCTAAACACGATGGAAAAAGTAGACCTGAAGTAGCCGCTTCTGGTTATGATTATGCTGTCACTGTTAGTAAATTTATGTCACAAGCAGGAATAAACCTAAAAAATTTGAGAGATACTAGTGACAATGGAAATTATAAATGTCTTTTGGATAACACTCCACCTCAAGAATAATTTTATAAATATGAAAAAAATAGAAATTTTAAAAATAAGTATTTTCTTTTTATTTTTAATTTTTAATTTAAAATTTTTTACTTTTGAAGCATTAGCTGCCGAAATTACCCCACCATCAGGTTTCACTCATTTATATGAAGAAAATGATACTTACATGTATAATTACTTGAGTAATTGTACTATCATTCCAGCAAGTAATCAGCTAAATGCTAGCACTTGGCAAAATGTCAATCATATCCAAAAACCTCAAGCTATCATTATTCCCAAAGGTGTAAATGATATCAAACACACTTATGTATTTTTTCATGGTAGATTATTTAGTGAACCAAATTCTTATCCAAAAGAAACAGTAGCCAGTCCGACTGAACAAGATTTGTACAAATTGTATACTACAGGAGGAGATCCTCAATATTTTTTATCAAAACAAATGCAAGAATTAAAAAATGCCAATATTGGTGGTGCTATTTTTTTTCCTCGTCTTTACCAAATAGCCTCAAATGAAAAAGGTTACAATATAGCAGAAAAAATGACCAAAACTCAATATGATTGTTTTTTCAATGAAGCACAAGCAAAATTGAAATCTATTCCCGGTATTACTTACAACTCTACTAGTCTCACAATTTTAGGCCATAGTGCTGGTGGCAATACCGTAAAAAAATATGTAACTTTTGGTTACAAACCAAACAACATTTTGTTATTTGATGCTTGTTATGGTGATTGGTGCCAAAATATTATCAGAAGCAATACTGCCCAATCTTTTTTTGTTTACTACAATAAAAATGACTCCGAAACTTCTGTCGGTGGAAAAGCTGTCGCCAATATGAACTCACCAAAAGTAAAGGTGGTAGCAACTACAGGTATCAGCCATGCTCAAGTTTTGAGTAAATGTTTTATAGATCATATCAACAATTCTCTTTGTGCAGGCAAAGGCGAAATAATGACTTCAGCCAAAATAACTACAGCCAATACTACAGCTTCACAAAATATTACAAAAAATAATATAGTAGCCAATGATCTAGAAATTTTACAACCAGATTTGAAAATAAAGATACCTGGTGTCAATTTTTCTGAAGTAAATATAGACCAAATGAAAAGTACAGATAGTCTTGGTAATACCTGGCTAAACATTCCTTTTTTGGGTGAATACATTGCCACAGTATATAAATATAGTATTGTTGTTATTTCTCTATTAGCTGTCATAGTCATTATCATAAGTGGCATAACTATAGTCGCAAGCGGAGGCAACACTGATATACTAAATACAGCAAAAAAAAGAATTGTCGCTAGTGTTATAAGTATTATCGTCGCCACTACTTCTTACACCCTACTCTATCTAATAAATCCCAACTTAGTAAATTTCAAAAGTTTAAAAATATTATATATAGCCTCAAAAGAATATCCAATAGAAGAAAATGAATACAATCAAATAGAAGCAGGTAAAAAAATTACCATCAAAGAAGGTTGTGACATAATCTCCCCTACTTGGGACGAAAATTCCTTCAACTGTAGTCTATGGAATGCTGATAATGACAATTATCCTGCAATGGGTGTTATAGAAGATAAATGTCTAGTAGAATATTCTTGTGAAAATATTTACGAAGATCTAAAAAATAAAAAACTAGCAAACATAAAAACTATAGCCGAAATGGAAAAACCACTGTGCCAAGTAGCTCAATTGGCCAAACAAGCAGGTTACCAACTTGTTTTGACAACTTCTTTTAGAAAATTTAAAGATCAAGCAAATTCTTGGTGTACTTCTAAGTATCCTATCAACCAAAGAAGATCTTACAATGCTCTACCTGGCGGATCCAATCACGGACAAGGCATCGCAGTAGATCTTTTGCTAGCACAAAATTTCAAAGCACTAATGACTATCGATAGTAAAAAAATGTGTAATGTAGATGCACAACATATCAAATTGTTAGCAGACTTCTTGTATCAAGCTGATCCAAAATTTGTGAGACTAGAAACAGAAATTTGGCATTTTGAATATAATACAGGCAAGCAAGCACTACGTGGTAAGTATGATTCTTATCCCGAAGCCAAAAATTGTAAATAATTTTTATGAAAAACGAATCTCAAACTTTCTTTATCTGTTCCAAATGTGACGCCCAATTTACCAAATGGTCTGGACGTTGTCTTGAATGTGGTTCTTGGGGTACAGTAAAAGAAGAAGAAAAAACTATTGATAAAAAAGAAAAAGCTAAAGCAAATTACAAAGCAACCGAAATAAAAAGTTTGTCACAAATTAGTAAACAAGAATTACAAAGAATCACTACCAAAATCTCAGAACTCGATAGAGTTCTCGGTAGTAGTGATACAACCGGACAAAACGCAGGCTTTGTTCCAGGTAGTCTTGTTCTTCTTGGTGGCGAACCTGGCATTGGTAAATCCACACTTTCTATTCAACTGGCTTCTCTCATCTCCCCTACTATTTATATTTCAGGTGAAGAATCTGTCGAGCAAATCAAGATGCGCGCCGACAGACTAAAAATAAAATCTGACAAACTATTTCTTGCCAACGAAACTAATATTGAAACTATTTGCGCGACAATTGAAAAAGCCAAACCAACTATGGTTATTATTGATAGTATACAAACTATTTATTCAGAAGAAGTAGAAGGTGAACCAGGCAATATCAACCAAATCCGCGCTTGTACTGCCAAACTACTCGAAGTAGCCAAAGCAACCAACACCACGATTATAATCATCGGACATGTCACCAAAGAAGGCACTGTTGCTGGTCCCAGAACTCTTGAGCACATGGTAGATACTGTACTTTATCTAGAAGGCGATAGACATCATAGTTATAGAATTCTTCGTACTGTCAAAAATCGTTTTGGTGCCACCGACGAAGTAGGAATTTTTGAGATGAATGAACTAGGTTTGCAAGCAGTCAAAAATCCTTCGGCATGTTTCTTGGAAGAACGCGAAGACAATTCTCCAGGTAGTGTCATCACTTGTCTCATGGAAGGCACTAGACCAATGCTGATTGAAATCCAAGCATTAGTCAACAAAACTAGTTTTGGTTTTCCTGTCCGCAAAGCTAGTGGTTTTGATTTGAATAGATTACACGTTTTGACCGCTGTGCTACAAAAACGTGCTGGCCTCAATCTTGGTCAATATGACATTCATGTCAATGTTGTAGGAGGTATTAGAGCCAGTGAACCAGCTGCTGACTTGGCCGTATGCCTCGCTATCGCCAGCTCATTTAAAGACAAAGAACTTGGCAAAGATTTAGTCGTATTTGGTGAAGTCGGTCTTGGTGGCGAAGTCCGTAGTATCGCCCAATTGGAAAAAAGAATCAAAGAAAGTCATGGACTTGGTATGAAAAGGGTCATCACTCACTTAGGAAAAAATAAAAACAAAACTGATATCAAAATTATCGATGTGAAGAATATTGCGGAGTTGATAAGACAGACTTAAAAATACCAAAAATGCTTGAAAGGCCTGAAAAGCCAGAAAGGCTTAAAAGGTTCCTCTATCAAAAATTAAGTTGATAAAAAAATGTTACGTTCCACATTCCTCATTCCCCATTCCACAAAAAAACACTCCGCTTTTCAGCAGAGTGTTTTATTTTTAGAAGACAACCACTCGTTTAAGGTTTTCACCTTGCTTTGCCTTCAATCCAGACTAAGTCGGGATTAAAAATAAAGCGAGGTGCGAATGGTTGTCTGAGGAACAATGAATGTAGCGGACGGCCACCCGCTCCTCGGCCCCGACCGCGTTCAACCGCGACGGGACACTCCGGCGGCGGCGCGAGCCACCGCCAACTCGAGACAGTCAGGGTTCAGAGCCCCCAGCTCGAGGAGACCATGCCGTCCGGTTTGGTACCAGACAACAGGCACTCGAATGACTCGGCCAGACCCTTTACGGGCCCCGCCGAAGTCTGCCTCAATTTTATCACCATTGAATTTTTTTACTACTTTCAAGTTCTTCCCTCCGCCGGCCAAGATAGCCAGCATTTCTAAAAGAAACATAGCACAAAAACAAAAAAAGTCAAGTATCCAACCTGGATAACTGACTTTTTTATTTTTTGTAAATCTTATTTTTTTACACCATTTTTCTTATTTTGAGTATGTGATCCTCTCAAATTATGCATCACATTACCATAAATAGCTGTCGGAAACAACAATTCAAGTACAGATTGAAAACCTTTGGAAGCCATCAAACGATCAAAATAATAACGTTTGTCATCTTCTTCTTTTTGTTTTTTCCAGAAAAAAGCAGTCTTATCAGCTGAAGGTGTATACACTTGTACTTCTTCATAACGTACTTCACCATTATCATCAGTATGCTTGATATAAAATTTAGCAAGTCTAATATCACCACCACCAGCAGCCCCTTTACTAGAAAATTTTTCTCCTTTCATAGGTGTTGGAGTATAAGATATTATTTGCACACCAGGCTGACCACTCATATGTTCTATAATATCTAACACAGGATCCATATCCGTGTAGGCTTTCAATCGTCCATCTATACGCAAATTCCTTGTACCAATATTTCTAATATAACTAAATGATTTTGGATCACTTGGATTACTAGCTATTACCAAAGCCCTTCCAAAAATGTCTATTACTCTTCTAGGGTCATCATATCCTCTTTCTATCATTTTTCTATATAATGAATCTCTATCTTTAGTTCTACCCATTGTCTGTATCAAATATTTATCTTTCAAATTAGGAGCTTTTAATCTTCTCATACCAATTTTAGAACTTTCTTCATCTTCTATTGTATATATTTTTACATCTTGTAAATTTTTATTTTCATCAACAACATCTTTTGTCCAAATAAACTGTTGTGGTGGAGACATGAAATCGTTCCATAATTTATTAATAGGGCCCTTCGTAACTCTTTCTACAACACGATCATAATATTCATCAGTAGCAGTGTACAAATCTAATAAAGACAATTGACGTCTAGCTTCAAAAACTTGACGTTTTTTTTCTAATTTCATTTCTTCTGTACTATCAAAATTATCTTTCCAAGAATTGTCCCCAAATGGAAAAGCGCGTCTAATTAATTGTCCCAAAGAAGCGTCTGATACTTCATCAGTAGTCTCTACTGAATTACCATAATGATTATTATCATTACCGTTAATTCTTGGCGAAATGGCCTTTTGCACTAAATTTCTTAAAAAAACATTTATATTTTGTAATCTTGTATTTACATTTTCTTCGTTTATACCAAAAGACTCACAAAAAATTGATGCCAACAATTCATCAGGTAGATCTTTCAAAGCACCCAATTTTTTTCTCAAATCTTTTTTTTGATAAGCTGGTCCATTTCCTTTGTCTTTATCATCTGTCAATGCTTCTATAAACTTTTGTAATTTATCTAAAAAATGAGCTACTTTGTGATTTTTCTTTGCTATATCAAAAAAAACATCATAATCACCTTGTGTTTCTAACAAAGCATAAATAGTATGCAAGGCAGATTCTATATTAGATTCTTGTTTGGCAGGTCCCACTAATTCTTCTTCCAAATTACTAACTTCTATAGCAGTTTTGAAAGCTGACCAAAAATCATCATCACCATAATGTGATTTCATCAAAGTACAAATATTTTGAAATTCTATTTGATGATTAAAAAAATTTGATGCTTGCAAAAATTTGTCAAAAGCAGAATCTATTTCTTTACCACAAGGCTTTATCTGTGACAGATATTCATACAAAAGTTTTATTATAGATTGTCTTTTTTCAAGTTCTGCACTTTGAGATTTGTCAGCCAACTCGAAAAATACATCGACAGCTTTTCTTTTATTTTCACCATCACGTAACACTTTTTCATCTTCTTTTTCGGACAAACGAAGATTACCCAATAATTCAACTTTTTTACCATCTGAAAATTCTCCTTTGTCAGCATAAAGACTAGCCATCATCGACAAATCAAGATTATGAAATTTTTTTATTTTGTCTTCTTCTGGATCAATAGGGAAAGCTGTATTTGTTGGCAAAATTTTTGCAAAAAATAATTTTTGTTTTATATCTACATTTCCATTTTTTGTATCCAAAGTATAATCAATATTATGATCAAACTCTTGCAAACCCAAAACACGTAAATGTGTTTCTTCCAATACTTCACGCATAGCTGCAGCATGATATGTCTTATCAGTTTCGTCAACTTTTCCACCAACTGGCATTACTTGCCCAGAATTTTGCACACTTATACTATCTTTTTCTGCCCAAACAATAGTATTGAAAAGAAGACGTGTGAAATCAAAAGGTTTTTCTAGAGGTTTTTCTGATGTCTTTTCCTCTTGCATCTTTTGAATAATCTCCCACATTTCCTCCACAGATCTAGATTGCGCCAAAAAAACACGCACAACTTCTCTAGTTTCTTTTTCTTTAGAAGGTTCTTTTATTTCTGGTCTTAATACTTCTCCCATAAATATAACTAAATAATAATTTATAAATAAATTAAAATAACTAAATCCAAATTTCAAATCAATAACAAATATCAAATTTTTTGATATTAATTCATTTAAATTTTGTTTGATATTTGGATTTTAAAATTTAGATTTTTTATTTTATCATTCCACATTCCCCGTTCCTCATTCCTCATTTATTCCAAATGTACACTCTTCTCCCACTCCCCCACTTTTTTCTTCAAACTAGGATATTTATCAAAATCCATACCACGAGCCACATCACGAGCCAACTTAATAATATCATTATCTTTCATTGTTGCCAACTTCAAGTTCATCATACCACTTTGTGAAGTACCATAGACTGCACCAGGACCACGTACCTGCAAGTCATATTCCGCCAAAGCAAAGCCATCACTAGTATTCTCAAAAAATTCCAAACGTTCCTTACTTTTGGCAGAATTCTTGGCAGTAAACAGAAAACAATAAGATTGGTGACTACTTCTACCTACACGACCACGAAATTGATGAAGCTGAGCTAGCCCAAAATATTCCGCTCCTTCTATCATCATCACACTAGCATTGGGAATATTTACTCCAACTTCGACAACAGAGGTAGAAACCAAAATGTCTATTTTGCCACTAGAAAAATCTTGCATAATTTCGTCTTTTTCAGCCGATTTCATTTTGCCATGCAAATAATCTACTTTGAGATCTGGAAATATTTTTTTGCTCAATTTTTCAAACTCTGCCAAAACTGATTTCTTTTCTTGACTACCAGTAAAACTATAATTTATTATTTCTATTTCATTTTCATCTTTTTCTTTTTCTTCAATCAACGGACAAATTACAAAGACTTGTCTTCCTTGCTTCACTTGTTCGCGAATAAAATCATAAGCTTTTTGTCTGTTACTATCTTCAACTAATCTTGTCTTAATTACTTTTCTGTCTTTTGGCATTTGCTTGATAATAGACAAATCCAAATCTCCATACATAGTAAGAGCAAAAGAACGTGGAATCGGCGTCGCGGTCATAGACAAGAAGTGAGGTGTGGTTTTCTTGTTGCCACTTTTTTCTTTGATTGTTTTTCTCTGCTCAACACCAAATCTATGTTGTTCATCGACAATGACTAATGCTAAATCTTTGAACTTTATTTTGTCAGACAATAAAGCATGTGTACCAATGATAACATTCATTTCACCTAATTCTATTTTCTCTGATATTTCTTTCAAAGACAAACTATGTTTTTCAACATTATCTCCACCCATCTCTATTTTATCTCTATTTATCTCTTTATCTTTATTTACAAATCTCATCGATCTAGTTAAAAGACAAACTCCAATATCATGCTCACTAAAAAGTGAAGTAAATGATTCAAAATGTTGCTTTGCCAAAACTTCTGTCGGCGCCATAATAGCTACTTGATAATTATTGACTACCGTGTTCAAAGCTACCATCGCGGCTACGATTGTTTTTCCAGAGCCAACATCACCTTCTAGCAATCTATTCATTGGCGTGTTTTTTTCTAAATCTTGTATAATTTCCCAACTAGCAACTTTTTGATCACGAGTAAGTTCAAAAGGCAAAGAAGCTACAAAATCTTTGATAGTCTGTTCACTAAATTTTATTTTTGAAGCTTTGGAAACTTTGATAGCCTGACGCAACATCTCAGCACGCAATTGCAAAATAAATAACTCATCAAACTTGAGACGTTTTTGTGCAAATTTTATCTCATCTAAATTTTCAGGAAAATGTATAGCTCGGATAGCTTCATTTAGTCCCATCACATCAGCCACGTCACGCACATCTTCTGGTACCCAATCCACTATATCTTCAATATAGTGAATAGCCTGACTCATAATAAAACGCAATTGTTTTTGAGTAATTCCTGCTGTCAACGGATACATCGGCACAATCCTAGCCGTATTATTTGTACCCACATTCCTCATTCCTCCTTCCTCATTCCTCACTCTATCATAACTCGGGCTAACCATTTGTAAACCAAACATATCTGACTTCACTTTACCAGAAAAATATAATTCATCACCCACATGCAAAGTTTTACTAATAAAAGGCTGACCAAACCAGACAATTCGCAATCTTTCTTTACCATCAAAAACCAAAGCTTCTGTGATAAGTTTCCTACTTCTATGACTTCTTTTGGTATTTATCAATTCTATTTTAGCTTTGATAGTTACTTCTTGTCCTGTTTGCAAATTACTAATATCCAAAATTTCACTATAATCTTCATAACGAAACGGAAAATAAAACAACAAATCTTCAATAGTTTCAATGCCAAGATAAGACAATCTTTTTTCAAGAGTCTTCCCTATTTTGTTTAGTTTGTTTACCTTAGTTTTTAGACCATTCATATTTATAGTTCCTAGTTCAGAGTTCTTAGTTCAAAGTTGTTATTTCTCATTTTCTATTTGTTAGTCCCCAAATATATTGTATCAAAAAACTCCCTCTTTGGGGAGTGTGCTTTGTGCTCTCGCTAAGAATCGAACTTAGATTATCAGTTCCGCAAACTGATGTCCTATCCATTGAACGACGGGAGCCTTTCTAAAATTATGGAAGGATTATAATACAAAATTGTGATTTTGTCAATAAAAAACAGCTAAATCTAAAAAATTCGCCATCTTCTAGATATCATATCTGTAATAGGTTCTTCTTCCTTTTCTAGGTTTTCATCAATAAAAGAACGCAAAGTCATACGAATTTCATTTGGATCCATATCCATCAGAGGTATACGCAAAATAGGGCTAAAAGAAGACAAACTTTCTATATACAAATTTTTTACAACTTCTTGTGGATTGTAAATAATATAAAAATCTTTCAATTCAGAATAAACATAAAATCTATCATTGACGATTACTCCCAAATCAGTAATACGAAAAGGAATAATAATAGGATCTTGTTGTGATTGCAAAAAAATAATAACAGCAAACAAAACCAAAACCAAAGAAAACAAAAAACTCGCACTAAGTAAAGAATATATCAAAAAAATACCTCCCAAAACACCCATAAAAATATACCAGAATTTACTTCTTGTATATTTTTCATATTCCGCAATACTCCACTCGTGTAATATTTCACCAATGTTTGGATTTTCTTCTAATTTTTTTGGCATACTTTTTTATATAAAGTTATATACATATAATAGCATATTTATTTTTTTTAGTCTATATATATTTTTAAAAAAAATCTAAAATCCTAAATCAAAAATCTAAATTATAATCAACTACCCCGCAGTCCCGACAAACTCAGGATTAAAATAATTTACTTATGATTTTAGATTCACAATAAAAAAACCTCCCAATAAAGAGAGGTCTTTTAAAATTTGAAATAACTATTAGATATCTAGGTTGTCGATAGCACTAGTATCAATATCATCATGACTATTACTACTACTTGTTGATGATGATTCAGGTCTACGGTGTTGTGAACCTTCTGGTTCGTTAATTTTTAAGTTTACAAGGGCATTGTTCTTAGCGCCAACAACTTTCAATAAAGTGCGGATAGCACGAACAGTGTTTCCACGTCTACCAATGACATAACCAATGTCAGTTGGATTAAGATCCAAAGTGATAAGAACACCACGTTCATCTACTGTACGGGTAACTTTTACTTCTTCTGGATTGTTTACAATCGCCTTAACGACGAATTCGATAAATTCTTGATCTTGTACCATATCTTTTCAATATTACATAATAAATAAACTCATCCGCGGTAAACTGACTAAACAGTATAGGCTAAAAGCCTACTTATATGTCTTTTGCGGACATAAATCTACGATAATTTACAAACTTTCTCGACTAAAAGAATGCTCAAAACCGTGAAAATATTATAACACAAAAAAGTTGTAAGGTCAATATAACGACAAAAATGATTTATCCACAAACAAAAAATACAAAAGAATAAAGTTTAGCCATTTTTTGTTATTTTTAACAAAAAAACATTCAAATATTATTTCTATCTCTATTCCACAACGCCGGATTCATTTGCACGTATTTGTATATTTGATGGTATTTTTTTTCATTCCTAATGATATGATCATGAAATGACCGTTGCCAAATGAATCTTGGTAAACATTCTTGATGAATTATTTTAGATGATGTGGTTTTGAAGGCGCCAATTAATTCTGAAATCGATTTTATTTTGGTTTTTTTGTCAGGTTTATTTTGTATTAAAATGTCTGGATTGTTTCCAACATCCGTAGGGACAGGTCGCGACCTGTCCCTACCATTGCTGTCTAAATAATTTTCCTAATTTTATTCCCTTTAAATAAATCTATTTTTATTTCCTCCATATTTTTTTAATAAATAACAAATTTATTATAACACAAAAAATATCTATTCAAAATATCACAACAGACACTCTCCTCCCCCACGATAAGGGGGAGGTCGGGAGGGGGTTGCGTGGCAATAAAAAAACAAAACCCACCCCCGAAAGGGTGGGAAATGTTTAGAAAAATATCTAATTTGTTCAAATTCAATTTAATGAATCAAACTATTAGTTATTTTCTGTTGCTAAGAATTTAGCAGATGGTAATACATCTACGTATGTACCTGTAATACTTGATGTAGTTTCATCATCATCCCAAGTAATACCTGTAACTTTCATAGCAATTTGAGCACTAGCATCGACAGCTGAAGTTTTTACTGATAGATAATATACACCTGTTGTACCAATTTCTCTATCAGAATCAGCTAAACCACTTAAATCCCAACCACCAGCATCAGTAGCATCAGAAACTGTAGTTGTTGCTAATGAACTTCTTGTTGAATCTAACAATTCAACATAAGTTGTAGTAACACCAGTTTGTACTAAATCCAAAGTTATACCTTTGAAATCAACAGTACCACCGTCAGCAGTGATTGTAAGTTTAATCATTTCGTTGTCACCAATACTCAAGAAACCTTTTTGAGCAGCTTCAGCACCAGCTGTATAAGCTAATACTGGTCTAGCAGCACGTAATTCAAATACATTACTTGCACCAGCAGAAGTTGATGTGTCAACAACATCATCACCTTGTGTAGCAGAAGCTTCATAGCCAGTCATTTCAAATGTTGTTGTAACACCTGAAGCGATACCTAAGTCTGAATCAACAAGAGCAAAGTCAGCATAGACATCTACTGTTGTTTTCTTACTCAAATCAATTGTTAAACCATCAAAGTTTGCAACTCCAGAGAAGAATTGTGTAACTTCTTTGTTACCAATACGTACAGCTGTTACAGCAGCTGAATTTGACATTGTCAAATCAAGATCTGTAAGAGTGAAAGTATCATAACTAGGTTCAAATTGTAAAGAGTAAACTTTTACATTTTTTGCTTCACTCAATACGATATCAGCATCAGGATTAGCTGAAGCTAATGAATCAGTTAAACCACCAGCAGCAACAGTAACAGTTTGACCTGTTACAGCACTTGTAGTAGTAGTAATACCATCAGAAGAACCTTTAAATTCTACAGCAAGAGTAGTTGTAACAGCACCTGTAGTAGAAGAATCAAGACTTCCATATACATCCAATGTCAAAGTATTTTCTTTTGACAATAGAGTACTTACTGTGAAGTTGTTTGAAGCAGCAGGATCTTTGATAACATCTGTATCACCAGATACATGTAAATCAGAGATATTTGCTACACCATAAGCACCACCAACAGTTACAGTATATTTCTTAATTGTAACATCTTGTGATGTTGGAGCTTTAATTACGAAAGAAGCTAATTTATAATCACTAGCACCAGTTGTAATTGTTCTGTTTGCATAACTAGTATTCTTTGATACTGACAATGTTCCTGAAGAAGCTGTCATAGCTTTACCAGTAGCACTACCAGATACGTCATATGTAGTACCTGTACTATATAATGCATCACCACTTAAATCTTCAATTTTTACAGCATTACCAGAAGAAACGATAGAAAATACAAAAGCATCATTAGAATCAACAGTTTCTGCAAAATCAGCAGTAACTACTAATTTTTGTTTGCCTTTTACTTCAAATTCTTCATCACAAGTAATAGTTGCACTAGTTACGTCAACTGGACCACAAACAGTTTTGCCATCCAATTTAACTCTTAAATTTTCTAAATCTAAATCTCCAGCAGTTGTATGTAATGTACCGGCACTAGCTGTAATTGAGATAGGCAATTCTGTAACTACTACAGTTTCGTCACTAGCATCCAATTCAGCTACCAACATTACGATATCTTTTGTTTTTGGAGCGTAAGTTCCTGCTTTTGGATTATCTGAATGTTCATCAATAGACAAAGCACCACCTTTGATAGTATGAGTAACTTCATTAGAAGCATCAACATCAGTTGGTACTGTTAAGAAACCATTTTTTGTTCCTTTAGCTACTACGTCTGTTCTTTCATCTAATACAAGTTTTACTGTTTCACCGTTGCCAGAAACGACATCAGCTTTTACAGTGAAATCATAATTGATTTCATCTTGTTCAAGTAACATTGGACTACTCAAAACAAATTTTACATAGTCATTACTGCCCAATTGTACTGGACCAGCAACAACTTCATCACCATAATACAAAGTGTAATCAACAACATCAGATGTACTAGCTGTACCTTTTTGTTTCAATAAAACAGAGTACAATTTTACATCTTCAGTAGTTGAAGCATCAAAAGAGAATTCAGCTACAGTTTTGTCAGTTTCACCAACAATTAAATCTGAAGTGTTACCACTATAATCAAAAGTAATACTTGGAGCAGACACACCAGAAACTGTCATTGCATTACCACTGATTGGGAATGTAGCATTTACTTTTGCTGTAGTTTCTACTGAAGCAATTCTCAAATAACTTGAGTTACCAGAATCAGCAAGAGTACCATTCATATCAGCTACGATACTGATAGATACTGAAGAGTTTGCAGGAATAGTGATTTTGTTACTATCTGTTGAGAAATAGATTTCTACTTCATCATCAGAACCCAAAACACGTTTACTACCATGTGTTATACCGTCTACTACTACGTAAACTTTATCAAAATCATCATAACGTCCAAGACCAGCACGTTCTACAGTAAGACCTGTAAGATCTACTGCTTTGTCGCCAGCTTTTGCTACCATAGTAACGTATGTTTGTCCCAAAATATCTTTTGGAAGATTCATACTACTTGGAGTATTAGCACTTAGACTCAATGTCAAAGTACCAGCTTGATTTGGAGTTTCAGTTGATGGAGCAGTTTGCATCAAGATAGCTGATTCAGTTACAGAAGCTGTACTCATTTCTACAGAAGCAAATACTTCAGCAGAAACTGTACGAACAGCAGGAGCTGTTACTTTTGATAAAGTACCAGATACTTTATACAATTTACCTGACATAACACTATATACATCTGTAGTACCAGATTTCTTAACTAGCATACCTTCGTGAAGAGTAGCTGTTGAAATTTGTTTACTAGTTTCGATATAAGACATTAATTCTGTATCAGGCAATGTTCTTAATACTGCTGATTGATTCCAATTACTGCCGTATAGTGAGATAGCTACTTGTTCACTTAAAATATGACTAAGTTCGCCACCAGGAAGGATCGCGAAAACGCGAGCTGCTTCAGCACTTTTTACAAGCATACTACCTTCACGGAAAGTAAGCATTCTTGAAGCCAATGGGAATTGAGCTAAACAAGTTTCAGGAATTGTTACAACACCTGAGAAATCCTTGTACCAAGTATAAAATACTGATTCATTTGGGATAACTTGTCTTTTTAAATCACTACTTATTACGTATACAGATGCTTTACCAGCTACTTTTACTAAGTCGCCAGCTTCAACTGTAGGACATTCACCTTCAGCATGAGCAACTACTGGTGCAAGTGCGGCTAAACCAACACTCCATACCATAGTCATTGCTACTACTGAAAAGGTGAACAATTTTTTTCCGAATTTTAATACATCGTTCATAAATACCTTTTAAATTTATTGAAACGCGCCTCCGTATAGGTGTAAACACCACGGTGTCGTGACAATAAATCTGAATAAATAGCCACTCAACTCTGCCTTACGACAGATCGACCTTGTGGTCAAGTGGGATCTCTCAAATAGTTTGCTTTTGGCAAAACTTACTTGAGATAGAGTCTCGTCGGCCAAGACGAGTGCCCTTTTTTCCCAAAATAGATTTCTCTATCTTGGTTACTGTATGGCCCACAATTCACCAATGATGAACTTTGGCTCATACAGTATAATACTTTGAATTTTGAAATTTAGTAATTTTAAATTTTAAATTAAATGTTATTTTTTGAACTATGATATATCTTATTAAAGATACGTACTAATTCACTTGTTTCTAACCATAAACTTCTTAAATCATTTTTGTTATTTATTTTTAATTCACCTAATAACTCTATCCAATATTTCGTTTCATTTATTTCTTTTCTCACTATAGCTATCTTATTTATAAAATCTTTTTTAGAACTAGCACTATTTGCTTCTCTATAATTCGCTCCAACACTTGTCGCTGATCTTATTAACTGTGATATAATAGCTCTATTCAAATTTGTTATTTCAATACCTTTTAGATAATTTAAGATTGATTTACTAAAATCAAATGTTCTCTTTTCTAAATTGTATTCCATACCCTCCAAAAATTTAAAATTTAAAATTACTAAATTTAAAATTTTTCTACACTACTACTAGTAGTCGTAACAACACTTGATGTGTTACTATTTACTACAGGTAATATAATAGGTATCACCGGTGTAGTAGTCAATATTTGTTCTTTCGTTGTTACTACTTCTTTACTCACAGTATCTACAGAAGTCTTTAGTTCAATAGTTTTTTTCACGGCTTCTAGAATATTTGTTTCTACCAAATTTGTTACTGTTGTTTTTTCACTTTCTACTGCTTTGGACATCTCAGCTACTTTGCTAGTCAATTCTGTAGTTTTTATTTGTGCATCTTGGACTGGTGTTGTTGTTTTCAATTCCACACTACTTGTTGTTGTATTTGTAGTAGTCACACTGACATCTTCTTTTATAAGAGTACTTGTAGTATTCAAAGCTTGTGATTCACTTGTCGCTACATTATTGTTAGCACTAGCAGACAATCCTACCAAATCTTCTTTCGCTTTTTCTGTATCTTTTTTTATTTCTTCTACAGCAGTAGCTAGATGATCTTTGATAATGATTTTTTCTTCTTCAGAAACAGCTGTCTTAGATTCTACTTTCTTTTCCAAAACTCTTTCTACCATCTGCAAACTAGTTTGTGAGACATCTACTGCTTTGGCAGACAATTCTTTGGAAAGACTTGCATCTACGACATTTTGTGAAGCTACTTCTTTTAGTGTACTAGATATTTCTTGAGTTTTTAGAGCTACATCTTTTACCAAATCTGATATTTTTATGACATCACTGTCTTTTAGTTCTTCTTTGGCAGTATCCAATTTTTGTTGCAATTCATCTGAAGCTTGTCTAATAATTTTAGTTTTTACATTTATATTTGCATCACTGTCAGCTACTTCTTTTAGTACTTGAGCTCTCTTTGATGCAAACTCCAAATTCAAACTAGCTTTATTTTCTTTTGATGTAACTACCAGCTGACCTTGTTCTACGACATTACTTATAGCTTTTTTGGTGGACCACATGATATCTCCAGGTTCAGCATAAGCACTTGCTATCCAACCACCAGAAGTGATGATAAGTGCTAATACCGTAGTGAAAACTGGTTTCAAAGTTCTTCCAATATTCTTTGGTAAAAGCATTTGATAAACATGAGCAATGTTTTTTAATTTTTCTGTCAAAATGTTTTCATTTTCATTGTGAATTGTTTCTACCGTAGTTTTGGCAATTTGACTCATCAACATTTTTTTATTTTCCAAAACCCAAGAAGGACGTGCTGTTAACACTTCCGTATTTTTCAAGTTCTTCAATTGTTCTTTCATTCTTTTCATAAAAATAAATAGAATTTTGAATTTAGTCCCGACTAGTCGGGATAAAATTTTATTTACCTCTCCAACATCTTCTTCAATATTTTCAACGCTCTATACAAAGTAACTCTGACATTAGTAGTATTCTTTTGCAAAATATCTGATATTTCACTTGTACTCATTTCTTCTACATATTTGAGTAAAATAATTTCTTGATATTCACGTTTCATTTTTTGCAAAGCTTTTGCCACTCTTTCTATTTCTTGTTTATCACCCAAATTTTTCAAAATCTTCGTCTCAGCAAAAATATCGCCAACTTCTTCTATAGATATTTCCAAATTGTGATTCTTACGATAATAATCTATCAAAGTGTTACGAGCTATTCTATAGATAAGTCCACTAAAACTATTTATCACAGCTTCTCTATTGTCTATCAAATAGTTCCAAACTTTTAGAAAGACTTCACTTGTAATATCCTCAGCTTCTTCTCTATTACCTAATTTCATATATACAAAACGATAAATTTTTTGTATATAAAGATCATAAAGAGTAGCGAAGCTGTCAGTATCTCCCATTTGTTGGATTTTGTGAACAAGGAATTTTTCCTTATATTCAGCCTTCATATATAGAAGTCGTAAAAAATAAAAAAGTGTTACAGTTACCAAACCAAAACAATAGTTTATCTACCTATAACACGAAAAAATAGCTCAAGTGAGCTGAAATTATTTAAATTTTGAAATGCTTTTATCATAAATAGCGTAAGTGACTATAACACATAATACGCAAAAAGGCAATAATCTGTGTACAAAATGTAGTCAAACATAACATAGTTATAAAATTATAATGTTATAAAGTTTGTAAAGTCTACAATATTTAAAATTGTAGATAAATTAGCCAAATTATCTAACATAATTATTTAAAACAAATATTATAAAAAACCTATTTTTTGGCTAAAATAACAATTAAAATGAACAAATTCGCACTTACAACATTACAACGTTATAACATTATAACTTTATAACTTTACAAACTTTATAAACTCTTTGTATATAATAGTGTAAACAAATATCCACTTAAAATCAAAAACAGTCTTGACAAAACCGCAAAAATTTGATAATATTAGTCTATACAAACATAAATATGCCTGAAACAAACAATAAACAAGCCAAAGAAATCATTCGCGTTTCTATTTCAGAAGCTGCCAGACTCTTTGGTGTTAATCCACAGACCATTAGAAGAGCTATCAAAAGTCAAGAAATCACTTATGTAGTAGTAGCAGGCAGATACAAAATAAATTTTGAAAGTCTAGTCCGTTGGTCCCAAAAAAAAGTTACTGTCAAAAATAAAGCTGAAAAATACGGCATAGGCCAATATGTGGATAAATGGAAAATAAAAAACACTCTTTACTCCCCTAGTCCAAAAAGCATCCAAAAAGAAGAACTAGATGAAGAAAACAACAACTCATCAAAATTATAAACTCCAGCCAAAAAAGCTGGATTTTTGTTGACAAAACAATAACTAAAAAGTAACTGACAAAGTTTCTTTAATTACTTTTAGTTACCTAAAGTTACTGATAAGTTAAACTATAAAGCATAACAAGACAATAACTAAAAGTAACTGGTCTAAACTTTGTCAGTTACTTTTAATTACAGTTATTGTTAGTTATTGCTAGTTATTGTATAATAAACTAAATAAAAAAGATAAAAAAATAATTATGAAATTTGTAGAAACCTATCTAAAAAAACACCATTTATTCAGAACTCCTCACAAATGGTTTTTGGCTTTTTTATCATCCCCTATTCACTTAGCCGAATTACACTACAAAAAAAGATACCACTTACAATTTGCCCATGCTCGCAAATTATTTATTTTTGATATGTTATTATTTTTTGGTGTTTTTATTATTTTATCAGCTGGCATTTTTTGGAAACTATATGATCCAACAGTGACTGACTTAGTTTATCTTTCTATTGAAAAAGAACCTCATCGTGTTTTGAGTGGTGAAGATTTCAATTTTGAAGTTGTGTACAAAAATGAAAGTGAAGTAAAACTAGTTTCACCAAAATTAATTTTACAATTACCAGATGGCTTTGTCTTACAAAAAACTGAACCAGAAAATAATTTTGATAAAAATAAAAATACTTTTTATCTTTCAGACTTAGCCAAAAATGACGCAGGAAAAGTCAGTATTTTTGGTCGCATTTATGAAACACCTCACTTAGAAACACAAATTATAGCTTCTCTTGAATACCAACAAGAAGGTAAAAAACATTTAGAAAAAGCTAGCACACCTTTTATCGCAATTCTACGTGGATCAGTACTAAAAAGTTTTTTCAATATTGCAGACAAAGCATTGTCACACTCTAGCTTAGCTTTTGATTTAACTATAAAAAATGATGGAGATACACCAATAGAAAAAATAAAAATACCTTTGCCAAATATCTCAGGTATCACACTCCTAAATGAAAAAATAACAAAAGGAAAAATAGCCAACAACATTTGGGAAATAGACAATCTGCTAGCAAAAGAAGAAAGTATTTTGACAGCTTACTTCAATTTTAATATCAAAAACAAAAATTCACAAATAGCTCTAGAAATTGTGCCAAAAGTCATTATCAACGAAAAAGAAATAGCTCAAGAAAAAATCCAAAAAAATATTCAAATTTTTTATCCAAACTTGACGATTAATAGTAATTTTGAAAATGATCTTACTCAAGTTTTACCAGGTGAAAATATAAATTTGTATTTGAATTTACAAAATACTGGCGACGTAGATTTGAAAAATCTAAAAATAACTTTGCCCGTAGACACTAATATCATTGATAAAAATAAATTTGTAACTTTGAACAAATTAACTATTGAAAAAAATAATATCTACTTAGATTATGAAAATAATCCTAACTTAAAAAAATTAGATAAAAATAAAAACATAGAATTAAAATTGATTTTGCCAATACTAGAATATCCAAAAGGCAACACTGATTTATTGTTGGGATTGAATCCTCAAATAGAAGCTCAACTAAATGATATAAACAATGTTTACAAAACAGATTTTGAAACCAACAAAATAAAAATTGGTACCAATATTTTCACAACTGCTGAAATTCGTTACTTCACCAAAGAAGGTGACCAATTGGGCAGAGGTCCACTACCTATCAAAATTGGCGAAGAAACAAAATACTGGGCACTCATTGAAATCCAAAATACAACTAGTCGTATCAGCAATATAAATTTCAAAGCTACTTTACCTAGTTATGTAAAATGGACAGGAAAAAGTAGTGTCAGTATTGGACGTGATCTTAGTTTTGATCCAATTACTAGAAATATTTCTTGGAGCAGTGAAAGACTTGCCGCCAATAGCAATGCTGGAATTTATTTTGAACTTAGTGTCACACCTGATGCTACTATGATAGAAAACAATTTGATAATGTTGAAAAATATCAATATCACAGGTTTGGACAGTTTTTTGAATGTTTATCTAAACAAAAATTTAGCAAATCTAGATAATTCTCTAAAAACTGATACTATTGGCAAAAACAAAATGACAAGTGACGAAATAAGTGAATAAAACTCTTAAAAAATATATATAATCTAAATAGTTTTTACTAATTGCCAAAACCACTATTTTAGTATATAATAATCAGCGGTCAAAACGCTATGAATCATATCAATTTTTTACACAAAAATAATCCCGAAGAAAAAACCAAAATAAACACAAAAAAGTGGTTATTTTTATTATTATTATTTTTTTTCTTAGGTTCAGGTATTTCTTTGGCTTACAATACTATTATCAAAAATAATGACAAAAATGACTTGATATATTCTGAAAACGCCTTAGAACCAAAAAAACCCGAAGGTCTCTTCAAAAAGCTATCTTATCTTATTTTCAACAAAGAAGTAGCGTTGGAGGGTTCAAAAAATGACAGAATAAACGTCTTATTACTAGGTATGGGAGGTTTGGGTCACGATGGTCCATACTTGACAGATACCATAATGATTGCTAGTCTAAAACCTTCTACCAATGAAGTAGCTCTTATTTCTATTCCTCGTGATTTGGGTGTCTATACTGCCAATTACGGTTTACGAAAAATTAATAGTCTAAATTCATTTGGAGAAGTAAAACAAGCCAACATGGGCGGTGCCTATGCCACGGAAATAATTTCCAAAACATTTGGCTTGGATATACAATATTATTTACGTGTAGATTTTAATGCTTTTGAAAAAATAATAGACGAAGTAGGTGGTGTAAAAATTAATGTAGAAAGATCTTTTACTGATTACATGTACCCTACCCCAAATTATCTTTATCAAACTCTTGTTTTTGAAAAAGGTATCCAAACCTTAAATGGTGAAACAGCTTTAAAATTTGTACGTTCTAGACATGGCAACAATGGAGAAGGATCAGATTTTGCTAGAGCCGAAAGACAACAAAAAGTAATAATGGCTCTCAAAGAAAAAATCTTATCATTTGGAGTATTGGCAAATCCAGTAAAAATAAAAAATATTATTGATACTCTGGAATCACACATTACTACCAATATGACTTTTGAAGAAATGGTAAGTTTTGGCAGTGTAGCCAAAGAATTACAATCACAAAATATCAAGAATCTAGTAATAGACAATGGTATCAATGGTTATCTAGTAAATTATACAGATCCAAAAACAGGTGCTTTTATGCTCGCACCAAACACTGGAAATTTTTTGAAGATATCTGATGCTATCCAAAATATTTTTGAAAATGATAGTACCACTGCAAATAATAATATTAACGGAAATGATACAGAAACTCCTATTCAAGAAGCCCCAAAATTAGATTATGCTGAAGTTGAAATTCAAAATGGTACTTGGCAAGCTGGTTTAGCCACAAGATTAAAAGAAAAATTAGTTAATGAAGATTTTTTTGTAAATGAAATTGGTAATATTGAAGTAGAATTAAAACCTTTTAGAGAAAGTGGCATTTATGCTATTACTTCTTCTACCAAAGAAAAAAATTTGGAAAATGTTTTGAAAGGACTAAACAATGAATTGAAAATACCTATCAAACAAAATTTACCAACAAGTATCACGACACTTAGCAGTTCCACAGATATTTTGGTAATTTTGGGAGATAATTTTGTAGAATAAAATTTTTTAAATAAATCAAATAAATTATATGTTTGAAAAGAAGATAATGAAGAACAATTTACCAACGATAGCTTTGATAGGAAGAGCCAATGTAGGCAAATCTACTTTTTTTAATACCTTAATAGAAGAACACAAAGCTCTAGTTTCTAATATTGCTGGCACCACTAGAAACAACAACGAAGGTATCATGGTATGGCGTGGTAAAGAAATAAACGTCATTGATACAGGTGGCGTTGATAATGATGAAAACGAATTTTTTGCTGATGAAATTTTGGATCAAGCACACAGAGCTCTTGAAAAAGCTGATATCATTGTTATGATAGTAGATGCCAAATCTCCCCTACTTCCACAAGAACGTGACTTAGCAAAAAAAATGAAACAAGATTATAAAGACAAAAAAATATTTTTGCTAGCCAACAAATCTGACAGTAAAAGAGACAGAACTAATTTTGACCAAAGTTATTACAAACTAGGTTTTGGTGAACCTATTCTTATTTCAGCTGTAAATGGACATGGCGTCGGAGATTTTTTGGATATTCTTTACAAAGAATTTGGCAAATTATCTAGCAGACCAAAAAAGATGAAAGAAGAAGTAAGTAGTATCAAAGTAAGTCTTATTGGCAAACCAAATGTTGGCAAATCTTCTATCTTCAACAAAATTATTGGCGAAGAAAAAGTAATCGTCAGTGATATTGCTCATACAACACGCGAACCTTTTGATACAGTGATTGAATATGAAGATGATGAAAACAAAAAAACCAAAATTACTTTTATAGATACTGCTGGTATTCGTCGCAAAGCCAAAGTTGATGGCTTTCTAGAAAGACAAGGTATTCAAAAGAGTCTTGAAACTATTGCTAATAGTGATATAATTTTATTAGTAATAGATGGTAGTGAAACTATCTCTTCACAAGATATGCAATTAGGTGGTCTTATTGAACGCAAAAGTAAAAGTGTCATTATCATAGTAAACAAATGGGATTTAGCAGAAGACAACAGTGATGAAGCTAGAAATGATGTCAAAAAAATGGTTTACAGTCATTTTCCTCATTTAGATTTTTCACCAATACTTTTTATTAGTGGCAAAACTGGTTATAGAACACAACAAATTTTTCCAGCCATCATAAAAGTAATTGAAGCTAGAAAAACAATTATTACTGAAAATGCTTTGGACAAATTTATAGACAAAATTATCAAAACACACAAACCATCTCGTGGCAAAGGAACTAGACAACCAAAAGTTTTGGGACTAAAACAAATCAATGCCGATCCTCCTATATTTACTCTTTTTATCAAATACAAAACTTCTTTGCACCGCTCTTATATCAACTATATTGAAAATAAATTGCGTGAAAAATTCAACTTTTTTGGAACACCGATTGTGATCAAAATGGCTAAAATGAAGATTACCAAGTAAAATTTTAAATTTAATCCCGATTTAAATCAGGACAAAGTTTCTAAATTAATAAGTAACACTTATTTATGAAGCTTATCGTTGGACTGGGTAACCCAGGAAAAAAATACGAGAAAACTCGTCACAATGTTGGTTTCATGGTCTTAGACGAATTACACAAAAATTTGTTATCTTTTGGTATTACACCTTGGGAATTAAGCAAAAAATTCAATGCTCTAGTCTGTGGTTGTAGTCTAAAAGGAGACAAAATAATTTTGGCAAAACCTCTAACTTTTATGAATAGTTCGGGTGAGGCTGTCCAAAACATAGGACATTTTTACAAACTAAATCAAAAAGACATTCTAGTAGTACACGATGACAAAGATATTTTGTTAGGTGAAATAAAAATACAAGAAAATCGTGGTCCTGCTGGTCACAATGGTATCAAATCAATTATAGAACATATTGGCACCCAAGATTTTTCTCGCGTACGCATTGGTATTGCTAGCGACAATAAAAACAAAATGAAAGACATCCCAAAATTTGTTTTGAATAAATTTGGTTTTTTAGAAAAGAAAAAATTACAAGCAAGTATTAGTGAAGCGATTGAGAAAATAATGGAGATTATAAGCTAGTAAGCAAGGTAAGCAGAATAGGCAGGATAAGTATTTTGTTATCTCAATTTTATATCTATTTTATCTCAATTTATTTTAAAACAATCCGCAAACCAGTATTCCACCCAAGGCGGACAAGTATCAGTATATCAGTATTTTCACATGCAAAAAGAAATCCTCCTCGCCCACTTTCCAAAAATCACAGTCAAACGCTACCAGCAACTACTGGCAGCTTTTTCATCTCTAGAAGAAGTTTGGCAAGCAGAATTTGATGAATTAACAAAAACAGGTCTTGATGAAAAAATTATTCATGAATTTTTGACTTGGCGAGAAAAATTAGACGAAGAAAAAATATACAAAATATTGGAACAAGAAAAAATTCAATGTCTTACTCTCAATGACAAAAATTATCCGACATTACTCAAAGAAATTTATGATCCCCCATTTTGTCTTTTTGTACGTGGTAATTTACAAAAAGATGATTTCAATTTGGCTGTTGTTGGTACCAGAAAATATACTACTTATGGCAAACAAGTTACTGAAAATTTGGTAACAGACTTAGTACATCAAGGTGTGACTATTACTAGTGGATTGGCTTTTGGGATAGATATCATTGCTCATCAGACAACACTAAAAAATAATGGCAAAACTATTGCTGTCTTGGGCTCTGGTATAAACAAAAGACACATTTATCCACACGAACACCAAAATATTGCCGAAGAAATAATTTCCAAATCTGGAGCTGTTATTTCTGAATATCCACCAGGAACTTTGCCAAACAAATATACTTTTCCACGTCGCAATCGTATCATTGCTGGTATTTCTTCTGGTACTCTGGTCATAGAAGCTGCTGAAAAATCTGGAGCTCTCATCACGGCTGAATGTGCGCTAGAAGCTGGACGAGAAGTCTTCGCTGTTCCTCAAAATATTACTTCAAATACCTCTATTGGACCAAATCAACTGATCAAAAATGGTGCTAAACTAATCACTAGTAGCCAAGACATTATTGAAGCCTTAGACTTGCAAGATATTCAAGTTTATGTTAAAAATAAGCAAATATTAGCAGATTCGCCCGAAGAAGAAGTTATTTTGGCTATACTTAGCCAAGAACCTCGTCATATTGACGATATTACCAAAAATAGTGGCTTATCTAGTACCCAAATTAGTGCCAACTTGACAATTATGGAAATGAAGGGTAAAGTGCGAAATCTTGGGAATATGATGTACGTGACAAGAAGTTGAAAGTTTGTAAAGTTATAATGTTATAAAGTTGTAATGTTATAAAATTTGTAAAGTAATTTGTTTTAATCCCGACTAAGTCGGGACCTAAATTAAAAATTTTCAAAATATGAATTTTGAAAGCGCCTACAACTATATCCTCTCCCTCTCCAACATGCCACGCATGGAATATATGAAAGAGGGCAACATGTGCGATTGGTACTTGAAACGTCTCCAATTCTTTTTGGATTTGCTAGGTAATCCGGAGCAAAAAATCAAACACTATATTCACGTGACAGGCACCAGTGGCAAAGGTTCGACTGTTTCTTTTTTACACAATATCTTGCAAGCTAGTGGCAAGCGTGTTGCGTCGACTTACTCCCCTCACCCAACTATCATTACCGAGCGTTGGAAAGTCGGTAATAGATTCATGACAAAAAAAGAATTTGTGGAGATTGTCGAATACTTGAAACCAAAGCTCGATGAATATTTAGCCAAAACTCCTTACGACATGCTTTCATTTTTTGAACTGACAGAAGTCATTGGTTTTATATTTTTTGCTAAGAAAAAAGTGGAATGGCTAGTGCTTGAAGTTGCTTGTGGTGGACGCTATGATTCTAGCAATATCATTCCTTACAAAGATGTCGCGGTGATAACAAATATTGGACTAGACCATGTCGGTATTATTGGCAACAATAAAGAAGAAATAGCTTACGAAAAAGCTGGCATTATCAAACAAAATTGTACTGCTTTCACTACAGAACAAGACAAAAAAATCTTGAAGGTTATTGATACCGAAGCCAAATTACAAAAAGTTGTTTTGCAAAAATTGAAAATAAATGATTATAAATTGATAAAAGAAAATCTAAATAAAATTATTTTTTCTTATCAAAACGAACAATACGAAATACAAGCACTTGGCGAACACCAAATAAAAAATGCAATTCTAGTTATCAATGTTGCTAAATTTTTGAAATTGAAAATTCAAGATATTCAAAAAGGTCTTAGTCAAACTTTGCAACCTTTGCGCTTTGAGATTGTGAGAGAAAAACCATATATTATTCTTGATGGCGCGCACAACGAAGACAAAATGAAAAGCACAGTCGCAGCAATGAAAAAAATACAAATAAATAAATTGTATATTATCGCCGGTTTTAGTGGCGACAAAAAAGTAAACAACATGATAAAAAGTCTAAGTACTTTGAATCCAACATTTGTTTGTGCTACCAAAAATACTAGTAACCATTTCCGCAAAGTAGCTGACCCAAAAATCATTGCTCAAGAATTTGCCAAAAACAAAAATACTAAAACAAAAATTTTCCTTGACCCAGCTGACGCACTAGAATTTGTGATGAAAAAATTAAAGAAAAACGACGCGTTACTGATTACTGGATCAATTTTCCTAAGTGGTGAATTGCGCAAAAACTTTTATAAAATATAAATAATGTGTTATCATATATAAATAATTTAGAAATTTAGTAATTTTAAATTTTAAAACAATTTTGAATGCTCTAATTTTAAAAAGTAATTTAAAATTAATTCATTTAAAAATTTAAAATTGTTTTAAAATTCGAAATTTAAAATTCCAAAATTTCTCTAATAAACGTCTTATGAAGTTAGTCATAGTAGAGTCCCCTACCAAAGCTAAAACTATTTCCAAATTTTTGGGTGCAGCTTACAAAGTTGAATCTTCTTATGGTCACACTCGTGATTTACCAAAAAGTAAAATGGGTATAGACATTGCTGGAGGAACTTTTGAACCCACCTATGAAGTCCCAAAAGACAAAACACCACAAGTAAACAAACTAAAAAAATTAGCCAAAGAAGCTACTGAAGTCATATTCGCATCCGATGAGGACCGCGAAGGAGAAGCTATTTCTTGGCACTTGGCCGAACTTTTCAAAATTGATCCCAAAAAAGCTAAGCGTATTGTTTTTCACGAAATCACCAAAAGTGCTATCGAAGAAGCTATCGCCAATCCTCGTCACATTGATTTGAAATTGGTCGACGCCCAGCAAGCTCGCCGTATTTTGGATAGAATCGTCGGTTACGAGCTCTCCCCTTTCTTGTGGAAAAAAGTCGCCCGCGGTTTATCTGCTGGTCGTGTGCAATCTGTTGCCGTCAGATTAGTCGTAGAGCGTGAAGAAGAACGCAAAGCTTTTGTCTCACAAGAATATTGGTCAATCGATGCTCTGTTCAACAAAGTGGCAGATTTCAGTGGCAAACTTCACAGTATTGCTGACAAAAAAATCGACAAACTAGGTTTGAAAACCAAAGAAGAAGTCGACCAAATTTTGGCAAACTTGGATAGTGCGCAGTATAAAATAAAAGACATCGTCAAAAAAGAAACCAAACGCACTCCTCCACCTCCATTCACGACATCTACTTTACAACAACAAGCTAGTTACAAATTGGGCTATTCTGCCAAACAAACCATGCGTCTTGCACAACAACTTTATGAAGGAATAAAAATTGGTACTGAAGGCCAAGTCGGTCTGATTACTTATATGCGTACTGATGCCTTGAATTTGTCTGAAAAATTCTTGACTGAAAGTAAAGATTTTGTTGCCAAAAAATATGGCGAAAAATTTGCTTTGTCCAAACCACGCTTCTATGCCAACAAAAGTAAAAATGCCCAAGAAGCCCATGAAGCTATCCGCCCAACTGATGTTAGCAAAAATCCTGAATCTATCAGTGCTTATTTAGACCCTCAACAATTGAAACTTTATAGTCTTATTTGGAAAAGAGCCGTAGCCACCCAAATGGCCGTAGCCAATCTAAACAAAGAAAACATAGATATAGAAGCCAAAGAGTACCTATTTCGCGCTACCGGACAATCTGTGGTCTTCCCAGGCTGGTTACAACTCTATCCTGAGCAAATGAAAGACGAAATGTTGCCAGAAATGAAAATTGATGAATTGGTAGATTGCAAAGAATTGAAACCAGAACAACATTTCACCGAACCAAAACCTCGCTACTCTGACGCCACGCTCGTCAAAGCCATGGAAGAATACGGCATCGGCCGTCCATCTACTTATGCCCCAACTATTTCAACAATTGAAAGTCGTGGCTATGTCGAACGTGACGAAAATAAAAGATTGAAACCACTCGACATCGCCTTTGTCGTCAACAGTCTACTTGTCGAACATTTTCCAGACGTTGTTGATTACAAATTCACAGCCACCATGGAAGAAAATCTCGATGAAATTGCTCACGGTACTAAAGATTGGCAACCAATCATCGCCACTTTCTATTTCCCTTTCCACGAAAATTTAGTTTCCAAAAGTGACAATCTTACCAAAGAAGAAACAGTTTCCATGCGTGAATTGGGTATTGATCCAAAATCAAAAAAACCAATTTACGGACGCATCGGACGCTTCGGACCTTTTGTTCAAAAAGGTAGCAAAGATGACGAAGAAAAACCAACTTTCGCCAAACTAAAACCAGGTCAGACTATCGACGAACTGACACTAGCAGACGCACTTGAACTGTTCAAATTACCAAGAAGTCTAGGCAAAGACAAAACTGGTGAAGAAATACTAGCCAGTGTCGGACGCTTCGGACCTTATGTCAAAGTTGGTGCCAAATTTTATTCTACCAAAGACAAAGACCCTTACACTATCACTCTAAAAGAAGCTCTAGAAGTAATCAGAGAAAAAGATCAAGCCGATGCCAACAAGACAATAAAGCTTTTTGCAGGCAGTACTATCCAAGTCCTCAATGGACGCTATGGACCATACATCACAGATACTGAGAAAAAGATAAATGCCAAAATTCCCAAAGACATTGAACCAAAAAATCTTACTCTAGAAGAATGTGAGAAACTTATCACCGAAGCTCCTAGTAAAAAACGTAGCGCTTGGGCGAAAAAGAAGAGTGAATAATTTAGAAAACCGTCAAAATTTTGTTTGACGGTTTTTTTGTGAGTGGTATACTGAAATATACATTATATTAAAATATAGAGATAATATAAAGAGTATTTCTAATTATATATAAGAAATACTCAAGTAAAAAAAATATGAAAATAAAGAAAATTCAACTTAAAGAATTTAAACGGTTTGATGACTTGACTATTGACTTAGGGGATAGCCCAAAGAAAATAGTAGCAATCGTTGGACCAAATGGTTGCGGAAAAAGCTCAGTTTTTGATGCATTAGAAGATAAACTAAGAGATTTTAGACATCTTGGAGATGAAGGTCATTCTTTTTACTCAAAAGCCCTATATTATCAAGATGAGGAAAAACAAAAATCCATATATAACAAAGCAGAAGCAGTAAAAATTACACTTGAAGATGGGGTCATAAATCGAAAAAGTTTTTACATAAGGACTGCCTATAGATTTACTTCGAAATTTAATGTAACTCATCTTGAAGCACAGCCTGAAATTCTCGCTCTTAGGGACGAGCCAATTAGTTCTATAGCAATTGATACAAGACTCGAATCAAATTACAAAAGGCTATTAGGTAAAGCATATACTGAATTCTTTGATGGAGCAAAAACAGGAGATGAGGTAAGAGAAGCATTAATTGGAAAAGTAAATCAAATACTTAACCAAATTTTGGATATCGAAATTTCAGAATTAGGGAATATCCTTGAAAAGAAAGGCCAACTATATTTTAAGAAAGGGAATGTCGAAAATTTCCCTTATTCAAATTTATCTTCCGGTGAAAAAGAAGTCGTAGATATTATTTTGGATTTAATTATTAAAACTGAGGAATACAATGAAACAGTTTTCTGCATTGATGAGCCTGAACTTCATTTAAATACTTCTATTCAAAGAAAGCTTCTACTAGAAATAGAAAAACTAATTCCAGATAATTGCCAGCTTTGGGTGGCAACTCATAGTATTGGCTTTCTTCGTGGACTGCAAGAAGATTTAAAAGAAAAATCACAAGTCTTGGATTTTTCTGAAAAGGACTTTTTTACAGGTACCCACACCATAACTCCAATAATTCCCTCGAGAAATAATTGGCAACGAATTTTTGGCACTGTTCTCGAAGATTTGACAGGACTAATCAGTCCAAGAAAGATTATCTATTGTGAGGGAAAAGATAGACCAGGTCAAAATGGAGAAGAAAAAGGTTTTGATGCTAAGGTCTTTAATTCAATTTTCACTGTAAAATATCATGATCTTGTGTTTGTATCTAGCGGAGGAAATACAGAGCTTGACCAACGAAGCAATATTGCCATGACGATTTTAACAAAAGTTTTGAATGATATTGAAATATTGGTTCTAAAAGATAGAGATATATCGTCAGGTCGATTAAATACAGAAAAAGATAGACAAGTTTATTTATCAAATAACCCTAATAATTATCGTGTTTTGAAAAGATGGGAAATTGAAAATTACTTGTACGACAAAGAGGTTCTCAGTAAGTACTGTATTCAAAATGACTTGGAATTTAAAGAAGTAGATTATGACAATTTTGTTACGGACATAATAAATCAGAATGTTAAAGATAGCACAGGACTTATTAAGAACTTTTGCAGTATAATAACCAATGTAAACCCTGAAAACTTTAAATTTAATTTGGCTACATTGATTACTGAAGACATGAATATTTATAAAGAATTAGAGAAATGTATAATGTAAACAAGTCAGAATATAACAAAACACATAATAGATATTCCATTTTTCTTAATCATTTATCCTTGTATAATCAATAAACAATACGGAATTCAACCCACACAACAATATTGTCCAGATCTGCCTCCAAGGTATGGCGCTGGAAGAAAAAAACAAATAAATATGAAGAAAAAAATCTTACTATCCATACCGACACTATTATTATGTCTAATATCAGCCTTCATCTTTTTGATAGGCATTTATGGGAGTGGTTGGAATAGAACCTACGTATTAACTGCCTTTCTAATATCAATTGTTCTAAACTTGATTTATTATTTCTGGTTATACAAAACAAAAAAAATTACAGGCAAGATAATCTCTTTTTATATTCCTATAGCTTTTGTGTTTTTTGTTTTTTTCATATTTGCGATCATCTATAGATTCTGGATTGTAAGAGAAATTTATATCGATATGGGTCCAGATCCATTTGTACCAGAAACTAATATAACCAGTGGCATGCACGTTGGAATATGGCAAAAAGAATATTGGTTCAAATCTGCACAAGCAGATTATCGTTTACGTCATTTAAAAGAAATGCAAATTACTAGACAAGGAAGTCTTATTGGTCATATTGGTACAGACTTACAAGGTTGGACGGCAGAAGAAATAAAATATGCTTTTTATGAACCATCAAAAGTTATAAAAATTGCTGCAAATCTTGAAAAATGGATTTATCATCCTTGGACAAATCATACAGACTGGGAAATGCCAGTCTATGTACAAGATGGTTTACTACTAAAAATTGGTGACTAATAAAAATACAAAAAACACTTTTTCCAAAACTAGTGTTTTTTATTTTACATTGACGCTTTCCCTGTGAGTGCTATACTTAAATATGTAAGCAAGATTAACTCACTAACCACAGATCATATGAATAGACAAGGCTTTACAAACACATTTTTACTCATAATAACTCTAGTCGTAGTAGCTGTCCTTGCTGGATCTTTTGTGTTTTTCCAAAAACAAAAGAATTCACCACCAACTGACACCAATATAGAAATCACAACCACTACCACCAAAATACCAACTCCACCAGTCGCAGAAACTACAATCACTCTTTCAGCTGACAAAAAAAGTATCATGGAAAATGACAAAGTTTTGCTAAAAATAGATAACGAAACAATTTTCAATTGGTTCAAAACAAAAAGTCAATTGTGCGAAGGCTATAATCTAACTAGCGCTCCTGACAGAGAAAAATTTTGTACAGACCAGGCTTCTTTCAAAAGCCAAACTAGATTTTCTTCTATTGTAGTCTCTACAGACAAAACCAAAGTAGGCTTCACGATAGAAAGCGATACTCTAACCCCTGACGAAGTAGTCGGGATTTTCTTGACTTCAAACAATAAGCTAGAATTACTTAGCAACTATTATCTTGGTAATGAATTCATCAGTTTTTCACCAGAAAATAATTACTTCGTTTACAAAGGTAATTGTTGGGAAGGATTGTGCGGACTTTTTGTAAAAGATGCGACTACACTAAAAGAAAAAATAAGCTTGAACAATCCAGAATTTTTGGATATGAAAAGTGTGGATATAGATTTCATCAGATGGGTAACAGATACTAAAATAGAATACAAATTAGGCACCGAGACAAAACAAAGTTCTTTCTAATTTTTTGGGATAAAAATGAAGACTACTAACATAATCGTTAGTGGTTTTTTCTTGTTAACTATAGAAATTAAACGATTAGTTCCAATTTATATAACTCATGGGGAGTTTGAGGGGGAAACTGTTTGAGCTCCGTTGTTTGTCAATGATTACTTTGCCCTTGGCAACACAGGCGAGTTCTTTTCCCCTCAACAGTTTTTGTTACTTTTTGATGACAAAAAGTAAGGACTATTCTGTAAAAATATTCCTTCAATCTTTTTATCAATGTTATTATCTAACTAAAAATCACACTTTATTCCAAATTCCGACAAAAACTTTTAGTTAACATTTTATTATCCAATATTGCCCAAATCTCCCCTATCTTGTATAATATTGTCATATAAACAAATAAAAGAACATTATAAAATATGATTTACCAAGAACAACCAGAAGACTTTAACCCAAAATTTGAAGTAGTTAGTTGTTTTGTGGATTATGAAGGAAAAATACTTCTACTTCATAGGCAAGACCACAAACCAGAAGGAAATACTTGGGGTGTTCCTGCCGGTAAAGTAGATGAAGGAGAAAAAATCTTAGATACTATAGTAAGAGAAATCAGAGAAGAAACAGGTTTGGAAATACCATCTTCCAAAATTTCTTATTTTGGTAAAGTCTATGTAAAATTTCCTAATTATGATTTTGTTTATCATATGTTTGATACCAAATTAACTATCAAACCACAAATTACTATAAACAACACCGAACATAAAGATTATAAATGGATTTCTATATCAGAAGCTCTGGAGATGCCCTTAATACAAGACTTAGATGATTGTATAAAGTTGTTTTATAAAATATAGTAATTCATAACTTTTTTTATGATCCAATATTGTTCAAATCTCCCCTATCTTGTATAATATACTCACTAATCAATATATTATGAACAAAGAACAAAAGTATAATGAAAAATCTATTCTCACCTTAATATTGGCTTTATCTCCATATTTATTACCTTATCTGTTAAAAATATTCCATAATTCAAACATAATAACAATGATAATTTATATACTAGGCCAAATATTGGGAATCATTGGCTTAATATTAGGTATAAAAATACTTAAAGAAAATAAAAAAAATATATTTGCAATTATTTCAATTATTCTTGGTGTCTGCACAATAATTCTTTTTATATTTGCTACACTTGTTGCACTTTCCGGAAGTTATTCTTCCAATATATATTAAAATTATTAGTAATTGAACAAACATGATAAACAAACCCAAACAAGAGCTTCTCGCTCGCCTCAAAAAAATCCAAGAAAGTCTTGTCAAAACCAAAGATATAGAAATGAAAAAACTCTCTGAAATGGGAGATGAAATCGTCTCTGCTTTTGAACGCGCTATGAATGCTCTCGACGCCAAGACCAATATCTTGACCGAACTAAAAGCAAAAAAGGAACAGATGAAAAAATGGAAATTGAGCTGGATCAAAAGTTTTTTTCCCATCAATTTTCGTTATCTACTCAGTATGCCTTTTATCTACGGCATGATTATACCAGGGATTATTTTTCATTTTTGTCTTGAAATATATCATCGTGTTTCTTTTCGCTTTTACGGCATTCCTCGTGTGAGAGCTCGTGATTATTTCATTTACGACCGACATCTTCTTCCCTATCTCAACTGGTTTGAAAAAATAAATTGTTTTTACTGTAGTTATTTCAACAATCTTTTGCGCTTCGCCACTGAAGTCGCTGGACGTACCGAACGTTACTGGTGCCCTATTAAATACGCGAGACGAGTAACTAAGACTCATTCTCAATATAATAAGTTTGTTGATTATCTCGATGCTCCTCACTTCCGCGAAAAATGGGAAGAACTGCGTGACTTTTCTGATATTGTAGAGGAAGAAAAATCCTCCGCTAATAAAATTATTGAAGATGATGAAGATTGTGAAGATTGTGATTTTATTGAAAAGAAAAAATAAATAAAACATTTTAAGCCTTTTGAGCCTTTCAAGCTTTTCAGGAATTTTCAGCCTTTTAACAATATGAAACTTACTTCCAAACTATTACTTTCATTCATCTTAGTTTTTTCTTTCTTTATGACCACCCAATCCGTCTCTGCCAAAATTGCTGGCACACCAGAACCAACAAATGTAAATTATAATGAACTAGAATTTTCTGCACCACAAAATCACATGGGCTATGTTGAAGCTCGAGACAAAAATAATAATAAAGTTTGGGAAAAAGAACTTTATAAAGTAGAAATAGATCCAAATCTAGAAACCGATGTCCAATGGGTATTCATAAATAAATTGGAAATACTAGATGGAATGCTAATTGCGACTAATGATAAAAACGAAAAATATTCAGTAGATTTGACAAAAGAATTCTCAGATTCAGAACAATACAACAAACAAAATATTCTCTACCCTATTGTTATTATATCTATAATAATTTTATTTGCTCTTGCTTACTTCATTATCAAAACAAAAAAATAATACAAAAAATATGCAAGAAGAAAATTTACCACAAAAAAATAGTATTTGGAGAAATCGTATTCTTTGGACGGTTGGATTATATTTTTTAATAGGACTAATATTCTTTTTATTTGGACACTTTTTAGACTACAAAGCAGCAAATTCACCTCTTGTAATTTTTATGTGGGGTCTTTTTTTAGTTATGGCTTTTGTTATACCAATATATCTTATTCCATTGATTCCTATTTTCATACTGTACTTTTATATAATAAAAAATATAAAAGTTCTAAATAATACAAAATTTCTAATATTAACAATAATATTTTTTTCTTTGCTCTTGTTAATTATTCCTTCTTGTTCAAATAAATTAAGTAGCTTCTAATACAAAAAACACCAATCTTTATATTGGTGTTTTTTGTTTAAAATAAGCCCATATTGCCTAAATTAAAGCTTTTTGATATATTAAGAGTAACATAAAAGTTAATAATAAATATGCCTCATAGAAATCAGACAATTAATGGTCTTATAAAAATTATAGAATCTTACGACAAAAAAGCTGATTTCGAAATGATTAGACTTGTTTATGATTATGCCAAAGAAGCTCACGAAGGACAATTCCGTAAATCTGGTGAACCTTATATCACTCACCCACTTGCCGCTGCCTACATACTGGCAAACATGTCTATTGATCCTGTTATTATTATGGCGACATTACTTCATGACGTACCAGAAGATACAGATAGAACTCTTGAAGATATAGAAAAAAACTTTGGAGCCGAAATAGCTTCACTAGTCAAAGGTATTACCAAACTTGGTAAATTAAAATATCGTGGTGTCGAAAGATATATAGAAAATTTGCGCAAAATGTTTATTGCTATGGCTGAAGACGTACGTGTCATGATTATCAAGTTTGCTGATAGAATACACAATTTATCCACATTAGATTCACTTCCTCCACAAAAAAGATACCGCATAGCTTTGGAAAGTTTGGAAATTTATGCACCTATTGCTAGCCGTCTTGGTATGGATGAAATGAAAGGTCAATTAGAAGATTTGTCTTTCAAATTTATTTATCCAAAAGAATATGAACGTGTAAAAAAATTAAGAGATGAAAAACTCAAAGGCAAAGAAAAATACTTCAAACATTTGATGGATATTACTCAACAAGAATTAGAAAAATCTAATATCTCTATTATTTCTATTCACGGTAGAAACAAAAAATTATACAGTCTATACAAAAAATTATTAGACAAAGACAATGACGTTGAAAGAATTTATGACATTGTAGCTTTACGTATTGTCGTAGACAACATTGCCAAATGTTATGCTACACTTGGTATATTACACAGTATTTGGAAACCAATAAAAGGTAGAATAAAAGATTATATTGCACAACCAAAACCAAATGGATATCAATCTTTACACACTACCGTATTTGCTGAAGGTGGCAAACCCGTTGAATTTCAAATTCGTACTTTAGAAATGCATGAAGATGCTGAATATGGTATTGCTGCCCATTGGCACTATGATGAAAATGGTAGTAGAAGACCACAAAAAGAAATAAAATGGGTTCAAGAATTAGCTCAAATACAAAAAGATATTTTGAACAAATTATCAGATTTAGAAGAAATGAAAGTAGATTTTTTACAAAGTAGAATTTTTGTTTTTACACCCAAAGGTGATGTGATAGATTTGCCAGAAGGTGCTACACCTGTTGATTTTGCTTATCATATTCACTCCGACATTGGCAACAAATGTGTAGCTTCACTTGTAAATGACAAAATGGTTAGTCTAGATACTATGCTTAGAAATGGTGACATAGTGGATATAACTACAGACAAAAATCGCAAAGGACCAAGTCCTGATTGGATAAAATTTGTCAAAACTCACACTGCAAAAAATCATATCATCAATTTTACCAAACAAAAAAATATTGGCATTGCTCGTTTCTTTCATATACTACCAAAAAAATAATAAAATAAAAAACAGTCCCAATTTTATCGGGACTGTTTTTTTATTTTTGAATGAACTAAATCAACTCTGAAATCAATCTCTTCAATTCTTCCATAGAACTAAAATCTATAGTTATTTTTCCTCTTTTATTAGTATTCAAAGTAATTGTAATTTTTGAACCAAATTTTTCTTCCAACATTTTTTCTTGAGCAGAAATATTTGGATCTTTGTAATTTATATTATTATTTTTTTTCAAAGCAACTTTACTTTCTACTTCACGCACACTCATCTTCTGACCTATCATACTTTCAAACATATCCAATTGTTCATCTTCATTCTTGAGACTAAGTATAGCACGTGCTTTACCTGCGCTTATATCACCTTTGATAAGAGCTTCTTGTATCTTTTGTGGTAAATCCAAAAGTCTAATAGTGTTGGCAATTGCCGGGCGACTTTTACCAAGTTGTTCAGCTGCTTGTTCTTGAGTCAAATTGAATTCTTCTATAAGACGAGCATAAGCATAAGCTTCTTCTATTGGATTCAAATCATGTCTTTGAATATTTTCTATCAAAGCCAATTCCAATTTTTCTTGTTGTGTTGCACTACGTACCAAAGCAGGTACCGTATTTAATCCTGCTAAACCAGCAGCTCGCAAACGTCTTTCACCAGCAATCAATTCGTAACCACCTTCTTGTCTTTCTGTGACAACAAGTGGTTGCATAATACCATGTTTTTTGATGGACAAGACAAGACTTTGTAATTCTTCTTCATTGAATTCTTTTCTTGGTTGTTCGGGATTTGGAACAATGTCTGATATATTTAAATGCCAAACTCTATCATCACCACCAACGATACCTGTCTCTCTACGAATAATATTTCTTACTTTTTGTTGTTGTGGTATAAGTGAGTTGAGACCTTTTCCGAGTGCCATACTTTGTAGTTAAAAGTTTATAAAGTTTGTAAAGTTATAAAGTTACTTATTCTGCTTACTTTGCTTGTTCATTATGTTTTTCTACCAATTCTCTTGCCAGTCTTTCATAAGCTTTGGCACCTTTGCCACGAGGTTCATAATGAAAAATAGATTGACCAAAACTTGGAGCTTCTGCTAATTTTACAGTACGTGGAATTACTGAACGAAAAATATTATTTGGAAAATATTTATAAAGTTCATTCATTATTTCAGTAGAAAGTTTGGTACGTTTGTCAAACATAGTAAGTACTGCACCCAAAATACCCAGGTTAGGATGAATATGTGTTCTTACTAATTCTACTGTTTTGAGTAACTGTCCAAGACCTTCCAAAGCATAATATTCTGCTTGTACAGGAATAAGAAGCTCATCAGCTGCTACCAAGCCATTGATAGTCAAAAGACCAAGAGATGGTGGACAATCTATAATAATATAATCATAAGCATGAGAAACTTCAGCCAATAAATCACGCAATTGAAATTCTCTATTTTCTACACTTACTAGTTCAATAGACGCACCTGCTAAATTTTGGGTAGCCGGAACAACACGCAAACCTTCATGGGCTGTATTATACATTACATCATGAATTCTTTTTTGTTTTGCCAAAGCTTCATAAATACCATTTTCTATACTATCCTTACTAATACCCAGACCACTACTAGCATTACCTTGTGGATCCAAATCTACCAATAAAACAAATTTTCCCATTTCAGCCAAAAAGGCAGATAAATTGATAGCAGTAGTTGTCTTACCTACACCACCTTTTTGATTGACAACAGAGATAATTTTTGACATATTCAAAATTTAGTTTATAGACTTTATAAACAATTTACTAACTAAAATCATTATAACAAATATTGACAAATTTCACAATAATCTATATAATGTAAAAACAATAAATAAGCCCGAATGGCGGAACTGGTAGACGCGCACGACTCAAAATCGTGTTCCTTCTGGGAGTGAGAGTTCGATTCTCTCTTTGGGCACAACAATAGTTTGTAAAGTTAAAAGTTTATAAAGTAAAAAGTTACTTTATAAAAAATACTTTATAACTTTATGAAATTTTCAGACCAAGACTTGGGCTGAATGAACTTTTAAATTCAATGCCTTACTATTACGATTTGTTAATAGCTATCATGATAATTACAACTGCACTACCTGCAGTAATTTTTTTGTATAATCTTTTCAACAAAAAAAACACTTGGGAAAAAAGACACAAAAAATTAACTATATCTTTTTCTACAATTTTATTTTTAGGAACAACTATTTTGATTTGGGGTAGTTTTATTGAATCAAAATTATTGTTAGTCAACAAACAAAATATTGATTTAACACAAATAAATCAAGAAATAAAAATAGCTTTTGTTTCAGATATTCATGCTGGACCATACAAAAAAACAAAATGGGTAGAAAAAATAGTACAAAAAATTTTAGAACAAAAACCAGATATTATCTTAATTGGTGGTGATGATTTGTACAACAGTGATTACAATGAACAAGAATTAAATTATTTGTCCCCTCTTCAAAATTTAACAAAACAAATTCCAACTTATGCTATCGCAGGTAACCATGAATATGGTATTGGAGATGGCAAGGCTACAAAAAGTCGTACCGCAGATTGGAGTAAAGAACATGCTCAAAAATTACAAAAACTAGGTATCAATTACTTAGAAAATAATTTGAAACTACTAAACATAAAAAATCAAAATATATATCTTTTTGGAGGTGATTCTATTTTGGCACAAAAACTTGATTATCAAATATTAAATACCCGAGAAAAAAATATACCAACAATAGCTCTAATTCATAATCCAGCTTTTTTATTCAAAACTACTTACCCAAAATTTGATTTGACACTCTCAGGACATACTCATGGTGGACAAATTCGTTTACCTTTTTTAGGACCTATCGGACGAGTAGACAGTATCATCCCAGCCGATTTTTACCAAGGTTTACATAAGCAAATTAATGGTACTTATAATTTTATTTCTAGTGGAGCTGGTGAAAGTGGACCAAGAGCCAGACTTTTTAATCCACCAGAAATTGTACTTATCACAATCAAATAAAAATAATATTTTATCAAAAAAATACAATATTATATAAAAAAAACTACTTTATTTAAAGCAGTTTTTTTATTATATCATCCCACATTTTTATGCGTCAATCTCAATTTTAAAATTTAAGAAAATATACTTCTAATAGTTCCTCCAGCAAACAAAGTTATCAAAGTTACAATAGTAGCAGCCATACAAACACCTGCCAAAATTAATGGCCAAGATTTTTTTAAAGGAATATTGAAAATAAAAGCAGCCATAGAACCAGTCCAACTACCAGTAAAAGGTAAAGGAATACCTACAAAAATTATCAATCCCAAAGCACCATATTTATCATAATTACGAGCAAAAGCTTTTTCAGCTTGCTGTAATTTTTTGTTGAACATGTTACCAAATATTTTTGATTTTTGAAAAAAATTATTTAATTTTGGCATCATCCAAAGTATAAATAAAGCCGGCAAAAAATCTCCAATAACTGCTATAATCCAAACTTTCCAAATTTCTAACTTGTAAGCTTCAATTCCGATAGGTATAGAAGCACGCAACTCTGTAATAGGAATCATGGACAAAAAAAATACTGCCCAATAATGATTTACATTTGAAAAAAATTGTATAATTTCATTGACCATAAAATAAAATTACTCCCAAAGATAATTATCCAAAGCCCATTGTGCTATTCTTTTAGCTTCTGTAAATCTTTTTTCATGCTCTTTTGCTCCCAAGATAACAACATCAATTATATTACCATCCTCATTCTCTACAGATACTGTAAAATTGTAAAGAGAACTTTCAATATAACCAGTTTTACCACCGTTTATTTTCAAAGAATTTGGAACCCAACCAAGCAACAACCAATTAGTATTCCAAGCTTGTATACTTTTGTTTCTCTCTTTTGAAAAAAATTTTACTTCTTTCATATTCAAAGCTCGAGATATTTCTTCTTTGCTAAGAGCTTCTTTCAAAAGTATAGCCACATCAGAAGCTGTAGAAATATTACGAGCATCCAAACCAGTAGGTTCTACAAAAAAAGTATCTACCATACCCAAATTTAAAGCTTTTTTATTCATCAAATTTACAAATTCTTCTCTACTTAAACCACTAGCATCTACCAAACTCAAAATAGCTTTGTTGGAAGAAGCTACCAAAGAAATATTCCACAAATCAGCTATAGTAATAGTATCACCTCCATAAATATGATTACCACTTACTTCATCCAAAGCTACAGTAGTAGTAGCCTCCAAGTTCAAATTTAACTCTGACAAAATCAAAGCACTCATCAACTTAGTAATACTAGCTAGAGCATGTTCTTCATAAGTATTTTTACCATACAAAATCATACCACTTTTTCTGTCCTTCACTAAAATATTAGAAGCTGTAAATTCTGAAGCACTCAATGGTGTAGATGACGAAGATAATTTTGGTAAAATAATTTTTTCTTCTTCAAAATATACATCACCACCTATTTCTAAATTCAAATCAACCACTTCTTCTTTTACAATAGCTACAGATTCTTGCAATCTTGGAAAAGCTAATGATAAATAATGAATTCTTTCTTGATCAAACTGATAATAAAAAAATCCTGTGGCAACAAAAAAAATTAATAAAAAAAATGTATAAAAATTTTTTTTCCAATTAGTAAAAATATAAAAAAATTTAGTTTTCTCTTTGAAATTTACTTCAATCATAATTAATTAGTACTTAAAATGTTTTCTTCATCTTTTTTATTTTCCAACAATTCATTGCTATGCAAAGATTCATAATCTGGTAATTCAGTTATATCACTAACACCCAAGAAACGCAAAGCATCAATAGAAAGTTCATAGACAGGTAAAAGATGCTCACTATCTTCATATTCGTTGACAAGTCCACGAATAAGTAAATTACGCAAAATCACAGCGCAATTGACGCCTCTGATATTTTCTATTTCTGGTCTAGTAATAGGTCCACGATAAGCCACTACTGTCAAAGTCTCTAATTGTGCTTTGGTCAAATCTTCTTTGAACTCTATTTTGACAAATTTTTCTACAAATTCTGTATTATTTGGGTTACTCACCAATTGTACATTATCTTCTAATATCACCAAATGTACACCAGAAATATCTGTATATTTATTCAAAAGAGCATCCAAAGCATTTTCTACTTCACTAAGAGAAACATCCAAAGATTTGGCAATTTTTTTTATAGACAAAGGTTTTGAAGCTACAAATAGTACTGATTCTAAAACTGAAACTATATCCATATTTTTTACTAATTTTAAATTTTATCCCGATTTTATCGAGACTAAATTTTTGATAATTCTATATCACCAAAAGATTCATCCTGACGTAAAACTATATCATTTTGTTTAATAAGTTCCAAAACAGCCAAAAAAGAAACAATCACTTCTGTACGAGAAGTTGCAGTTTCTATCAATTTTTTGAAGCTAACTTTTTTATTAGCTTTGAGCATTTCTTTCATTTTATCTATTTTTTCCTTTATCGTGATCGTCTTATCTATATAAGTTCTAGGCAAAGCTTTTGGAGGTTGTAATCTCTTTAACAATTGTACCATAGATTGGGACAAAGTTTCCAGTGAAAAATTGATTGGACGTACTATTTCTGTAGCTTTCTTAATTTCTTCGATATGTGGATAAGCTGTTTTTTTTTCATCCAGCCACATTTTGTGTAGTTTATGACTAACTTCCACAAAACGACGATACAAACGCAATTGTTCATCCAAATTAATATCACTTTCTTCATCATTATCAATTTGTGGCAATAAAGAACGAGATTTGAGCAAAAGCAATTTGGCAGCAACAACCAAAAAATCAGACAACTCCTCTGCTTCTATTTCTTCCAAACTCTCTAAATAATTCAAAAAAGGTTCTGTCACTGCAGAAATAGATATTTCACTTATTTCCATTTTCTTTTCATCAAGCAAAGACAATAACAAATCAAGTGGACCTGAAAATTCTTTAGACTGTATTTGTAAATTATTTTTCATAAACTCCAGATTTTAAGTTTTGTTTTATCTTAAACAAATCAGCCAAGATATGAAAACTGTGTTTGTACAAAGAGACACCACCTTTTTTCTTTAATAATTTTCTATCAATAGAAACTGTTAACTCATAAATAGAATATTTATAAATAACAGCTATAATAAAAAGCTCAATATCAAATACCCAACGAAAAGTAGTCACTCGTGAAAAAATAGATTGAAAAACTTCGGTTCTAAAAAATTTGAAACCACACTGAGTATCTTGAAAATTAGTAACTTCTCTTGGTATAAAAAGTCTAAATATCTTTCTCATCACTGATCTATAAAAACTATACTGCTTTTCTTCATTTTCTTTTCTACTGCCCACTACAATATCATATTTTGACAAATTTGTCTGCACTTCCAATAGTTTAGATAAACCGTAAGGTAATTCTGCATCAGTAAAACCCACAAAGCTACTGTCCCCCTTCACATATTTACTAGCATATTTTATTGCATAACCTTTTCCTTTGTTTACTTCGTAACCACAAATAATAATTGGCAAAATTTCATTTTTAATTTTGAAATCTTGTAATAACTCTTGTGTTTTGTCGATACTACCATCATTGACAAAAATTACCTGACATAAAATATCAGAATTATTCACAAAATCCAAAATTTTACTAAAAGTACTAGATAAAACTTCTGCTCCATTGTAAACAGGAATTATCAAAACAATATTAGACATATATTTAGTCTCCTTTATATTTTAAACTTTCTTCGCTATTATCTACAACAACAAATTTCATATTAGTATTATCCCAAATTAATAATAAATTACCTTCTTTATAATATTTATCAAAAGCCTTGTCCCATTTTATCTCTGAATCCCACTTGTCTAACTGCAAAATATGGTCAGAAGAAACATACTGAGCATACATATATATATAATACTGATTACTAAAAAATGGATAAGCTTGTACAATTATGACTTTATTGGATTTTTCAATTTGTGGCTTTAATTCTGTAAATGAATTTATCATACCATACATTTGTTTTTGTAAATAATTGTACTCTCTAAATAAAATTTTAGACTGATAAAAATTGAAGATCAAATATATCGCTACAAAAAAAACAACCAAAAATTTTCCAACTTTTTTTTTCTCTAACTTAGTAAATATTATTGTCAAAAACAAAGACCATCCTACAGCGGGCAAATATGAGTAACGTCCTTGTACAATGGCATGCCAAGAACCAAAATAGAAAAAAACCAAAGGTAAAAAAGTGATAATAATAAAAGAAATTGCGTACCAATAAATATCCCAAGATTTTTTAGTTTTATAAAAATAAACAGTAGTAGAAAATAAGATCAATAAAAATATATAAAAAAAATAAATATTGTCCAATACAAGTCTGACTGAAGGCTCATAAATTAAAGCAAACATGGACATTACTAATATGTAAAAAGCTCTTATATCTATTTTATACACCCCCTGATCAATCCAGATAGAATTTTTTTGTACTAAATAACTATAAATAAACAAAAAAACAGCGACTATAAAAAAATAAAATAAATCCCTAATATACTTTTTATTAAAAAAATTTTTGTGGTTTATTTTGCTTAAAAAAACATAAGTCAAAGGCACCAAGGCAAAGGCTACAATTCCATTTTCTTTAGTTAAAAAAGCAAATAAAGCCGATAGCAAAGAAAGAAATAAAAATATATTTTTGGTAACCACTTTGTCTTCTGCAAAATATTTTTGATAAAAAAGTAAAGACAATAATACAAATGTAGACACCAACACATGCATTATAGAACTAATCCAAACTTTAGTCTCAAAACTAAAAGTGGATGTCATAAAAATTAAAGAGGCTAAAAGAGATGCCCATTTTGATTTTGAAATTTTTTGCAAAAACAAAAAAACCAAAAAACCATTTAGACCATGAAGAAGTAATACACCCACATGATACATCTTATAACTATACGGGAAAAAAGATTGGCCAATATAAAAAAACAAATTTACAAAAAAAGAATAGAAAGTTGTGACTTTGAGATGAAACAACTGCCAAAAATCATTTTTTATAATATTACCAAATTCTAACCAATTATAATCATCCGATAGAAAAAAATTATTAATTGTATAATAATAAAAAAATAAAGAAAACGACAAGAAAAAAAACAAATATTTTATATAGAAAAAAATTCTTTTTTTTACTAGGTTAGACATAATAATACAAAATTAAAAAATAAAACAAATACTTTTATTCTATTATTTTAACAAAAGAAAAAATCATTTTAAGTTAGAGATTATAATTTATAGAGTCTAAAATTTCTAAAGTATAACTACAAAAATTAATTACAAAAAATGTGTCTTAATATCAAAAACTTAACTAAAACAAAAAGACTATAGAATATAGACTTTAGTCAACTGTCTATAGTCTTTTTGCAAATAAATATTTTCAAAAACTTTTATACCGTTTTTTTCACTTCAATGCTAAGTTCTTTCAATTGCTCTGGTGTAGCTTCTGATGGACTACCAACCATTGGTTCTTCTGCTCTTTGATTTTTTGGAAAAGGAACTACAGTACGAATATTTTTTTCTCCCAAAAGTAACATTGTCATACGCTCAATTCCCGGCGCAAAACCACAGTGAGGTGGAACACCATAAGAAAAAGCTTGAATCATGTGACCAAATTTTTTGTCCACTACATCTGGACCGTAACCAGCTATTTCAAAAGCTTTATACATAACATCAGGATAAGTATTGCGGACACCACCAGAAGAAAGCTCAAGACCATTGGCAATAATATCATATTGTTCAGCAACAATATCTAATGGGTCAGAATTTTGTAAAGCTTCCATACCACCTTGTGGTAAAGAAAAAGGATTGTGACCAAAATCAATTTTGCCAGTTTCTGGATTTTTTTCGTACATTGGGAAATCAACTATCCAAGCCCAAGCAATAATATTTGGATCAAGCAAATTCAATTTGTCAGCTACAAGAGTTCTCACAGCACCCAATGCTTTGGCAGAAGTTTCCCAATCATCGGCACCAAAAAATATTATACAATTTTCTTCTATTTTTAATAAAGATTTTAATTCTGCAAGTTGTGCTTCATCAAAAAACTTAGCAACTCCGCCATCAAAATTACCATCAACATACTTGGTCCAGGCTAAACCTTTGGCATGAGCACGCTTAGCTACATCAGTAAATTCTTCATCAATTTCTTTACGAGAAAAAACTTCGCCTTTTGCTACGACCATAGCACGCACAAATTCAGCACTAGAAAAAACTTGAAAACTAGTTTTGTGAGCCCAGTCACTAATATTTTTTATTTCCAAATCACAGCGTAAATCTGGTCTGTCTGAACCATATTTTTCAATCGCTTCACGAAATGGAATACGTGGAAAAGGTTTACTTAAAACTTTTTTGGTTGTTAAATTTTCTGTAAGTTCAATAAAAAGTGGCTCCATCAATTGGAAAAATTCTTCTTTTTCCATAAAACTGACTTCACAATCTAGTTGGTAAAATTCACCAGGACTTCTGTCTGCTCTTGGATCTTCATCACGCATACAAGGAGCGACTTGGTAATATCTGTCCATACCACCAACCATGAGCAATTGTTTATATTGTTGTGGTGCTTGTGGCAAAGCATAAAATTTACCAGGATGAATACGAGATGGCACCAAGAAATCACGTGCACCTTCTGGTGAACTCACTGTCAAAATTGGAGTAGCAATATCCAAAAAATCACGTGATTCCAAAAAATCACGCATATACTTCACCATTTTTGTTCTAAAAATTAAATTTTGTTTTAGTTTTTCACGACGTAATTCAAGAAAACGATATTTGAGACGAAGTTCTTCATCATCTTCACCTTTGTTGGTTTCAAAAATTTCAAAAGGCATTGGTTTAGCTTCACTCAAAATTCTTATTTCAGTTGCTACCATTTCAATCTCACCTGTACTCAAATCTTTGTTAACATTCTTTTCATCACGAGCTTCAATACGACCCTTAACTGAAATCACATACTCATATTTCAATTTTTCAGCCAAAGAAAAATCTGCCATATTGTCTGGATTGAAAACAATCTGAGTAATACCATATCTATCACGCAAATCAATAAAAACAAGACTACCCAAATCACGACGACGATGTACCCAGCCAGCCAAAATTACTTCTTCCCCCACATTTGTTTTTTTTAATTCCCCACAATTTTTTGTTCTGTATGACATACTTTTAAATGCTTGTCCGCCCAAGGCGGATCCGCCTGGGGCGGAAAATGCCTAAAATGCTTAAAAAGCTTAAAGGCTTAAATTACTTAATTAGTTTAGCAAGATATTACATATAAATCAAGAGCTTTTAAGATAAAAACTATTTGCCAAAAAAACATACTTTAACTCAAATATTTTAAAACATTAATTATAAAATAAAAAAATATTAGCTTAATTAAGCCAATATTTTTTATATTTATAACAAATTTTGATATAAAATTACAACTCGTCTAAACTCTTCAAAAAACTCCTCACCGCTGGCTTTTCATCACCCAAAGCCTCATAAGTCACATCATCCACATCGTCCGACGGATCAAAAAAAGCACTGGAACTACTACTGTCTATCATATTTATTTCCAATAAAGCATTGTCAATTTCTTCTAGAAAAATACTAGGACCCTGCAACAAACTATAAGAACTACTAACAAGCGGATAAGTGATGTAAAGATATTTTTTGGCGCGAGTAACAGCGACATAAAAAAGACGACGTTCTTCTTCTAGTTCTTTACTACTTCCAGTGGATCTTTCATTGGGAAATTGTCCAGCTGAAACGTTCAAAATAAACACAGCGTCCCACTCCAGACCTTTGGCTTGATGAACTGTTGAAAGTACAATCTGTTCATCGTCTTTGTGACTATTTTCGGTTTGTTTATTATTATAATTTTCTTGCAAACTTGCTTCACCTAGAAATCTATCAAGTGCTTGCGACTCTTCCAACTTAAGGTAACTATCAGCAAACACAGCTAACTGCTCCAAATCTTGCAAGCGCTCACGATAATCTGGATATTCACTTTCCAAATATTCCAAATATTTTGATTTCAAAATTCCCCGAATCAGATCACTTGGAAATTTTTTGCCAGAACTTTGCATAGTATTAAACACACTAAGAAAATCTGACCAACCAATCTTGGCGCGAGCAGACAATGAAATAGAAATACTAGCTAAAATGTCATTAACATTTTCTTGCGCTATCGCAATTTGACTATACAATTTTTCAGCGCTAGCCGGACCAATACCAACTTGCATATTAAGCACACGACTCCACGCTACACTATCATTTTTATTGTTTAGAATTCTCAAATAAGCCAAAACATCTTTGACATGAGCACGCTCAAAAAATCTAGTACCCCCACGATAATCATAAGGAATATCACGTTTGGCAAGTTCCATTTCCAATGCTTGTGAGTGAAATGCAGCGCGAAAAAGTACGGCTATTTTATTTAGTCCTACTCCTTCATCACGCAATTCCAAAATACGCTGTGCAATAAATTCAGCTTCTTCACTACTCTCACTAAAAGCATGTACTTCTGGTTTGGCAAAAGCAGCGATGACACTACGTAATTCTTTTTTGTATTGATTTTTGTTATTGGCTATTACTTCATTGGCTACACTCAAAATTTCTGGAGTAGAACGATAATTTGTTTCTAGTTTATAAATCTTGGCCTCTGGATAATGCTTTTCAAAATCAAGAATATTTTGGATATCAGCCGCGCGAAAAGAATAAATACTTTGAGCATCATCCCCCACTACCAAAATATTTTTGTGATGACTAGCAAAAAGCTCAATAACTGAAGCTTGGATTCTATTGGTATCTTGATATTCGTCCACCAAAACATATTTGAATTTTTCTGAATATTTTTTTCTAATATGTTCATTTTTGTACAACAGCAAAAATAGATTGACGAGCAAATCATCGAAGTCCATGACATTGGCATTCAATTTTCTTTTTGAATATTCTTGTGCAATACGACCCAAGACTTCATCCAAATCTACCCAATTAGGATATTTTTGTTCCAAAACATCTTTGACAGTAATTTTGGCATTACGAGAATAACTGATAATAGATTGGATGACATTTGGTGAAGGAAAACGACGTTCTTTTTTATCCACGCCTTCTTGCTTGATACAAATTTTTAGCATATCACGAGAATCCTCCGAATCAAGAATAGAAAAATTGTTTTGATAACCAAGTAATGGTGCATACTGACGTAAAATTTTATAAGCCACCCGATGAAAAGTACCAGACCAAGGCATTTTTATTTTGCCACCAGTCAACTGACTCACTCTTTCAGTCATTTCTTTGGCAGCTTTGTTGGTAAAAGTGAGAAGCAAAATTTGATCAGGTTCAATACAGTGTTCAAGCAAGTACGCCACGCGATAAGTAATAGTGCGTGTTTTTCCAGAACCTGCTCCAGCCAAAACCAAACAAGGGCCATCACTGTTATGGATGACCTCGAGTTGTTCTTGATTTAATTCTTCAGCAAAATTTAGCATGTTATTATCTCATTTTTTCAATATAATCCTTTAATAACCTTATCAATTTAGATTTAATCTCTGTAAAAGTTGTTTTGTCTTTAACACGACAAGATAAATCCTCACCAGATTTTAAAGTCAAAGTAACATCATACCAATTAGTACTAGTTTTAATAATATTATAAGAATCAATTTCACCTATATTTTTCAAAGCTTGTTCTATACGATTTTCAGTACTTTCTTTAGCAGATAATTCCTCTTGTTTTTTAACACTCATACTTCTTTCCAAATCTCTTATAGCTTTTATACCATGAACCATTCTTCTACCTTTGTCAGTTAATATATACTTATCATTATCATTTTTTTCTATCAAATTTCTTTCGAGAAGACTTTCTAACTCTTCTTCACCTATCATTTCTTTAAAAAATAAATCAGCAACAAGTATTCTAATATCAGAATCATTTATTTGAATAATAGCATGGTGACCATCTAAGGCTTCTAACCATTGTCGTCTTGCAGTATCCAATGGAGTTTTTGCTTTTGGTTTTTTTCCTGCAGTAGATCTATCTACTTTAGGCATTTCTCTTTTATGTCCTTTTGGATTAACAGCTTCTTCGGTAGGAGATACTAACATTGCTTTATCTGTCAAATTACCATTCTCATCAACAAAACCATTTTCAATAGCCTCAGCCAATTCACTATTATAACTACCAACTTCTCCATAATTTCCTATTTTTTTACCATATAATGAGACTTTCAATTTCACACTATCACCATAACCAGAAAAACCCATAAATTCATTACTATCACCAAGATAATGAGAAATCTCCAAATAATGTTCTTTACTTTCAGACATATTCAAAAAATTAAAAATAAACTGTGCTAATACTAACACATCTTGATTTTTCTTTCAAAAAATTATTCTAAAACTAAAACCAAACTTTGACCATTTGGGACATCACCATCATTCCAATCATGCATAGATGCCAGCAAATTATCAAAAGAATATAAAAAATTTGCCCCATTTTTTGTACCCGGATCATTGGTAATAAAACCTTTTTCATTGTAACCTTTTATAATCAAAGCATGATATACAGGCCCACCATTATTAAAATTAGGATTTTCCAAAGATTTACCATCCAATAAAGCTACCAATAATTTACCATCTACTAAAAATTGTTGTAATTGTTCTTTTGTTGGTTCATAAACAATTTTCAATTTATAATCAAAAAAATTTTCAGCCAATTCTTTTACTTTGGTAGAGACAATACTTCCTCCCCAACCTTGTTGTTGTTCCCAATTTACCATTTCTATAATTTTTTCTTTGACAAATTTGATATTCAAATCATAATTATTGTAATAAGCATCAAGCATGATAAGAGATACTTCTTCACAAGCATCTTGCCAAGGTTGATCCCAATTTTTTTCTGGAGCCTGACTACTAAAAGGTACAATTTGATTAATTTGTTCTGGCAAAGCTATTTCCTGAGGATAATCTACTAGCATTTCTCCATTGTCTATTTTTTTTTCAGTTGAAGTCACATTTGTAAAAACTTCATTCTCAATTTCCAAAGTAGAAGTAGAAAATTGAGAAACAATCACAGGAGCATAAACAAAATCACTTTTTAACTTCAAAACATTCACAAATATCTCACTCAACAAAAAATACAAGATAATGACTAATCCAAAAAAAGATATAATTTTCAAAAGTTTTACAAACATAGTACTATTTATACTTATATACTACCACAGCTTGATTTTTCTTTCAAAATAAGCTAAGATAAGCTAAAACATTTACAAAAATTATGAAATTTTTCGAAATCACTCACAAAGACAAAAAATCCAAAGCTCGCACAGGCTTACTTCAGACTGACCACGGCGTTATTGAAACTCCAGATTTCATGCCCGTCGGTACTCAAGCTACTGTAAAAACTTTGGACAAAGAAGATCTGAACAACATTGGTGCACAGATTATTTTAGCTAATACTTATCATTTACATTTACGTCCGACTGAAGATCTGATTGCCAAGTTTGGAGGACTTCACAAATTCATGAATTGGAACAAACCTATTCTAACAGATAGTGGTGGATTTCAAGTATTTTCACTTGGTTTACAAAAAGAAGCCAAAGATGCCAAAAGCAATGAAAAACTAGTCAGTATCGATGACGAGGGTGTCACTTTCAAATCTCATCTTGATGGCTCCACTCACCGCTTCACACCAGAAGAAGCTATTAGAATACAACACAAGATTGGTGCTGATATCATCATGGCTTTTGACGAATGTACTCCAGATGACGCAGACATTGACTACACAAAAAAAGCAATGAAACGCACGCACGAATGGGCAGAGCGTTGTATATCTGAACACAAAAAAAATACTGAGTACCATGGTTACAAACAATTTTTATTTGGGATTATTCAAGGTGCCAATCACGAAGACTTACGCAAAGAATCTGCTCAAATAATTTCTGCTATGGATTTCGATGGTATCGCTATTGGTGGCGAATCAATTGGCTACAATATGGAAGCGACCAAAAATATTCTTGATTGGGTTGGTGATATTATCCCAGAAGACAAACCTCACTATACTATGGGTGTCGGGTTCAATCCTAGCGACCTGTTTGAGGTCGTTGAGAGGGGCGTAGACATGTTTGATTGCGTAGCGCCGACTCGTGTGGCTCGCAACGGCAGACTCTTCGTACACAAGGAAATAAACCCAAAGATGTATATCAATATCAAAAATACAGAATTCAAAAAAGACGAACAGCCAATTGATCAAAAATGTGGATGTTTTACCTGTCAAAATCATTCTCGTGCTTATCTACATCACCTTTTCAAAGCAGATGAAATTTTGGGATTACGCCTTGCTTCTATTCACAATCTTTATTTTTTATTAGAGTTGATGAGACAAATAAGAGAGGCTATTAAGGGAGATAAGTTCGTTGAATTAAAAAAAGAAATACTTGGATAAAGGTACATTCGAATTACGAATTCTTTCGAATGTACGAATTCGAATATTCGTAAGAGTTCGTAATTCAAATGTAAAATTACAAATACTATGAAAATAAATATTGTTACATTGGGAAAACTAAAAGAAAAATATTGGCAAGATGCTGAGCAAGAATATCTCAAGCGTCTTTCAGTTTTTACCAAAATAAATATTATAGAATTAAAGGAAGAAAAATTTGATGAAAAAAGTAATCACGAAGTAATAAAAACAAAAGAAGCAGAAAAAATTCTAAAAGCTATACCAAAAGATAGTTATGTAATTGTTCTTGATAAAGAAGGCAATCAATCTAGTTCAGAAAAATTTTCTAGTAAATTGATAGAACTAAAAAATTCTAGTACTGAAATAACTTTTATAATTGGTGGACCACTTGGTTTGTCTGAAAGTATTTTGGATGTTGCCAAAGAAAAAATATCTTTTTCCAAATTAACATTCACTCACCAAATGATGCGTGTGATTCTGCTTGAACAAATCTATCGTAGTTTTATGATAAGTGAAGATAGAAAGTATCATTGGTAAAATTCTAAAAAACTTTATAATAATTTAAAATAGTTGTATAATAAAATAAATTTAATTATCAATAAATTTATTTATTATGAAATATATAGATTCTGTAAAAGGTAGTTTTATTAGTTTATTTTTACTTACACCTTTAGTAATTTTTGTAAAAGGAACAGGATCTATCCCCATTGTTGAGATGATATTAACTATTTCATCTTTTTTGTTTGCTATTTTTGCAGGTTTTTTTATTTCAAGATTAAACTCTCGTTACAGTGAAATAAGAGAATACATTAGTGAAGAAGATGCTTATTTTTTATCATTGTTTCAAATTTCACAAGTATATGGTAAAAAATTTGTAGACAAAATCACTAATTTAATAGAAGAATACTATATTACAGCCTTTGAAAACAAAATTGAAGATTATTACAAACAAACAGCTAAACCTATACAAAAAATATATGACGAACTCTATAAAATGAAAGAAAAAAGTGGAGAATCTATATATGCCAACATGTTTTCAATATTATTATCACTAGAATTAGTAAGAAATAAAAACTCTGTAGTAGGTAAAGAAAAAATAGCAGTAAGTCAGTGGCTAGTAATGATCGGTTTATCTATAATAATTTTTATGTGTTTGATGTATTTGAATACCAATGAACCATTATTTCAATTTTTGATTATATTCTTAGGAGCTGTACTAGTTTTGATATTGTTGACACTTAGAGATTTACAAAATTTAAGACTAGGAGGTAAAATTATGCCCGTACTAGAATCTGGTGAAGAAGTTTTAGAAAGTATTGGTAAACCAAGATACTATAATACAGATTTATTGAAAGAATCCAATATAAAAATACCAAAAGATATTAAAAAATACAGATTAGCATCACACAAACCTGATGGACAAACAAAAATCAAAATAATAAATAAATAATACATTTAACAACAAAATAAAAAAACCACCCCACTCCTTACATATTTTGTATATGTTAAAAATTGAGGTGGTTTTTGTTTTGTATAAAAAATTTTTAACTTTACGAACTTTATAAACTTTCAACTTTACAAACTAGTGTATAAACATCGCATCACCAAAACTATAAAATCTATATTCTTTTTCTACAGCTTCTTTATAACATTGCAACATAAATTCCCTATCTCCTGCAAACGCTGAAACGAGCATAAGCAAAGTAGATTTTGGTAAATGAAAATTGGTAACCATCGCATCCACAATCTGAAATTCAAATCCAGGCTTGATAAAAATATTTATATCACCTTCATATTTAGAAATTGTAATTTGTGATTTGTTTGTATCTTGTAACTTGTTTTTTTCTAATAAAGAAACTCCTTCAAGTGTACGAACAGTAGTCGTCCCTACCGCCACCACTCTCCTACCTTCATTCTTCGCTTTATTAATTTTATTTGCAGTTTCTTCTGAAATTTCTACCCATTCACTATGCATAGTATGATCCTCCACTCTTTCACTTTTGACTGGCAAAAAAGTTCCAAGACCAACATGAAGAGTGACTTCCGCAAATTCCACTCCTTTTTCTTTTAATTTTTGGATTACATCGTCGGTAAAATGAAAACCAGCAGTTGGCGCTGCTACCGAGCCTTCTTCTTTGGAGTACACTGTCTGATAAATTTCTATTTGATCTGGTTCATCTTTGACATAAGGTGGTACGGGAATATGTCCGTACTTATTAGCTTTCGCCATAACTTCTTTGTCGTCTTCTTCAAATTGAACTAGAATTGTTCCTTCTATTTCTTTCATCACAACAGTACAAAAAAAATCTGAAGCAAAACGCACGTTCATACCAGGTTTTACTCTTTTCCCTGGCTTAGCTAATATTTTCCAGACACCAGGATTTTCCATCGGACGAACAAGAAATATTTCTACTTCTTTTTGATTGAACAAAGCTCTGTCAGGAATATCATCTTTATCTATATCTCTTTCACTTGATTCTAATCTACCAAAAAGTCTGGCTTTGAAAACTTTGGAATTATTCCAAACGAGCAAGTCCCCTTTTTCAAAATAATCCACAATATCATAAAAATGTTTATGGTCTACTTTTTTGTTTTTTCGGTCAACCAAAAAAAGCTTGGAACTATCACGAGGTTCTACCGGTTTTTGAGCAATACGCTCTTCTGGTAAATTGTAATCAAAATCACTAGTATTCATATTTATATATTCTGCGTTTTCCCGCGTAGTAATCCAATATTATACGCGTCTAATTATTTAAATTGTTTGACAGCTTCCGCAACAATACTCGCTACATTCTTATCCAACACAGGTGGAATAATATTTTCTGCACTTGGATTTTTTACATAATTGGCTAAGGCTTGAGCTACAGCAAGTTTCATCTCCATTGTGACTTTACTAATTCTTGCTTCCAACAAACCTTTGAAAATACCAGGGAAAGCCAAAACATTGTTTACTTGATTTGGATAGTCACTGCGACCAGTTGCCACGACAACAGCACCAGCTTCTTTGGCTTCAGCAGGGAAAATTTCTGGAGTTGGATTGGCCATAGCAAAAATAATTGCACCAGCATTCATAGTTCTCACCATATCTTGTGTCAAAACTTTTGGTTGACTTACTCCCACAAAAACATCAGCTCCAACCATCGCGTCAGCTAGACTACCACACATATTATTTTTGTTTGTTCTATTCAATAATTCTTGTTTGACAGGATTTAAATCTGTACGTTCACGACAAACAAGACCTTTGGAATCAATGAGCAAAATATCAGCCACACCAGCATGAAGAAGTAAATTGGTGATAGCAACTCCTGCGGCACCCACACCACTAATTACAACTTTGACATCTCCGATTTTTTTATTAACCACTTTTAGAGCATTGTAGAGTCCTGCCAATACAACAATCGCTGTACCATGTTGATCATCATGAAAAACTGGGATATCCAATTTTTCTGACAGTCTTTGTTCTATCTCAAAACAACGAGGAGCAGAAATATCTTCCAGATTTATGCCACCAAACATTGGGGTGAGTAATTCTACTGTTCGAATAAATTCCTCCACATCTTTAGTTTTGATAGCTAGAGGAAAAGCATCTACACCACCAAATTCTTTGAACAACACACATTTTCCTTCCATCACGGGCAAACTTGCTTCTGGACCAATATCTCCCAAACCTAAAACAGCAGTACCGTCAGTAATAACAGCTACCATATTTTGCTTGCGAGTATATTCATAGACTTTTTCCTTGTCCTTCGCTATTTCCAAACAAGGTTCAGCCACACCAGGTGTATAAGCCAAACTAAGATCTTCTCGACTTGTGATTTTGGCACGAGAAATTACTTCAATTTTTCCTTTTAGATTTTTGTGGTATTCAAGTGGGTTCATATATTTATAAACATTTATTTTTAATTTACTGTTTTATTTTTGATAAAATAAATTGAGATGAATAGAGATAAAATTGAGATAAATTTTAAGCTGATTCTGCTGTATCTGCTGATAAGCTGAATAGGCTTCTTATAAATTTGTTTTTATGTTTTAATGCTTTAATGTTTTTATTTTTACTTAGAGATGTTTCACACGATTCTCATTATGCTCCTCCAAAGTTTTACCATACCAAACTTTTCCTTTACTATCTGTCAAAAAATACCAATAATCATTTCCTTCTGGATAAATAGCTGCCATAATCGAATCTATATTTGGAGTAGAAATAGGACCGAGTGGAAGACCCGGATAACGATAAGTATTCCATGGTGAAAGTGAATCTCTATCTTCGGCAGTAGTGAATACGTCACCTTTTTTACCAACAGCATAATGAACAGTAGAGTCGGCTTGCAATGCCCAATTTTGATCATAACGTCGCCAAAATAAGTCAGCTACAATTTTTTTATCTTCCTCACTTCTTACTTCTCTTTCGAGAACACTAGCCATAGTCAAAACTTCAAAAACAGTTCTACCAGATTTTTCAATATCTTTGTACATTTGTTCAGTAAACTGATTTTCTCTTTCATCTATTAATTTTTGTACAATTTCTTCAATAGTTGCATTTTTGAAAATTCTATAAGTATCTGGAGCAAGATAACCATCATAGCTAACGAAGTTTGGTTTATCTTTTGTAATTTTCCAATCACCTTCTACCACAGGTGATATTTCTCTTTCTACTTTGTAATTGTAAGCAGATTTACCAACTACAGCTAGAAAATCACTACTACTAGCTATAGCATTCTTTTCAAAATATTCAGCAATATCTCTCAAATCCCAACCAGGCAAAATAGTAATAGTAGTTTCAGCTTGTGTAGGATTGGCCAAAGAATTTATAACTCTTGCCAAAGTGATTGGAGACTCTACCACAAATTCACCTTCACGAATTTCTGTATCTAATTTTCTAAAAGATAAATATTTTTTGAAAAACCAAGCACTACGAATAATATGTTTTTCTTCCAACTTTTCAGCAACCAACGAAACACTTTCTCCTTTGGCAATAGAAAAAGTTACTTTATCTGCATACTGTGCTTCAGCACTAAAAATCTCGGAGTGTGCAAACCAAGCTCCGATTGCTCCACAGATTATTATAATTAAGAATAGTAATTTTTTCATATGATTAAAAAGAATAACACAAATATTAAACGAATATCACAAATAATTTTTTACATAGTTCAAATCTGTAAATCAGTATTATCTGTAATCTGTATGTATGTTAAAAATACATTTAAAGATAAGACTCTAGCCCTTTTTCTTCAATCTTCTTCAACAACTCTTTTATCCTCGGCACATCATTTTTGTGACAGACCAATGTTGTATTGTTGGTATTTACCACGACCATACCTTTGAGACCAACAGTAGCCACAAGTCTGCCATTTTCTTCATTCAAAATAAGACTATCTGTAGAATCCAAATCTACAACTGTACCTTTTTCAAAATTCTTGTCAGTACCATCAACAAGCGCTTCTTTCAAGGCATAAAGTGTACCAGGATCTGTCCAAGCCAAATCTACTTTTATCACTACTGCTTGATCTTTGTCTATTTTTTCGACAATCGCATTGTCAAAAGATTCAGCTTCCAACTTTGCATATTCTGTATTCAAATCTTTTTGTCCACTGACCATATCAGCCAAAGCAATATACATTTCTGGTTTGTGTTTCTTATAAAGTTCCAAAACAAAATCAATATCAAAAATAAAATATCCAGGATTCCACATCCACTTTTGACTTTCAAACATTTCTTGACACTCTAGAATTTCTGGACGATATTTCCAACTTTCAAATTTGAATAAATCACCTTCAATATTTTCACCCAAATTTATCCAACCCAAATTTTCATTGGCAAAGCGAGGTTTTTCTCCCAAGAAAACAAATCTATTAGGATTTTCAGTAATCAGTTTTTCGGCTTTTTTGAGAGCTTCCACAAAATTCTCAGGCTTCTTCATAAAATGATCTGCCCAAAGCATGGCGATAGTACCTGTCACACCTTCTTTTTTCAATTTCATAAGAGCTAAGCCCACAGCGGCCGCCAAATCTCGTCTAGTCGGTTCACCCATAATATGATTTTTATCTAGTTCTGGCAAGTGTGAATAAACCAAATCAACATATTTGTCATTGGTAGAAACATAGACATTGTCGAGACCAAAACTTCTGATTCTCTCAAGAGCCATTTGAATAGTCGATTGATCACCTTTTAGAATTTCAAATTGTTTTGGACTAGATTTGCGACTGATTGGCCAAAGTCTAGTACCAGCCCCTCCGGCGAAGATTAAGATTTTCATATACAATAGTTATAATGTTAAAAGTTTGTAAAGTTTATAAAGTTTTTTTATATAATAATTATTATATAATTAATAATGAATGCGTGTAAACAATGAAAAATTTTTATTTCACAGATAGACGAAATTCAATCAGGACAATTTTATTTTTTTAATCTTTCAAGCATAGTTTTAATCTCCGGAGATAACTGCGGATTAGACAACACTCTTTCAATAAATTTAGGAACTTTTCTTTCGTATGCTGGCGGATTTTCTTTACCCTCATTTCGATGAATATGAGAAACCTCCATTGCATCCTCATAATCTGTAAGTACTTGCTGGGTAATTTGCTCTAATTCTTCATCGCTGTACATTTCCTTTAAAGCCCCAAGAAGTTTTCTAAAATCGGCATTAAATTTTTCAGGTTTTTGTTCATAGCTTTGAAGCAAATGTAAAACTTTATATGCGAGGATAGTATCTGGCCTCGCAACATAATAATCTTTTCCCTCAATATTCACTTTAGCCACCCTTCTTGGCCCATAAGCTTCAACAGGATCGCACATTACTTTAAATTGATCATCACCTCGTTTTAAAACTTTACGTCCTTTTTCTGGCACTTCGTCAAAAGAGGGACCACTACCACCTTTCCAGATGTACTGAGTACGCAATCGACTATATTCTTCATCACTTACTTTACCGAAAGAATTTTGGACGTGAATTTTCTTTGCTTTGTAGTGGTCTGTAGGAACATAATCTAAATCGCCAATCTGGCGAGCAAAAGAAGCCAAAATTTTTCTTGTTGATTCAGGTATTTCTCTTGTACGAACATCTCTTAAAGCAGGAATCCGAGTTTCGTCCATTTCAGTAAATTTTTCTGCACAAGATAAAAGCATAGAGGCCAAAGAGCCAGAAAGATAATAATTCATTCTTGATATAGTTTCTACACCCTCGGATAACTCTGACAATTCAACATCAGTGTCAACTTGTGGCCATCGACCTGTTAAATATTCTGCAAATATTATTGCTGATTTTAAAATTTCTTTCTGTTCTGGTGTAATTTCTACTTCAGGAATTATTGCCTTAGGAGTTTCTTGTGGTGGAGTAAATTGTGATATTCTTTCAGTAATCATATATTTATGTATTAAAAGACAAAATTTCTCCGATAAATTTACCCAATAAGTCTTTTCTTTTTACTTTATTTTAAATTTCAATTAACTTTCATCTTTGAGGGGAAATCCAATCTTAGTTAAAGCTTCCATTGCTTGTTTATATGTTTCTTCACGCACAAGAATGTAATCTTTTGAAAATGTTGAAACTACAAGAACATTCAATCCTTCGTCAGACACGGTTTTTGTTACACGAGCAAGAAACCCCTTTGCTAAAAAAGGCAGAGACACTTTAATTTCAAATAATTTAAACCATTTTTCATCTTTATCATATTTAACTTTAAATAAATTTGCCTCCTCCGTAACAACAGTCGTTTCATCCTTATCCTTGGAAACAAGAAAATGTCCATCAAAAGAAGTTTCTTGCGTCGCCTTAAGATACGCATATCTACCTTTATGAACCACAACTTCGCTGGATTGAATGACTTCTTGTAAAGTTGGATTTTCCATATTTTGAATTAAATGTTGTTTTTTTAGATTTAAATTTCGTACAACACTTGTTATACGCTACGTGTTACGTGTTACGTGTTACGCGTCATGCGTTACGCGATCAAATTAGTCAAAAACGTATACAAAGGTTGTGTTATATATTCCAAAAGCCAACTTGAACCAAAAAGCAAAACTAAAGCCAAAACAAAACCACCCATAATATCACGAGGATAATGCACTCCGACATAAACACGAGAAAAAGCAATAATTGTCGCAAGCAATAAAACAAAAATAGAAAAGCCAAGACCAGCACCCATAAGTACTACGCTTCCGGCGAGCAAAAATGACATGCTAGTATGGTCAGAAGGAAAAGATTTCCAAACTTCGATTGGGTGAAGCAACATTTTTGTTTCTGGAAATTCAACTATCGGGCGAGGATGCTTCCAAAGTAAAGCAATACCATAACTAATAGCAAAAGAAAAAACGAAAACAGTAAGTAATATTTTTACCATTGTTTCAAATTTTTCTGGATCAACACCACCCAAAACAAATACACCCCAAGTAATAACAAAAAATGCCAAAACATAAATTAGTAAGTTGGCTGACAAATACATGAGTCTATCAAGCCAAGCATATTTGCCGACTTTGGCGTTTATTTTGAAGAATAGTTTTTTTGATAGAGACATAACACTTCATCACTTTAACACCTAATCACCTGATCACTTTCAGACTAATTAGATAAATTAATTAATATTTTTTTCTACTGATTTTATTTCTGACCAAAGCATTGCACCAATTTCTTCTCCAAGATCTAAAGCTTTTTTATAATCTTTGTGTTCTATCCAATTTTCATCAAGTGCAAAATAAAATATATATTTTGATTCATTTAATGATCCATAGGACATCTCATAAAAATTTAATTTTACTTTATCTCTTCGTCGACCATAGCCTTCCACAAAATTTAATATCACAGACATAGATGATCTTCTCAATTGAGAGACTGACGAATACAATTCTTCTTTTGGAAATTTTTTTGTTACTTCATAAGCGCATTTTACATAACTATGCATTAGTTTTTTTAATTTATTTCGAAACTCACTCATTGTATTTTCCAACATAATTCAACGTAGTGTGATTAGGTGATAAGGTGATTAAGTGATTAGGTATTTTTTAGATAACGCAAGTATGCTTCAACAAAGGGATCCAATTCTCCATTGAGAACTCCTTCATCATCTGTCGTTTCATATCTCGTGCGTAAATCTTTGACCATGTGATAAGGATGCAAGACATAACTTCTGATTTGACTTCCCCACTCAGGACTTTTGTATTCTCCGCGAAGTTTCAATCTTTCTTCTTCATCTTTCTCTTCTTGAACTTTTTGTAATCTAGAAAGTAAGACTTTCATTGCTAATTTTCTATTTTGTTGTTGAGATTTTTCATTTTGACAAGTTACAGTAATACCTGTTGGAAGATGTACCAGACGCACAGCACTATAAGTCGTGTTGACACTTTGACCACCATTTCCACCAGCCATAAACGTATCTATACGTATATCTTTATCATCTATTTTGACATCTTCTGATTCTTCTAGCTCAGGAATTACTTCTACCAGAGCAAAAGAAGTGTGACGCATTTTTTCGGCATCAAAAGGAGAAATACGAACCAAACGATGTGTGCCATGTTCAGATTTCAAATGACCATAAGCGAAATTACCTTCTACTTGAAAAGTAACAGACTTGAATCCAGCTTCTTGCCCCCTAGTTTCATCCAAAATCGTTGTTTTCCAGCCTTTTTGGTCAGCATAGCGCAGATACATCCGAAGTAACATCTCAGCCCAATCCTGGGCCTCTGTACCACCACTGCCAGAGTGAATAGAGACAATGGCACTCTCTTTATCATGTTTACCGTCAAATAAAGTCTTGAACTCTAATTTGAGAATATTCTTTTCCAAAATTACATACTGTTTTTCAATGTCTTCTCGCATATTCACGTCACTATCTGCTTCGTCCATTTGTGCGATTTCTAGCAAATCTTTTGTTTCTTTGTCATATTTACCCCAAATATCAATTTCAGCTTGCAAATCACTCATCTCTCTACTTTTTTTGGTAGCATTTTCTTGGTCTTTCCAAAAATCTGGTTTGTTTACTTCTTCTGCGATTACCAAAACTTGTGACTGTTTTTTGGCAATATCCAAAATATCGTACATTTCTGACAATTTTTTTTGTAGATTTTCAATTGATTTTAGCACTTCTTGCATTTCCATATTTGGGATTATTTGTTACCTTATTATGCCTTAATTTGAAATAAAAGACAAGGGTAAAATTACATATTACAAATACAAAAAACACACAAACAATGCAACAATTAAAAACTCTTATAAACAAAACAACCCCCAAATTGAGGATTGTTTTAATCACCGACAAAGTCGGGACAAGTGTTTTTATGCTTTAATATTTTAATGAAATTACATCATCCCACCCATACCACCACCCATAGCAGATGAAGAAGAATCATTTTTACTTGGCAAATCTGTCACCACAGCTTCTGTAGTCAAAAACATTCCAGCGACAGAAACAGCATTTTCAAGAGCACTACGAGTAACTTTGGTAGGATCAATTATACCAGCAGCCACCATATCTTCATATTGGCCAGTAGCAGCATTGAAACCAAAATTTCCTTCATGTTTCTTGACTTCAGCTACAACCACAGCACCTTCAAATCCTGCGTTTTGAGCAATAATGCGAAGTGGTTCTTCAATAGCACGTCTCAAAATGTTGACAGCGACTTGTTCTTCATCAACCAAGTTTAAATTATCCAAAATACGTCCAGCACGAATAAGGGCCACACCACCACCAGGCACAACACCTTCTTCAATAGCCGCTTTGGTAGCACCGACAGCATCTTCAATACGATGTTTTACTTCTTTCATTTCTGTTTCAGTAGCCGCACCAACACGAATAACAGCGACTCCACCAGAAAGTTTAGCAAGACGTTCTTGTAATTTTTCTTTTTCAAAATCTCCTTCAGCTGTTTCAATCAATTTTCTAATTTGGGTGACACGTGATTCTATTTTGACGACTTCACCACCACCTTCGACAATGGTAGTATATTCTTTATTAGCGATTACTTTTCTAGCACGACCAAGATCTGCCAAAGCAGTATTTTCCAATTTCAAACCAACTTCTTCAGTAATAACATTAGCACCAGTAAGAATAGCGATATCTTCAAGCATTTCTTTGCGTCTATCACCAAAACCAGGAGCTTTGACAGCAAGAACATTGAAAATACCACGCAGTTTGTTCAAAACCAAAGTTGCAAGAGCTTGACCATCGACATCTTCCGCAATTACTACGAGTTCCTTGCGACCACTTTCAACAAGTTTTTCCAAAATTGGGACAATTTGTTCAACTGAAGAAATCTTTTTGTCAGTCACCAAAACCAAAGCATCTTGATACTCAGCTTCCATACGTTCATTGTTGGTAACCATATATTGAGAAACAAGACCTTTATCAAAACGCATACCTTTGACAGTCTCTATTTCCATACCAAAAGATTGAGAATCTTCGACAGTAATCACACCATCTTTGCCAACCACTTTCATAGCTTCTGCAATCTTCTCACCTATTTCTCGATCATTAGCTGAAATTGAAGCTACATTCGCTATTTCATCTTCTTCTACTTGTTTGGCAATATTATCACGAAGCTCTTTGATAATAGCTTCAGATGCTTTGTGCAAACCACGATTAAGAGCCACAGGATTAGCACCGGCTGTCACATTTTTCATTCCTTCTTTGACAATTGCTTGCACAAGAACAGTAGCAGTAGTCGTACCATCTCCTACAACATCATTGGTTTTGTTGGCAACTTCTTTGATAAGTTCAACACCAATATTTTCAAATTTATCTTCTAGTTCAATTTCACGAGCCACTGACACACCATCTTTGGTAATCACTGGAGCACCATAACCTTTGTCCAAAACAACATTACGTCCTTTTGGTCCAAGAGTTACTTTGACCACATTGGCCAAAATATTGACGCCGTTGACAAGAGCTTGTCTAGCGTCGTTATCAAATTTTATTTGTTTTGCTGACATACGTTTTTATTTTAATTATTTTATTAAGTTTATATTTTAATTTTTATTTTGTTTGTAAAAAAATTTTTAATAAATTGAGATAAAATTTTATAAGTAAATAAAACTAATTATCTCAATTTATCTCCTTATCTCTATTTATTTTTTCTAAAACGAAGAGATAAGTAGAGATAATAAATAAACTTGCAAAAAAATTATTCTACTACCGCGATAACATCTACATGGTCCAAAATTTTATATTCAACATCACCTATTTTTATTTCTTCTCCACCCCATTTTTTAAACAATACTTTCATACCAACAGCCAAATCTAATTTAGCTAGTTTTTCACCATTACCAAGTGCGATAATCTCACCTTCAGCCTTTTTTTCTTTATCCACTGTCTCTGGCAAAATAATTCCAGAAAGAGTTTTTTCTTCCTCTACTTGAGGTTTGACCAAAAGACGGTCACCAAGTGGTTTTATATTCATACTATATATAATTAAAAATAAACATATTATCACTCGTACTAAGTGAGTGATAATATCATATAACTCTTGAAAAAAAATGTCAAGAGAATTTTTTTGTGAAAAAATATCAATGTATATTCGTTTAATATTTAAATTATTCTCAACACACAAAAAAACCAATGTTAGCAACGAGCTTGATGCGACGACTGTGTATAAAATTCGTGATGCCTGTCAGAAAACACGAATTTTGAACAGCGTACGCTTCACGCCTGTTGCTAACACTGGCTTCTTTAAATTTCTTGTTAGCCTATGTATCTTAGTAAAAATACCAAGAAGTGTCAATCTTTGCCTAGTGGCTAAAATTAGCCAAATAAAAATATGATGTTATTAATCTGTGGACAAACGGTAGATAAGAGCAAAAAATATACTCAAAAACAAAAAACCTAAATAAGAAGACAAAAGATAATGATCAAAAAGTCCTAAAGTAGAAAAAATAATAGCTAAAATTAGCCAAAAAAATATTTGATCAACTTTTTTTACACTTAGCCAATAAATCACAAAATTAATTAAAACAAAAACAAACAAAGCAAAACCAACAATACCATATTCTACAAAAAACAATAGATATATATTGTGCACTGGCTGATAACTACTACCCACTCTATTTTTATTCAATTCATAACTAGCCAATGTATAATTGCCAGCCCCTACTCCCAAATAACGATGTTCCTCCCAAATATTTAAGGCCTCTCTATAACCAACTAACCTTTCAGAAATTGATTTTACTTCATAACTAGAATTACTTTGTATTCTATTTTGTACTAAAGTAAAAAAAATATTAAACAAAATAATAAAAAAAACAGAACTAAATATCACTGGCCACAAAATCTTTTTCTTTTTGAATATATAATAAACACTAACAAAAATAATAAAAAGTAACCACGTAATCCAAGCCGTACGACTAAACGTAAAAAATAAAGACATTGTTTGTAAAAACAAAAGAACATACAAAAATATTTTTTGTTTTTGATTATCTATTTTTTGCCACAAGAAAAAAACAGCAATTATAACTAAAACCAAATAAGCTCCAAAAATATTTGGATGTACAAAAGTACCATAAGATCTAAGCCAACGACCTACTTGTTCACTAGCCACAACAGAAACTCCAGAAATATCGGCTGAATAAAAACTCAAGCCAAGCAATTTGCTAGCAAATGTTTGCTGAGTCAAAAATTGCCAAATACCCAAAATACTCGGCAATATACTAGACAAAACTAATGGCCACAAAATACTTTTTATTTGCAAAAAACCACTAGACAAAATAATAAAAAATAAAAAACCCAACATCCACCAACGAGTTAACTGATAAGCTATCTCAAAATTATTTGCTACAAAAAAAGTATTAAAAAATAAATACAACAAAAATAATAAAAATGAAATAGAAAAAATTTTTTCTTTATCCCAAGTTTTTTTTGCCTTTATTTCTTTATGCTTAAAAAGAATAAAAAAATCTATAACAAAAAACATGATAACAATCCACAAGATAATTTCTGTTAAATAAAAAACAATTGTACCATATTGCCATTTTTGTCCATTTAAAAAACCATCTTGCACAATATAGACTGTCTGTATTGGCAAAAGAAACAAAGACAATTGAAGTAAATACTTTTTTAATTTTGAAAACATAATGTGATAAATTTCTAATTCACCTAATATCTAATTTCTAATAACATACCAAATGTATAAATTAAATGATTTACCACTAATTTAAGACAAAAATTTTTAGGTATTATTTATTTGAAATTTTATTAGAAATTAGGTATTAGATATTAGGTGAATTTTAAACGCTTACGAAAATATAAAAAAAGCCCGTGATTATTATCTGTAATTATAAAACTTCTTGGCACTTATTCAACCACTTATCATAATATTCTTTTCTTCTATCATTTTCATGAAATTTCAAAAAATCTTCTGAAATTACAACTTTGCTATCTAACATATCCGCTAAAAAACCATAGTGTTCACGCACTTTTTTCCATTGTAATTTACGCAAAAAAAATTCCAGAAAATTATTTTTTTTAAGTTTTTCTTCCCAAAATTTTTTGTGTGAATTTGAATTAGTACTAGCTAAATAATCTACCAAACAATAATGTTTGTCAGAAACATAAACATAATTATCTAGCCATTTATTGGCTTTTCTAATACTCAAATACAAATTGTCAGGATCATAAACTGGCAACAAATTCAAAATCCAATAAATCAAATAAATATCTATTACTTTTTCCAATTTTAAATTTTCTAAATTCAACTGACTATCTACTGCAAAAAAACTTAAACATATTTTGTCTTTATGCTTGTTTTTACTAGTACGTAAACCTGATGCTTTCAAAAAAATAGTAGTAAAAAAACGTACAAACCAAATATAATTTTTCTTGGCAATAATAAACAAATCAATATCACTATTATTTTCTGCTACTCCCATAGCTACAGTATTACAAACAAACACAGCTCGCAAAAAAGGTATTTTGGATATTTTAGACAAAGCCTTTTTCATTATAGCTAATTTTTTTTCTATAACTTTTACTTTTAATTGACGTTTTTTTATATTCTCATTTTTACCTTTCAAAAAATAAAAATTATAAGCCAACTCTATTTTTTTGTTTTTTACTAAATAATCCAAATTATAAAATAAAGATTCATCTGAAATTTTATAAGGAAAAAATAAAAAATTTAATATTTCGCTTTTAGTCAAAGGCTGCGAAAAAATATCAAAATAAGCTAATGTTTTCAAAATAGCTTCTTGTACTTTTTGATTGTTGATAAATTCCGAAGACATAAATATTACAAATTTTTATTATATACTTCCCAAGTTTCTCTCACAAATTTTTCCAAAGAAAAACGTTTCAAATTATTTTTAGCATTATTTCTTAATTCAAATCTAATATTTTCATCTGTTAAAATAGTATCTAAAACATCCGCTATTTGTGAAGAATTATTAGGATCAAAATATAAAGCACTATCCAACAAAATTTCTGGCAAACAACTAGCAGAAGACACGGCTAAAGGAACATTATACACACTAGCTTCCAAAGGCGGTAAACCAAAACCTTCATACAAACTAGGAAAAACATAAACACTAGCTGATTTATAAAGCTGAATCAATTCAGTATCAGAAACTACACCTGTAAAAATTACATTCTGAACATAAAAATATTCTTCTTGAAGCTTCTCATAAAAATAATTATTTTTACCAACTAAAACTAACTGATAATCATTATTTTTTTCTTCATTAAAAATATGCCAAGCCTCCAATAATTTACCCAAATTTTTGTGCGGATAAGCTGAACCAACATACATCACAAATTTTTTGTTTATCACAAATTTTTCCAAAACATTTACTATTTTATCCTCTATTTTTTTTACTACTTCAAAAGGTGCTTGATACACAACTGAAATTTTTTCTGAAGAAACTTGTAAAGTGTTAATCAAATCTTGAGCTGTAAAGTTACTAGTTGTCAAAATATGCTTACTATTTTTTGCGATGTGCTTAATCAAAGTACGATGAGCTTGATCTTTGATCCAAAATTTTACTTTACCAAGTGTGCTAGCTTCAGGACGCGGAAAATGATACATAATAAGGTCATGTAAAGTTACTACATAATCACCTTTATAAAAATATGGCACATTCCAATGTGGAAAATGCATAAGATCAACAGGATGTTCTGTCAAAACTTTCAAAAAGTCTTTTTGTTCTTCCAAAGTATACCAAGGTATATCTGCCAAAACTTTTTCAAAATTAGGATTAACTATTTGTACATCATCAAAATTTTCTTTACGCAAAAAAATAATATAATGATTTTTAGTATCAATATTTTGCAATTGTTTTACAAGCTGTTCAACATAACGTCCTATACCAAAAGTAGAACTAAGCATGCGAGCATCTATACCTATTTTTTTCATAAAAATTTATAAATTTTGTAAAAATTCTTTTGCAGTTTTGTCCCAATCAAAATTTTCTAGTAAAAAGTTTTTATCATATTTATTTTGTCTATGCAAATTTTTTTTCATAGCTTCTTTCAACTCTGCAACATTGTGAGGATTTACCAAAACGACATTATTATCAACAATTTCCAAAAGAGAAGAACGATTACTAGTCACTACAGAAACTCCACTAATCATAGCTTCCAAAACAGGAAAACCAAAACCTTCATACAAACTAGGATACAAAAATAATTTAGACAATTTGTATAAAGCAGGTTTGTCTAGCGCATCAACATAACCAATATAATGAACTCCTCTAGTTTCATCTATGCTCTTAATAATTTTTTCATATTTCCAACCACGATTACCAGCAATTACCAAATTAATTTTTTTATTTATCAAATTTGAATTAGAATAAGCTTGAATAATAGATAAAATATTTTTTCTAGGTTCCAAAGTACCAAGAAAAAAAATAAAATTTTCCGGTAAATTATATTTGTTTTTTAAATATGAGACATCTATACTTTTGTCTAAATTATCTAAAAAATTTTTACTAATACCTGGATAAAGAACTTTTACAAAATTAGGATTACAATGATACATTTCTACCAAATCATTTTTAGTATTTAAAGAAGGAGTAAAAATCAAATGAGCTTGATGACAATGTCTCTTTGGATTAATAAGTTTGTGCCACAATAACATTTTTTTGCTAAAACAATGTGGCAAAAATTCAAAACTCAAATCATGAATAGTCAAAATAGTTTTGACATGTTCAGATAAATTCAGAAAATTCAAATTTGGTGAAAACCAATAATCTATTTTTTCTATTTGTTTTTTGTATATTTTGTAAAAATATTTAGCAACAAACAAATCCAACTTGATAAATTTCAACAAAATAAATAAATTCAATAATTTATTAGGCCAATTTGTTTTTATCAAAAAAACATTATGGTAATTTACAAAAGAAAAATCAACTTCATTTTTTTTTAAAGAATTAAAAAACAAAATATAATTATTTGCACTATCTTGTGAAAAAATAGCATCCAAAAGTTCATAAGTATATTCCCCCACTCCAGTGCGTTTTTTTTCAGTCAGACTGCGGATGTCTATTACTATATTCATATTTATATAATTTTAAATTTAGAAATTTAGAAATTTTAAAAAAATTTAAAATTCAAAATTAAAAATTCCTAAATTTTAAAGATTACAACTATTTATTTCTGACAAAAATGCGAAATATTTTTTTTCAACATAATTTTTGATTTTTTTTTTGAAAATCTTTACATCAAAACTTTTAGCATGTTCTCTTATTTTTTGACTATCCCAATTATACTTTTCGAAATTCAAAACTGTTTCAAACAAACTTTCCCAATCTTGTTTATAAAAAAATAATCCAGTTGCACCATCTATCACAGTCTCAGTCACTCCACCTACTCCATAAGCGATAACAGGCCTACCAGCTGACATTGCTTCTATAGGTGTAATACCAAAATCTTCTACTTGAGGATGAATAAAAGCTTTGGCAGAACTCAAAATTTTTATTTTTTCTTCCTCACTAACACGTCCCAAAAATTCAATATTACTTTTGGCAATTTTTTTCAAAGATTCCAAAGATGGACCATCACCAAAAATCTTTAATTTATAACCAAGACGATTGAAAGCCTGCACTACTAAATCAAAACGCTTATAATTGACAATGCGCCCACCTGTCACAAAATAATCACCTACTTTTTCACTCACAAAAAATTTATCAAAATCCACTGGAGGAAAAATAACATCGCTATTACGACGATAATATTTTTTTATTCTTTTAAAAACAGTATGCGAATTAGCAATAAAATAATCTACTCTATCAACACTATTTTTATCCCAAATACGTAATTTGTGTATAAGACGTGGCAAAAATAATTTAATAAAAAAATTATATTTTAAATCATGAATATATTCATGAGTGTCAGACCATAAATAACGAGTTGGTGTGTGACAATATGAAATATGTAAACCATCTTCTTTGGTCAAAATTCCTTTAGCAAAAGCACTGGTAGAAGAAAGAACTACGTCAAAATCACCTAAATTATGTTTTTCCGTAGCAATGGGCATCAAAGGTAAATACCATTGATATTTTTTTCTTACAAAAGGCAACTTGGACAAAAATGATTCTTTAATCAAATTTTCTGGAAAATTTTTTATTTTTTTATTGTCATGAAATAAAACAAAAATTGGCGCTTCTGGCCAAATCTCATGAAACGCTTGCAAAACTCTTTCAGCTCCCCCATCTTGTGAAAGATAATCATGTACTAGTGCTATTCTCATAATCAAATGCTTGAAAGGCTTAAAATACTAGTTGCTACACAAATATTTTAAAAAGCCTTTCAAGCTTTTGGAGCTTTTCAGGCCTTTTTAGCCTTTTTATAAAACTTTTCTCTTTCTAAATAAAATAAAAGGAGTCTTAACAAAAACAATAATATCCAAATACAAACTCCATTTTTCTATATAAAAAATATCCAATTTCATTTCTTCTTCAAATGACAAATCACTTCTACCAGAAATTTGAGACAAACCTGTAATACCTGGTTTCAAAACAAAAACATCAGGATATTCATCTGAATATTTTTCTACTTCTCTTGGCTGATGTGGACGTGGACCTACAATGCTCATTTCACCTTTCAAAACATTAAAAAATTGTGGTAGTTCATCAATACTAACACGACGAATAAATCTACCAAAAGGTGTAACACGTGGATCATTTTCAATTTTGTAAATTGGTCCTTTTTTACTATTATTTTTATTAATCAATTCTTTTTCTTTTTTCTCAGCCTCTTCACCAGATTTAACGAATTGACTGCCTGTACAATCTTGTTGATACATCGAACGAAATTTCAAAGTAAAAAAATTTTTACCACGAATACCCACACGTTCATTTTTGTAAATAATAGGACGACCAGTTTCTAACAAAATAATCAAACTAGCCAAAAGCATAATCGGACTAATAATAATCAAAATCATTACACTCATAATAATATCAAAAATTCTTTTGGAAATTCTACCCCACCCATCGAGAGGTGTCTTTTTTAATTCTACGATAGGTATACCTGCCAAAGTATAGATACTCATATTAGTAGAATAAGTAGCAAAAATATCAGCTGAATATTTGAAAACAATATGATTTTTATCACAAAATTGTTTCAATTGGATAATATTATCTTCATTATTTTTTGGACTAAACAAAATAATTTCATTAATATTCATTTTTTTTAATTCATCATTTAAATTTTTATGGTAATTTTCATAAACTTTTATAACAAAATAACCTAAACGAGAATTTTTTTCTAAAGTATTTACAAAATCCAAAACATTTTTTTCTTCTCCTATCACAACAACACGACGCAAACCAATTCCAAAACGATACAAAATTGCTTTTAGACCTCTAAGCAAAAATCTTCCTATCATTACAAAAAACATGGCAAAAAACCAACTAGCCAAAAGTAAAAATCTTGAATCAAACAATTGACCTGAAAATACAATATATAGAGAAACTATAGATAATCCAATAAAACAAGCAAATATTATTTTCAATAAATCTTTTGCAAAACGACGGTTTTGATCAATAGAATACAAACCCAAAATAGCAAAAATTATAATCCAAATTATAGAAAAAATACTAACTGTGTTTATAAATTGAGACAAATTGATCCCAAAAATCACCGGTTTGATAGCTACAACAAAATCACTAAAACGCAGTGAATAGGCCGTAAAACCAGCCAAAACAAGCATCAAAAAGTCAATTGGTACTTGTAATAACATAAGTAAAATTTCCGAACGTTTCATAGTTTATTTAGATAATAATTACTCTTATGATAGCCTAATTTTTGCAATTAGTCAAACTATAAAAATTCTAAATCATGAATCCTAAATGCCAAATAAATAGAAAGAAAAAACGGTTTTTAAATAAAAAAAGACCACCTTGTTTACACAAGCTGGTCTTAATTATTCATTCTACATTTATAAGCCGAATTTTGTTCCCGACTTAGTCGGGAGATGATCATTTATCTAGACCTATAATTGCTTATAGGCTCAAACGAGCTAACTTTTCGAAACGATAAATCGCAACGCTGCTCTTTCTTCAGATAGGGTTTACCACGGCATCTCATCACTGAGAGCCGAAGCTTGTAACCATTTGTCAATTGTGCAAATGATATCAAACTACTTTTCACCTTTTGTCCGCCGAATCGGCGAGTTAGTATTGTCTCTGTGGCACTTTCCCGCTCAATACCCTTTCAGATAAAGAGGGTGGACGTTATCCACTATCTTTGTCCCAACCCTTCGAGAAGGGTATGGGGAAGTTCGGACTTTCCTATTAGTCACAATAAAGCAACCAATCGATCATCAAATGTAAAATGCTAGCCCGCCTTGGGCGGGAACAGGCTAAATATAGCAGAAAAAGGCTTTTTTGTCAATATAAACAACACTCAAAAAATCAAAATTATTTTTTGTCATTCATCTTTTCCAAATACTGTGGCAAAATACGTTCTATAGTATCTACAACAATACGTGTAGATTGATCTACTTCTACATTGACTTTGTCACCAACAATTTTAAAACCAAAAGTCGTCCTAGCCAATGTCTCTGGTATAAACCAAACTTTAAAAGTGTGATCAGAAAAATTTGGTTCTACTACAGTCAAACTAGCACCATCAAGAGCAATAAAACCTTTGTTAAACACATATTTAGTTAAATTCTCTGAAATCTGAAAAGTTACAGCATGATTGTTTTCTAATTTTTCTATATGAACAATTTCAACTACACCGTGCACATGTCCTGAAATATGATGTCCTCCATTTTCATCACCTTCAATAGCTGAACGCTCTACATTTACTTTATGACCAGTTTTCAAACTACTCAAAGTAGTCAAACTAAGCGTTTCTTGCATCACATCAAAAAATACTTCATTATCTAAAATTTTGTTAACTGTCAAACAAACACCATCTACTGACACACTAGCCCCTATTTTCAATCCAGATAACAATTCAACTGGTAACATTAAAGAAAAACTAAGAAGACCAGGCAATATTTTTGTCTTAGCTACAGGTAAACAAGCTTGTATTATTCCAGTATACATAAAAAATAAATTTATTATTTGATTTTTTGTATCGAAGGGGGGACTCGAACCCCCACGCTCTTACGAGCCTAGCACCTCAAGCTAGTGTGTATACCATTCCACCACTCCGACTTTTCACACTGATTACACTACTGCCTGCCGGCAGAGATTAAAAAAGATTACACTGATTGATATACTTCTGTGTAATCCATAAAAATCAGTGAAATCAATGCTAAAATTTTCTATCACGACCAACAATCATTTCAATTCTACTTTTTGCTAGTTTTATTTTTACTTTTATTTCCTTTGAAATGTTACCATCAGTCTCTACCACAAAAGGCTTTTTACTATAAACAATTATTTCTTCAAAAGGAAAAATGCTTGGTTCTTCAAACTGCTCTTTTTTGAAAAAACCAGTTTTTACAATCGGACGTAAAAATGCTTCCAACTTACCATCTTGTGGATGCACCACAAAATCTTTGCCACCTTTTGTCCACACAAATGGTTTCAAATTACAGACTACTAATTCCATTAATTTGCCTTTACTAGCTACTTTGAAACTTTCATCATATTCAATTTGAATATCACTAGGTGGAATATGAAGTTGAGAAATAAAATATCTATTATTTAGCCAGCCAACATCTAAATATAATTTTCTTCTCTTAGCCAAAATATCGCAAGCATCAAGACCAACAGGAATACCCAAAACTTCAGCAATAGTATTTTCAGTACCAACTGGCAAAAAACCATAAGTAACACGACAAGAAGCAGCACGGGACAAAACATGACCAAATGTCACATCATTACCAACTACTACAATAGTTTTAGCACCTTTTCTTATTTCATCTTCAATCAACATTTCACAATTAGTATAACGCTGCAAACGAATTATTTTCCCAGCAATACCATAATCTGTTAATCTAGTTTCCATTGCTTTAACCAAAGAGTCATATCTTTTGTTTTTTAAAAAATTGTCATAAAGATAGACATACATAAAGAAGATTCTTAAAACTTATTTCAACAAAAACTATGCCTCCATTTGAGCATCGATATCCTCTTCAATAGTCTTTTTTACACGTTTTGCTACTTTTTTTAATGAAGAATTTTCTATACCATCCATACTTACTTTACCTTGTAACAAAGCTCCAGCTTCAATTACTAAAGTAGCACAACTAATATCCCCAAGCAAACGAGCAGAAGATGTAAGCTCAAGACGTCCCTCTACTTTGACATTACCTTGTACTTCTCCAGAAACTACAGCATCACCTGCTTTGACATTAGCCAAAATTTTGGCACCTTCTTCTACCGTCAAAAGACGTCCAGTTTTTACATTACCAGAAACAGTACCTTTGACCAAAATATTACCTTCAGAGACAAAATCACCCTCTACTACCACAGATGGACCCACCACAGTTTCTACTTGATCTTCTTGATTAGAATGATGAGCATGATTAGTACTAGGTGCTGAAAAATTAGCTAAATCTTCTTGATTTTGTTTGAACATAAATATTTAAGATTAATTTTTAAAATATATGCTATTATAGCATTAAAACAGACAAAAAGTCAAAAGTCTTCCATTCCATGTTCCACATTCCTCATTCCCCTTTTTCCTCTACCTTCACACCTGGTATCCAAAAACCAAACTCACTTCCTTTCCCTAGTCCCTCACTATGTGCCCAAACATGACCACCATGTTTTTCGATGAATCTCTTACAAACATAAATTCCAAGTCCAGTACCATTTACATTGGTTCCTTGTACATTTTTACCACGATAAAATTTTTGGAAAAAATTAACTTCATCTTCTTTGTTGAAACCAAAACCTTGATCTTTTATCTTCAAAACATAACCATTATCTTCTTTTTCAAGAGAAATTTTTATAGTTCCTTTGTCACTATATTTGATAGCATTATCCAAAAAGTTGAAAACTACATGACGAATCTTTTCTTCATCCATAACAATTTTATCAATATTTTTTTCAGATTTCCAAGATATTTTTAATTTTTTTTCTGCAAACTCAGGTTTCATAGATAGTTCTTTGACAACACTACTAATAGTCTCATTGAGACTATTTTCAGCAAATACAAATTTAGTACGACCTTGTTCAATACGTGTAATATCCAAGAATTCCTCTACCAAAGTCATAAGCCTATCATTACTCTCATCCATATTTCCCAAAGTTTCTTTCAAACCTTTGCTAACTTTACCATAAGCTCCATCGCCAATAAGCTCAATATAACCACGAATAATCGTGAGAGGAGTACGAAGTTGATGAGAAGCAATAGACAAAAACTCTGTTTTTTGTTGATCAAGTTCTTGAAGACGAAGATTGGCTTTTTCAAGATTGTGAGCAAGAATAGCTAATTCTTCTTTTTGTTGGACTTCTTTTTTGACTGATTTTATTAAAAAAATACCAAAAATAACCACTAAAATAAATAATACTATATTTATAAATAATTCAAATATATTATTATAAAAAAATATAGGAAATATAAAAGACATTGTCAAAAATACTACAAATATTTGTGTAGCAAATACTTTTAATTCAAATAACTTATGTTTTACAATAGCAAAAAAAGTAAACAAAACTAAGAAAAAAGAACTTACAGAACCTAACCTTTGTATTGAAAAATTATCATAAATAAAAGGTAAAATTATATTTGTAAGAGAACCAGTAAACAAAGATAAAAGCAACCCTGTTGAAAAATAAACCAACTGCATTCTTTTTTCATTATTATATTTTAATATTTTCAAAATTAAAATTACCAAAGATAAAATAGAAAAAAATAAAAAATGTAAAAAAAATAAAAAATAATAATCACCAAATACAGTGCTTCTACCACTATTTTCAATAGAAAATACTTCATTAATAACGATATGATTTGAAAATAAAGTTAAACAAATTAAAAATATTAATTCTAAAAAAAATAATATAAAAAATGTTTTTTTTATCTTAAATTGTATTTTCGGAAAATAATAAACAAATAAAAAAACAAAAAAAATTAATAATTCCGTAAAAACAAAATTAAATTTACCTATATTTAATAAATAATCTACAAAATGATCATTATAATAAAAATACAAAGTAATCAACCAACCGGAGATAGACAAAGACATCAAAAAAAACGTTGTATTTATCTTATCTTTTAAGTTTTTATACAAAACAAAAAAACCTAGAGACAAGGTGAATATAATATTTAACGCATAAACTACTAAATAAAAATAGTCCATGTTAATTATAAATTATTTTATAAAAATATTTTTTGCTAATTTAATATATGGCAATAAAACCAAAGCACATCCTGTTTGTTTTTCTTTTACTTTTGTTTCAGAAAATGCAATAAAAGTTTCTTTATACTCAACATTTTGATTTTCAGAAATTTTTTCTATACTCTTTATAACAGACTCAATATACTCTTGTTTATTTTTTAGTAACATTTCTCCAACATTTTCCATCAAAAGACAAGCATTATTTTTTCTATCTTTAGGTATTGATATAGAAAAAACAGAAAATATTTTGCCTGGTTTATCTAAATAAAAATATTTAGCAGCACAAGGAACATGAGAACCTGGTTTAATAGGATATTTTTTTTTATTAACAGTACCTAAAATTTTTTTACTAGCGTTCAAAAAATCTTTACCATCATATAAACTCATTTTACCAAAGTTACCAATTTTTGTATATCCTTTTTTAGGTTTTAAAAAATCATAACCAGCAATTTTTCCATTAGGTCCACAAAATGAAGATACTGTTATCATATTAAATTGTCCTAAATTTATACCATCAACTTCAGCTTTATCAAATGCAACAATATGATCTAAACCACGTACACCTGTTTCATTATTAACAGACACCGTTGATAAATGTGTTAATAAAGTATAATAACCTCCGTTAGGCTCATCTAAATAACCCGTACAATAATCATTATAACTAGACGCATACAAATCTTTAGAAAAATCAAACATAAAAATAATTATTATTTTTGAGAAAGTTCTTTTACTTTTTCAAAAAATTTATCTATACTTGAAACAAAATATAATAAATTTGATGTATTATCTTGTTCTTTTGAACCAAAATTATAAACCTCAGTAAAACCAAATAATTGAGAAATTTTATATAAATTACTATCTTTACTTGTCCAAAAACAAAAATGATTAACACCAGAAAGTTTAGCTTTTTTGAACAAAGGGACAACTAAGTTAATCAATTTTTCTAATCCTCCTCTATTATCGGCTCTCATACCAAACTCACGAACAGCTAATACAGAATCCACATCAGGAAAAAATCTTAAAGCACTTTCAACAACATCCTTTTTAATATCATCGTCTTTAAAATTTTTAGGTAAATCTGTAATATTACCTATATTATCAACAAAATAAGCATGAGCAAAACCCACAACTTCTTCTTGTTCATTCAAAAACAAATTTAAATATTCATCAGAACCTTGACTGTCTATTTTCATTAACATATTCAAAACTTTTTCTTCATCCCAAACTTCATCCCACTGTGATTTATCTTCACCAAATTCTTTACTTTTATTAGCATCAAAAACAGAAATATAACAATTTATATAACTTTTTAATAAACTATCATTTTTAAGCAATTCTGACAAAGAAACTAATTTTAAATTACCTGTTTTTTTTGGTTCTTTATCCCTTGAGAGACCTTCTACCATATTTTTATAAATATTAAATTAATTATTCCCTCCATCCAAAATTTTTAATAAACCTTTATTAATCTTTCTAATAGTCAATGGTCCCCCATAAATAAAACCTGTAATCATTTGCAAAGCATCAGCTCCAGCTTGTAACTTTTGATAAGCATCCTCAGCTGTAAAAATACCCCCAACACCAATGATTTTTAGTTTATCGTGAGCTCGCTCACGAATATGACTAATTATTTTGTTACTTCTATCTTGCAGATGTTTACCAGAAATTCCACCAGGATGATTCAACTGTTCAGCAGATGATTTAAATTTTTTGACCCAAGATCTATTTTTTATCAGATTAGTTGCCACAATGCCAGTAATCTCATATTTCAAACACAAATCTATCACTTTGTCCAAATCTTCATAACTCATGTCTGGTCCAATCTTGATGAAAATATCTTTATTAATTTTTCGTTCTTTAACAATATTCATAATTTTCAGCAAAAGTTCTTCTATAAAAGAAACTTGAGCAAAGACATCACACTTAGCAACATTTGGACAACTTACATTCAAAGTAATATAATCAGCCAGCTCATACAAATCCAAAAATGAACGAACATAATCATCTGCCATTTCTTTTCCTTCCAAACCAGTAGTTACCGCAATACTAATACCATAAGGTATATCGCGTTTTTGTAATTTTTCTTTTATTCTTTTGGCAGCTTCTACACTTCCACAATTAGACAAACCGTAGTAAACAATAAGACCATTATCTTTTGGCAAACGCCATAATCTTGGCTTAGGATTACCAGGTTGAGCTGAATTAGTGATAGAACCAAGCTCCACAAAACCAAAACCAAGCATAGGATAGGCCAACGGTGCTGTAATATTTTTATCAAAACCGGCTGACAATCCAACTGGATTTTTCAATTCTAAATTGCCAATTTTTACATGAAGACGTGGATCATCTACAAATAAAAATTTTTTTATTATATTATAAAATGGTGAAAATGAACTTACTACTTTCAACATATGTATCACTAAATGATGTATTTTTTCTGGATCAGTTTTGAATAATATTGGTCTGATGATTTTTTTATACAACATATATTATTAATTCAATGTTTAGTTTTTAATTCTAGTTCTAGAATAGCACGAATATAAAACGAATACCACAAATAAATATTCCCGAAGTTCACATCCGTATCATCCGGATTATCCGTAAATCCGTATTGTTTTACATTTCTGATACCACATCTATTGTAAGCAATCGAAGAGCCTTTGTCAAAACTTCTGAAACTTTGATACTCAAATATAATCTGGATTTTATTAATTCTTCACTTTCAGCATTTAATACACTATGTTTGTTATAAAAATCATTATACATTTTGGCTAAGTCAAAACAATACTTGGCAATAACAGATGAATTATAATTTTCTAATGATTTTGTAATAATTTCTGGAAAATCAGATACTTTCATTACTAAATTTTTTACTTCATCTTCTGTAAACAACGTGAAATCAGTATCATCATTTAATTTACCAGTAAATTTTTTTTGCAAACTATTGATACGAGCAACAGTATAGAGAATATATGGCGCACTAAAACCATCAAAACTCACCGCTTCATCAAAATCAAAAGTTACCACTTTGTCAGCTTCGTGCTTTTGCATAGTGAACTTGAGAACTGCCATCGTCAAAACATGAACCGTCTCTTTTACTTTTTCTTCGCTCCAGTCTTCATGACGAGCTTTTGTTTCTTTTTGTAAATGTTCCAAAACTCTATCACGCAAATCTTCGTAAAGTATCACTCCACCGTTACGAGAAGACATTTTCCCCCCATTTGGAGTATTAATTAAGCCATAACCAATATGCGTCATTTTTTTGTCAAAACCATTTAGTTCCAAAACTTTGTAAAGCTGTTTGAAATAAAAATCTTGTTCACTACCAGTAATATTGATACTTTCTTCTACATCGTAGCGTTTAAACTTCTCCTCTGATAAAGCTAAATCACTAGTCATATAAACACCGGCTCCAGTACTTTTGCGAAGCAAAGCAATATCCAAATTGTATTTATTTAAATCAGCAATAATAGCACCGCCTTCCCCTACTTCAGCAATTTTCTTGTCTAATAATTCATCAACCAATTTTTGTCCTGCAGTTTTCACTTCACTTTCGTAAATAATAGAATCATGTTCTACTTTCATTTCTTGCATCAAATCAACAAAACCATCAGTACTCCATTTTCTGGTTTCCAAAAATAATTTAGTAATTTCGGCTTCTCCACTTTCCAATTTTTGTTGCATATCATCTAACTCAGCCTTATACTCTTCATCATGTTCTTTCAAATAATTACTAGCTTTGACATAAATCTCACCAAGCATCTTTTGTTTATTTTGAGCATTATTAATCTCCGAACTCTGAACTCCGAACTCTGAACTATGTAAAATTCCCCACAAACATTTCACCACATGACGACCAAAGTCGTTGACGTAATTCATCGGGATAATATCATAACCACTCGCACGATAAACTTGCACAATAGTATTGCCAATACAAACATTGCGAAAATGTCCAATATGAAATTCTTTGTGAGTATTTTGAGAAGGATATTCAATCAAAACTTTTTTACCTTGACCAATATTATTGTTACCAAAATTTTCATTCACTTCTTCCAAAATTAATTTACTAACTTCAGCAGTATCTAAAAATAAATTAACATAAGGACCAAAAGCTTTTATTTCTTTTATAATTGAGTCTGTTGGCACAGAAAAGTTTTCTACAAAATTCTTGGCAAATTCAGCTGGATTTTGTTTTTCTTTTTTGGCTAAGTCAAAACAAGGTAGAGCAATATCACCCATTTCAGCTTTTGGTGGAGTTGAAAATATAAGATTTTCTAATCCCAAAATTTCTTGGATTTTTGTTTGTAAAATTTTATTCATAAAATTTATTTCACCTTAACAAAAAACCTTTTACCTTTTTGAATCACATCTTCTGGCTTGGTATCATAATCAAAAGCTTCAATTTTTTCATCATTCACTTTGACTCCACCTTGCTCTATAGCACGACGAGCATCACTCTTACCAGTACTAAGTCCTGATTCTACCAACACTTCAATAATATTGTAACTAACCGGTTTTAGTTCTGGGATTTCATCTGGTCTATCTTTACTTTGGATTACTTTTTCAAAATGGGATTGACCAAGCTTGGCAGATTCTTCTCCAAGAAAAGTCTTAGTAATTTCATAGGCAAGTTTGAACTTAGCATCACGAGGATTAGCACCAGCTTCTAAATCTTTTTTAATTTGTTCAACTTCTGACATTGGAATACGTGTACAAATTTCAAAACCACTGACAATCATACCATCAGTCCAGTTCATAATTTTGCCAAACATATCTTCTGGAGTGTCTGCAAAAGCAATCATATTACCTTCACTCTTACCCATTTTTTTACCACTATTGTCTGTCAGAAGTTTACCAGCAAGCACAAATTTTTCTTTGTTTTTTAAAGTTTTCATCAAGTCACGTCCAGCCAACATGTTGAAAGTCTGATCATTACCACCAATTTCTCCATCAACATCCATAGCAACTGAATCATAACCTTGCATTACAGGATACAAAAATTCATGTAAGTAAATTGGCTGTGAATCAAAGACCAAATCCTCTTTATCCAATCCCGTTGTTTTTTTACAATGTGGACAATTGGTTTTATTACCTTTCAATGTGACTGTCTCAAAACTTTCTTTACTAAATTGTATAGGAGATATAAATTTGTTTTCACAATGTCTACACACAACCATAGTGGACATTCTCTTTTCAAACATATCTCGCTCTAGCATTCTTTGCACAGTAAAGTGTGAAGTCAAATCAAGCACATCAGCAAAATTCATTTTGAGAAACCATTCACTATTGTAACGAACTTCCACAGGATTTTCTCCACCAAAATCTAATACACTACTAACTTGTTGTTGATACATTTTGCAATTTTCCAAAACTTGTTCACGAGTCAATTTTGTTCTAGCCGCACCTTTGTCTGTTGGATCACCAATCATCGCAGTAAAATCACCAATCAGCATAATAACTCTGTGTCCAAGTTGTTGAAATTCACGAAGTTTAAGCATAGTAATACCATGACCAATATGAAGAGTAGGTGCTGTTGGATCATAGCCACTATAAATTGTCAATCTTTCACCTGATTTTAATTTACTTTCCAAAAAATCACGCTTTGGGTAAATATTTTCTACACCACGTGATAACAGATTTTGGATTTTTTCTTCATCAATAATTACATTCATATATTTATTTTAAAACAAATTAAGATACTAATAATCAAATCACTTATAACTAACATTATAAAGAAAGGTACTAATTTATGCAAATAATCGTTAATTTTTCTTTCATACATTTTTAGGCTGCCAAAGGTAAATACAATGAAATTACAGTACCATGTCCTTTTTCTTTTACCTTCCTAGCAAAATGATTTTCACCATCTTTATTAAACATTTTTTCTACTTCGTCATGACTATGAAGAGTTATAGACTTACCAGGAATACCAATACCATTACTATAATATTCAAAGTTGTCTTGACCAACTCTCTTTGAAAGAATTACAATCTCTACTCCCATTTGTGCTAAACGTATATGTAAATCAGCCAAACCAAGACCACTACTTCCAGTACTTGAACTACCTTTTTTGAAAATACAATCTGCATCCTTTGGATCCAAATGTCTAAACTCCATTCCTTTTCCTGTATCACTAACTCTAATTACTAAGTCATTATCCTCTACAAAAATATCAACATCAATCTCAGTATTTTCTCCTGCTACTTCAATATTTTTTTTCAAAGAATTACGTAGTTCATTCAAGATAGTATTTCCTACAACAGCTATATCTCCTTTTATTTGTTTACCTTCTAATTGTCTATATAAAACATCCCAATCAACATCTATTTGTAATCTTCTTTTTTCAATGCCCTCATAAGAATTACTACCAGAATTTTTTTGTTTTAATTTTACAATTTCTTTTTCTACAAAAAAGTCCAAAACATTTTTTATTACCTCCAAATCAAAGTTATATTTCATTTCATATTCCTGCCCAGACATAAACAACTGCCTAAGTAATGCGTCCTTTAAAGCCACATAAAATCTAAACCAATCACTACGATATTCACTCAACAATTCTAAATCCTCGCTAACTGCTGAATAATCACCTTTTGCTAGATCACTTTTTAATAAAGCTAAAAAACCCACAAAACCAGTGCCAATATTATTCAAATCATGCAAACGATGCTTATCCAAATCTTGATTTTTTCTAATTAAGTCAATCGCACGGAAAATACTATCTATATGTCTAGATAAAGTAAATAGTTCCTCTATTGAAAAAGTAATCTCTTTTTTCAATACAAATTCATTAATAACATCCAAAGATTCTATATATTTTTGTGCTAATAAATCTGATTCTTTTTTTTCTTTTTTTTCAACACCTATTGACGTTCCTCTTTTTAATTCTGAAAAAACCATACCCTAAATATTATTAAATTGTTTATTTAACTTCTCCAATTTTTCTTTTGCTTCACTCAACTTATTTGTTTCTTGTTCAATTATACTTGCTGGAGCACTACTTACAAAACCTGAATTACTTAGTTTACCTTCAAGTCCTGCAATGTATTTAGTCAATTGTTCTATTTCTTTACCTAGTTTTTCTTTTTCTTTGGCGAAGTCAACCACGCCCGCAAGTTCAACAAAAACTTCTACACCACTTTCGACAAAAGAAACGGACTGATCAGGTTTTGCAATCTTTTCTTCAATATGCAAATTTTCTAATCTAGCCAATTTACTAATTATTGCAGAATTTTGTGACAACAAATCTTTTTTATCACCTGCTGAAATTGTGACGTTCAGTTTTTTGACTGGATCAATTTTGTAATCACCTTTTATTGAGCGAATACCGACTATCACATTTTGAATAATTTCAAAATCTTTTATTTCTAAATTTTGTTCAGTACTTAAAGGAAATTTTTCAACCATCAAAATATTTTCTTTACCATAAAATTCTTGCCAGATAGCTTCTGTCACAAATGGCATAAAAGGATGCCAAAGTTTGAGTACTGTGCTCAAAACGTAATTCAATATTTCTGATTTATTACCTTCAATTTTGGCAATCTCTAGATACCAATCTGCCAAATCATTCCAAGTGAAGTCACGAAGTTTTTCACCAGCGTAAGATAAGTTCATACTATCCAAATTACTAACAACCACATTACTTACTTCACTCAATTTTTGCAAAATCCATTTATCTGAAAGAGTTTTAGCTTCGGGCAAACTTATATCTTTCACCAATTTCTTTTCTTCAGCTTCCAAAGTCATTTCAATAAATCTTGCCATGTTCCAAAGTTTGTTAGCAAAATTTCTAAAACCACCAATTTTTTCTTCAGACAATTTCATATCATTGCCTGGAGTATTACCGAGCAAAAGTGAAAGACGTGTCGCATCAGTGCCATACTTCTCTATCATATCAAGTGGATTGATAATATTTCCCAAGCTCTTACTCATTTTACGACCTTGTTCATCACGTACCAAACCATGCAAATAAACAGTTTCAAAAGGAACTTGACCAAGAGTATAAGTAGTCATAAGTATCATACGAGCTACCCAAAAAAATAAAATATCATAACCAGTTTCAAGTACTGAAGTTGGATGAAAATTTTTCAAATCTTGTGAATCTAAATTTGGATAACCAAGTGTAGAAAACGTCCATAAACCAGAACTAAACCAAGTATCCAAAGTATCAGGATCTTGTGTCCAGCCTTCACCTTCAGGTGCATCGACTCCAACAAAAATTTCCTCATTCCCCATTCCACTTTCCTCGTTACTCTTCTTATACCAAACCGGGATCTGATGTCCATACCAAATCTGACGAGAAATACACCAATCACGAAGATTATCTATCCAGTTGAAATAAACTTTGTCGAATCTTTCTGGCACGATTTTTATTTGTCCAGTAGTTACTACTTTTTGCATCAATTCTTTGAGAGAATATTCTTGGCCTTCTTCAATACCCTTCAATTCCAATTTTCCTGTGAACTCTGAACTTTGAACTTTGAACTTTTTGTTTACATCTACAAACCATTGAGTTTTTGGTAAAGGTTCAACAACATCTTTGAATCTATCAGAAGTACCAACATTTTGAATGATGTCTTCTTCTTTTTCGAGCAGACCTTCGGCACGTAAATAGTTTACAAATTTTTCACGAGCTTCTTCTACACCTAAGCCTGTATAATCACTACCAGCATTACCAGTCATTTTGCCATCTTCACCAATAACTTGAATCAGTCCAATATCATTGCCAAGTGCTTTTTGTTTCAAATACATTTCAAAATCCACAGGACTGTGAGCTGTGGTTACACCAAGGGCTCCTGTACCAAAACTTTCATCAACATGATCGTCGCCAATAATTTTTATTTTTAGAATATGACCTTTTTGTCCGACATCTTGTACTTCAAATTCTTGACCAATATATTTTTGGTATTTTCCTGTAGGATTTACAGCCACAGCAGTATCACCAAGCTTGGTTTCCGGACGTGTAGTCGCAATAGTAATCGGAAAATCTTTACTATATTTGAAATAATACATCTTAGCAGGACGTTCAATATGAACAAGTTCATCATCACTACAAGTAGATTGACCCTTTACTGACCAATTGATTACTCGGTAGCCTCGATAAATAAGTCCATCATCATACATTTTTTTGAAAACAGTTTTGACAGCCAAATTTCTTTTGTCATCCAATGTAAAAGCTTCTCTACTCCAATCTAAACTAGAACCCATTTTTTTGGATTGATTGACAATAGTATCGTGAGATTCTTGAGCAAACTGAGCAACTCTTTTTAAAAAATTTTCTCTACCCAATTCTTCTTTTGGTTTTTTGAATTCTCCTGATTCAATCAGCATCTTTTCAACTTTGGATTCAGTAGCAACAGCAGCATGATCAGTACCTGGCACCCAGAGCGTTTTATCGCCTTTCATACGATGATATCTGACCATTACGTCTTCTATTGCGAGCATGGCAGCATGACCCATGTGTAGTGTTCCTGTGACGTTTGGTGGAGGCAAGACGATAGTAAAAGGTTTGGAATCTTCTGTTGTTATTTTCTCTCTAATACAAACATCAGGATCAAAAAATCCACTATCTTCCCAAGACTTATAAATATCATCTTCGTATTTTTTTGGTTCGTAAGATTTTGCTAGACTTTCCATATTTTTTATTATCTTAACACTCCGGATATACGGATAATCCTAATTTTCCGGATACTACTAATAAAGTTTTTTAAAATTTGTTGTTTATTCCTTAAAAATATCCGTATCATCCGTATTATCCGGAAATCCGAATTGTTAAAGATAGTAATAGTTTACCTCAATATCGATATTTTGGCAAGAAAATGCCTAGAGTTAGCCAAATAATTCAAAAAAACGCATAATATTCGGCTCTATTGACATAAAACCTCATTTAGTATATAATCTTTTATTCTTCTTTTGAACGTTTCAAAGGATGTTGATACTAGGTATTTAAGGCTTGTAGATACTTGATAGCAACAAAAAAATATGGCACTTGATAAAATAGAACAATTCAACAAAGCTATTGAAGACAAAAAAAATATTTTAATAACTTTCAAAAAACACTTCGATGGCGATGCTATAGGAAGTTCTTTGGCTCTAAAGCTCTTTTTGGAACAACTAGGCAAACGCGTAGATATTGTCTGTGATTCTTTTGTTTTACCAAGTCAATACCAATTTTTGAAACACTCCAACAAAATAAAAGATAGTTTTGATGGATTAAATAATTTTGTTATTAGTATTGATGTAGAAAAAAATGGTCTATCTGAATTGAGTTATGACATCAAAGAAAACAAATTGAGAATATTTATTACTCCAAAAAATGGTTATATCAACAAAGAAAATATCACTACTAGCCAAAGTGACTTCAAATATGATTTGATAATCACTGTTGATACAACTGATTTATCTTCTCTTGGTGACATTTTTACTAATCACGAAAACTTTTTTTATAGCAAACCTCTTATCAATATTGATCACAAAGCCAACAATGAACATTTTGGACAAATCAATATTATAGAATTACCTGCTAGTAGCAGTTCTGAAATAGTATTTGAAATTTTGCAACAAGCCAAAGAAGAATTAATCAACAGACAAGTCGCTCAATCTTTACTAACAGGTATTATTGCTGGTACAAATAGTTTCAAAAAAAATAAAGTCCGTCCACTAACTTTACAAGTTGCTAGTAAATTAGTAGATTTGGGAGCTGACAGAGCTTTTATTATCAAAAATCTTTATCAAACCAAATCTATTGCTACTTTCAAAATTTGGGGAACTATACTAAGTCATCTAAAAGAAGACAAGGATTTAAATTTAGTTTGGTCTACTATTACGCGTGACGACTTTGTCAGAAGTGGTGCTAAAAAAGAAGATTTAAACAATATTATAGATGAGTTGATCACGACTGCACCTACTGCTCAATTTGTTTTGTTACTCAATGAAGATCCAGAAGAAAAAAACAAAATATCTGGTATATTGAGAATATTACCACAAAATCATGCGACAGAAATGATGAAAAAATACAATGCTGATGGTGATGAAAATGAAACAAAATTTGAAATAAATGGCAAAAATTTAAATGATGTGGAAGAAGAAATTGTAGCGCATATAAAAAATGAGATAAATAAATAAAACACATAACACAATACATATAACAAATAAAAAACACGTATAGAAATATTCGTGTTTTATTTTTCTAAATTATCTATTGTTGACCACAACATTTTGGCAAGTTCTTCTTTTCTATGAAACATATTTATATATTCTTTCGTAGAAAGATAGCCCAAATTACATGCTAAATAAAAAGTGATAATTGATTATTGCAAAGATCCATAATATATTTTATAAAAATTAGTCATCACTTTTCTCTTCTTTCTAGCAAAACCTTCTACATAATTTAACAATACAGAAACCATAGATCTACGACATTGCGAGGTCAATGTATATCTTTCATCACTTGGAAATTTTCTAGAAATAATGTATCCAGACAATATATAATCTGTAATTTTTTTCTTCAAAATATCATGAAACCACTCCTTAAAACTTTTGATAAATGATATGTGTTATGTGATATGTGGCATGTGCTTAAATTAGTGAACGTCCCGTCATTTCCTCAGGTTTATCTATACCCAAAACTTTGAGAATTGTCGGCGCTACATCACCCAACACACCAGACTTAGGCAAAAGACTCAAATCATCATCAGGTGAATCTCCTACATTACCAGAAATACCAAATAATTTTTCTTGAATAATAATAAAAGGAACATTGTTGTTACTATTTTGTTTATCAAGAGTACCTGTCTTCATACTAAGTACTTCTTCAGCACTACCACTGTCTCCAACAATAAATAAAACTCCGTCTTCAGCCAAAACATATTCAGCAATTTTACCAATATATTTGTCCAAAATTTCACAAGCTTTTATAGTAGCTTGAAAATCACCAGTTTTAGACACACTTTCAGCATTAGAAAAATTGGCCAAGATAAAATCATACTTTTCTGATTTTATAGCTTTGACAACATCTTTGACAATTGAATTAGCTGCCATTTCAGGAACTTCTTTATATGACAAAACTTTTTTAGAAGGAACAAGTACAAATTCTTCATCACCAAATTTGTCTTCAAACATTCCACTAAAAAAAGAAGTAACACAACTATATTTTTCTGTTTCAGCAATTCTGATTTGTCTCATTTCTGCTTTGGACAAAACTTCTGCCAAAGAATTATGAATGATATTGCGAGGGTAAGCAACCACAACAGGAATTTCTTTTTCGTAATCAGTCATTGTCACAAAAAATAAATTACGTAAATAAATACGTTCAAATTTTGGAAAAGCTGGCAAAACAAAAGACTTAGTCAATTGTCTAGCAAGTCTAGCTCCAAAATTAGCAAAAATTACAGCATCATTTTTTTGAATAAAATTTAATTTAGTTTTACTACCAATCAAAGTAGGTAAAACATCAGCATCGTAAATTTCTTTGTCATAAGATTTTTGAATAGCTTCAAAAGATGTCTCTTCAATATTCAAAACTTTTTCACCTGTCATGTGATAATAGGCCAAAGAAATTTTGTCCCAATTACGACCATTGTCCAAAGCATAATTTCTACCAGAAATACTAACAATTTTACCTATACCTAATTCAGACATTTTAGCTTCTATTTTTTTTATATGATGAATACCATTGTTATAAATATCATCTTCACCATCCAAAATAGCATGCACAAAAACTTCTTTTACCTTGTTTTGTTTTGCCACTTGCAATAAAGCAAAAAAATGTTCATCATTGGCATTGTGAATTTGATTCCCAAATAAAGTAATAATATGTAAATTAGAATTATTTTTTTCAGTATGTTCTATAGCTGACAAAAAAGCATGATTGGAAAAAAACTTACCACTCGCTATAGCAGCATTTATTCTTGGTAAAATTTTTTTATAAATTCTACCAGAACCAATATTCAAATGACCAACACGAGAATTACCAGCTTCAAAATCCAAAAGTCCCACATCTTTACCAGACGCACCAAGACTCATCACTGGATATTGTTGAATAAATTTATCAAAATTTGGAGTATTAGCTTTAAAAATTGCATTGCCAGGTGTATTTGGTGCAATTCCCCAACCACTCAAAGTAAGTAAAACAGCAGGTTTTGGACGATTCATCATAATTTTAAATTTAGCAATTTTAAATTTTAATTTGTCCGCCTTGGGTGGAAACAATTTAAAAATTTTACAATTTCATCCCGATTTTATCAGGACTAAATTAAAGAATGTCCCGTCATTTCATCTGGTTTTTCAATATTCAACACTTTCAAAATAGTCGGAGCAATATCTGAAAGTCTACCTTTTTTCAATTTTGTTTTCTTATCATCACTAATCAAAATAAATGGGACATGATTATCAGTATGAGACGTCATAATCTCCCCAGTCTTTTCATCAAACATCTTTTCAGCATTACCATGATCAGCCGTAATAAATACTATACCATTTTTTGATAAAACACAATCTACTACTCTTTTCACCTGATTATCCATATAATTTACCGCTTTTTTAGCTGCTTCAAAATCACCAGTATGCCCGACCATGTCAGCGTTAGGATAATTTACTGTAATAAAATTGTAAGTATTATTTTCTAAATAATTTATAATAATATTAGTAATTTCTTGTGCATGCATTTCTGGTTTATCAGCATATGAATAATGTGCACCAGATTTTATCATAAGTCTTTTTTCACCATTAATAGGTTCTGAATAACCACCATTCATAAAATAAGTAACATGCGCGTATTTTTCAGTTTCAGAAATATATAATTGATTATAATTTTCACCAATTGCTTTGGCCAAACAATTTTTAAAATCTGGACTTGGAAAAGCTGTAAAAATTCCTGGTAAATCTGGACCAAAATCTGTCATAGCCACAAAACGAATATTTTTTGGTAATTTGTTTCTTTTAAACGCACCTGGATTCATCTTTTGAAAATTTTCCTGAACTAAAGACTTGGTAATTTGTCTAGCTCTATCACTTCTGGCATTGAAAAAATAAATAACATCATTATCTTCAATGTTACCCACAGGTTTTCCACCTTCAACAATAACTGTGGGTAAAATGTATTCATCAGTTTCATCTCTATTATAAGCTTGAGAAATTGCTTCTTCAGCACTTTCAGCTTGTAAACCAACACCCGAGACCATAGCATCATAAGCTTGTTTAGTTCTACTCCACATTTTGTTTCTATCCATACCATAAAATCTACCCATAATCGTCGCAATTTTTTCACCATTTTTCATATTCTTACGCAAAAGACGCAAAAAATTTACAGCACCATGAGTAGAAGAATCACGACCATCTGTAAACAAATGTAAAAAAACTTTTTTATGTCCTTGCTTACGAAAATATTCTAATAAAGAATAAATATGTTCTGGATTAGAATGAGCACTTTGACCATCAGTCAAAAGTCCCATCAAATGAACAGAACTATTATATTTTTTGGCATGATAAAGAGCATGACGAAATGAGTCATTTTTGAAAAAAGTTCCATCTTTGATAGCATGCGTAATTCGCACCAAATCTTGCTCAACTACTCTACCCGCGCCAATATTCAAATGTCCTGCTTCAGAATTTCCTTCTTGATTAGGAAAAAGACCAACATCCAAACCACTAGCTATAAGTTGAGTATTAGAATAATCTTTTATATAAGAAAAAATATTTGGTGCTGTCTCTGGTGTAATTGCATTACCAACATTTTTGAAATCAGCCAAACCAAAACCATCGAGGATCATGAAGACAACTGGCTTGTTTTTTTTATTGATTTCTTCGTTTTGTAGGTTTAATTCTTTTGACATATTTAAAAATTTCCAATACTAAATAAACAAATTCCAAATAATATACAAATAACAAATTAAAATTATGTAGATTTGTCTATTATAGTGGATAATATTTTTCTTAACTCAATTGATTCGTTTAGTAAGGATTTTATTCTATTTGCTAAATTTAAATTATTATCAATAATCAGTTCTATCCAATATGTAGTTTCTTTACATTCTTTTCTCGAGATTTTGATTCTGTGTAAAAAATCTTTTTTACTCAATTTTTCATTTGCCTCTCTATAATTTGCTCCAACTGAAGTGGAAGAACGTATTATTTGTTTTATATATACATTATTTATTTCACTTTTTTCTAAAGCTTTGCACATTTTTGCAATTCTTTTCGCAAACTCCAAAGTTCTTGTTTCCAAGTTGTAAATTTTCCCCTCCATAAATTTTTTTGTATATTGTAATTTTGATATTATTTGGAATTTGTTTATTTAATATTGTTTATTTTTCAGTTTCTTCTTCAATCTCCATCAATCTATTATACTTCTCCACTCTTTCCGATCTACTCATAGAACCTGTTTTGATAAACTCAGAATTTACAGCGACAGCTAGGTCAGCAATGAAAGTATCAGCAGTCTCACCTGAACGATGTGACACAGAAACTTTGTAACCATTTTTCTTAGCTAAATAAATCGCATCAATTGTTTCAGTCAAAGTTCCAATTTGATTAAGCTTGATAAGTACAGCATTAGCTACTTTTTCATCAATTCCTTTTTGTATACGTTTGACGTTGGTCACAAACAAATCATCTCCTACAATAGTCACTTTCTTACCAAATTTTTTGGTAAGAAGAGCCCAATTTTCCCAATCATCTTCAGCCAATGGATCTTCAATAGAAAGTATAGGATATTTTCTAATCCAAGTTTCTAAAATTCTAATCATTTTGTCTGCACTAGAAGCTTGTGAAGGGCTAGAAAAATAATATTTACCCTTACGATAAAATTCTGAAGCAGCAATATCAAAACCAAGAAAAACATTTTTGCCAGGTTCAAAACCTGATGATTGTATTGCTTTTATTACCAATTGAATTGCTCTTTCATTGTTGAGTAAGTCCGGCGCAAAACCACCTTCATCTCCTACCGAAGTAGTATAACCTTTATCATTCAAAATTGCTTTGAGAGAATGAAAAATTTGAGAACCCATTCTAACACGCTCGGCAAATTTTTTGTGAATTGGAATAATCATGAATTCCTGACAACTCAAATTGTTGTCAGCGTGTCGTCCACCATTTAAAATGTTCATAGTCGCTACTGGCATCCTCCAAGTCTTTTCTGGCAAATTATAAGCACTGCGAATATATTTATATAAAGGCATTTTACTTGCTTTGGCACCAGCACGAGCACAGGCAAGAGACACTGACAAAATAGCATTTGCCCCAAGTTTTTTCTTGTTTTCAGTACCATCTAAATCTAACATTAATTTATCAATATTCCTTTGGTCCAAAACATCTTTACCTATTAAAGCTTTATTAATCAGAGTATTAACATTTTTTACAGCTTTGAGAACTCCTTTACCGCCAAAACGTTGAGCATTGTCACGAAGTTCAAGTGCTTCATGAGTACCTGTAGAAGCTCCCGATGGGACAGCAGCCTTACCAATAGCACCACCTTCCAAATAAACTTTTGTTTCTAGAGTTGGATTACCACGTGAATCCAAAATTTCTCTAGAAACAATTTTTTTTATTTCAGTGTTTTTCATATATATTAGTTAATTAGGTATTAGGTATTAGGTTTACTTAAATTTATAAACGTGAATTTAAAAACAAAAAGCCTTTCCGGCCTTTTAAGCTTTTCAAGCCTTTCCCAGCCTTTCTATATTATACCAAAAAAAACAGCCTTTTGGAAAGGCTGTCTTTAATTCTAGCTAATTATTTTATTTTGTAATTGATAGTTATATTCAATTTTACTGTCTCAGTACCAGTTTCAATAGTAGGACCAGCACCAACAGATGATTCTAACATTGCCTTATCATAATACATACCTTCATATTCACCAGGAACATATTCACTATAACTCAAGATTGTTTCTAAGTTTATACCCAACATTTGAGACAATTGAGCTGCTTTTACTTTGGCATCCTTGATAGCTTTTTGTCTAGCTTCTGCAATATATACTTCTTTATCATCAATACTTTGAGTTACACCACCAATAGTATTTAGACCCACTTCAGAAGATAAAGCTACAACTTTACTAGCCAAACTAACATTATTACGAACTTTGACAGTTACACTTTGATTTATACTATAACCTGACAAACTACTTGTACCATCAGTAGCATAGTTATATTCAGGATACATACTTTGAGATTCTGTCTTAATATCTGCTTCTGGGATACCCAAAGCTTTTACTTTTGTTACAAAGTCAGCTATTAATTTATCATTTTTTTCCATAGCTTCTTGTGAAGTTGCTGCTTTGATAGCAGTACCCACTACTACAGTACTCACATTTGGTTTTACTTCTACACTACCTTCACCTGTAACTGAAATTTGTTTATCATACAGTTGTCTATCTGCTACACCAATATAATCATATTTTTTTATTTCATTGCGAATGAGAGTTCCAATGAAAATAATCAAATACACAATTAAAATACCAACGAAAGTCATAATCAACTTTCTACCAAAATGACAACTATGCTCTTTGCAATGTTTCATCATACCAAAATGACCACCACGACAACAATCGTGTTTTTCTGTTGGCATAGAATCCATAGCAGGCATGTCAGTCATCGAACTTAAAGTTTTACTACCAGAAGTAGTTTCTGTTTTCTTGACAGGCATAAATTTTAAATTAAATTATTTATATGAATTTATTATAACACAAATTTATATTTTGCACAAAATGTAAATTGATAATTGTGTATATTTTTTTATAAACAAAAAAATAAAATAATAAACTATACATAATTACTTGCAACAAACAATCTTTTTTGTATATAATGTAAATATTGTACATAGTAAATCTAAAACTCTTTAATTTTATGCAATTTAAACATGACTTAGTCGATAAAACAGATGCTTTTGTAAAAAAAGCTTTTCAAGATAACCCTCACTACAGTTTTAATCACTGGTCAGTAATGTATAACCATAGTGTTAATGTTCAAAATTTATCTATGAAAATAGCTAATGATATTAAGTGCAATGAACTAGTAACCTCAATTGCTGCATTACTTCATGATATCGGCAAAATATATCATGCTGATCAAAAGACACTTCACAAAACCCACGAAAGTTTTAACTTAATAGTCACTAAAGATTTTTTAGATAATCTTGGATTAACAAGTACTGAATTGAAACAAGTTCGTGATTTAATTTCATATAATAGCGATTCTACTGAAATGAAAATAATAAAAGATGCAGATGCTTTGGCTATGTGCTTTGATAAAAAACTATATATGTTATGGATAGAGTGGGCTATCAAAAACGGATTTACTAGTGATATACAACGTAAACTAAATAAATATAATAACTTATATTTTGATATCAGCCGACGTTTAGCAGAACCAAATTTAATCAAAATGAAAAACGATTGGGATAAATACCAACAAAAAATAAAAAAAACTTAATATTTATCACAAATAATATATTTATAAGCGGTTAAATAACTTCCTATATGAAATACATTGCTCTCCTCCGTGGCATCAATGTCGGCGGTAACCACAAAGTAGAAATGAAAAAACTCAAAATCTTATTTGAATTATTAAGCTACACAAACATTTACACTTATATCAATTCTGGAAATATTATATTTGAAACAACAGACAAAAAAAATGATGTACTAAAAAAAATAGAAAAATGTCTAAAAAAAGAATTTACTTTTGAAATACCCCTTATTATCAAAACCGAAAAAGAAATAAAAAAAATAGCGCAGACAATACCAGAAAATTGGCAAAATGATAGTACCCAAAAAACTGATGTTGCTTATTTATTTCCAGAATCTGACAACAAAAAAATAATTGATGAATTACCAATCAAAAAAGAATTCCTAGACATTCGTTATGTAAAAGGTGCTATCTTTTGGAATGTAAAGAGAGCTAATTATAACAAAAGCCAGCTAAACAAAATAATCAACCACAAATCTTATAAGCTCATGACTATAAGAAATGTTAATACTGCTAGATATTTAGCAGGTATTAATAAAAAATGAAAAAGTTTTACAAAATTTAGTTGTAATTTTAATTCATAAACTTAATTTATCGAAAAAATAATAAAATAATTTAACAATTATTTTAAGGAGTTCTTTATTAACAAACATTAGAAGTAATACAAAATATTTTGCAAGAACAAAAATAAAGTTAATAAATAAAAAAATCGTCTTCTAGAAGACGATTTTTTATTTTCAAATTACTTATTCTGCTGTTTACACTTCAATAATCACTGGCAAAATCATTGGACGTTTTTCAGTCTTACTCAAAACAAATTGTCCTATTTTATCTCTGATATCGTTTCTAATTTGATTGGTATCAGCCCAAGTTTTTGGATCTGATTTGATAACCAATAGTTTTACTTTTGATCTAATATCTTCTATCAAATCTTTGTTATTTTTTAGGAAAACAAAACCACGAGAAATAATATCTGGATTTTGAATCAAAGTGCCTGTCTTAGAATCAATAGTAGCTATGACTACCAACATGCCGTCAGCGGCCAAAACTTGTCTGTCACGCAATACTATATGTTGACTATCACTTACTTCTAGACCATCCACAAAAACATAATCACTTGGCGCTTTTTCTTCCAATACTACAGCTTTTTCTTTGTTTACTTCTATGATACTACCGTTGTCTGGCACAAAAACATTTTCTTTTTTGAAACCATTTTTGACAGCCAATTGTTCAGCTTCACGCAAAAAATAATAATTGGCATAAACTGGAATAAAATAAGTTGGTTTGATTTGATCAAGCATCGTCAAAATATCTTCACGTGTAGCATGACCACTAACATGAACATCCATGATTTCACCATGAATAACATTATCACATTGACGATAAATATTATCTTTCAATTGTTGGATACTCCTTTCATTTCCAGGGATGATAGATGAAGAAAAAACAACTGTATCATTTTTCTTTAATTGTATAAAACGATGTTGTTTGCTGACAATACGCATCAGGACAGCATTCTTTTCACCTTGAGCACCCGTACAAATAACTACGACTTTATTTTCTGGATATCTATCCACGTCTTTGACATCTATCAAAACACTTTGGGCAGATTTGATATAACCAAGTTCTTGAGCGACTTTGACGTTCATTTTCATACTATAACCATCTAGTGCTACTTTTTTACCAAGTTTTTCAGCTGATTCAATTACCCATTTGATACGTTCTAATTGAGAAGAAAAAGTACCAATAATTACTCTACCCGGAGCTTTATCCAAAATATTTAATAAATTTTTGTATATTTCTTCATAAATACCATGTCTTTTGTCATTCAAGGCACCCAAACTTTCTAACATCAAAACTGTAGGTTTTGGTAAGTTACTCAAATGATCATAATTGATGTGTGTAATACCATTTATATCTCTAGCCAAAGTCCAATCACCTGGATGAATCACTGTGCCATTTGGTGTTTCAATGATTACACCAACAGCATCCATAATAGAATGTTCTACTTGAAAAAATTTGATAGTAAATTTACCAAGTTTTACAACATCTGTCAGATTGTTGATTCTAATTGTACGCAATTTATTAGCAGTACCTTTTTTGTAATCATCTTGCTTATGTTTGATAAGTGCCAAAGTCAAATCTTTGCCAACTATCACAGGATTACCCAATTGTTCCAAAAGGATTGGAGCAGCGCCAATATGATCCAAATGACCATGAGAAAATACTACACCACGAATATTTTTTATTTTTTTCTCTAAATATCTAGCATTAGGAATAATATAATCAATACCAGGCATATCTTCTTCTGGAAATTGGATACCCATATCCAAAATCACAATATCATCTTCATATTCAAAAATTGTCATATTACGACCTACTTCTTCACAACCACCAATAGGTATAATACGTAAATTTTTTGAATTATTTTTCAAAGCCACAATAGGACTTGGTCTTGAAGAAGGACGTCTTTGCAAATTTTTTTGTTTACTATTACTACCACTATTGAGAGAAACTGATTGTGTTTTTCCATTTTTATGAAAAAATCTTTTTGGTTTAAGTGTTTTTTGGTTACCTGTCACTTCCTCAGGAGTATTTTTTCTGTTTACAACAGAAACATTTTTTCTTATCATAACTATAATTTAATTCGCCCCCATCCAATAGACAGGTTGACGAGAGAAAATAATTTCATTCCAACTAAGTTTGAATTTATTCTCACATCCGATTTCCCAATAAATAGGGAAAACAAGATTGTTGATTTAATAAATATATATTTCAAAATTTTGAAATATACTTAATCCACATTTTAATATAATTATTAATGTGGATTTTTTGTTGATAAAAATATCAACCCATACACTCTAAAAAACATCAATTAATTTTGTTACGTTAATATGAAGAAGACTAAAAACGTAAAATAAAAATCAATTAATAAATTTATTTTTTAAAGAAAAAATAAATTGTTGAAACAAATTATTGTTTCAAAATAGAATACATATAAAACGAAACAAATTATTGTTTTACGTCAAATCTGTATTCTATCAAAAAATTATTTATTGAAATTCCAATTTTTTTTGGTTTTAATATACCACTCATTTACATTTGAAAATCTATCAGCTGGATGAGAAATATTACTCACATCAAAACCTTTTACAAAATTAGATAAAGCATAAGTATATGTTGGCAAAAATAAAAATGTAGCAGGAGTATCTTCCAAAATTATTTTTTGTAAATCACTATACAAAGTATTCAATTCAGAATCTTCTTTGGTTGTTCTAATTTTTTCAAGCAATTCATCTACACTTCTTTTTTCATAATAAGACAAATTCAAACCAGGATAATCTACTTGTTTTGAATGCCAAAAAGGATATTGATCAGGATCATTGCCCACAATCACACCATACAACAAAATGTCATAATTATGTGTTTTCAAAACAGAACGAACAAACTCTTTTGAATCTACCAAACTAACTTTTGTTTTTATACCAATATCTTGATAATAACCAGCAATAAGTTCGGCAATTTTAGTATATTCAGGAGTTGAAGCTGTGACCAAATTCAATTCCAAAATTTTTGTTTTGTCATTTTTGTCAATTGTTCTATAAAATAATTGAGCTTCATCTAAAGTATTTTCTACTTCAATTTTTATATTATTTTTTATTTCTTCAATATTAAGAGTAGTAGTTGTACTAGTAGAAATACCATTATCAGTACTAGAAGTAGTTTCATTTTCTTTTTTTACTTGTTCTTCATACTCTTTTACTTTTTTTTCTATCAACAAATTTTTGAAATCTTCAGCTGATATCCTTTCATAATTTTTATCCAATAATTTGTTTGCTTCTTCAAAAGAAAATTTTGTGCCTTCTAAATTTGCATCAAATCCAGGGAAACCCTCTAATATCGGACCATTGATCAATTCAGCTTCATTTTGCAAAATATCATTAACAATTCTATTTCTATCTACCGCTTGAGCCAAAGCAAAACGAAAATCTTTTTCATCCAAAAAGTCTCTTTGCATGTTATAAAAAAGAGCTGTATATTGTGGAAGTTTCAAAGTATGCAAATCAATATTTTTACGTTTTACTTTTTCCAAATATTCAAATGGTACAAAATTTATACCATCAATTTTTTTTTCACGTAATGCTGTGACTAGACCTTCAGGGCCATCATAATCATTGTAAAAAATAAAAGAAAATGTTTTGATATAAGCTGATTGTCCATAAAATTCTTCAAATCTTTCCAAAACTATTTTGTTGATAGTACCTGTTGAATCTTTCATTATTTTTTTGAAAACAAAAGGACCTGTACCTATTGGTTGCAAATTTTTTTGAGCAAGTTTTATTTTATCAGAGGAAATTTCTGACCAAAAATGTTTTGGCAAAATACCAACAGTTAAAGTAGACAAAAAAGAAGGAAAAGCTTCATTCAAAGTAAATTTGAGAGTATTTTCATCTATTTTTTCTATTTTAACATTTTCAAAACTAACTTTTAGGGGTGAGTTTACCAAACTATCTTGAATAGATTCAAAAGTAAAGATAACATCATCTATAGTGAATGGGGTTTTATCATGCCAAAAAACTCCTTGCCTAATCTTAAAAGTATAAACTTTTTTATCTTCACTCACTTCAAAACTACTAGCCAAATCAGTCACCAAATTACGATTTTTGTCATAACGCATCAGACCAGTATAAACCATACTTACCAAATCTTGATCTACTTCATTCAATCCTGAAAACAAAGGATTGATCAATTGTGGTGAGCCTAAGACACCTTCAACATAATCTCCACCAACAGCTGATACTTCTACACGATATTTATCAAAAACTACATTTAATGACCAAACAGAACTAAAAATAAAAACTGAAATTGCTGAAAAAAATAATATTTTTTCAAAAACAGACAAAACTTTAGTTATATTAAAAAACTGACGTAAAGAAGGAAAACTACTTTTACGCATTTTCTTCATAAGTAATATATCGTTTTGTTGTAAACGATCTGAATTTTTGCGAAACTTCAATATTTTTTTAAAAAAATTTGAAGTTTTTTGTAATAATGAAGACACAATAATAAAGATAACAAATTTAAGTGACAAATAATTTTGACACCACCAAACTTGAAGATAAGTATTTACCTTTAAACTACTATAAGATTAGCAATAGCTAAGATAAAAAACAAAATAGAGATGACAATTGTAGCTTGATATAATACTTTATCCAAACCACGTCTGGTAGTATATACTGTTCCAGAACCACCAAAAGCTGAACCCAAACCAGATCCTTTTTGTTGTAATAAAATGACTAGAATAAGCAATACAGCTAAAACAATTTGTACTATATTTAGAATTTGGTTAATCATACATTTTCTTAGATATTTTAATTATACAATAAATTTAATTAAAAGCAAGTTTAGTAGACTAAGTCTAACAAAATAAGACCTTTTTGTCAATGACCGCCAATCTACACTAATTATATAAAAAAAATTGCCGTTTGTTAGTATCAAGATTAGTTTTCTCTGTTGACAAAACGAAAAATATGTTATAATATGAGCACCATTTATTTAAAATTATTTTATGCTACAAAAATCTAGGTTTTGGAAATACTTATTTGTTTCCATTTCAGTTTTGTTAGGTGCTATTTTGCTAATTATTTTAATATTTTTTATCTACTATTCCATCAAATTGAAATATGGTGATAATGAAGATATTCAAAATATAGCCAAACAATACGAAAATAATTTTAGTTCCGCTGTTGACAAAAATGCTCCTCAAGATATAAAAGATTACAATAAACTAATACAAGACTACAACCCAAGCGAAGGAGAAAAAAATGCCAAAGTAACTATTTTGGCTTTTATAGATTTTGAATGCCCTTATTGTCAACAAAATTACGAAACTTTCAAATATATCAAAGAAAAATACAAACCAGTTTTAAGGGTTGTTTTCAAACATTTACCTTTGACTGACTTACACCCAAACGCAGTTTCTTCTGCTTTGGCAAGTACTTGTGCACAAGAACAAGACAAATTTTGGGAATACTACACAGCTCTTTTTGAAAACAAAAAATTTGACAATGAATCACTATATCTTTATGCTCAAAATATTGGCTTAAATACAACAAAATTTGACGTTTGTTTCAAATCTGAAAAATATTTAATTAATATAGAAAAAGATATAGCTGATGCTGTAAATATAGGACTAAGAGGAACTCCATCTTACGTACTAAACGGACAAATTTTAGAAGGTAGTATTGAACAAACAGATTGGGACAAATATATTATTCAACATTTAAACAAATAAAAATATGAAAAAACTATTTTTACTTTTAATGTTTGGTTTTTTATTTTTTCCAAACACCTCCCAAGCTTTTGACCAAAGATGTTGGGTAAAAGAAGACTGTGACAATTACCGTGCTTCTTTTGGTAACGTAGAAGCAGAAGAAGGTTTTTATAGTGCTGCCAAAAATTCTGATGCCAAAAGTATTTGTAAAACTAATGAAAATGGTAAAGATGTCTTAGGTAGAGACATTGGATTATGTCTACCTGTTGGCAAAAGTGTTACCAATATAAGTTTTGGAGGCAGAAATGAATTCACTAATATTGGTGATTTTTTAAAATTCTTTTATCAATATGGTTTTGTAGTAGCCTCTGTCGTAGCTGTAATAATCATCATCGTATCTGGCATCATGTACATTTATTCTGGTGGCAATTCAGATACAGTCGGACAAGCTAAGAAAAAAATTTTTGGAGCGGTCATCGGACTAGTTTTATTGGCTTTTGCCTATACTCTCTTAAATAATATCAATCCTTATTTAGTAAACTTACGTATGCCTGGTATTTGGGCTATAAATACTATGGGTATAGCTCCAGCAAGATGTGAACAATTGGACAAAAATTTAAAAGTTGGTTTAGCAACAACACCCACAACAGCTGTTCCTTATGATCAAACAACATGGTTTTTACCAAGTAACACAACGCCTACAATTTGTGGTAATGACTACTATGTAGATAAAACAAATGGACAATTTTGTGAAGGAAATGCTTGTACACAAAAAAATTACTTATGTTTTAAAGGAATTAATGATCAATTAAGTTCATGCCAAACTGGTAAAATACTAGGACAAGTTTATTCTACTAGTATTCTAGATAATGCTTTTGGTCAAAAAGGAGGTTTAAATAGTTTAGCTATAGATGTTTTTTTTGATTATTGGGGTTGGATATGGTCAGATGATGTTGAAGTATGGATAATGTGTGGGGAAAAACAAACTAATGGATCTGTGACAGGTGAAAAAAATGTAGAAAGAAATGGTATTGATGATGACGATGGTATTGAGATAAATATAGATGAAGTAAAAAAAAGACAACAATTTATTTTAAACTATAACGAAACTCAATTAAATGATTTAATTAATGAATGTGACGATCAAAAATATTTAGGATTTGCTATAGGATTTAATTTAAATACAGCAGCAAATGGAACAGATGTACAACACCTAATAGGATTAGACGAAAACAAAAATCCTATTGATTTATGTGATATGCCAGATAAAGGAGTTGGTGGAAATTGGGATGAAACTTTTTGTGAAAATCTAGCACATACAATCAAACCTGGTATACCAAAAGAATACTGGATTACAAAAGAACAAATGATGGAAGGATTTGTAATGAATCTAGATGTATCAAAAATACCTTCAATATCTACAGATGAAACAAAAAGAGAAAGAGCTTATGCTAAATGGGGATACAAAGCACCAAAATAAAAATTAAAACAAATATGCAAGATAAAATAAAAGTAATAAACGCTCGAGTACACAATTTAAAAAATGTCTCAGTCGAAATACCAAAAAATAAATTAACAATTATCACTGGTTTATCTGGTTCTGGTAAATCATCACTCGCTTTTGACACTATTTATGCAGAAGGTCAAAGACGCTATGCTGAAAGTCTAAATGCTTATGCCAGACAATTCATGGATATGCAAGACAAACCAGATGTAGACGAAATCCAAGGTCTCTCCCCTACTATTGCTATCAACCAAAGAAATTTTGCCAAAAATCCCCGCTCTACTGTTGGCACAACTACCGAAATTTATGATTACTTGCGTCTGCTTTTTGCTCGCATCGGCAAGCAATGGTGTCCAACTTGTAATATCCCTGTAGAATTTTTTAACTCAGGAAAAATCATTGAAGAAATTAGAAAATTAAAGAAAAAAAATTCTGAACTTTTTTTGTTGTCACCAATTTTACGCCAACAAAAAGTAAATCTAAAAAATTTAAAAATAAAAATAGAAAAAACTGGTTATAGTAATTTTCTGATCAATAGCGTCAACGTCTCTATCGCCAATCTAAAAAATTTCAAATTCAATTCAGATTATTTGTACGATATAGATATTGTCATCGAAAGATTGAGTCAAATTTCTCTTAGTGATCTTACCAAACATGTAGAAAAAGCATTAGACTATTCCAATGGCTTTGTCAAAATTTATGATGAAGACAAAGATGAAACAATTACCTACTCCCAAGTACCAATGTGTAGTCAATGTTCTCGTGTATTTGAACCAGTTGAACCTCGCACTTTTAGTTTCAATAGTCCTTATGGAGCTTGTCCTCGTTGTACAGGTCTTGGCAGAACTCTAGAAGTAGATACCGAACTTGTCATACCAAATCCAAAACTAACAATTGAAGAAGGCGCTATCCAACCTTGGACCAGACTTGTTGGTAACCAAATTTACTATCAAGAACTTATTGCCAAAGTAGCCGAAGCTCACAATTTTTCAGTAGACATACCAGTAGAACAATTACCAAAAAAAGTAATTGATATAATTTTTTATGGTACGGAAAAACAAGAATACGAAATAAATGGTAAAAAAACAATTTATGAAGGTGTCGTACCTCATTTAACCAACAAATATCTTACTAGTAAATCAGAATACATCAAAAAAGAAATAGAAAGTTACATGCACGAAAAAGCTTGTTCTATTTGTGATAAAAAAAGATTGAAAAAAGAAAGTTTATATGTAAAAATTTCAGATTTTAGTATTGCCGATATTGTAGAAATGAGTATTGGCGAAGCTCTAACTTTTTTCAAAGATATAGAAAAAGGTAAATCAGAACTCACCAAAAAATTAGAAGAAAAACAAATAGAAGTAGCGGTATCTATTTCCAAAGAAATACGTCGTCGTCTTGATCATATAGAAAAAGTAGGTTTGTCTTATTTAACATTGGATAGATCTGTTAGTACTCTTTCTGGTGGTGAATCACAAAGAGTAAGATTGTCAACTCAATTGTCTGCAGGCTTATCTGGAATTATCTATATCTTGGACGAACCATCTATTGGTTTACATCCAAAAGACAATGCCAAACTAATAGAAACTTTGAAATCTCTAAGAGACTCTGGTAATACTGTCATCGTCGTAGAACACGATCAAGCTATTATGGAAGCCGCTGACTATCTTATTGACATTGGTCCTGGCGCCGGTGAATACGGCGGTCAAATCATGGCTTCTGGCACAGCTGAACAAGTCAAAAAAGACAACAAATCCATGACCGGACGTTATTTAAGTAAAAAAGAAAAAATAGATATTCCCAAAAAACCTCGCAAAGGCAATGGCAAAGATATACGTATAGAAGGTGCAACTGCCAACAACTTAAAAAATATTGACGTGAGTATTCCACTAGGTAAATTGGTGAGTATTACTGGTGTTTCTGGTTCTGGAAAATCTACTCTTATCTTAGATATTTTGAGCAAAGAATTAGCCAAAAAATTCTACCGTGCCAAAGATGAACCAGGTGATCACAAGACTATCAAAGGATTGAATAATATAGACAAAGTCATTACTATTGACCAAACTCCTATCGGACGTACCCCTCGCAGTAATCCTGCTACATACACTGGGATATTTACTCTCATTCGTGATTTGTTTGCTGAATTACCAGAATCAAAAATGTTAAGTTATAGTGCTGGTACTTTTAGTTTCAATGTCAAAGGTGATGGACGTTGTGAAGCTTGTGGAGGTGAAGGTTATGTAACTATTCCAATGCATTTTTTGAATGATGTTTATGTAGAATGTAGTGAATGTCATGGTACTCGCTATACTCGTGACGTTCTTGAAATCCATCACAAAGACAAAAATATTGCTGAAATATTAAATATGACTGTAGAAGAAAGTTACAAATTTTTTATGCATGACAAAAATATTGCTGAAAAATTACAAGTCTTACGCAATGTAGGCTTAGGTTACTTACAACTTGGTCAACCAGCTACCACTCTCTCTGGTGGTGAGGCGCAACGTATCAAACTAGCGACTGAATTGTCTCGTCGTTCAACTGGCAAAACTCTTTACATTCTTGATGAACCAAGTACTGGTTTGCACTTTGAAGACATCAAAAAACTTTTACACGTTTTAAATCAACTGGTAGACAAAGGCAATACTGTGCTTATCATCGAACACAATTTGGATATTATCAAATCAAGTGACTGGATAATAGATTTAGGTCCTGAAGGTGGCAAAGCTGGCGGTGAAGTAGTTGCTGAAGGTACAGTAGAAGACGTCATCAAAGTAAAAAAGAGTTGGACTGGAAAGTATTTGAAGGGAGTGGTGTAAAACTAATAAAATTAAATGAAAACAGAGTTGAAAGGCTCTGTTTTTTGTGGTTGCAAGAAAATTCCAATAATGATAGACTTAAAATACAATAAATTAAAATTGTTAAATATAAAAATTTATGCCAGAAGAAAGTTTACTTAAAAAAAATGATGCAATAACCTTTTTAAATATTAATGAGGGAGAGTTCAAAAACTATAGTACTTTTAGCAATGAAATAGAAGGAGTAAAAATTAAAGGGCGATGGTATTTTGATAAGGAAAAACTTAATATATGGAAACAATTAAAAAAAGAAAGGACAATAAATTTATCAATAAAAGAATACGAAACTTGTTTTGAGTTTGCTATAAAAATGGTTTATGGCGGACTTTCTTTAAATGGAATAAGAGGACAAAGAACAGAAGTTCAAGCTGCTGATGATATAATACTTGGAATATTAGCCGAACATGCAATCAAAAAATTTCTATACAATAAGTTTTCAATTGATATAAAATTAGACGAATCTGTACATCCAAAAGAAATCACACCTCAAGATTTTGACATGATTAAAGATGGTAAAGAATTTAGAATACCAAATCTTGGAGTAGGTATAAAAGCAAGTAAAATAAAAAATGCTTTTTTAGTTTTAGGTTCAAATGAAGTGGAATTACCTGAAAGAAAAAGTGATGTATATATATTTGCAAGAGTTGGTTTACCAAGTGATCATTTATTTAGAATATTAAGAGATCATTCATTCTTTGGAAAAGTTAGAAAATTTCTTGATGAAAATATAAATTTTAAAAAAATACTAGAATTAAACACAATTCCAGTTTGGATCTGTGGTTTTGCTTATGTAAATGAACTTGAACGAGTAACAGAAATACCAAATCAAAAATTCACTAAGGGCCATAGATATGTAAAAGCTGTTGGTAAACTTCATAACTCTGATACAGAATGGCAAAATTTTCTTCAAAAATTATAAAATTACTCAATCGCTCTTCTAATCTGTTTTGCGACAGCTTTGACAACAGGAACACTCACAGAATTACCAAATTGTTTATAAAGAGCTGAATCAGACATACCTTTTGGAAGTTTAAAATCCATTGGAAAACCTTGTATTCTAGCACATTCAAGAGGAGTCAGTTTTCTGATTCCTTTTTTATCTTTAATAATTGGTACATTATGTCCACCCATTCCCATATTTGCTGTCAAAGTAGGACAAACACCTTTTTTATTTTCACGAACGTATTTTCTACGCCATTGATATACAGTATTTGAATTTGTAACATCACCTTTTATCTTTTCATAAAGAGGTTTACCATCATAATAATATTTTTCATCCACATTATCTTCTAACAAATCTTTTATACTTTTTTTCAATTTTATTGTGGGTGGAAAATTAAATTTTTCATAATGTTTTTTGTCTCTAAAACCAACAATATAAATTCTTTCTCTATTTTGTGGCACATTACCATATTCCATACTATTCAAAACTTTTGATTTTACATGATAGCCAAGAGATTCCAAAGTATCCAATATAATTCTAAAAGTTTTTCCATTATCATGATTTTTCAAATTTTTTACATTTTCAAGCATGAAACCCATTGGTTTTTTTTCTTTTATAATTCTTGCAACATCAAAAAATAAGTTTCCCCTACCTTTCTTATCATCAAACCCTTCTCTATATCCTGCAATAGAAAACGCCTGGCAAGGAAACCCTCCAAGCAAAAAATCAAAATCTGGTAGTTTTTTTTCATTTACTTTTTGAATGTCTTCTACAAAAAGTTGAATTCCATCAAAATTTAAGTCATAAGTGTCTTTACACTTTGGTTCAAAATCATTTGCAAACACAGTTTCAAACCCAGCTTCTTCAAAACCAAGTCTTATTCCACCAACACCTGCAAACAAATCAATAGTTTTGAAGTTTTTTGTTTTTTGTTGTAATTGACTATTGAAATCCCTAATTATTTTTACAACAACACCACGAACTTCTACTTCTGTACGATAAAATGGAAGCAAATTTTGATTTGCTGGTTGTAATTTGAATCTATTTTTCTCTTTGTATAACTTTTTTAAAGTTGCTTCATTTTCATCTACGATAGCAACTACTGTTTGTCCATTATCTGCATAATCTTGTTTCTTTATTACCACAATATCACCATCGAAAATACCATCTTCAATCATACTGTCACCAGAAACTTTCAAAGCATACAATTGTTCAGGATCAAAATAAGTATCTCTCGCAATAGTGATAGTATCTCCTCTAGTTTCTAATGCTTCAATTGGTTGACCAGCAGTAATTGTGCCAACAAGTGGAATTTCTAAAGTATCAATTTTACCAAGTTCTCTAATACTAAGGCCTCTTGTAGCATTTTCATCCCGCATAATATAACCTTTATCAATAAGTGCGTCTACATGTTGATATACACCAGACAGAGCATTAAGTTTAAAATTTTTTTTCAACTCTTCAAAAGTAGGAGAATAACCTTTTTTTTCTATAAAAGATTTTATGTAATCAAAAATTTGTTTTTGTCTCTTAGTTAAACTAGGCATAAGACTATTGACTATTTAATTAATTTAGGTATATAATATCATTATACCGAAAATTAACAGAATTTAAAAGCTATCTTTATCCACAGTTTAAATTAACAAAAGAATAGACATATGATTAAAAAAGAGGAGATAGATTTAAAAGTCAAAGAATTTAAAATTCACAGATCAAATGTAGAACGTGACTATATCTTTGGATGGTTTCTTTTTGGATTATTCACAATAAGTGATCTAAAAGAAAATATTTTTTTAAAAGGAGGTAATGCATTACGTAAGTGCTACTTTGAAAACACACGTTTTTCTTCGGATATAGACTTAGGAATACCTGGGGACATTAATCAAGAAATATTAATGACAGAAATAAACAAAGTATGTGACTTTATACAAAATAAAACAAAGATACTATTTTCAAAAGAAGAAAATCGTATTGATGAAAAATTTTCAGCAACTGATGCCCCAATACCTGATCTAAAAGTCTACGAAGTAAGAATATATTTCAAAGACTTTTATGGAGATGCAGATCATTTAAAAATAAAAATATCAATGGACATAACTAGATTTGACAAAGTCTTACTACCAATTCAAAACTTAGATTTAATACACCCATATTCTGATAAAAATCAGTTAAACTGTAAAATCAGATGCATGAAGCTGGAAGAAATAATAGCAACAAAACTTAAATGTATTCTACAAAGGCAACATGCCCCTGATTTATTTGACTATGTCTATTCAATAAAACTACCTGAGAGTACTCTCAATAGAAAAGAACTAATTCAAACTTTTATCAAAAAAACAATATTTTCTAAAAACCCACACGTAGTTAAAGAAATACTAATTAAAACACAATTCAAATATTTTAAAGAAATGTGGACTAAAACTATTATCTGTGCAAAATCTATTATGTTTGATGTAGAAGGAGCAATAGAAACTTTTATTTCTGATATGGAAGAAATATTTAAAATTTATCCCAATAGTGGATTACGAAATTTTACTTTTTTCGAAGCTACTTTAAGATTACCGATAATGGAAGCCGGAAGAGCACAAACTCTGTTGAAAGTAACTTACAAAAATGAAGAACGAATATTAGAACCATACTCATTAAAGTATAAAGAAAGAAAAGATGGTACAGAATGGGAATATTTATACGCTTATAAATTAAACGGTGGAAAAAGTGAACCAGGCATAAGAAGTTTTCTTGCAAAAGACTTTCAGTCCATAGAGAATACAGAAAAAAAATTTACACCACAATATCAAATTGAACTATGTAAAGCTGGTGAAATACCAGAAAAAAAATACCTTTTTGACCAAAATAAACCAGCCAAAAGACCAAAATTAAAAAACATTTTTAATTCTTATCTAGGTAAAATCAAAAATGAAATCCGATACATTTATGAATGTAATTATTGTGGAAAAAAATTTACAAAAAATAAAAATACCCCCATTATTAGAAAGCATAAAACAAAAGGTGGATATCTTTGCAATAGTGTTTATGGATATTATATAGATACAAAATATTATTAAAAAACCACTTTCCCAAGTGGTTTTTAATTTGCTAGAAAATACCGATAATGCTAAACTTAGGCTATAATTTATATATCATATTTTGCTATGGAAAAAAATTATTTAGAAAAAAATATAAAACATTTTAGTCGACGTGAATTTTTTTATCAATTTTTACTTGCTTTAGTTCCCTACTATTTGGGAGTAAAAATTGGAGTAAAGCAGAGTTGGGGTAATCTTATGATTGGCATTCTACTAGGTTTTATTGTGGTTATTTTTTTATATCTACGTGATCATAGTGTCAAAAATCTTAAAAATTATACAAAAGGATTGAAACTAGAAAAACAACTACAGAAAAAATTAGACACAATGAATATCACCTATGAAAAAAATCTTAAGACAAACAATGGTGATTTAGATTTATTAATCCAAAAAAATAATAATTATTATGGTATAGAAATCAAAAATTGGTCTGGTACTGTCGAATGGAAAAATAACCTTCTTATGTCTGGGATATATGACAAGACAGACATATTGAAAAAATTGTTGGGCAGTTGTCTTTTTATAAAAAATAGTAAATTTGGTGAAAATCCAAAAATATTTGTAAAACCTGTCCTTGTCTTTGGCTACGAAACCAACTTAAAAATACCAAACAACAAAATCATATTCCACAATATAGAAATACTCATATTTAGCATACAAGATTTACCACAAAATTTAAATTAAATTACTAAACAAAACATGTCTAATGCTAAAATTATTATATAAATAATATTTATCTATGAAAAAATCATTACCCTTTATTTTAGTCCTCCTCGTCATTATCCTCTCCGCTGCCTACTTACTCTGGCCAAAATACGTTTCTCACGATAAACAAGCCAACAACGTAGAGAAACCTGCCATCGTAGATTTCTTCGCCTGCGGGGATTATTGTCCCGGCGCACCAGAACAGTACACTGTAAAAGTATATCAAAACGTCACCGATGAAACACAGTGTAAAGATCTTGGTGGCACACCAGCTAGCTTCCAAGGTTGGACAGAAGTACATTATTGTCTAGCAGAATAAAAAATAAATCAACAAAAAAACCACTTTCTCAAGTGGTTTTTCTATTTTTTGAAATATTATTTTACTTCCTCAGCTTTTACTTCTTCAACTACTTTTTCTGTTTTTTCTTCTTTTACTTCTCTCAATTTTTTCTTGTGTGTTCTCAAGTAATATGGACGAGCTTGAGAAACTTTCATTTGTCTTACTAATTCAATTTTGTCTACTACTGGGGAATGTAAAGGGAAAATTTTCTCTACACCTACGCCTTCAGAAATTTTACGAACTGTAAATGTTGCTCCAGCTTCTTGACCATGTTTTACAGCGATTACAATTCCTTCATAAAGCTGAATACGTTCTTTTTCTTCTCCTTTAGCATTGGTTTCTTTTACTTTTTGGTGAACTTTGACAATCATACCTGCCTTAATTTCACCACGAATATCTTTGATTTCTTTTGACATATATTTTTTATTTACGAGAGGTTGGCAGTGATTACCCCAACATACAAGATTTTTAATTAAAGTTAGTGCAGACATTTTACACAATATTTCCCTTTTTGTCAAGAGCAAATAATCCACGTATAATAGCCTCTGCTTGGTCTACTGATTCGTCCAACTTACCCTCTACATTCTCTATTTTATAGTCGTAAATATGACTATATTTTAGCCATTTTCTAGCATATTCCATTCTATCTTGGACATATTCTTCACTCCTACCATCCCTATTTCTCACCCTCTTTTCCAGTTGTTCTATAGGAGCAAACACAAATATACTAACGAAGCCCTTGTCCCCCCTCTTTTGTAAAGTTTGAATACCTTGAAGATCCAACTTCAAAACACCTACTTTTCCACTATTTCTTACTCTCTCTATCTCCTGTTTAGTCACACCGTAATAATTTTCATACTGGATAGCATGTTCAAACATTTTGTCCTCTGCTAGCAAATCTTCAAATTTTTCTTTAGTCAAAAAATAATAAGGATGACCTTCACTCTCTTCAGGTCTTTTTTCTCTAGTGGTAGTCGTGATTACTCTCTCTATATCAAGTCTCTTCTCCAACGCACTCATGATACTATCTTCCCCTGCTCCCGAAGGACCAGAGATAATAATAATAGGGTAAGGTTTTTCCATAAAATTATACCAAACTATCCAAATAATCTTTCAAATTTTTTGGAATATTTTTTTCAAATGAAACTCTATTTTTTTGTAAATCAGTAAATTCCAAATGTTTGGCATGCAAAAACAATCTATCTAAAACTTGATCACCTTTTTTGACCAATTTTTTGTTTACATACAATTTGTCACCAACGACAGGGTGACCAAGAGCAAACATATGTACACGAATTTGATGAGTTCTGCCAGTATGAATCTTGATTTTCAACAAACTAAATCTTTTGTATCTTTTTTCTACCCAATATTCAGTCAAAGCATTTTTTCCTTCTTGAATTTTGTTGACATTTTTCAATTTCATTTTATCAATTTTTGGACGAGATACCATACGACCATTTTCTCCTCTATCTATATCAAAATCTATTATGCCATAATCTTTGACCAAATTACCATAAACTAAAACACTATAAATTTTTTCTACTTTTCTTTGTTTGAATTGTTTTTTTATTTTTTCAAAACTATTTTGATTACGAGCAATTACCAAAAGACCTGAAGCTTCTTTGTCCAATCTATGAACAATACCAGGACGACGTTCACTATCTCCTACTTTGGCAATTTCTGGATATTTGGCAAGCAAACTAGCTACCAAGGTATTTTTTTCCATAGCTTGAGTAGGATGTACCAAAATACCAGCCGGCTTATTTATCACAAGATAATCATCTGTTTCAGCCAATACTTCCAATTTTGCCAATTTTTTCTTTGACAAGGCTTTGGTAGTGACAGAATTTGCATCACCTTCTACAAGAAGCTTTTCTGACAATACTTCTATAGTTTTAGCAGAAATAAGCTTTTCTCCTGTCTTTTTTGGAATCTTGTTGTCCAAGAGTACCAAACCAGCATTAATCATTTTTTGTACTTGAGAACGACTAATCCCTATAACTTTGGATAAAAAAACATCAAGACGTTCTACACGTCCTTCTTCTGTAATATTAAAAATTTGACTATTTTTAGGATTTTTCATAAGTAGAATGATTATACAGCTAAAGACTTGAAAAATCAAGAGCTATCTGCTATAATCTATTTGTTAAAAGTTTGCATTAGGGCCAATAGCTCAGTTGGTTAGTCCCGATAACATCGGGATATAACGTTGGGTTGATAGTTCAAAAGTTAGTTTTATTTTATTAGGGCTAGTAGCTCAGTTGGTTAGAGCACAACGCTTATAACGTTGGGGTCGATGGTTCAAGTCCATCCTAGCCTACAACGTAGCTCAGTTAGTTATCCCCGATTAAAATCGGAATATAACGTTGGGATTGATAATTCAATTTCATCCTGTGTTACAAAATGTAGAAATAAAAAAATTCAATCAATTTTATGCATTATATATATTTCTTGTGGAGTGAAAAACTTCAAAAAATATATATAGGTGAAACAACAGACGTTTTGGCAAGAATTGACTACCATAATAATGGTAGACAAAGATACACTTCTCGAGGTGTACCTTGGACACCCATTGCTTATATAGAATGTGAAAACAGAAATGAAGCACTTGCCGAAGAAAAGAGACTGAAAAAATGTAAAAACAGAAAATACTACAAAAAGTATTTATTGGAAAAAGGAAAGAAGATAAAAAATTATAGAAAATAATAACTAAATTACTATTTATATTAAGGCCAATAGCTCAAGCAGGTTAGTCCCGATCAAAATCAGAATATAACATACCAAACATCTTCATCTTCTGTTATACTAACAGTAACTAATAATAAATCTAAAAAGATTTATTAATCACATTATGCTTTTTAATAAAAGTATCAAATCACTTATTATTGAAGCTCAACAACAAATGAGTCATTCTTTTGATCCTTTACATGATTTGCGTCATGTCGAGAGAGTTGTAAAAAATGTCAAAAAAATTTCTGCTCCAATCAAACTCACTCAAATAGAAAGAGATGCTCTTGAATTGGCAGCTTGGTGGCATGACATTAGTCGTGCTATCAACAACAAGCCATCTATGATTTGGATGGCTATGTTTGATGACAACTTATCAGCTTTGGCTTTACTTTTTTATACCATCAAATATCGTATAAAAAACAAAGTTGCTTTGAAAACTTTTGGACTACTTATGTGCAATGGCATGATTACTGGAAAAATAATGACAAAAATTTTTGCTAACAAAAAAACAAGATTACTTTTGAACTTATTGAAAGATGCTGACATGATGGATCTGATGAATATCAATAGATTTTATGAAGCAACTCAACTAGCACAAATGTCAAAAAAAAATTTACGAAAATTTCGTATGCTCATTTGGTACAATTTGAATAGTAATATTTTAGAAATGAAAACATTTGAAGCAAGAATATATATTGAAGAAATAATTATAAATTTTTTAGAATGGATATCAAACAAAGAAAATTATTTGTGGCATGAAGAAAATTTTGGTAAAGATTGGATAGACAAAACTATAAATAAATTACAAGAAACACTAGGAGAAATTACAAAATTAAATAATTTGCAACAAAAGTCAACATAAAAAATATTTTTAAAAAAAACTTACAAAAAAAATTTGTAAGTTTTTTATTTTCTAAATTTTTTTTTAGAAAAAATATTTTTTACAAAAGTTATACACAGCTTTTTACAAAAATCTATTTTAAAAAAAGTGAAAAGGAATTATACTTATAATAATAAAAGGTCGAAAAGATTTTTTACAAAAAAATTTTTAAGAAACTTTTACATCGATGCTTGTCATGTAAAAAATTTCTAATGATGTCACACAAATTTTCATTTGGTGTGCACCATGGTCACGTCAAAGTGAACATCAAAAATTTAATATATTGAGGAGGTGAATTTATGCCTACAAAAAAACCTGCTACTAAGAAAAAAGTAGCTAAGAAACCAGCTAAAAAAACAGTAAAAAAAGCTGTAAAAAAAGTAGCTAAGAAAAAACCAGCTGCTAAAAAGAAAGTAGCTAAAAAAACTGCTAAGAAAAAATAATATTTTTTCTTCACAAAAAAAACACTCTCGTCTAGAGAGTGTTTTTGTTTTTTTAAAAATATTATTTTTTATCTGCAAAAATTTTTACAGTACCAAACACACCATCATATCCTGGTTTCACAAAAATATTCCCACTACGCACACGTGAAATTGCTTCAGCAATTTTTTCTCCAGGTACTTTTGCAATCTGCGAAAGATCAGCTTCAAGTAAAATAAAAAATTCATTATGAAAATTCTGTAATAATTTTTCGTAAGTTTCACTAACTTTTTTGGTATTTACACCGCAAGCAAAAACATCTGCCAAAATTTCTGCCAAAGGTACAATACTTTGGTAAGGAATTTTTCTTTTACCAGCATCACGGGCTTCTTCAATACTTCTATCCGCCAATTCATGTACTCTATTCTCTACTCCGATAATTAATTTTTTACCACACTTCGGACAAAGTCCTTTCAATTTTTTTGTTTCTTCTGGAGCACAAGAAAAATTGCAAGACATATGTCCATCATAATGATACTTTCCTTCTTCTGGAAAAAATTCTATCGTCGAAATAAATTTTTTTCTATCTTGTTCATCAATAATTCTTTTTATTTCTGTATAAGTAATATCTTTTTCTGATTTAAAATAAAAAACATTAGCTTCCCTACCTAGTTTGGCATTACTATGCGCATCAGAATTTGATATGAGCGTGATATTATCCAAACTTGACAACCTCCAGTTCATGAGTGGATCGCTCGACAGACCCGTCTCTATGGCCCGTACATAAGGTGTCAATTCTTCAAACGCGTCTTGCAAAGAATCATAACCACCTTTGCTACCAAAAATACCAAACCACGGTGTCCAAGCATGCGCCGGAATCATCATCATGCGTTCATCGGTCTCAAGCATGAGTTCCAAAATCTGTTTTGAAGTCAAACCCAAAATAGGACGACCATCAGATTTCAAATTGAAACCCATTTTATTCAATTTATTATTAAATTTTTCAGCCACTTCAATACTTGGTGCAAAAATAAGCAAATGAATTCTACGTGTTTTACCTTTGTGTTTTTTTATAGAAGCAATTTCCGTCCCAACTATAAAGCGCGTCTTAGAGTCAACGTCATCACCTCTCCTATTAGGAGAGGTCGACTGGGACGACGCAGTCCCAGCGGGTGAGGTCTTTAATTTATAAACTCCTTCCGTATCCTCAACCAAACAATCTTTCATATGTTGGAACCACTTCGGATGCGTAAAATCTGAAGTAGATATAATATCTATTCCTTTGGTTTCACAAGTCTTTGCAATCAAAGGCAATTCTAAACTCTTCGAGCAAGCACGAGAATATTTTGAATGGATGTGCAAGTCAAGCACTTTTTTCATAGCAAGTTATTAATAAAACAATCCTGATTTTCGGATAATACGGATGATACGGATTATAAACTAAGTTAAAAAATATTTGTGAATATTCGTTTTACATTTGTGTTATCCATAACAGTGTAGTCCCAAATAACTTACAAATATTCTATTTCTTCATCTGAAAGTCGCTTTATTCCGGTGTCATTTTCCACTTCTTCCAAAACCTGAGCCACAAGACCTGGTACACGAGCGATGATAAATATACCGTTTCCAATATTACTTGCCATTCCCATATCACAAAGTATAGCAGCAATAGCACCATCTGCATTGAGTGGTAATTTTTTGGATGAAATTTCATTCAAGTTTTTTTCAACCACCAAAGCCAATTCACAATGTTGACCAAAAATATCATTTTGTTTTGCTATTTCAAACAATTTCACAGTGCGTGGATCAGCATCTTCGAAAAATTTGTGACCATATCCCAAAACATATTGTTTGTTTTCTTTCATTTGTTTTAGCAAAGTCAACCAATCTTTTTCATCTTCATGATTATAAAAAAATTCCATAGCTTGTGAAATGACTACACCATGCCTTTCACCAAGACCAAGTAGTCCTGCTGCTACTGACGCATGAAGAGGATTTTTAGCAGAAGCTGAAATACGAGCAGTCAGAGCAGAAGCCGTTGCAGGACCATGATCAATGACTGAACTCAAAATTGCTTCAAACATTTTTGTTTGTTTTTTGTCTGGAATTTTTCCGGTCAACAAGAAAAAAATATTTTGTGCAAAAGTATTTTCTGTCATCAATTTTTCTAATTTTTCACCACGAATTATTTCTTCTCCTTTTTCTACTTTGGTTAGTTTGGTTTGGAATTTCATATATATCCTGAAGCGCAGCGAGGGATCTGTAGACCCTGAGCACGCTAATTAAAATTAAAATTTTACCGAAGTTTTCTAAATATTCTGCGTAAATCCGCGTCTCTCAAGCAAAAGGTTTTATCAATGTAACAAGATCTTCATATCTATCCGCAATCATCACACCCACTTCGGACAAAGCTTTGGATTTTTCTAGAGCTCCTTTGCCACGCTCCACAATCGCACCAGCATGACCAATATTCATACCTTCTGGCAAAGTGCTAGCAAATTTTCCACCGATATAAATCGCGAGCGGTTTGGAATATTCCTTATTTTTGATAAGATCTACTATTTCAAATTCATAACTACCACCATGCTCACCAAAAATTATCACGGCTTTTGTTTCCTCATCTTTTTCAAATAATTTCAACAAATCTGCATAAGTCGTGCCCATAAGTAAGTCCCCTCCCACATGCACAGCAGTACTTTGTCCCAATCCTGCTTTTCGCACTTGCCAAGAAACTTCATTTGTCATACCACCCGAACGAGAAATAATACCAATACTACCAGGAGTAAATATTTCGTCAGCTTGTACTTTTGGTCCACCGACTACACCAATACGTCCAAGACCTGGGGCAATATAGCCAAGCGAACTTGGTCCGATGATTTGAATATTTTTTTCTTTGGCAGCAGCTAGACAATAAGCTGTATCACGAATTGGCACACGCTCTACAATCGTATTGATTTGTGAAATACCAGACTCAATCGCTTCCAAGATTGCCGCTTTGGCCGCAAATGGTGGTACATAAATAGCAGTCGTCGTAATATCTGGAAACTGCGCCACAGCTTCAGCTACAGTATTGAAAACTGGTTTACCAAGCACTTCTTCTCCGCCTTTGCCAGGACGCACTCCACCAATAACGTTGGTACCATAATCCAGCATAGCTTTGGCAGCTTTTTCACCTTCGTTACCAGTGATACCTTGAACGAGGACTTTAGTATTTTTGTTTATTAAGATTGACATAAATAAAATAAATTTTAAAGTGTCATATCAGCTAAAACTAAATTAAAAAGTATAATAAAAGAACAAATTAACGCAAGTAAAAACCAAACTAAAAAAATTCTACTAATAATTATAAATTTTTTTGAAGAAGTATCTTTTGCTTTGAAAAGCATGAAAAAAAATAATATATAATATACAGCACCAAACAAAAATACAATTTCATCCATGAAAAAATTTGGATTTATAAAAGAAGAAATCATTGTTATTGGTAATACAGGAAATAAATAAGCAAATAAAGGCAAAATCCTAAAATTACTAAATTCCCAAGAAGGTGTTTGAAACCCAATAAAAGCAACCATCAAGAAAAATAAATGCACAGCAAACCAAGTCCAACCAATTCTCTTAGGTGAATTTTTGTAATATTCTTTTATTCTATTCATATAGTTTTTGATAATTATAATTTTAAATATTCTTTAGCACGTAAAATAACGGCAATAGCTGGTCCATGTACAATTGTACCATCTACAGCCCAATCTATTGCTTGTTGCATTGATACTTTTTCCAAAGATAATGTTTCTTCATCTGAATCAAGTGATATTTCTGGTATTGAATCAAGTTCTGCGAGAAAAAGATATTCTGTATGATGAATATTACTGGTAAGTCCAGAAATAGTACCAAGTGGAATTAACTTTTTTGGTAGAACACCTATTTCCTCTTCTGTCTCACGACGAGCCGCTTGTTCGGGTGTTTCACCTTCATCTAGCTTTCCCCCAGGTGTTTCTATTGTTATTTCTCCATAGCCATGACGATATTGTTTTATCAAATAAACATTTCCTTCCTTGTCAATTGGCAAAACAGAAGAACCAAATGGTAATTCTAAAACTACAAAATTTAATTCTCTATTAAGCTCATCTATCACAATATCCTCGCGCAACCTTGCCCAAGGATTTTTGAAAATTTCCTTTGTAGATTCTACTTTCCATTTTTTTGGTTCCATATTATTATTTTCTATTAAACAACTTTTTAAAATTCAACAAAATCATTGGCAATAAAAAACCAATAAAACCAAATTGTATAACACCTAAAACAAAATAAAAGGATTCTGACAAATTATATACATCAAATTTGAAAATTTTGCTTAAAAAATCTACCAAAATATAAACTGGTAATTCTAAATATAAAACTGACATCATAGCTTCACAATCACGACCATACATTTCACAAGGTGCCCAAGCAACTAAATAATAAAGAACAAATAAACCCATCAACAAAACAGACACAAATGTATATAAATATAAATTCTTTTTTTCAAACATAAAATTATTAAATTATTTAATCAAATCCGCCAAAACCTGAGCAGTGTCGCTCATACTTGTTTCTTTGCCAAATAATTTCATATTAAGGTTATTTCTCTTAGCACACTCTTCCATCACACGCATACCTTCTTTGTCATCAGGCCCAGCCCGACGGACAACTATTGGAAAGGCCGGCTTGATTTCGTCGAGAGCATCCACTATTCCTTTGAAAGTTTCAGCCACATTAGTAAAGTTAGCTACTACACCACACATCCACAAGCCTTTTAGCCCTGGTTTGGACAAAACTATTTTGGTTAGCTCATAGACTTTTTCCCGAGGAGGATTGCCTGAATATTCCGTATAATTGGCAGGATCTAAGCCAACTTTTTTTAAAGCATCCATATTAGCAATACTTGCTCCTCCACCATTTAAGATAAGAGCAATGTCGCCATCTAGCTCAATGTATTTGCCAGCTGTACCTTGGTAATACTTTTCACCTTTATCAATTTCTTGTACATCAATTTCTCGTTCAGTCGCCGGACGACCAAGCATAGTACGAGATTCAAACAAATCCCAATCTGTAATAGTTGACTGTTCTATTCCTTTTTCTTTAGCACGCTCTTGTGCTTCTTTATTATGACGGAAAAAAGCATCATCATCAAGTGCTACTTTGGCATCGAGAGCTACTATTTCTCCAGAAGTTGTTTTGACAAGCGGATTTATTTCTACAACTCTAGTATCCTCAGCGAGAAAACATTGCCAAAGTCTTTGAGCAACTTCTAGATACTCCTCCCCTATTAGGGGAGGTTGGGAGGGGTTAGATAACTCTGACAAACTTGCTTTTGTGTAACCCCCTCTAACTCCCCCTACAAGGGGGAGAACACTATCTCGTATATCCAAGGGAACACGTAAAATCTTTTCATCAGAGACATCCTCAATATCCATGCCACCTTCAGTACTAAAAATCAAAACAGGTTGTTTTTTGTTGGTATCATAAGTGATAGATAAATAATTTTCACTCTCAATATTTATTTTTTCAGTGAGTAAAATTGCTGAAACATATTGTCCACGAATAGACATGGCAAAAATTTCTGTAACGGCTTTTTCGACTTCTTCTAAATTATTACAAAATTTTATACCATTATTTTTTCCACGCTTACCAGACAATACTTGAGCTTTGACCACAACACTAACCAAACCTAATTTTTTATAAGCCTCAGCCACATTATCACCACGATGAATAATAACTCCAACAGGAATTTTTATGTTATGTTTTTGAAATAAAGTTCTACCTTCGAACTCGTATAAGTTCATAAATTATTTTATTGATTTATTAGTTTATTTTTTATTGGTATCAGTTCAAATCTGTTAAATTTGTTCAATATGTGTTCTATCTAAATTTTGTAGTTTAGATAGAACACTGATCCAACTGATTAAACTGATAAAAACAGATATTTTAATTTATAAATTCAACTTGTGCTCGACAACCAGCACAGCCTGCCCCGTGTGAACCTTCTTTAGCTTTTGAGGCTTTCAAATTCAAACGAAAATTCTTACCATGATCATGAAATCCTAGTTTTTCATAAAAATGATGCATATCATCCCTACCGTATCTACTTTGCATCAAAATTTTATAACAACCTATTTCTCTAGCTTTTTCAATCATGGTTTTCAAAAGTTTGGTACCAACACCTTGTCCACGATATTCTTCATCCACTGCAAAATATTCAAAAAGAGCATAAGGCTCATCATGAAAATCATTTTTAATAATGAATATATAACCATGAGCAATTTCTTTTTTGTCTTCATTGTTTATAAAAAAACGTATACCTTCTGATTGAAATTCTTTTGTTTGTATTTCCATAAATTTATAAACCCATTATTTCTTTTAATGAATTAGCCAATTTGTCTGGACAAAGTCCACCACCAATTCTTTCATAATCACATTCAAGCACATTGTGATCTAATAAGTTTTCTTTATCATATCCTATCAGCTCCCAACCACGTTCTTTATATTTTTCTTTTTCTTCTTTATTCAAAATATGATTATTATAAATAATATAATCAAGTTTCCTACCAATATATTTTTCCAAAGTCAACACAGCTTCACTAAATTCTGTAGGTCCAGTTTCTCCAGTCAAGTGATAAGCATTACCAAAAACATAAATCAATTTTGCTTTTGATTTTTGTAAAGCCTCTTTAAATCCTTTTGGTAAAATAGTTGCGATAACACTAGTATAGAGATCTCCAGGTCCAAGAAAAATATAATCTGCTTTTCCCAAAACTTTTTTTGTATCTACATAAATAGCAGGGCTTTCTTTTTCGTTTTCTTTTTCTAACCAAACTTTTTTTATTTTGATATTATTATCATATTTTGGTTCATCAATATCTGCCTCACCAAAAATAATATCTCCATTTTGCAATTCAGCCAACAAATTACTTTTTTCAAGAGTTGTAGGATAAACAGTCGCTACAGATTCCAAAGCTTGTTCAAAAGCTCTCACAGCTGTCATAAAATCACTATACTGTGCGGCAAAAGTTAAAAATATATTTCCAATATTATGATTAGTCAAATTGCCAGAATCAGAAAATCTGTTTTTATAAAAAATTTGTTTCAAAAAATGATAATCATACTTTGAAACAGACAAAATAGCTCTCATAATATCTCCAGGAGGCAAAACACCTAATTCTTTTCTAAGTTTACCGGTTGAAGAACCACCTGAATCACTCATACCCACAACAACCGACAAATTTATATTATCAATAAATTTTTTTAAAGCGACGACAGTCGTTGGCATACCATTCCCTCCACCAATTGTAACAACATTTTTCATATTTAAAATATTTTGTTTTAATGTTTTTATGTTTTCATATTTTAATGAAAAACTATTCTACTGTAACAGATTTTGCTAAGTTACGTGGTCTATCCACATCACGACCTAAAGTCACAGCAGTATGATAAGCAAACAATTGCAAAGCCACACTATTCAAAAGTGGTTCTAGCAACTCCATAGTTTCTGACACATAGATAATATCTTCAGACAAATCTTTGGCACCAACATCACCTTCAGTAGCTATCAAAATAACCGGCGCTTTACGAGCTTTTATTTCTTCCACGTTGCTTCTCATTTTATCATAAAGTTGATTTTTGGTCATAATAGCAAAAATAGGAAAGTCCGTACTAAGCAAAGCAATATGTCCATGCTTTAGTTCTCCACCAGGAAAAGCATCTGCATGCACATAAGAAATTTCTTTGAGTTTGAGAGCACCTTCCAAAGCTACTGGATAATTGACACCACGCCCAATAAACATCATATTTTTGGTATTTTTGTATTTTTCCGCAATAACTTTTATATTATCACTTTGCTCCAAAATTTTAGTCATTTTTTCTGGTATTTCAAGCATTGCTTTCAAAATTCTTTCTCCTGTAGCTAGACTAGTTCTCTTGAGACGACCGAATTGTAAAGCATACAAGAGCAAGACTGCTACTGTATTAGTATAAGCTTTGGTAGAAGCTACAGCTAGCTCTGGACCAGCATGAATATAAGTTCCTCCATCAGTTTCTCTGGCAATTGTAGAACCAACAACATTTACTACACCACGCACAAAAGCACCTTTACGTTTGGCTTCACGCAAGGCTGCCAAAGTATCGGCAGTTTCGCCAGATTGAGACAACACAAAAACCAAAGTTTTTTCGTCAACAATTGGATCACTATAACGAAATTCACTAGAAACTTCTACCGTAGTAGGAATTCCTGCCAAACGCTCAAAAGCATATTTGCCAACCATACCAGCATACGAAGCTGTGCCACAAGCAATCAAAATTATTTTGTTGACACTATGCATTTCTTCTTCTGTCATGTTAATTCCTCCCAAAAAAGAAATACCATTTTTCAAATCATAGCGCCCACGAATAGCATCTACAAAAACTCTTGGTTGATCAAAAATTTCTTTGAGCATGAAATGTGGAAAACCTTGTTTCTGTGCTTCAGCTTCATCCCATTCTATTTCTTCAATATTTTTTTGTACAATTTCATCTTTGATATTGAAAGTATTCATCTTACCTCCACTAATTTCCAAGACTTCATTGTCATCCAAGAAAATTACTTTTTTGGTATAAGACAAAATTGGTGAAGCATCACTCGCAATAAAATATTCTTCCTGTCCATTGTCAGTATTTACTCCCACAACAAGAGGACTTCCCAGACGAGCAGCTACAATAGTATCTGGATGATCACTATGCATGGCTACCAATGCGTAAGTACCACGCACCATAGTCAAAGATTTTTCTACAGCCAAACGCAAGTCTCCAGTATAATTATTTTCAATTAAGTGCGCCAAAATTTCAGTATCAGTTTCTGTTTTGAAAGTATGTTTACTTCCCAACATTTCTTTTATTTCTCGATAGTTTTCTATAATACCATTATGAACAATGACCAGTTTTTCATCACAACCAAAATGAGGATGAGCATTTTCCTCTGTCACTCCGCCATGTGTAGCCCAACGAGTATGAGCAATTCCCACATGCCCTGTGAATTTTTCATTTTTTATTTTGTCAGCCAAATTATCTATGCGACCAACTGATCTAATTCTTTTGATACTAGAATCTTCAATGATAGCCACACCCGCACTATCATAACCACGATATTCAAGACGTCGCAAACCTTTTATTAAAATTGGTAATGCTTCTTTATTCCCGATGTATCCAATTATTCCGCACATATGATTTTTATTATCCTGAAGCGTAGCGAAGGATCTGTAGAGTCTGAGAACTTTTGTTTTAGCTACGTTCTTTGTTGATGAGTTAAATACTTTATTTGTTAATTATTTTTGAAGAAATTTACTAAATCAGAAAAATTTGCAAAAGAAATACAATCTTTTTCTGGTTTACCAAATCCATATGAAACATGTATAAACTTTGTATTAGACAAATCTGCAGCCTGTTCATCCCAAACAGTATCACCAACATATACAGTATCTTCCAGAGAATATTTCTTTTTCATATTCTGTATCATTTCACTTTTAGGTACTTGTGACATACCATGACAATCATAATCTACCAAAACATTTTCTAATTTAGAAAATTTCAAAAATAATTTAAGGTACCAATCTTGACAATTACTTACAACAAATACAGAATAATCTTTTGATAATTCTTTTATACCTTCCAGAACCCCCTCATAAAAATCACCACCATATTGTTTTACAGATTCTGTTTCATGAAAATTAAAAGTCTCTAACAAATCAGGATATTTATCAGACAAATTTGGCAATAAAGACGTAATACATTCTTGATATGGTTTGCCAGCAACACTCTCTAAATCTACAGCTGTTACGCGTGCTTCCTCACCCAAAGCTTCCAAGGCTTTGTTCCAGCCTTTAGCACTAGCAGAGCTAGCTTTCCACAGAGTGCCATCCATATCAAATATTATTGATTTTTTCATATATAATTTTAATTTATTTTATATTAAAAAACCCATCTCAAAAACTTGTTTATTTTCTTCCCAATTTTTTTTACTAGCAAGTTTTTTTTCAAAAATCACAAAAATATCATCTTTGCTAATCAGATTTTTTTCTGACAAAAATTTGGCGATTACTCCCAAGAAAAAAATATTAAGACTACTACGTGATATTTTGTTTTGTAAAATTATTTCTTGATAATTTTTGAAATCAATAATTTCAGTATCAGCCGAAACATGTTCAGAAGTTCTCTCTCTTGCCTGCTCTGACATAAGTAACAAAAAATCTGCTTTGGCAAATTTTGGATAAAATATTTGTTTATCAGAAACTTGGATGAAACTCAAAGAAACTCCACCGCGTTGTTCCAAACCATAATTTGGGATAGAGCTTACTTCAAAATTTTTGGCAAAAAAACATTCAGACACTATTTTGGCAATTGTCTGCACACCTTGTCCTCCGTCTCCTGCAAGTAAAATTTTAAACTTCATATTTTTAGAAATTAATATTCACCCATTACAAAAACATTTTTCAAACCTTCCAAAAAGTTATTTGTTTCTATACCAAAAGTTTTCCATGAGGTCGGGCAATAAGACAAAACTTCGACAATAGCAAAGTTTCCTTCTTTTTGAGACTCAATAGCTTTTTGTAAATATTCTTGCAATTGTTTTGGATTGTTGACCGCTGTGCGAGCGACAAAAGCTTTTTTGTTGACGGCTCTAACCAAAGCCAAACCATCGATAGGCTCTTCACTATTACCTACTGGGGAAGTCAAAGTTATTTGATTTTTCATAGTTGTGGGTGCAGTTTGCCCACCAGTCATAGCATAGACAGAATTATTGACCACAATCACCGTGACAGGATCATTACGTTTGGCAGACCACAACAAACTTTGCAAACCAATAGAATAAGCTCCACCATCTCCAGTGTAAGCAAAAGTCAGAGCTTCTGGTTTGGCACGTTTGAAACCAACCATTGTAGGAGTTACACGCCCATGATGTGTTTGGAAAGTATTAACTTGCAAAAAATCCCAAGCCAAAAGTGAACAGCCAATGTCCAAGCCTAAAACACTTTTTTGATCTTCCTTATTATTTTTCAAAATTTTGTATAAATTCTGTAAGATAATTGGATGACCACAACCCATACAAAATTTGGCATCTTTGGACATATTATTTGTTACTTAAAACTAAATCAACAATTTCTTCCGCTTCAACACCAACCGCTGGTTTGAAAATTCCTGAAATTTTCACTTCATATTCCAAATTTTGTTTTACCAAATCTCGCAACTGACCAAGGCTAGATTCACAAACAAAAATATTTTTTATTTTTTTGGCAAGTTTGTTCAATTCATCTTTTGGAAAAGGGCTAAGTGAAATAGGGCGAAACAAAGCAACTTTTTTATTTTGTTTATTCAGCTCATCAACGGCTTCTTTGGCAACAGCTCCCACAATACCATGGGCAATAACTAAATTTTCCACATCATCTATAGCAACATCACCTGAATATATTTCAAACTCTACAATTTCTTTACTCATTTCATCAAAATCTTGTTTATTTTTTTCAAGTTCAGACATCAATTCTTTTTCCAAAGTATAAATATTTCTAATATTTTTTTGACTAGTTTCATCTACAAGCGCTAGCAATTTTTGGTTTTCAATTTTTGTTTCTGGCAAAGAAAAACTTTGTCTAGTTTTCAGCAAATAACCATCAGTCAAAAGAATACTAGGAAAACGATATTTATAAGCATAATTAAAAACTTTGCGAGTCAGACTATACAATTCTTCAAGATTAGACGGAGATAAGACAATACGCATTCCCTCTCCATTGCCACCATGAATACTCAAATTTACTTCTTGTTGCGAATAGATGACAGTACCTGAACTTGGTCCACCACGTTGCCCTATCAGAGCCACAAAAGGCAATCTCATACCTTCGGCCATACTAAGGGCATCTTGCATAAGTACTGTCCCCGGACCAGCTGTCGCTGTAAAAGCTTTGGCTCCCGCCATAACAGCACCACAAACAGCAAAACCAGCCGCGACTTCATCTTCGGTTTGTAAACAATGCAAATTTTTATTTTGTAAAGATTTGTTTATCCAGCCAGACAATATTTCAGTAGTCGGTGTAATTGGGTAACCAAACATTTGGGTAGCTTCCGCATCTTCACAGGCTTCTAATACCACATCATAACCATTCAAAAATCTTTTTTCAGACATAATATTTTTAAGATAATTTTTTCTTAGCTTGTTCCAATTGTTCCAAGGTATTGATACCAACAGTTTCTTCAGCTGGAATTATTACACTCTCTACTTTTTCATTTTGTGAAATAGCAATATCTACCAAATCAGTCAAATAGTATTCATTTTGAACATTATTAGTTTTCAAACTATTTATATTTTCCCAAAGCCACTTACTTTCAAAACAATAATACGCTGCATTTCCTTCCGATATTTTTAATTCTTCTTCTGTACAGTCTTTTTTCTCGGTAATATTTATAACCTTTCCATTTTCATCACGCACTACCCGACCAAAATCAAAAAATCTGGCGTTATCTCCTTCTAAATTTGGCCAGCTAACCGAAGCCATAGTAACTTTTGTCTTTTCTTTGATATTATTTTGTATAATATCTTCCATAGTTTTTTGACTTATAAAAGGAGAATCACCTGGCAATACAATAATTTGTTCAAACTTATTTTTCATCACACCTTCAGCCATCATAACTGCATGCCCAGTACCCAGCTGTTCTTCTTGCAAAGCATAAATGACTTTGTCTCCAAAATAATTTTCTACCACTTCATGTTTAAAACCAACCACAAGACAAATTTGCTTATCAGAAAAACCCATCTTACGCAAAGTATCTACCACATATTCTACAATAGGCTTACCATTCAAATCCAACATTACTTTTGGTCTGTCTGTGCAATTGAGACGAGTACCTTTGCCACCCGCCAAAATTACCACGCCGATTTTATTTAAATTAGTTTGTGACATATTCTTTTATTTCTGTTAAAGTTTTGAAATATTTTAAACCACTTTTTTTATATTCTTCTTCTGTAAGAGTAACAGCTTGTTTCAAAATTACTTTTACTTCTGGAAAATCATTTTTTATTTTTTGACTTTCTTCAATTTTATCGTTTATAAAAAATACATTACTATCTTTACTATCTTTATTTTCAGCTAAGATTTCTTTCACAACCAATTCTTTATCTTTACCACGAAAAAAAGCTTGCTTAAAATATTTAGAAATACGACACTCTTCAACTTTTAATTTCTGAAAGTTTTCATCACCCAAACTAAGTAAATACAAATCTTGCTTAGATTCTTTCAAACTTTCCAAAAAATAAATAGCATCTTCAAACAAAAAATTATTTATCTTTTCTTTAACTTTATTTAAATTATCCAAAACTTGTTTGTAATCAAATCCTTCTCTATCCAAAATACTAGCATGCCTTTCAAAAGAATAAGAAAAATTTCCATCTGACAAAATTCTCGCCTCAGCATAAGTCTGCCAAAACAATTTTTCACCAATTCCCAAACTCAGCAAACTACTAGCTAATTCTTGTTTGAATTTTTGAGTATCAAATAGTGTGTCGTCAAAGTCGATGATGAACATAAAGTTTTTTCTACAATATTCTGTTTAAAAAAATATTTTGCTATTTTTATATAAGAGATAAATAGAGATAAAATAGAGATAATAACAAAAAAATTTTATCTCTATTTTATCTCTTTATCTCAGTTTATTAACGATAACAACTAATAAAACTTTTACTATACCGCGGACTTCTTAAGCTGTTACAACGTCCCCCAAACCTGGTCAAATATCATTTTCTGTGTTTCACAAATTCCAACATTTTCAATAATCACGCCAACTAAATTATCTTTACTATCAAAAGAAATATAAGCGGTCTTGCCTGGATAAATAAAAATATAAGTTGGTGTTTTACTATTTTGCTTGAGCCACTTGCGTTCGTCGAGTCCTCGCAACTCGCCACCAGTACCTGTAGCAATCACTTTGACTTCAATATTCTTGGCAATACGCGCGTCGCTAAAGGATGGAAAATTTTCGTACAAATGCTCTGTCACTTTCTCAGCTGAATACACCCGATACAACTTTTCTTCTGAATTTTCACAAACTGTCAAAACATCCTCCAAAATTGTTTTTATCTCATCATCTTTGAAATACTTAGCCACTGGCCTATTTCCACCAGAATTATAAAGAGCCTGTAACTCAGGAATCACCATATCAACACTTTTATTGATGATCTTCAATTCTTGTTCTTTTCTATCCACTAATTTACGCAAATTTTCAGGGTCATCAGCTACAAAAAGCTGTTTGGTATCTTCTTTGAAGAACCTGACAACCTCTTTTTCCTGCAATTCTTTGAGAACTTCATAGACTTGTCCACGGTTCATATCGAGGCTATCAGACAATTTACGCACGGAACTTGGCCCTAAACCAAGCAAAACCAAGTATACCTTGGCTGATTTGTCAGAAAATCCTAATTTTTTGAAAAGATTAATATCCATATTTTTGCTTATTACAGTATATTTTATAATATAAAAACTGTCAATTTTTTACATACAATATTGTGGATAACAACAAAAAAAGACTAACAATAGCCTTTTTTATTTATATAATTTTGTCAAAATTAATCAAGTTACTTATTTTGCCTATTCTGCTTAACTTGCTTATTTTGCTTTTTTGCCACACCCCAAAACTTCCACATTTTTTTTCATATACATTTTCATCAAATCTTCTCTAACTTTGGCCAAATAAGTTCTTGGATCAAAAGTTTCAGGACTTTGACTCAAAACCTCTCGCAAACTAGCAGTCATGGTGATACGACTATCTGAATCAATATTTACTTTACAAACAGCTGTTTTGGCAGCAGCTCGAACTTGTTTAGGATCAATACCAATAGCACTCTCCATTTTGCCACCATATTTGTTTATTTTTTCCAAAGCTTCTTGCGGTATCGAAGAAGCACCATGCAAAACAATTGGAAAATTTTTGAGTCTTTTCTCAATAGCTTTCAAAATATCCAATCTAATTTTTGCCTCTTGTCCTGGCTTGAATTTGTAAGCACCATGCGAAGTACCGACAGCGATAGCTAGAGAATCCACACCCGTTTTTTTCACAAAATCTTCTACTTCTTCTGGTCTAGTATAAATATGTTCAGTAGCCGAAACATCATCCTCTAATCCAGCGAGTACTCCAAGTTCACCTTCTACAGTTACTTTGTATTTATGTGCAAAATTTACTACTTTTTTTGTTAATTTGATATTTTCATTGTAAGACAAATGTGAAGCATCTATCATCACCGAAGAAAAACCATTTTTTATAGCAGATACACAAAGCTCATAACTATCACCATGATCTAGATGCAAAGCGACGGTAATTGGTTTTAATTTCATTTTTTTTGCTTCCTCTTTCATTTGCAAAATTGCTCCCGATACCATTTGAGCAATAAGTTTTTCACCAATATATTCATAAGCTTTTTTGGAAATTTGCATTACTACTGAATTTTGGGTACGCAAACAAGCTGAAAGTACAGCTTGAATTTGTTCCATATTACTAACATTATATCCAGGCAAAGCATAATTTTTTTTGAGTGCTTCGGCGTACATACGCTTAGTATTTTCAAAACCGAATTGTGTGTAAGATGACATAAGATTTTTTTAAAAAAGTTTTATTAGTTGTTGTCATTAAATAAATTGAGATAAAATAGAGATAAGATTATATATTATCATCTCTATTTTATCTCCATTCATCTCTCGTGTAAAAGTAAATAATAATATCTTGAAACAAATATTGATAAAATTTTGTATGATAATAATCGACCTAGTCGACTTCGGGATGATAGTGTAAAAAAAATGATACTACTCATATAGTATCACTTTCAAATATTTCTTTCAAGAATAAAAATTACATGTCCAAATCAAGTTTGTCCAAAGCATTATCCCAAACCTCTTCCAATTCATAACCAAGATCCAAATCTTCAGCATGGTCATTGAACCATTGACCAAAAGCTACTTGTAATTCTTCAGTGTCAGAAGCTTCTTCAAGAGCATCTTCAAGCATAGCAAATTTTTCTTCATGAAAACGTGCTACCTCTGATTCTATTTCTTCAAAAAGTTCACGAATATGACCAAGTAAAGCTTCTTTGACTTGTAAGTAATTTTCATCTGATGACATAATTTTGTAGTTAAATTTTTAAGTTAGCATACTATTTTATTCTTAATAAATATAGAATAAAATCAAGAAAGACTATAACAATATTCTGTGTTATTTACAAGGGGCAGAGATGTGGATATTTATCTCACAATTGACACAGCATTTGTTATTCTCTATAATCATTCTATAAAATTCTAAACAAAAAATATGTTTGTAAATACTCTCAATCCTATATTGTTGAATTATGGTTTTATTACTATACGTTGGTATGGTTTACTTTTGACTTTAGGCATTATTTTATCAGTTTTAATTTATCAAAAAATATTTAAAGAAAAAAGCTACTCTATAGAATTAGTTTATGACTTGAGTATTTGGTTAATTATTGGTGGATTAATCGGCGCCAGAATCGGCCACATTGTTTTTTACAATCTAGATTATTTTCTAGCCAACCCAAAAGAAATTATCATGATAAATCATGGTGGACTAGCTAGTCATGGTCTGACTCTTGGACTTTTGTTAACAGTATTTTTGTATCAAAAAATAAAAAAAATAGATATCAAAAAATATTTAGATCTACTAATAATACCAATACCACTGCTCGCTTCTTTTATTAGACTCGGTAATTATTTTAATTCTGAAATTGTTGGCAAAGTTACGACAGTGCCTTGGGGAATTTATTTTCCTAAATTTGATAACGGTGAAATGATTTTACGTCATCCAAGTCAAATGTATGAATCAATCATTGCCTTACTTATTTTTGTAACAATTTATTTTGTTTACAAAAAATACAAAAACCTTCCACAATATTTTATTTTCAATTTATTTTTATTATTATATTTTTCTAGTAGATTTCTCGTAGAATTTTTCAAAGAAAAACATAATTTGTTTGATTTTCCACTCAGCACCGGACAACTTCTAAGTATTCCTTTTATTTTATGGGCAGTGTATTGGTTTGTACGACATAAAAACATAAAAACATTAAAACATTAAAACAAAAAAAACGACTTCAATTTGCGAAGTCGTTTTTTTATAGAAACATTCCTCGTTCCCCTTTCCGCATTCCACTAAAACAAATTCGTCCCAGTCATCTCCGCCGGTACATCAAGACCCATATGAGTCAAAATTGTTGGTGCTACATCAGCCAAGATTCCTACCGGTGATAAATAAGGCAATTCCATACTCTTCAAATCTGGATTAGCTTGACCATCAAATTTATTAGAAATAATTACAAAAGGCACTGGATAATTGTTGTGTTCTTTGTCTATCTCACCTGTCAAAGGATTGACTAATTCTTCAGCATTACCATGATCAGCCATTACAAAGGCTGTACCACCACGTTTCAATATTTCTGTTATAATCTTTTGCAAAGAGATATCTACCGTCTCTACTGCCTTTATACAAGCTTGTAGATTACCTGTATGCCCGACCATGTCCGGATTAGCATAGTTTATGACATAAAAATCATGTTTATCTGCTTTAAGTGCTTTGACAATATTTTCTGTTACCAAATCTGCTGACATTTCTGGTTTTTCATCATAGGACAAAACATCTGGCGAAGGAATCAAAATTCTTTCTTCACCAACAAAAGCTTTTTCTGTCATACCATTCATAAAAAATGTTACATGAGCATACTTTTCTGTTTCAGCTATATGTAACTGCTTCAAATTAAAACCACTAATAACTTTAGCAATAGGATTAGCCGTTATCTCTGGAGAAAAAATTACTTTAGCAGGTAAATCTTTTTTATACTCTGTAAATGTGATAAAATCCAAATTTTCATATTTCAAATTTTCAAAATTTTTAAAATCCTTAGAAACAAAAGCTTCAGACAGCTGCCTAGCTCTATCTGCACGAAAATTAAAAAATACTACCATATCACCATCTTCTATATTACCTATCGCTCTATCTTTTCTATCTACCAACACAAATGGTGGAAGTTCTTCATCATAAATTTCTTTATTATAAAATTGAGAAATAGCATCTAAAGGATCCCGATATCTATATTCAGATTCACCTTTGACAATAGCATTGTAAGCCTTGGCAATTCTATCCCAATTGTTGTTTCTATCCATTGCAAAAAATCTACCACCAACGGAAGCCACCTCACCTACTTTTTCTTTTTTACAAAAAATCAAAAGTTTCTCCATGAATTGTTTGCCCACATCACGTGCAGTATCACGCCCATCCAAAAAAGCATGAATAAAAACATTTTTCTTTATTTTCATTGACTTAGCAAAACTAAGTAAAGCTTCCAAATGTTCTTGTGAAGCATGCACACCACCATTACCAATCAAACCAACAAAATGAATTTTCTTTTTATTATTTTTAGCATTTTGAAAAGCTTCCAACAAAACTTTTTCTTTAAAAAATTGACCAGTTGCAATTGATCTATCTATTCTAGGTAAACTTTGATAACGCAAAATACCAGAACCAATGGTAGTATGGCCTACTTCTGAATTACCAACTTCACCACGTGGCAAACCAACACTGAGTCCTGAAGCATTGAGCAACATAGATGGATAATGCGCGAGAAGTGAGTCAAAAAAAGGTGTTTTGGCAAGAGAAATACTATTAGAAATACTCTTTGGTGCAATACCAAAACCATCCAATATAATAAGAGCAACCGGTCTTTGTGACAATGCCATAAAACTATTTAGAATTATTATTAGTAAAAATATTGGCAATTTTTGTTTCTATCTCCTGTAAATCACTCAACAAAGCAGTTTTTCTAGATTCATCTTTTTCTTTTTCCATTTTTACAACATGCATATTGTAATCATAAATAATATCGGTAACTTCTGGTAAAAACTGAGCTTTTTTGTCTGGATCTGTAATGCCAAACTTTTTAAAAAAGAATTCAATTGTGTGTTGTTCAAAATTTTCTTCCATACAATTATAATTAAAAAATAGGTATATGTATTATACCTATTTCTAATCTATCTGTAAATGATAATTTTTATATTCAATATATAAAAACCTCATAAATATTTTTTTGACAATAAAAAAATAGGTACAAAGTTTGGGCGCTGGCCTACTCTCCCCTTGCGAGTACCATCGGCGATAACGGGCTTAGCTTCCGAGTTCGGAATGGGATCGGGCGGACCCCCGTCTCAAAAAGCACCCAAACTTTATACCTATTTATTTAAGTATGTTTCACTCAACTTTAACAAAATTTTCATAATAGTAAGTACGCGAAACACAACTCTGTGTTTCTGTAGTGCTCGGGTAATTAGTACACCTTGGCATTCACCTAGTGCCTATCAACGTCCTAGTCTCGGACGACCCTAATAATGAATATTAATCTTGGAAACGGCTTCGCACTTAGATGCTTTCAGCGCTTATCCGTGCCGAACCTAGCTACCCAGCGATGCGTGGAGCACAACTGGTACACCAGAGGTTCGTCCACCCCGGTCCTCTCGTACTAAGGGTGAGTTTCCTCAATATTCGACGCCCACAACAGATAGGAGACCGAACTGTCTCACGACGTTCTGAACCCAGCTCGCGTACCGCTTTAATTGGCGAACAGCCAAACCCTTGGGACCTTCTCCAGCCCCAGGATGCGATGAGCCG